>Ga0182742_1005109_pt1 | contig 11354 bp, 9 predicted proteins | sample eDN5th37CBELigMG_FD_128880 | JGI IMG/M metagenome (GOLD analysis project Ga0182742, IMG submission 128880) | Enriched Miracle-Growth compost microbial communities from Emeryville, California, USA - eDNA 5th pass 37_C BE-Lig MG (version 2)... ... | reverse complement strand
GGAAGGCCTCGCGCGGGATGGTCTCGTCGCGGCGCAGCAGGGCCTCGGCCCGGCCGAGATCCACCATCAGGTTGCCGTACTCGGTCCGCTTCACCACGCCGTTGACGATCTCGCCAACGCGGTCCTTGTACTCGTTGTACTGCTTCTTGCGCTCGACCTCCCGCACCCGCTGCACGATCACCTGCTTGGCGGTCTGCGCGGCGATGCGGCCGAAATCGATCGGCGGCAGGGGGTCGATGATGTATTCGCCTACCTGGATGCCAGGCTTGATCTTCTGGGCGATGCGGAGGGGGATCTGGGTCGCCTCGTTCTCCACCGGCTCCTGCTCGACCACCTCGGTCCAGCGCTCCAGCTTCACCCGGCCGTCCTTCCGGTCGATGAAGGCGCGGATGTCCTTCTCATGGCCGTATTTGGCGCGGCCGGCCTTCTGGATGGCCTGCTCCATCGCCTCCAGCACCTCGTCGCGCTCGATCATCTTCTCGCGCGCGACGGCGTCGGCGACCTGCAGCAGCTCCGGGCGTGCGATGGCGACGTCCACGGCCATGGCTTCAGTTCCTCTTGGGTGGCGCGGCCGTGGCCGCGATCAGTTCATCGGTCAGCACCAGCTTCGCCTTGCGGATATTGCTGCGCGGGAAGCTCATCTCGGTCCCGTCCTCCAGGCGGAGGCGGGCGGTCTCGGCATCGGCGCCGAGGGCGATGCCCTTGAAGCGCTTGCGTCCTTCCAGCGGCACCGCCAGCTCCAGCGTGGCGACATGGCCGGCGAAGCGGTTCCAGTCCTTGGCGCGAGTCAGCGGGCGGTCGATCCCGGCGGAGGAGACCTCCAGGGTCCACTCCCCCTTGATCGGGTCCTCCACATCCAGCACGGCGCCGACGGCGTGGCTGATGGCCTCGCAGTCCTCGACCGTGAAGGGGGTCTCGTCGGCGCGGTCGGCCATGATCTGCACCACCGGCCTTTCCTTGCCGCTGACCTGCACGCGCACGAGCTCATAGCCCATGTGCTCGATGGTGGGGGCGACGGCATCGGCGATGCGTGCCTCCAGCCCCTCGTGATGCGGACGTTCGGTACCCAAAAACAAAAAAGGCGGCCCGTGAAGGCCACCCCCCGTTCTGCCTCGGATGGTGATTTTCAACGCCGATATAGGCCGGCGGTGCCGTGACCGCAAGCAGGATCAGCCGCGGCGGGTCACGCTCCAGTAGAGGGGCTGCCGTCCCTCCCGCAGTGCCTTGGCCTCGTAGCGGGTCGGGGGCCAGCCAGCCGGGCGGGAGGTCGCGGGCTCCGGCAGGTGGAACAGATCCGAGCCGGCAAGGACCTCTGCGACCCAGGCCTGATAGGTCGGGTCGTCGCTGGCGATGCGCCATTCGGCGCCGGGCTTCAGCACCCGCGCCACCACCGGCAGCATCGCCGGATGCACGAAGCGCCGCTTGGCGTGCCGCGCCTTCGGCCAGGGATCGGGGAAGAGCAGGAACAGCCGGTCCAGGCAGCCTTCGGGCAGCAGGGCCAGCAGCCGGCGGGCGTCCTCCGGCCAGAGCAGCAGATTGGGCGGCAGCGGCGCCGTCCCCTCCCCACCCTCCGGCACCAGGCGGGAGAGCAGGGAGCAGAGGCCGTTCTCGAAGACCTCGCTGGCGATCAGCCCGGCGCGGGGATGGGCCTCGATCTGCGCCAGGGCATGCTCCCCGCCGCCGAAGCCGACTTCCAGCCACAGCGCCTCCGGCCGCTCGGGGAAGGCGGCGAGCGGGTCGGCCGCCGCCTCGGCCGGCAGGCGCAGCCGCGGCAGGGTCGCCTCCAGCAGCCGCTGCTGCCGCGCCCGCAGCGGATGGCCGCGGCGCCGGCCGTAGAGGCGGTTCGGGATGCCCTCCGGCATCGGGACGGCGGGATCTGGTTCGGTCATGGCAATCACCGGAAACGACAAGGGGCGGCGCCGCGGCGCCGCCCCCGGTCACATGGCCCCTGGCGGGCTCAGCGGTTGAAGGCGCGCCGCAGCTCCTCGGCCAAGTCGGTCTTCTCCCAGGTGAAGGTGCCCTTCTCCAGGTCCGGCACCCGGCCGAAATGGCCGTAGGCGGAGGTGACGGCGTAGATCGGCCGGTTCAGGTGCAGATGCTCCCGAATGCCGCGCGGGGAAAGGTTCACCATCTCGTTCACCACCCGCGCCAGCTTGGTCTCGTCCACGTCCCGCCCGGTGCCGTGCAGGTCGAAATAGATCGAGAGCGGCCTGGAGACGCCGATCGCGTAGGAGACCTGGATGGTGCAGCGGTCGGCCAGCCCGGCGGCCACCACGTTCTTCGCCAGGTAACGGCAGGCATAGGCGGCCGAGCGGTCCACCTTGGTCGGGTCCTTGCCCGAGAAGGCGCCGCCGCCATGCGGGGCCGCGCCGCCATAGGTGTCCACGATGATCTTGCGCCCGGTCAGGCCGCAATCGCCATCCGGCCCGCCGATGACGAATTTGCCCGTTGGGTTCACATAGAACTCGTCATCGGGGCACATCCAGCCCTTCGGCAGGGTGCTCTCCACGATCGGGCGCAGCATGCGCTTGATCTGGGCCTGGTCCAGATCCTCGACATGCTGGGTCGAAACGACGACGGAGGTGGCGCCGACCGGCTTGCCGTCCACATAGCGCAGCGTGACCTGGGACTTGGCGTCGGGCAGCAGGCCCTCCACCGACTTGTCCTTCACCCGGCGCAGCTCGCTGATCCGGCGCAGGATCTCATGCGCGTAGTAGATCGGCGCCGGCATCAGCTCCGGCGTCTCGCGGCAGGCATAGCCGAACATGATGCCCTGGTCGCCGGCGCCCTCGTCCTTGTTGCCGGCAGCGTCCACGCCCATGGCGATATGCGGGGACTGGGCGTGCAGGTGGCACTCCACCTTGGCATGCTTCCAGGAGAAGCCTTCCTGGTCATAGCCGATATCGTGCACCGCCATGCGGGCGAGATGCGCCAGCAGCTCCGGCGTCACCGTGTCCGGGCCGCGGGTCTCGCCCGCCAGGATGATGCGGTTGGTGGTGACCAGCGTCTCGCAGGCCACGCGCGAATAGGGATCGGCAGCGAGATAGGCGTCCAGGACGGTGTCGGAGATCCGGTCCGCCACCTTGTCGGGATGCCCCTCTGAGACGCTCTCCGAAGTGAACAGGTACTCACCCTTGTCGCGCATGGCGTCGTTCGTCCTCTTGTCGCGTGGGGAGCGGGCAGCGCCCCGGAAATCCTGATGCCGTTACGGATCGCGCCGGCAGGGTCGGTTGCCTTCTCGCGAGCATCCGGCCGGGGCCGTGCTGTTTCGCAGGCAGGGGTCCAGGGGTCAAGGCCGGTCGGACCGACCGGGCCGCTCAGGCCATGCCCAGCACATGGCGCATGTCATATAGGCCCGGCGCGCGGCTTTTCAGCCACAGCGCCGCCCGCACCGCGCCGGTGGCATAGACCCGCCGGTCGAAGCTGCGATGCGTCAGCACGATCTGCTCCGAGGCGGCGGCAAAGATCAGGCTGTGCTCGCCCACCACCTGCCCGCCGCGCAGCGCGGCGAAGCCGAGCGTGCCGGTCTTGCGGGGGCCGGTATGGCCGTCCCGTCCGCTTTCCGTCCCGGCCGCCTCCAGCGTGGTGCCGCGGCCGCGGGCGACCGCCCGGCCCAGCGCGATGGCGGTGCCGGAGGGCGCGTCCACCTTCTGCCGGTGGTGCATCTCGACGATCTCGGCATCGTAGCGCTCGGCCGGCAGGGCGGCGGCCATGCGCTCGGCGATGGCGAGCACCAGATTCACTCCGGGGGCGAAATTGGCGGCATAGACGATGGGCACGCGCCGCGCTGCCTCCGCCACCGCCGCCTCCTCCGCGGCTGAGAGGCCGGAGGTGCCGAGGACCAGCGCCTTGCCGGCCTGCACCGCCGCTGCTGCATGGCCGGCGGCGGCCGAGGCATGGGTGAAGTCGATCACCACATCGCTGGCGGCGAACAAGGCCGCAGCATCGGCCAGCACCGGGCCCGGCACCTCCCGCACCGCCGAGCCGGGCCGGAGCGTGCCGCCGGCCAGGCTGGCGCCGGCGGCCTGGACCTCCTCCGCCAGCAGCCGGCCCATGCGGCCGCCTATGCCGGCAATGCCGATCCGGATGGTCATGTCCTGCGATCCCCCGATTCCGCTCCGCCCGGAGGGTCGGACGCGGGCCGCCAGGGGTCAAGCGGCCATGGCCATGAAGCCTTTGCCTCATGGCCCTGCACGCAAACGATGTAGGGGGGGGGGGGCGGGCGACGATGCGGGTGGGACCGCTTCCGCATCGCCGCCTGCCAAGCCGTCGCTGGGGGGATGCGACGGTTGCGGGAAGAACGTGGCCGGGCACGGGCGGTTCCCGGGGGAAATCCGGGCTGGCCGGGGGCCGGGGTGCCCCTCCCCCGCCGCGTCAGGCCGCCTGCTTTTGTTCCGCCTTCAGGCGCCGCAGCATCAGCTCCCGGCCATGGCGCGCCCCAGCGGCGGAATACGAAGCCCAGGAATTCTGCCGGTTGGTCTACCGTACCAACAAGCATCCCATCCAGCCGGCTGTCATCGGCGTTCAGCCCGAGGATGTTGAGGTGCGAATGCTGCTGCACCTGACCGAAGGGCGAAAATGCCCACTCGCCGAAGCAGGTCCGCGCGGCGAGCTGCATGGCCTCATCGCCCTCCTGGCCAAGCTTGATGGTCATTCTTGAGAAGCGGTAGGCACTGAACAGCCGCTCGAACGGGTCCCGCAGCACGGTGACCGGATCGAAGCCAACCAGGCCCCACCCTTCGCAACTCAATGGCGGCCTCCGGAACTTCCGGATCCCAGTGGCCTCCGGCTCCGCCGACGCTCGCGGAGCCGGGAGCAACCACCCGGCATTCCTGCCCTACCGGCCGAGTCCGTCCCAGAAGTCCTTCACCTTGGCGAAGAAGCCCTCGCTCTCAGGGCTGGAGCGGCCGTCCTTGACGGCCTCGGCCTCGAATTCCTCCAGCAGCTCGCGCTGGCGCTTGCTCAGGTTCTGCGGGGTCTCCACCGCCACCTGAACGTACATGTCGCCGCGCGCGGCGCTGCGCAGGATGGAGAAGCCCTTGCCGCGCAACCGGAACTGGTCGCCCGACTGCGTCCCGCTGGGGATCGTCACCCGTGCCCGGCCACCATCCACGGTCGGCACCTCCACCTGTCCGCCCAGCGCCGCCTGGGTCATCCGCAGCGGCACGCGGACGAAGATGTTGGCGCCGTCGCGCTGGAACAGCGGATGCGGCCGGATGCCGACATCCACATAGAGGTCGCCCGCCGGGGCGCCGCGCAGCCCGGCCTCGCCCTCGCCGGTCAGGCGGATGCGGGTGCCGTCCTCCACCCCGGCCGGGATGCTGACATTCAGGGTCCGGTCGCGCTGCGTGCGCCCGGCGCCCTGGCAGACCTTGCAGGGATTCTTGATGGTGCGGCCGCTGCCGCCGCAGGTCGGGCAGGTGCGCTCGATCAGGAAGAAGCCCTGCTGCGCCCGCACCTTCCCCGCGCCCTGGCAGGTCGGACAGGTGGCGGAGGCGGAGGAGCCGCCCTCCGCCCCGCTGCCGTTGCAGGCCTCGCAGGAGACGAAGGACGGCACCTTCACCGTCTTCTTGGTACCGGCGAAGGCTTCCTCCAGGCTGATCTCCACATGCGTCCGCAGATCGGCGCCGCGGCCCGAGGGCTGGCGCCGCCGCCCGCCGCCGGCGCCGAAGCGGCCGAACATCTCCTCGAAGATGTCCTCGAAGCCGCCGCCGAAGGGGTTGCCGCCGAAACCGCCGCCGAAGCCGCCATTCCCGGCCCCGCCCTGCTCGAAGGCGGCATGGCCGTAGCGGTCGTAGGCGGCACGCTTCTCGGCGTCCTTCAGGGCGTCATAGGCCTCGTTCACCTCCTTGAACTTCGCCTCGGCCTCCTTGTCGCCGGGGTTCCGGTCAGGGTGGTACTTCATCGCCAGGCGGCGATAGGCCTTCTTCAGATCGTCCTCGGTCGCGTCCCGGTGGACGCCGAGGATCTCGTAGTAGTCACGCTTGGCCATGGCCCAGCCCGCTGCCCTTCAGCGCAGTGTCATCCAACAATGTCCCGACAGGCGAGCGCCCGGCCCCTCTCGGGAACCGGGCGCCGCAGCTCATATCGGGACGCGACCGCTTCCCGAGATCAGCCCGACTTCTTCTTGTTCGGGTCCACTTCCTCGAATTCCGCGTCCACCACCTTCTCGGACTTGCCGCCGGCCTCGCCGCCCGCGGCATCGCCGCCGGGCTGTGCACCCGCCTGCTGCTCCGCGGCCTGGGCCTTGTAGAGCGCCTCGCCCATCTTCATCGCCGCCTGGGACAGACGGTCCCCGGCCTGGCGCAGGGTGTCGGCGTCCTGGCTCTCCAGCGCGCTGCGGGCGGCAGCGAGGGCGGATTCGACCTCCGACTTCTCGGCGGCCGGGATCTTCTCGCCGTTCTCCTTCAGCGTCTTGTCGGTGCTGTGGATCAGGGCGTCGAGCTGGTTGCGCGCCTCCACCGCCTCGCGGCGCTTCCGGTCGGCCTCGGCATTCGCCTCCGCCTCCTTCACCATCCGCTCGATATCGGCCTCCGACAGGCCAGACTTGGCCTGGATGCGGATCTGCTGCTCCTTGCCGGTGGCCTTGTCCTTGGCGCTGACGGAAACGATGCCGTTCGCGTCGATGTCGAAGGTCACCTCGATCTGCGGTACGCCGCGCGGTGCGGGCGGGATGCCGGTCAGGTCGAAATTGCCCAGCAGCTTGTTGTCCGCCGCCATCTCGCGCTCACCCTGGTAGACCTTGATGGTGACCGCGGTCTGGTTGTCGTCGGCCGTGCTGAAGACTTGGCTCTTCTTGGTCGGGATGGTGGTGTTGCGGTCGATCAGCCGGGTGAAGACGCCGCCCAGCGTCTCGATGCCGAGGGAGAGCGGGGTCACGTCCAGCAGCAGGACGTCCTTCACCTCACCCTTCAGCACGCCGCCCTGGATCGCGGCGCCAATGGCCACGACCTCGTCCGGGTTGACGTTGCGCGCGGGCTCCTTGCCGAAGAACTGCCGCACCGTCTCGACGACCTTGGGCATGCGGGTCTGGCCGCCGACCAGGATCACCTCGTCGATCTCGTTCGCGGCGAGGCCGGCATCCTTCAGCGCCTGCTTGCAGGGCTCCATGGTGCGCTGGATCAGGTCGTCCACCAGCGCCTCCAGCTTCGCCCGGGTCAGCTTCATGACCAGGTGCTTCGGCCCGCTGGCATCGGCGGTGATGAAGGGCAGGTTGATCTCGGTCTCCTTGGAGGAGGAGAGCTCGATCTTCGCCTTCTCGGCGGCCTCCTTCAGCCGCTGCAGCGCCAGCTTGTCGCTGCGCAGGTCGATGCCCTGCTCCTTCTTGAACTCGTCGGCCAGGTAGTCGATGATTCGCTGGTCGAAGTCCTCGCCGCCCAGGAAGGTGTCGCCGTTGGTGGACTTCACCTCGAAGACGCCGTCGCCGATCTCCAGGATGGAGATGTCGAAGGTGCCGCCGCCGAGGTCATAGACCGCGATGGTGCCGGAATGCTTCTTGTCCTCGCCATAGGCGAGCGCGGCCGCGGTCGGCTCGTTGATGATGCGCAGGACTTCGAGGCCCGCGATCTGGCCGGCTTCCTTGGTGGCCTGGCGCTGGGCGTCGTTGAAGTAGGCGGGGACGGTGATGACGGCCTGCGTCACCTTCTCGCCGAGATAAGCCTCGGCCGTCTCCTTCATCTTGGTCAGGATATGGGCGCTGATCTGCTGCGGCGCGTATTTCTGCCCCTCGACCTCCACCCAGGCATCGCCGTTGTCGGCCCGCACGATCTTGTAGGGGACGAGGCCGATGTCCTTCTTGACCATCGGGTCGTCGAAGCGGCGGCCGATCAGGCGCTTGACGGCGTAGAGGGTGTTGGCGGGGTTGGTCACGGCCTGGCGCTTGGCGCTCTGGCCGACCAGACGCTCGCCACTCTTGGCAAAGGCCACCATGGAGGGGGTAGTGCGGGCACCCTCGGCGTTCTCGATGACCTTGACGTCCTTGCCTTCCATGATGGCGACGCAGGAGTTGGTCGTGCCGAGGTCGATGCCGATGACTTTGCTCATCCGTACTGCTCCTTTGCGGCGGGCGGGGGCGGCCCGGTCTCAGGCACCGCACCCGTCCCCTGTTGATTCGGATGGATAGGCTGGCCCACAGGATCGGGAGCGGGCCGCTACCCAGCATTTATTCAGGCCCCGGCGGCGGAACAAGGTCTCCGCGGCGCCGGGTGACGAAAATCTAGGCGCCCCCGCCCTCCGCGGCGACCACCACCATGGCCGGCTTCAGCAGGCGCCCGTTCAGGGTCCAGGCGGGGGTCCATTGCTGGATGACGGTGCCGGGGGCCACGCCCTCCGGCGCCGGCTGCTGCGCCATGGCCTGGTGCAGTTCGTGGTCGAAGGGCTGGCCCTGGGCCTCCTTCCGCTCGATCCCGTTGCGCTCCAGGATGGCAAGGAAGCTGCGCTCCACCCCCTCGAAGCCGTCGCGCAGCTTGGTCAGCAGTTCCGGCTCGCCCTCGCTGGCGGGGGGCAGGGCCTCCAGGCCGCGGCGGAGGTTCTCCGCCGCCTCCACCACGTCGCGGGCGAATTTCTGGATGGCGTAGTTGCGGGCATCCGCGACCTGCCGCTCGGCGCGGGCGCGGAGGTTCTGGTTCTCGGCCTCGGCCCGCAGCCAGCGATCACGGAGTTGCGCCACTTCCTGCTCCAGGGCAGCGATTCGCTCCTCGGGCGTGGGCTCCGGCTGTGTAGTCTCGGGCTGCGCGTTCGTTTCTTCCGCCGGCTGGGGGGCCGGTGGCATCTCGGCTGGGTCGCTCATATCCGCCATGATCTGTTCAGGGAGGGCCCCGCATGGCGGGGCTGGTCGTCTCGTCAGGTAGTGGCTGCCGCCTCCCAGGGCAACCGCCGGCGCACGCTTCCGGCCGCCAGGGAGGCGGGGCCGCGCGGCGGCCGGCATCCCATGAATTCCAGGGGCTTCCTACCCATATACAGGCCATGGCCGTCGCCCATCCGCACCCGCCGGTCGCAGCCTCGGCGCCCGATCCTGCCTGCCTTCCCCTGCTGGCCGATGCCCTGCACCGCCGCCGCGCCGTGCAGATCCTCTATGATGACGTCTGGCGGGTGGTGCATCCGCATGAGATCGGCCGCACCGCCAAGGGGAAGCTCGCCCTGCTCGCCTGGCAGACCGCCGGAATCGGCCGTTCGGCCGAGCCGGAGGGCTGGCGCCTCTTCGACCTTGGCCGGGTTTCGGCGATGGAGGTGCTGCAGGCCACATTCGGCCCGCGCCCGCACCCGGCCGCCGGCCACTGGACGGCCGGGATCCGGAAGACGATCGCAGCGCTCTGAGACCCGGTTCGGGTGCGCGGCGGTCAGGCCCGGGCGAGCGACCTGGCACCGGGAGTCCGGCCGCCGCGCATGTAATGCCGTTCCGGCCGGTAGCCGCCGCGGAGCCCGCTGCGCAGGACGTGCAGGAAGGCGGTCTGATCGCGCCAGGCTGGGTGCCGCATCAGGCAAAGGGCGGCACCGGAAGAGAAGAGCGAAGGGACCATATCGGAACGAACCGGCTAAGGGGCCAGGATCGGCCTCACCTTTCCGATAGTATACAATCAATATCCGGTGAGGCCAGTCAAGCACGCGATTGCGAGAATCGAAGCCCGCTCGCCTCCTTCCGATCAGGCCCGGAATCGGCAGCGCCACCGCGATCGCGGCTCAGGCGCCCGGCACCGGCGCCGGCTGGACCAGCCGCGGCTCGCCCGAGGGTTCCAGCGCGAAGATCGCCAGCCCCCGCTGCGCCTGGCCGTCCGGCAGCAGGCGGATCGGCCCGTCGGCGCCCATCAGTGCCTCCCCCACCGGCACGCCGCCGCGCACCGTCCGGCTGGCCAGCGCCGCGGCGTCGTAGGCGATGCTGGCCAGGCGCGGCGGCCGCTCCCCGAAGGCGGACATGTAGCGCGACTCGAAATTCATCCGCGCCGAGGGGTCCGGGGCCGGAAACCAGGCGCCGGCCAAGGCAGGCTCCTGGCCGAGCGCAGGCTCCTGCGCCCAGAAGGTCGGGCCGAGGAAGCGCGGCCGGCTCGGCAAAGCGTCGGATAGGGTAGCGGCGGCGGTGCGGGCGGCGGCGCCGCTCTCGCCCAGCAGCACCGCATCCAGCCCCTCCGGCCCGGCCTGGGTGGCGAGCTGCTGCGCCGCCTGAGCCACGTCACCGCGGACCGGGTGCAGCACCACCACCGGCGCCGGCAGGCCGAGCTCCGGCAGCCGGTTGCGCAGGGCAGCGGCGAGGCGGCGGCCGAATTCATCCGCCGGCGCCAGCACGCCGAAGCGCCGCGCCCCGACACTGGCGGCGGCCGTGGCGAGGCGGTCCGCCTGCTCGGCCGGGGTCACGCCGAGCACCCAGACGCCGGACCCGGCCTGGGCGGCATCATTGGTGAAGGCGAAGAGCGGCGCGCCGGCCGCCCGCGCCGGGGCGGCGGCGGCGCCGGTCTCGCCCAGGGTCGGTGGCCCGGCGAGCGCCCGTGCCCCATCCGCCAGGGCAGCGCGCGCCGCCTCCGCCGCGCCGGCGGCGGTGCCGCGGGTGTCGCGCGGCAGGAATTCGATCCGCGGGTCGCCCTGGTCGAACAGCGCCAGTTGCGCCGCGTTCAGCATGGCCTGGCCGAGCGCCCGATTGCTGCCGGAAAGCGGCAGCAGCAGCCCCACCTTGTCCGGCGCCGTCCGCGGCAGGGCCGGCGGCTGCGTGAAATACGGATAGGGCGAGGGCGCGGCATAGGGCGGCGGGGCTTGCGGGGCACAGGCCGCGAAGGGCAAGAGCAGCAGGGCCGCCGCCATGAGCCGCCGGACCATGCCGGCCTCCCTGGTATGGGCGGGCATGGACGGCCTGGAGCATGACGGAACTGGCAAGCGAACCTCCCGAACCTGAAGCGCCCTCCGCGGCTCCCGCGGGGCTGACGCTGGTGGCGACGCCAATCGGCAATCTCGGCGACCTCTCGCCCCGGGCCCTCGCGACCCTGCGCGGCGCGGATGCCGTGCTGTGCGAGGATACCAGAGTAACCGGCGCCATGCTGGCGCGGCAGGGCGTTTCGGTGCCGCTGCTCCCTCTGCACGAGCATAACGAGGATGACCAGACCCCCCGCATCCTCTCCCGGCTGCGGGCGGGGGAGCGGATCGCCCTGGTCTCCGATGCCGGGACGCCACTGGTCTCCGATCCCGGCTACCGGCTGGTGCGCGCCGCCATCGCCGAGGGGCTGCCGGTGAGCGCGGTCCCCGGCCCGAATGCGGCGGTGATGGCGCTGACCCTGTCCGGCCTGCCGCCGCATCCTTTCCTGTTCCTGGGCTTCCTGCCGGCGAAGGCGGGAGCGCGGGCGGCGGAGCTGGCGCGGCTGCGCGCCGCCGAG
>Ga0182742_1005108_pt1 | contig 11355 bp, 8 predicted proteins | sample eDN5th37CBELigMG_FD_128880 | JGI IMG/M metagenome (GOLD analysis project Ga0182742, IMG submission 128880) | Enriched Miracle-Growth compost microbial communities from Emeryville, California, USA - eDNA 5th pass 37_C BE-Lig MG (version 2)... ... | reverse complement strand
TTGGGAGCAAGCTCCCAAAAGTTCGCTCGACTTGCATGTATTAGGCACGCCGCCAGCGTTCATCCTGAGCCAGGATCAAACTCTCCAATAAGAGTATTGATTGCTCAATAGTTTGTTACTTTATAATTAAACGTTGACGCTTGTATTATGTTTAGTTTTCAAAGAACTTGTTTGTCGCCCCGAAGCGACTTTATTAATATATCACATTATCATTATTAAAGTCAATTACTTTTTTAAAATAATAATGTTGAAGGGATAAGACTTTTACTAGTATAAATGCAAAAGGCTTTTTAATCAAGTATTTAATGAAAAATGTTTTTCTACTTCCTATTCAGCAAAAATAAAACCTCCGAATTTGGAAGTGATTAGATAATTTCCTCTACATTAACTTCACGAACCACTTTTAAATCCAAAAATTCATTTTCTTCAATTTTTAGTAAGGGTCTAGTGGGCTGGGATTTATCAATAAACACAATTTCTCCAGTTTGCCCATTTGAGAGTTTTACTTTTGTTCCTATCGATATAATTCCGACACTATTTGTTAAGGCTTCTACTACATTTAAATCTAGTTTACCGAACGATTCCCTTCTCATCTCTTCAAGGACTTCAAAAGGAGACTGGCGGTTACTGTAAGGTCTTTCTGAGGTCATGGCCGAGTACACATCAGCTACTGCAACAATCTTTCCAAATGGATGCAGTCTCTCCCCGGTAACCCCGAGTAGGTAGCCTGTTCCATCAATCCGTTCATGGTGTTGGAGAACTGCTAATTTAACACTATCTTTTATAAGTGGGATCTTTTCAATGATTCGGTAGCTATATAAAGGGTGTTTTTTTACCTCTTTATACTCTCCATAAGTAAGTGACGTAGTCTTTGTTAGAATTTTCGGATCAATTTTAGACATTCCGCAGTCACTAAGTAATCCCGCAATGGCTAGATGATAGCAATCAACAATATTGAATTCCAACCTTTTTCCCAGATATCCAGAGAGCACTCCTACTGTGACAGCATGATGGTACATATAGTCATCTCGGGTTATATATTTATATAATGAGAATATTTCTTTTGGTTGTTCTAGTATTCTTTTAAAGAGGGGGAGTATAATTTGACGTACTTTAGTGATATCCAAGAGAGCCCCCGCTTGCCAGCTTTGAAACAATTGTTTATATTCTCCTACAGATTTGAGATAATCCTCCGCAATCGAGCTTTCCTTTTTTACAACTTCTACTTCTTCTACTATTTCAGTAGGAGTGAAAGGCTCACCATTGATTAAAAATGCTTCAACTTGTACATCTTGAACCAAGAATACGTGAAGTACTTGTATATGTTCATTTGTTAATACTGTGTTTTTAGGAATAATCGGTGTATTTGTTAAAGAAAAAATGTCATCTGAGACAATGCATCCTTCTTGTAACTGGCTTGTCCTTACACGCATTTTAATTCGCCCTCATCTTTCGTTGAATACTGGTACCATTTTACCAAAAAAAGAGAAATACTGCACTTGCAGCATTTCTCTTTTCATAAAGTTTATTCAGTTTCCTCTTCGTTACTTGGTTGTTCATCAGTGACTGTCTCTTCTACAGCCTCTACTGATTCATCTTCAAGTTCCTCTACTTCTTCTTTTTCTACAACTGCAACAGTTGCTACATGTTCATTTTCGTCTAGACGAATGAGCTTAACACCTTGGGTTGTACGGCCAATTTGTGAAATATCATTGATTGACATTCTAATTAAGACACCCGCAGCCGTGATAAGCATAAGGTCATTCTCTTCTGTAACAGCTTTAACCGCGATTACTTTACCGTTCTTTTCGGTAATATTAACAGTTTTGAGCCCCTTACCACCACGGCTTTGGATGCGGTACTCACCTGCTGGTGTACGCTTTCCATAACCATGTTCAGTAACAATTAAGACATCTAGATTGTCTTCTAGTATTTCCATTCCTACTACTTCGTCACCTTCAGAAATGTTAATACCTTTAACACCTGCAGCCGTACGACCCATAGATCTTACGTCTGATTCAGGGAAACGAATGAGCATACCATCCTTTGTACCAATGATAATGTCTTTCGATCCGTCGGTTAGTCGGACAGAAATAAGTTCGTCACCTTCATGCAAGCCAACAGCTATTAATCCGCCTTTACGAATATTCGCAAATGAAGATAATGGAGTGCGTTTTGAAATACCCTTTCTTGTTGTAAAGAACAAGAACCAATCATCAACTAGTTCAGATACAGGAATAATGGCATTAATCCATTCTTCTTTATCGATTTCTAGTAGGTTAATAATTGGGATTCCTTTTGCTGTCCTACTGAATTCAGGAATTTCATAGCCTTTTAAACGATAGACCTTTCCCTTATTTGTGAAGAATAGGATTGTATCATGGGTTGACGTTGATAGAAGATGTTCGACGAAGTCATCTTCATTTGTTCCCATTCCTTGAATGCCTCGGCCTCCACGCTTTTGACTACGGTATGTTGAAACTGGAAGACGCTTAATATATCCTTTGTTTGTGAGAGTAATAATGATATTCTCTCTAGGAATTAAGTCTTCATCTTCAATCATTTCAAGCCCGCCTGCTAGAATTTCAGTACGTCTTTTATCATTAAAACGTTCTTTCACTTCTAATAGCTCTTCACGAATAATTTCTAGAACTTTTTCCTCATCCGCCAAAATTGCCTTTAATTCTGCAATTAGTGCAACAAGCTCTTGATATTCCGCTTCAATTTTGTCACGTTCTAAACCTGTTAAACGTTGTAAACGCATATCTAAGATCGCTTGTGCTTGTTTTTCAGATAAGTTAAATCTTGTCATTAAGCCTTCACGAGCGATATCCGTATTTTGTGAGCCACGAATTAACGTAATAATTTCATCAATATGATCCAACGCAATTCGTAAACCTTCTAAAATATGGGCTCTTGCTTCAGCTTTTCGAAGTTCGAATGCTGTTCTGCGTTTAATTACAACAACTTGATGGTCTAAGTAATATTGTAAGCATTGCTTTAAGTTTAGGACTCTTGGATGTCCATTCACTAGTGCTAGCATGTTGATTCCAAAAGTCGTTTGCAATGCAGTATGTTTATATAAATTATTTAAAAGAACATTCGCATTTGCATCTCTTCTAACTTCCATCACGATTCTCATACCATTTCGGTCTGATTCATCACGAAGGTCTGTTATGCCGTCAATCTTTTTATCACGAACTAATTCTGCAATTTTTTCGATTAATTTAGCTTTATTTACTTGGTAAGGAAGTTCTGTTACAAGGATAACTTCCTTGCCATTCTTCATCTCTTCAATTTCAACTTTTGCACGTAAGGTAATGGAGCCTTTTCCAGTTTCATAAGCTTTTCTAATTCCGCTTCTACCAAGAATATGTCCAGCTGTAGGGAAGTCCGGTCCAGGTATGATATCCATTAACTCAGCAATGGTTATCTCGGGATCCTTACTTACTGCTAGAACACCATCAATAACTTCACCTAATTGATGTGGTGGAACATTCGTTGCCATACCTACTGCAATTCCCGCTGCACCATTGACTAAAAGGTTAGGGAAACGAGCAGGAAGAACAGCTGGTTCTTTTTCTGAACCATCATAGTTATCTTGATAATCAATCGTATCCTTATTAATATCACGCAGAAGTTCCATTGATATTTTGGACATACGTGCTTCCGTATAACGCATCGCTGCTGCCGCATCACCATCTACTGAACCAAAGTTTCCATGGCCATCAACAAGCATATAGCGGAAGTTAAAATCCTGTGCCATTCGAACCATCGTATCGTAAACTGCAGAGTCACCGTGTGGGTGGTATTTACCTATTACTTCACCTACGATACGAGCAGATTTCTTATAGGCTTTATCAGATGTCATCCCTAAGTCGTTCATGGCATACAAAATTCTACGGTGAACTGGCTTTAGACCATCACGAACATCTGGTAGGGCACGTGACACAATAACGCTCATCGCATAATCTAGAAATGATGTTCTCATTTCATGGCTAATATTTATCTCGTGAATATGCGAGTTTTGATTTTCAGACATAAAAAGAAACCTCCCTTTATCAGGGGTATAAAATAAATTTGGATTCTTATTTTAACCCATTCAAATAAATAACTAAAACACAGGATAGTAACGAAAAGCGCAAGGCATCCATTTATCGAAAACAAGCATAAGCATTAGGGCTTAAGACTCGGGACGATAAATGCCTAGAGCTAGGTTTCAAAACTATCCTGTAAAATATCGTTAAACATCCAAGTTTTTCACGTACTGTGCATTCTCTTCAATGAAATTACGTCTAGGTTCAACCTTGTCACCCATTAGCATTTCGAATGTTTCATCAGCATCAATTGCATCTTGAAGGGTAACCTGAAGCATTGTTCGGTTGTTAGGGTCCATTGTGGTTTCCCAAAGCTGTTCAGGATTCATTTCACCAAGACCTTTATATCGTTGGATACCAGGTTTTGGATTACTTGGCAATTCTGCTAAATATTTCTCTAGCTCGCGGTCGTTATATGCGTATTCAACACGTTTACCTTGTTGGATTTTATATAATGGCGGTTGTGCTATATAGATAAATCCATGTTCGATAATCTTGCGCATAAATCGATAAAAGAACGTTAATAATAAAGTCCGAATATGTGCACCGTCTACATCAGCATCTGTCATGATGACGACTTTATGATAACGGGCCTTTGTGATATCAAAATCTTCTCCAATACCCGTTCCTAATGCAGTGATCATTGAACGTACCTCGTTATTGGATAGAATTCGATCAAGTCTTGCTTTCTCAACGTTAAGAATCTTTCCTCTAAGTGGAAGAATCGCCTGGAAATGACGATCACGACCTTGTTTTGCAGAACCACCCGCTGAATCACCCTCAACAATGTAAAGCTCACTAATGGAAGGGTCCTTCGATGAACAATCAGCAAGTTTTCCTGGTAAGCTTGAAACCTCTAGTGCACTTTTCCTTCTTGTTAATTCACGTGCCTTTTTCGCAGCCATTCGTGCTCTGGCCGCCATTGTTCCTTTTTCGACAACTTTACGAGCAACAGACGGATTTTCTAATAGAAAAGCCTCAAATTTCTCTGAGAAGACAGATTCAGTTACTGTCCTTGCTTCACTATTTCCGAGTTTTGTCTTTGTTTGCCCCTCAAATTGTGGATCTGGATGTTTAACAGAGATGATTGCGGTTAACCCTTCACGAACATCATCTCCGGTTAAATTTGCATCATTGTCTTTGAATATATTATTTTTACGTGCATAGTCGTTGATAATCCGTGTTAATGCCGTTTTAAATCCAGATTCATGTGTTCCACCTTCATATGTGTGGATATTATTTGCGAATGAATAAATATTGCTTGTATAGCTATCATTGTATTGAAGGGCAATTTCGATTGAAATTCCTTCTTTTTCCCCTTCGACGAAAACAGGCTCTTCATGAATTACTTCTTTTGTACGGTTGAGATGCTCGACGTATGACTTGATTCCACCTTCGTAATGGTATTCTTTACGTTTATTCTCTTCCCGTTTGTCTTCGATCGTAATTTTAACGCCTCTTGTTAAGAAGGCGAGTTCGCGAAGGCGAGTCGCAAGTGTATCAAAATCATACTCAAGCGTTTCAGTAAAGATTTCACCATCCGGCTTAAAGTGCGTAATTGTACCAGTATGATCCGTTTCACCTATCACTTTTAGTTCAGATGCAACATGGCCACGTTCAAATTCAATTCGGTGAACCTTGCCATCACGGTGAACTTCTACTTCTAAGTTTGTTGAAAGTGCGTTAACAACTGATGCACCAACCCCGTGTAAACCACCTGAAACCTTGTACCCACCGCCGTCAAATTTTCCTCCTGCATGAAGGACAGTCATGATTACTTCAACCGCAGGACGACCCATTTTTTCATGGATACCAACCGGAATTCCACGTCCGTTGTCTATTACAGTGATACTATTATCTTCTTCGATGATGACATTAATCTCGTCACAATAACCCGCCAATGCTTCATCAATACTATTGTCGACAATTTCCCATACTAAATGGTGCAGACCTTTTCCAGAAGTTGAACCAATATACATACCAGGGCGCTTTCTTACTGCCTCTAAACCTTCTAATACCTGTATTTGATTCTCATCATATTCTTGTTGTTGCAATTCTTTTTCTTCCATTGCCACCAATATCACCTACACTTTATATTAACGAAAAAAGAACAAGTTTTGAGTTACTATTATGCTTATATTTCATCTAAAATTGTTTCAAAATCGGAAACATGTTGTGATCGTTTTTTTAATGTACTAGAGGATAAAGGTGAATAATAAACTTTATCAACAGTAACTACGACTGATTTTGTATTCCCATTAGACAATTCTACCACTCTGTCTTTTTGTACATCTAAAAATTCATTAACGATAGAGGAGGATTTTAAAAGCTGTCGATCTAATATCGTAATCACATCTGATGAACGAACCATTACATTGTCTCCCAAATGTATGAACAAACTCATCACCTCATTTAAGCTTTTTTATGAGTCCTGCAGACACTTCATAGGTCGCAGCCTGCTCTAACGTTTCATGATTGATCCCTTCAACGCTCGTTGTTGTAACGAAGGTTTGTACCTTGCCTTGAATTGTATTTAATAAATGCGACTGTCTAAAATCATCCAGTTCCGATAGAACATCATCTAATAATAAAATCGGGTACTCCCCAATTTCTGAATGAATTAATTCTATTTCTGCAAGCTTTAATGATAGGGCGGTCGTACGTTGCTGGCCCTGGGATCCGAATGTTTGAACATCCTTTCCATTCACAAAAAATGCAAGGTCATCCCGATGTGGCCCCGCTAATGTAACGCCTCTTTCAATTTCCCTCTCTTTTATTTTAGCAAATTTTTCGTCATATACATCTACCATTTTCGACAAATCTGCTGTTTCTAATACCTCAATTGAAGGTTTATATTCAATTTGAAGCCGTTCTAGTCCTCTACTGATTCCATGATGAATAGGCTCAGCCCACTTTTGTAATAAAATAAGGAATTCAAATCGTTTTTTAACAATTTTAACGGCCGCTTGAATTAATTGTGAAGTTAAAACATCAAGCATGGTTTGATCATGTTGTCTCTTTGTTTGAAGCTGCTTTAGGTAGTGGTTCCGCTGGTGGAGGATCTTTTGATATTGACTTAGGTCATGCAAATACACTGCAGATACTTGCCCAATTTCCATATCAATAAATCGTCTTCTTATCTGTGGGCTCCCCTTTACAAGATTTAGATCTTCTGGGGCAAACATAACCACGTTCATATTTCCAACATACTGGCTTAGCTTTTGCTGTTCCAAATGATTACTTTTTGCTTTTTTGCCCTTTTTAGAGATAACGAGCTGCAAGGATAAGGGGCCGTTCCGTTTTTGAACCCTACCCTCTATTTTAGCATATTCTTCATCCCAGCGAATCAATTCTTTATCATTTGAGGTCCGATGTGATTTTGCCATCGCTAAAACATAGATAGATTCCATCACATTTGTCTTGCCCTGTGCATTTTCACCTAAGATAACATTAACTTTATCTTCAAATAATATGGATAATTTTTCATAATTACGATAATTCGTCAGTTCTATTTCTTCTATGAACAAATGGACTCACCCTTTGCGCATAAGCGCGAGGGCAATCCCCCGCAGCTTAAGCATTTGATATGACAAACGTTCCAAAGCCAGGAATGTCTACTACATCCTTATTTACTAGCTTTTTACCGCGGCGATTCTCTAGCTCTCCATTTACATAGACTTCATGTTCACCAAGAAACCATTTTGCCATTCCACCTGACTGGATGATATCGGCTAGCTTTAAAAACTGTCCCAATGTAATAAAGTCTGTCGAAACTTGTATTTCTTTCGCCATTTTTTCGCCTTCTTTCTTTTTATTTTACTAAAGAAAATCCAACTAGAAAAGAAAACTACTAGGTTTTTACGACCTAGTAGTTCATTCTTTTCTTAATAAGTACGCACTGGGAGAATCAAATGAAAGACTGTATCGTCATCAAGTGCTTTGATATAGAACGGTCTCATTGCGCCTGTGAAGCTAATACGAATTTCAGAACTTTCCAATGCTTTCAATGCATCCATCATATATTTTGCACTAAAAGAAATCTTTAATTCTTCACCTTCAATGGATTTACTTTGAATTTCTTCATTTACTTTCCCAATTTCTGGGGATATGGACGATATTTCGACCACTCCATCAGGTAAAGTTGTAAATTTAACGACATTATTATTTGCTTCTCTTGCTAGTAGAGAGGCACGATCAATCGATTGTAAAAATTCTTTCGTCGCTAATACGACTTCTGTTTTACTTTCTGTAGGGATTAGTCTAGTCGTATCTGGATAGCTGCCATCTAATAAACGAGAGAAGAATAAAAGATGTTTTGTTTTAAAAAGAACTTGGTTTTCGGTAATGACAATATCAACTAAATCTGTAGTGTCATCAAGAATTTTACTTAATTCATTTAAACTTTTACCTGGAATGACTGCACTATAGGATCCATCATTTTCTGTTTCAATATGTGCTGTTCTCATTGCAAGACGATGACTATCTGTAGCAATACAATTGAGAGTGCTATTTTCAACCTTCCAATTTACACCTGTTAAGATAGGGCGAGTTTCAGAAGTGGAAACAGCAAATACAGTTTGTCGAATCATGTTTTTTAGTAAATCAGCAGGAATTTTAAATCCTTGGTTTCCTTCAATTTGAGGCAACTGTGGATATTCTTCAGCATCAAGTCCGTTTAAGTTAAATTCCGCTTTTCCGGAACGAATAATAGTTAATAAATTTGAATGAACCTCGATTTCTACTGTATCCTTAGGAAGTTTTTTAACAATTTCACTGAAGAAACGAGCTTGTAAAACAATACTTCCAGTTTCTTTAATTTCAACAATTTCATCTCCAGCTTCTTCATTAGGAATAAAAGATTCTATGGAGACATCGGAATCACTACCTGTAAGTGTTACTCCTTCATTTGTTGCAACTATTTTAATCCCTGTTAAGATCGGAATGGTTGTTCGAGAAGATACAGCTTTCATTACATCTTGTACACTTTGAACAAGATGGTCTCTTTGAATAATAAATTTCATCAAAAATCCTCCTAAAGATAGTTCTATTTTTGATTTCGTGTGAATACACTTTTAGTTTATATATATTTATTTTTTAAAAGAAAAATCGTAGAAGTACTAGTAGGTCCTGTGAATATGTGGATAACTGGAAAGAAACAAATGAAAACAGTCTATCCACATGTGGACAGACTGTGCGCAACAACAAAGAAGTTATTCACAGTATTCACGTTACAAGTACTTGTCCAAATTAAAAAGATGAAACCATCAATGTGCATTAGCCCTTTAATTGTGTAATGATTTCATTTATTTGTTTTTGTAATTGAGTGTCTGTATTTAATAATTTTGTGATTTTTTCATGAGCATGAATGACTGTTGTATGGTCACGGCCTCCAAACTCTTCTCCAATTTTAGGCAGTGAGGAATCTGTTAATTCCCTTGATAAATACATCGCAATTTGACGAGGGAATGCAATGGATTTAGTTCGCTTTTTCGCCTTGAAATCCTCAAGTTTTACACTATAATGCTGCCCAACAACCTTTTGAATCTCAAAAATTGTAATTACTTTCGGTCTAGAACTTGGAATGATATCTTTTAAAGCTTCTGCAGCAAGGTCTGCATTTATATCTTTATTTATTAAAGAAGAATATGCAACGATACGAATAAGCGCACCTTCAAGCTCACGAATGTTCGTGTTGATTTGGTTCGCGATATATAGCATAACTTCATTTGGAATATCAAGTCCCTCTGCCTTGGCTTTTTTGCGTAGAATTGCAATTCTTGTTTCAAGGTCAGGTGGGGTAATATCGGTAATTAATCCCCATTCAAAGCGTGAACGAAGACGATCTTCTAAAGTAGGAATCTCCTTAGGCGGTCTATCACTAGAAATGACAATTTGCTTACTTTCCTCATGCAAGGTATTGAACGTATGGAAAAATTCTTCTTGAGTTGATTCTTTTCCAGCTAAAAACTGAATATCATCTATAAGTAAGATGTCGACATTTCTGTATTTATTTCTAAATTCAACCGCTTTGTTATCCCTTATAGAGTTAATGAACTCATTCGTAAATTTCTCAGATGATAAGTAGACAACCTTTGCATTTGGGTTGTGCTCTTGAACATAATGACCAATGGAATGCATTAAATGAGTTTTACCTAATCCAACACCACCATATAAGAAGAGTGGGTTATATGCTTTTGCTGGTGCTTCTGCAACTGCTAAGGATGCAGCATGTGCAAAGCGATTTCCAGAGCCTATTACAAATGTATCAAATGTGTATTTTTGATTGAGCATATTTTGAGAGTGTTCAGCTGGTTCATCGTTTTTCGTAGCCTTTTTCTCAGGTGTTTTCAATTCGAATTCTTCATCTAGCTGATTTTGAGGAATAATAAATTTGATTCCGAGTTCTGCACCGGTTAGATCATATATTGTTTCAGCAATTAGATGCAGATATCTAGATTCTAGCCAATCTCTAGCAAACTCATTGGGAGCAGTAATAATAAGTGTATCGTTCTGTAGGGCATGGGCTTTTGTTGATTTCAGCCATGTCTCGAAGCTCGGCTTGCTTAATTTTTTCTCTATCTCTTGGAGCGCTTTTGCCCATAAATCTGCAATATTCTCCAACAATCTCCCTCCTTTGTTAGTTATTTTGTACCTACCAAGGTAATTAGACGATGTTACGTCTGAAATTTCTTCTACTAATTATGATTAATCGAATGTATAAAAATAAGTCTTTATGCAGTTATTTTTAATCAAATGGATATAAGTTTATAAATATACATACTTGGCTATTTGTGAATAACTATATAATATAGTAGAAAAACATCTTTTCGACATAATCCACTGACTGTGGACAAGTTATTATTCACAATGTGAAAAAATCTGTCCACATGATATCCACATTCTGTGGATAAAAGAAAATTGTTAATAACTTATTACGAGTGAAAACAAAACTATAATATCAAATAATTGCTAGATAATCAATGGTTTTTGAAAACTTATCCACAATATCTATACCTTGTGGAAAATGTTTATCCACAACACAAGATGATGTGTAAAAGTTGTCGATAATTGTTGTGGATTAAAAAAACTGTCGAAAAAAGTTGTCCACAATTAGAAAAGCTGAAACGCCTTGCTCAGAAATGAGGAAACTGGAGGCTTCGACAAAGAGGCGCTTTTTGCCTCTGCAGGAGGAGGTGAAGTTCACCGAATTTCTAGTCGTTGAAGCTCGACAGTAAAAAAAGTGGAAGTGGCTTGAGAG
>Ga0182742_1005107_pt1 | contig 11358 bp, 10 predicted proteins | sample eDN5th37CBELigMG_FD_128880 | JGI IMG/M metagenome (GOLD analysis project Ga0182742, IMG submission 128880) | Enriched Miracle-Growth compost microbial communities from Emeryville, California, USA - eDNA 5th pass 37_C BE-Lig MG (version 2)... ... | reverse complement strand
TCACATTGTCCGGCAGCTTGATCTTGATCTTCTCGGGGCGGCCCGCGTGCGAGATGCCGCCGCGAACCCAGGTCACGTCGGACGGCGCGATGCCGTGGTCTTCCTGCAGGATCGCGCGGGCCCAGACGTTGGCGGTCAGCTGGTACTCCGGCAGGCCGATCTTGCGGCCGCGAAGGTCCTCGGGCTTCTGGATGCGGTCCGTGCGGCAGTACATGGAGGTGTGGCGAAAGGCCCGGGACAGGAAGACGGGAATCCCCACATAGGGAAAGTCGCCCTTGGCTGCCTGCACGGTCGAGCTGGACAGCGACAGTTCACAGATATCGAACTCCTGGCCACGGAAGGCGCGAAAGAAGATTTCCTCCGGCGACAGGGTCATGAACACGGGATCGACGCCATCGATCTGGACGGCGCCGTCTATCAGGGGACGGCACCGGTCGTAGTTGCCGATAGCCACGGAAAGATTCAGTTTGCTCATTGGATGTACGGTTGGGTTATCGGGGAGCCTGCGGCTCCGTCGTGGGATGGCCTTGTCCTATCTCGCTCCGGCGGGCCTGCGTTCTGGTCAGGACAGCTCGAACTCGCGCCGGATGGCCTCGGTGTGCTCGCCCAGCATGGGGGCGGCCCTGTCCGACGGGCCGCGCTGCCCGTTGATGCGCACGGGTCGATGGATGGCCGTCATGGCGCCCTGCGCCGGATGGCTCACCTCGTAGAACACGTCCAGATGACGCACCTGCGGGTCCCGCATGACTTCGGGCGCGCTGTTGACCGGGGCGAAGGGCACATCGTTGGCCTCCAGGCGCTGGCACCACTCTTCCCGGCTCCTGGTGGCGAAGGTTTCGCCGACGATGGCGGCCAGCTCGAGGTAGTTCTTCGTGCGTGATGGCGGGTTCCTGAAACGCTCGTCCTCCAGGAGATCGGCCCTGTCGATGGCCTTGGTGAACCCCTGCCAGAACTTTTCGACCGACGACAGGTGGACCGAGACCAAGCGCCCGTCCGCACAGCGGAAGGCGTACGACTGCGAGATGGCCACGCGCGACAGCGGATTCGGCACGACGCCCAGGCGGGTGTACTGTGAAAAACCCTCGGGGGAGAAGGAGATCGATGCCTCCAGCATGTTGACCTCCACTCGGGCGCCTTCGCCCGTGCGGTTCCTGCTGTGCAGCGCCCCGAGGATGCCGTAGGCGGCATACATGCCGGTGATGTTGTCCGACAGGGACGGGCCGTTGACCGAGGGCTGCTCGGGGTCCAGCATCTGGCTCGCAATACCGGACAGCGCCACCGCGACGGCGTCGTAGCAGGGGCGATCCCGATACGGGCCATCGGCTCCGAAGCCGGTGATCGAACACTGGATCAGGCGCGGGTTCAGCTCCTTGAGCCGTGCCTCGTCGAAGCCCAGGCGCTGCATCACGCCCGACCGGTAGTTGTCCAGCAGCACGTCTGCCCTGGCGATCAGCCTGGCCAGGTCGGCCTTGCCCTGTTCGCTCTGCAGGTTGAGCTGGATGCTTTCCTTGTTGCGGTTGTAGGCCACGAAGTGCGGGCTGTACAGTTCGCCCGCATGGCGGCGAAACGGGTCGCCGCCCTCCGGATGCTCGACCTTGATGACGCGCGCGCCCATGTCGGCCAGCATCATTCCCGCCAGAGGCGCGGTCAATACCGTGCCCAGTTCGATGACGAGGATATCGTTCAGTGCGTCTTTCATGATGGTGTGTCCTGGTCAGCCGTATTGCTTGAGAATCTGCCGCGCGAGCGTGGTGCGCAGCACTTCGGTGGGCCCTTCGGTGATGCGGTAGCTGCGCAGGTCGCGCCAGAACCGCTCGATGGGCGAGTCCTCGGTCAGGCCCATGCCGCCATGCAGCTGCATGCAGGTATCGACCACCCTGAAGCCCATTTCCACCCCGAATGTCTTGATCATGAAGGTCTCGAGCTTCGCGTCCACGCCGGCGTCCACCTTGCGGGCGGCGTCGTACACCATCAGGCGCGTGGCATAGAGCTCGGTGAAGCCGTCGGCGAGCATCCACTGCACGCCCTGCCTGTCGGACAGCGGCGCACCGAAGGTCTTGCGCTGGGCCGCATAGGTCGCCGTCAGGCCCAGGCAGCGTTCGGCGGCCCCGCACGCATGGGCGCCCTGGCGGACGCGGCCGTGGTTGATATAGCCCTGGGCCAGGGCAAAACCCTTGCCTTCCTCGCCGACCAGGTTCTCGGCCGGCACGTCCACGTCCTCGAAGGCGATTTCCCAGGGCCTGTCGCCCATCACGGTGCGCTCGGCGCCGGCCAGGCGAACGCCCGGCGTGTCCATGTCGACGATGAAGCAGGAGGTGCCGCCGCGCGCGCCCTTTTCCGGATCGGTGACGGCCATCACCAGGGCAAAGCTCGCTTCGCCGGCACGCGTGATGAAGCGCTTGACGCCATTGATGCGATAGCCCGTGGCCGTCCTGACCGCGCGCGTGCGCATGGCCGACGGATCCGAGCCGGCATCCGGTTCGGTCTGGGCAAAGCAGAACTTCTTTTTACCTTCGACCACCGGATACAGGTAGTCCCTGCGCTGCGCATCGTTCAGCCCCAGCAGGATGGGGCCGACCGTGGGGCCGAACAGGCCATGGTGCCTGACCCACGACGCCACGGTGCTGCGGCCCACCTCTTCCCAGAACACGGCCAATGGCAGCAGCGAGAGCCCCTGCCCGCCGATTTCCTCGGGCACATCCATCAGCCAGAAGCCTGCGGCACGGGCGCGATCACGCAGCGCCTGAGCCTTGCCCTCTTCCAGCAGGCCGTCGGGCCCCAGGTCGTGTTCCAGCGGTATCAGCTCCTTGTCCACAAAACGTCGGATGGACGAGCGAAACGCCAGGATTTCTTCGGGCAGGGATTCGTGAGGTATGAGGTCGAGCATGGTGTGCCAAACGAGTGAGGCAAGGCCGCAGGCGGCGCCCCGTTGAGGAGCGCAGCGCCAGGCCTGCAATGGGATTTGATGGGTTCAGGTTTGCGATGCCGTGGCCTACATGGCCGCGGCTGCCTCGGCACTCGACTCCGCACCGGGCTGGTGGGGCAGGTCGACCGGCTTTTCCAGCGACTTCCACGCCTTGGTGTCCTGTCCGTCGCGCACCAGGTCCAGCTCGCGCCAGAAGATTTTGCGCAGGGTGACGATGCCCAGGTCCGAGCGTCCCAGGATTTCGTCTTCCCGCTTGGTGATGCGCTCCTGGCCGCGGATGGACAGATAGTCCTGCGCAGCGGTCAGGCCCACGAAGGTGTCCTCGGGGTTCTTCCAGACCCGCGAGCTGAACAGCTCGTCGTGGTGGGCAGCCGGGTCGTACTTGCCGTACTTGGCGAAGTAGCTGCGAAAACGCATCCGGGAGGCTTCGCTTGCGCCGGGCGGCAGGCTGTAGATCATGAAGCGGGTGGTGTTCAGGTCGTCGTTCGGCAGCATCCAGACGAAGACGTCCAGCCACGGATCTTCGGGCGTCAGGCCCGGCACCGTGATGTGGTTGTTGTTCGGGAAGGTCCAGTCGCTCTGGCGAACGTTGGTTTCCGAGCGGCGGGCGGTCTGGCGGATCCCGGCCGTGGTTTCCTCGTAGCTCAGCTCCGGAATGCTGGTGGTCACCGCCTTGCCGAAGGGGCCGACCGTCAGGGCCATGTGCACGAAGCTCACGTGCACGGCGTCCATGGAGTTTTCCACCTGCTGGAACCAGTTGTTGTCCCAGCGCTCCATGCCGTTGGCCACGATGGCGCCTTCACGCTCGGTCTGCAGCTTGCGCGGCAGGTCGAATTCCGGCGCTTCGCCCTCGCCCATGTAGGCGAACACAAGCCCCTGGTATTCCCTGACGGGATAGCCTGCGATCTTGGTGCGGGGCATGCCGGTGTCGATTTCGGCCGGGCGATTGACACAGGCTCCGGTGGCGTCGAACTGCCAGCCATGATAGATGCAGCGGATCTCCTCGCCGACGACCCAGCCGGTATGCAGCAGGGTACGGCGGTGCGCGCAGCGCCCGCCCACCAGGTGCAGCGCGCCGCTTGCGCCGCGATAAAGGGTCAGTTCTTCGCCCAGCGCCTTGACGGGAATCGCTGCGTTCAGCTCGACATTCTCGGACAGTTCGATGGGCTGCCAGAACCTGCGCAGCAGCTTGCCCATGTCGGTGTCGGGGCCGCACTGCGTCAGTCGCTGGAATTGTCGTGCGCGCTCCTGGCGGCGCTCGTCCATATGGCTCATGTTTGTCTCCTGATGAGGTGGGGTGGGAACCGTCAAACGGGCTCGCCCAAGAAATCGGTCAGAGGCCCTTGCGGCTCTCCATACTTGGTCAACTGGGTGTTGCGCGCGTAGTCGCGCACATCCACGGGATAGTGCTTGCCGGGCGACCAGGTGGGGTACTTGTGGCGCAGTCCGCCGTCCACCGCCAGGTCGGCCCCAGTCATGCAGGAAGACTCGTCGGACGCAAGGAACACCGTGGCCCAGGCCAGGTCGGCCGCCTTGGGAAAGCGGCGCAGGGGCATCTGGTCCAGGTACTCCTGGCGCGAGTAGAAGCCCGTCCTCTCCGGCTGCTTCCAGTTGGGATCGAACATCTCGTCGCGCATCGTGGTCCACAACTGATGCTCCATGGAGCACGGAGTCACGGTGTTGACGCGGATGCCGAGATGGGCAAGATCCAGGGCGGACGAGCGCGCAAAGCTCAGCAGGGCCGCCTTGGCCGCGCAGTAGGCGGCGCCGTCGGCCTCGCCGAAATGGGCGGCCGTCGACAGGATGTGGATGATGCTTCCGCCATTGCCGCTGGCCATCATGGCGCGCGAGCAGTGCTGCGTCGTGATCAGGCCTGCCGTGGCAAAGCTTGCGACCGAGTCGTCCCAGTCATCGAGCTTCATGTCCAGGACATGGCTCCAGTGGACGCGCCCGGCCATGTTGACAGCGATGTCGAGACGGCCGTACCTGTCCACGGTTTCCGCAACAGCCCTCTGCACGTCCTCGTTGCTGCGCGCATTGCCCGCCAGGCCGAAACATTCCAGCCCTCGTTCACGCAGGAAGCTGACGGTCTCGTCGGCCGCGGCCTCGCTGACGTCCATCACACATACGCGCGCGCCTTCCCGGGCGAGGAAATGTGCAATCGTTCCACCAATGTTCGGGCCTGCGCCGAAGACGATCGCGACCTTGTCTTTTAGTCTGTCCATGTGAATAGATGCCGTTTGGAGTGTTGCCATGATTCTCCGTGGCGGCATCAGTCACAACAAGACGAATCCCTCGAATTCTGCTATTCAGATTTCGCACGACAGCATGCAGCCGATGCGGCACGCGAAGGCGTGCTGCAAGCTTTGCGAGAAGGGGTGCATGACAGACAGGACGATGGCGGTCCGCCTGGGGGCGGACTCACGATGCGACCTCGGGGAAGAGACCCTGGGCAGGACTCGGGGAAAGGGTCAGGCTACCAGGCTGCGCGCCGGGCGTGAGCGTTTCTTCTTTTCCGGCGCCTGGGCGAGGCTTTGCCGGGCCTGGGCCACGATGTGGATCAGGCACGAAGCCAGGACGGCGCGGAAGTCGTCGAGGGATTCGCCGGAGGCGCCGGCAATGGCGTTGCCGTCCTGCAGCGCAAGGGTGAACATGCTGAGTCTTTTGGGCAGGTCCGGCTCATGGCACAGAAGGTCTTGAGGCAGGGTGGTGCTCCACCAGGAGGCGAGCTCTTCGCGCTGCGTCTCGCGAATCTGCAGGAACCGTTCCCTTGCCGTCTGTTCGGGCACGGACTTCTCGACGCTGAGGATCACGCCCAGGCGCCAGAAGTCTGCCGCGAAATACTTGGGGCTGTTCGAAGACCCGAAGATGCGGCTCACATGATCCTCGAAGCTTTCCCCGGGCTGGGGCCGGTTGCGCTCGGCCGTCTCGGTGCGCCACCTGAGAAAGCTGTCCTCGATCATGGCGGCGAGCAGCAGGTCCTTGCTCTCGAAATGCCAGTAGACGCTGCCTATCGGCAGCGAGGCATTGGTGGCAACCTTGGCCATGGTCGTACCGCTATAGCCATGCTTGGATATGACGTTGAAAGCCGTCTCGAGAATTCTGGCCCTGACCGCGGCGCTTGACTTGTGTTCGCCAGGCTTACGGGTACGTTTGCTTGAAGTTGAAACCATAAGTTCGCTTTGACAAAGCTGTTGTTATCCTGACGCCCATAGTGCATGGTTGGCACTGTTGCAGCAACCTATTATTTCATAATCTCCTATCGAGTCAGGCCCTGTTTCCAGGGCCTGACTCGTGCGCCGGAGGCTGCCGCAGGGCTGCTGCGCAGCTCAGATGGCCATGGCAGCCGTCAGGCGGGAAGTGTCGGCCTCGGCCTCCAGGTTCAGGATGCGCTGCATGATCTGGGTCGCCTGCTCGCGCGGCATGCCAGCCGCATCGGTGCACTCGTACACCTTCTTTTCGAACGCCTGCGGAGTCATGGGATTCTTCGGGTCGCCCTTGGCGTATTCCACTCGCCGGGTGTGGGTTTTGCCGTCGCGCGTCTCGATCTCGAGGCGAACGAATCCGGGCCCGCCGTCGGGGCGCACGAGGGTCTTGTCCTCCACGGTGAACACGCGCTGCGCGAGTGCCTTCAGATCCTGGCGCTGCAGGGCTTCAGTCGTGAAGTGACGCAGCCCCACCTCCCTGTCCTGGATGGCCACGGCGACCATCCACGGGTTGCTGAACTGTGCCTCGACGATCGTGCGAGGGTTGCGTTTCTTCTCGAGCGGCGCGCCCAGCAGCATCATCTCGGCAGGCGGGCTATACACCGTCACGCGCGCCACGTCGTCGGGTCTCAGATCGTTCGCCATGACGATGTCGAGCGTGCCGTCGATGGCTACATGCCCTCCCCTGCAAGAAGGATACGGTTTGGGTGCGATCCCCGGCCCTGCATACTCGGTTCCCAGCCCGCCAAGCAGCGCGTCCCTGGCGTAGGCGCCATCATGATATTGCTTGAACAGGCCCTTGACGCCCTCCAGCACATGGAACGAGCCGAAGACGCCGCGCTGTGCGAGACGCGCCGACATCAGCCCGCCATAGCCGGCGAATCCGGCGCCCAGGCGCTTGGCGTGCGTGCCCTCGATGCTGGCCTGGGCATTGCCGGACAGCTGATGGTAGGCCAGGCCGACGGCAGCCGCCATCTGGTCGCGCGTCAGCCCCATGAGGCGACCAGCCACCAGCGACGCGGCCAGGAAGCCATACATGGGTGTCGGATCCCAGCCGACGATGAAGGGGGAGACACCCGGCGAGCCGGCACGCGACAGGCGACAGGCCGTGTCGGTGCCGGTCGCGACTGCCGTGATCAGCTCCTTGCCGCTGACGCCTCCCACCAGGTCCGCTGTGGCCAGGGCCACCGGGATGGTCACGCAGGAAGCATGCATCAGCGAGGGCTCATAGGTGTCGTCGAACTCGAGCGCCGCAGCCATCGACGCATTGAGACGGACGGCCTTTTCCGCGGGCAGGCGGACGCTGGTGCCAAGAACCAGGCTTTCGGCTTTGCCGCCGGTCTCGCGGCTCAGGGCATAAAGCTGCTCGACGCCGTCAGCATGCAGCGCCGGCAGCGCCACGGCGACGGTATCCAGGATCTGCGCCCTGGTCGCCGCCACGACCTCTGCCGGCAGTGCCTCGTAGCGCGTGTCCAGGCAATGGTCGATCAGGGCATAGATGGCATCGGGCGCCGGCTGGCCGCCTGCGGGTGCAGTCGAGGCGCGCTCACCTGCCAATACCCATGCGGGATTCGCGGCCCAGCCCGTGGCGACCAGCGCAGACAGCCTGGCAAATTCCCTGCGCGTCAGTTTCATACTTGTCTCCTTCCCGTTGAAACGCTATCCGGAATACCGCGCTCAACGGTCCTTCCTGTTCCGGTCACGGACCAGCATGTAGATCAGGCCCGCCCATGAACCGGCGAAGGCGACCAGGTCGTAGTTCCGGATCGGCCGGTAGTCCGTATAGAAGAGACCCGTCGAACCGATATAGGCAGCTGCCGTCAGGCCGATGCAGACCGCCACGGCAATCCATTTGTTCTTGTCCATCAATCACCTCTTATTTCGACGTCGATGTTCCGCGGGCGCTTACTTGTTGATGATGCGATCGCCAATGCCGGGCTTGTATGTCATACCGCCATCCCACAGCCAGAGCGGCTCCAGCTTTGGCTTGACGGCGGCATACATCCAGCCGCTGTAGGCCAGCAGCAGGACGCCATTCAGGAACAGCTCCTGGGGGCCGGTGAACAACTGGCGCGGCGTTGCCACGATGAAGGTGTTCAGCCAGAAGATGTTCACTGTCGCGGGAAACTCCAGGATCAGGGCAAGCAGCGGGAACCGGTTGAAGAAGAGCATGGCGCCGGTGATCAGCTCCAGGTACTTGATCATCTGGTACAGGTAGATGTCCGCGTTGGCCTGCACCCATTCGCCCCCGACGCCGGGGATTTCCGGAACATATCCGGTCAACGCGTAGCGGATGCCCGAAAACATCAGGTGGGCGCCGAAATAAAGTCTCAGCCAGTGAATGATGTAGTACCAGGGTGATGCTGAAGCCATCTCCATGCTCCTTTTTCATGAACGATGTTTCCGGGGCATGCCATGCGCAACACTCATGCAGCCCGCCATCCGGGCTGCAATCGGATACGCAGGAACGCTCCGGCAGAAAGGCGCGACCCAGAAAACGGCAGGCCGCGCTGGTGTCGCAGAACGGGGCGCAAGCGTGTCGCCGAAAACAGGGCGGAAACGGGATTCCGCCTGCCCGGAGACATGCATCGGCTCAGGGGCCGAAGGCCATCAATGCCTGGGAAGGGATTTATCGTGAATCGTCTTGTCTCCGCTCAGTTTTTATGAATATTCATTCTGGAATTAATTTTCTAGAATATTGAACGGGATATCCGGCACAGGCAAGCCAGGTACGTGCAAGGCTGCTATGCGGCCCGTGCATGGCTTCCGAAGGCACCGGCCGGGACGACGCCGCCCCATGGCCAGGCATGTGCCCGGTCCATGGGGATGCCATGCCCTATCCGTTCTCTGCGGGACAGCCTATGCCGGCGTCATCCCGGCCGTCAGGGAAGCGGCGTCGGACAGCGCCTCCAGGTTCTGGATGGTGGCCATGAGCGAGGCGATGCGCGATGCGTCCAGGCCGGCGGCCTGGACGCAATCCCTGAACTTCTGCTCGAACTCGGCTGCGCTCAGCGGCTGGTTGGGCTCGCCCTTGGCGGTGTGGATGACTTCGATGAGCTGCCTGCCATCCGCCAGCTCGACCGTGAGCCGTGTCGGCCCCACGCCACCGCCCTCTGTCACCAGCGAGGCATCCAGGGCCGTGTCGGTCTTGCCGGTAAGTGCCAGGATCTGCGGGTTCGCCAAGGCGTCGGGCGTGAAGTCGTCAAGCGAGATCTGGCCCTTCGCCAGGATGGTCGCAACGACCCAGGGATTGCTGAACTGCGCCTGGACATTGGTCTGTGGCGCTCGCTTGGCCTCGACCGGATTGCCCAGAAGCTTGTACTCGCCCGGGCCATTGTGGATGGTGATGCGCCGGACGTCGGCCGTGGAGAACCGGTGCTTGCGGCTCAGGGCAAGCGCGGCATCGACCGCGGTATGGCTGCCGCGGCAGGAAGGATATGGCTTGAACGAGAGATCGGCTGCGGCGAAGCGGGTGCCCAGGCCATCGAGCAGCAACGTACGGTCATAGTGGCCCCGGTGATACTGCGGATAGAGCCCGATCGGGCCTTCGAGCACGTCGCGTGCGCCCGTGACGCCGGCCCTGGCCATCTGGGCGGCCAGCACGCCGGCGCTGCAGGCAAAGCCCGGCCCCATGCGCTTGGTGAGCGCGCCGTCCACATGCGCCTGGGCGTTGCCGGCTGCCTGGTGATAGGCGATACCGGCCGCATGGATCATCTGGTCGCGCGTCAGACCCAGAAGTTTGCCTGCCGCCAGTGCCGAACTGACGTAGCCATAAATCGTCGTGTTGTGCCAACCCACCTTGAACGGATCCACGCCCGGCTGCGCCGCCATGGCCAGTCGACAGCTCAGGTCTGTGCCGAGCGCGGTGGCAACGATGATGTCGCGGCCCGTCACACCCGGGGTTTTCTCGGCGATGGCCAGCACGGCCGGGATGGTGATCACTGATGGATGCACGTACGACTTTTCGTGCGTGTCGTCATAGTCCAGGGCATGTGCCATGGCGCCGTTCACGCGGGCCGCCTCGTGGGCGGGAACGCCTGTCGCCGACCCCCAGATCCGGCTCTCGGGCTTGCCGCCCAGGGTTTCCGTGAACTCGCGCAACTGCCGCACCCCATCGGCCGACCGGCCAGCCAGCGAGATGCCGACCGTATCGAGCACCTGTTGCTTCGTGATGGCGACGATATCGCCGGGCAGGGTTTCGTAGGTGGTCGCCAGGCAGAAGTCGACGAGGTCGAGGATGGCGTCGGGAGTCCGGGGCTTTTTCGGCGCCGCGTCCTTCGGGGTCGTGTCGCGGCTGCCCGGGTTCTGCGGCTGTGCGGCCTGCGCGCCGCCCAGGTAGAGTCCTGCCGCTGCAAGTGCCGACGCCTGTGCAAAGTGCCGGCGTCCGGAAGAGAATGCTTTCATGGATGCTCCTGTGGAAAAGCCGCCCGTGCCGCGCTGAAGATCGCTGCAGGGGCGGCTTCCAGAAAATGTCGAGACCTGGAGAAACTGACTTGGATTAACGGAATATCTCGGGCAGGCGCTTGATGTCAGCAATGCTGCCGCTGCGGGCGTTGAGGGACAGCATCGGCAGGTAGTACTTGATGTAGGCCAGGAGCAGGATCACGTTCATGTAAAGGCAGCCCGTGCCCATGTAGGTCACGCTCAGGATGCCGTCGTAGCGATGATTCAGGAAGACCGCGTTATAGAAGACCATGCCGCTGATCGGAAACAGGATGACCAGGCCCAGCGGCACGAAGACATTGCACACCAGCATCAGCCCGCCCACGATCTCGAGCGTCTTGACCAGGTCGAACAGGCCCACCTCGACAAAGGTGATCAGCATCTTGTTCGAGTCCGGCAGGGTGCCGAAAGGCTGCGGGAAGATCGGCTGGTAGCCGAACTGGTGGAGCCAGTAGCTGGTTCCGCTGACGATCATCCAGGCGCCCAGGAACAGCCGCAAAAAGGAAATGAAGAGCTGCGCGATCATCGCCGCATCCAGCCTGAAGTTCTGCTTCGTTTCGTTCACGTTCTTCTCCTGCCCTTTATTGGTTCGAGGCGAGCGCCGCGTTGCCCTGCGGCGCCGCGCTGCCCAGTTGCGCCGCCTGCACGTCGCTCTGGCGAACGATGCGCTCGCGCGAGGCGATGCGGCCGCCTTTCACGTTGGAGATCTCGACATACTCGGTGGCATGGTCGGCTGCCGATCCCATGTGGTAGTGCACGGCGACGTTGAAGCCCTCGGCGATG
>Ga0182742_1005105_pt1 | contig 11364 bp, 9 predicted proteins | sample eDN5th37CBELigMG_FD_128880 | JGI IMG/M metagenome (GOLD analysis project Ga0182742, IMG submission 128880) | Enriched Miracle-Growth compost microbial communities from Emeryville, California, USA - eDNA 5th pass 37_C BE-Lig MG (version 2)... ... | reverse complement strand
GCGTCAGGCCATGCCGTGTTTTTTCAGCTTGCTGAAGAAGGTGCTGCGAGGCATTCCGAGCAGGCGGGCGGCGACGCTTTTGTTGCCTTCGGCTTCCTCCAGAGCTTCGATGAGTCGCTGGCGTTCGAATTCGGCGAACTCGGCGCTCCATTCGTCGCTCGTCGGCGTGGGTCGGTCGTGGGCGGAGGAGGATGGGCTTGGTCGGGTCGGGCGCGCGCTGGTTGAGACGGCGCCGGTCGGCGAGGGGCGGAGGCGGTGGCGGCGTCGGGTTGGTTGGCGGACCTCGGGGGAGAGGTCGTCGATCGATAGCGAGGGGCCGTCGGCCAAGACCACGGCGCGTTCGATGGTGTTTTCCAGCTCGCGAACGTTCCCCGGCCAGTCGTGAGCGATGAGCGCCTCGACCGCCTCGGGGTCGATGTGCGTGAGGACCTTGCCCGCCCTCGCCGCGTGGACGTCGAGGAAGTGCAACGCCAATTCGAGCACGTCCTCTCGGCGCTCGCGGAGCGAGGGGGTGGTCAACCGGATGACGTTGAGCCGGTAGAACAGATCCTCGCGAAACTTCCCCTGGTCGATCAGCGACTCCAGATCTTGGTGGGTCGCGGCGATGATCCGAACGTCGACGTGGATCGTCTGCGAGCTTCCCACCCGCTCGAAGGCCATTTCCTGGAGCACGCGAAGGAGCTTGGTCTGAACTTCAAGATTGATGTCGCCAATTTCGTCGAGGAAAAGAGTGCCGCCGTCGGCCTGCTCAAACCGACCGACGCGGTCGCGGTCGGCCCCGGTGAACGCCCCCTTGACGTGGCCGAACAACTCGCTTTCCAAGAGCGCCTGAGAGAGCGCCGCGCAGTGAACTTTGACGAACGGACGATCGGCCCGAGGGCTCGCGGCGTGGACCGCGGCGGCGAGTAGTTCCTTGCCGGTGCCGCTTTCGCCGCGGATCAGGACGGCCGAGGAACTCGCCGCCACCTTCCGGGCGACGCTCAACATCCGCCGGGCGGCCGGGCTCGACCCCTTGATCCGATCGAAGGCGGCAAGGGCCTCGCCAGGCTCGTCGAGGCCGCCACGCTCGGCCTCGTCGGGTCGGCCGGCAAGCTCTCGCTCGGCCCGGTCGCGCAACTGATCTTGAAGGATCATGATCCGCTGCTGTTGCGCGGCGATCTTCTCAACTTTGTCGCGCAGGTCGTGGTTCAACTCTTCAAGCGTGCGCTGGATGTCGGCCGAGTGGAGCGCCAGGGCGGCCACCGATCCAAGCGCGCCCAAAAAGGCCATCTCCTCCTCTTCGTAAGGCATACCACTCCGCTTGGGCCCGAGGACTAGAACGCCGGCGAGCTCTCCATCTCCGCCGACCCCGCAGGCGGCCTCGCCGCCGATGGCGATCATGGCGTCGGCCGCCGGGTCGGAGGCTCCCGCCGAGCCCGGAACGTGGGCCCGCCACAGCGTCGGAGATTGCCGAAGTCGGGCCACCAGCGGATTATCGGAATCCAAAACCCGGTCGTCGGGCGTCGGACCGTGGCAGGCCGCCAACTCGTAGGAGCCGGCTTGAGAGTCGGCCAGATAAAGCGCCCCCCACTCCAGCCGGAGAATCTCGGCGGTTCCCTCCAGGAGACGCCGGCCAAGCGTCGCCCGATCGACGAGGCTGCCGACCGCCAGCCGCATCTTCTGCATTGCCTGATCAAATTTGTACTTTTCGCGAAAGAATCGCCGGTCCAAAACGCGCTGAAATCGCCCCCGGGCGACCTCCGAAAAGATCAAGACCAGGATCACCGACGCCGCGGCGACCACCGCTCCCCACGACATCGCCCGGACCTCAGCGAGACGGTCGCCGATCAGCTTGCCGCCTACCAAAAGCAGGGCCGAATAGATTAGGCCCGCGGTGACGCTCAGCGTGACGTAGACCACGCTGCGGTTGAAGATCTCCTCGACCTGGAGCAGCTTGTACCGGGTGATGCTGAAGGCGTGGGCGATCGTGTAGAGCAGCGACATCGTGAACATCGGCCACGCGGCGCTGTCGCGGCCGAGATTCGCGGGGTCGCTGAGCGTCTGAGCCATCAGGTAGCCGATCAAGAGCGCGGAAATGGCCGTCGCCAGCAGGATCCACTTAACCTGGTTCCGCTCTCCGCGGTTTCGGGCCCGACGAAAGCTGATGATGAGGCTCAGGAAGCAGAGGCCAAAAAAGACCACCGCCACCCAGACGTAGCTCAGCGCGAGCGTTCGAATCCACTCCAGGGTCGCCGTCCGCTCCGGCGCCGCGTCAACGACCCGGAACCGCCACAGGGCGTACATGGACCCCCAAAGGGCCGCCAGGAACGCCGCGGGGATTCCATAAAGCACCCCCAGGACCAAACGGCGGTGGACCAGGATCAGCGGGCTGGGCCGGGGGAAGACCATGTAGAAATGCAAGTTGACCGCGGGAACCAAGAGCGCGAAGAAAACGAAGGGATAAATCAGCGAGGGACGCAAGACGATCTCGGTCCAGTGATACCCCCCCATGAAGGCTCCGACCGTCACGATGCAGAGCATGAAAAACAGCCGAGCCGAATCGTCGTTGGGCCGCCGCCAAAACACTCGGGCCCCCACGCCGAAGATGAAAAGCTCTTGAAGGAACCAGATGAACGACCAGACGTAGGCTCGGGTCGGCGGGTATCGAACCACCGCCTCGGCGACGTGTGTCCGACCATCGACGCCGGAGCGCCAGCCGACCTCCACCGGCTCGCCGATCCTTCCGGCAAGCCCGCGCAAAGCCTGGAGGTAACTGGAATAATCCCCCCCCTCCAGACTCATTCCGTCGATCCAGAGCAAATCATCGCCCACAGTCGGGCGGAGCTCGCGCCCCTGGGCGTCGCGCCAAACGAACTCCGGCGAAACCTCCTCCTCCACGGTCGTGCCGAACATGCAGCGGACGCCAATGGTCCCCATCCAGGCCACATGAGCTAGGACCATCGCCGAATAGAGGAGCACCACCGCCGAGGCCAAGACGTAAAACGCCCGCAGCCCCACCCAGCGGCGAGGCTCCCACGAGCCCGGATCATGGTCCTTCTCATAACCCCGCGAGGCTCGTCCCAAACGCCTCGCGGGATTGCTCGACCGGCTAAATCCTCTCGGCGACCACCCGTCCATCGGCTCGCAGTCCCCCTCTAACGGCGGTCACGACCCGCAAAACCAGCCCAGCCCCGGAGCGAAACATCCATGCCAAAACTGATGAGCTTTGGCTTCACCCAGGCCACGCGCCGAATACGGCCTCGTCGACCCAGTCTAACATTTCGGCGCTGAACGGCAATGGACTCGTTAGCGAAACGTCGTTGGAATTTCGGCGCTGACGGTATGTCGGCGCTCTCGTCGGCGCGTTGCGTCGGATGGCCCCGCCCGATCTTCATCATTTTGGCTAGAACCTTCAGATCAGCTATTTTGACAATGACCTGAGAAAATGCGAGGGCCAGGAAAGCTTTGCTGGCCACGCTTCGGGCTGTCGGCGGAGTTTGTGGGAGGTTGGGCTGGTTTCGGCGCTTGAGAAGTGGCGAGGTTTCGGCGCTTCGTTGGGCGTCGGCGCGGGGTCGGCGCTTTGAAGGCGTCGCGGTTCCTTTGGCTTTCGGGATATTTTGGTCTCGGCACGCCGCGTGCTTTTAAGTGAGGCCATGTCAAAACGGGTCGAAGTTGATGCGGCCCCATTTTTTCGATGTGATCGCGGGTCGGTTGCGAGGAGGCGAGATGCGGTTTTCAAGCAAGCGGAGGAATTCTTGGACGGCGCTGATCGCCGACGCCTCCGAGCGGCGAACCCATCGCCTGACGATCGACGGCGACGTCTTCGAGGTGGTTCGGATGGGGCGGGGCGAGCCGTTGGTTCTCGTCCCGGGTCTGGCCGGGGGCTGGAGGTTGCTCAAGCCCCTGATCCGTCGGCTCGCCCGTCACCACGAGGTTTTCGCCCTTGGACTTCGTGGAGATGTCGACCGGGGGGGTGGCCTGGGGGTTTCGGCGAGGTCGCACGCCGATGTCGCCGGGCACGCCGCCGACGTCTCGGACCTGATCGACCGCCTCGGCTTGGAGCGCCCCGCCCTCATGGGGGTTTCATTCGGCGGGGCCGTCGCGCTGGAATTGGCCGTCCAGCGGCCCCAAAGTCTAAGCGCCTTAGTCGTGCAAGGGGTTGAGGAACGGTTCCGCGTGTCCCTCGGATCGATGATCGTCCGGCGCGTTCTCGACAACTACTCGCTTCCGACCGACAGTCCATTCATCAACCAGTTTCTGAACCTGCTTTACGCCAAGAAGCCGGAACCGGGTCGTCAGACCGAGTTCGTCGTCTCGCGGGTCTGGGAGACTCCCCAGGCGGTCATCGCCCGGCGACTGGCTCATCTCGAGTACTTCGACGTGTCGGACCGCCTCTGGATGATCGACGTGCCCACGCTGGTTCTCGGCGGCTCGCGTGACGCGATCATCCCGGTTTCCCGTCAAAAGCGCCTGGCCCAAGAAATCTCGGGCGCTCGGTTCGAGAGCATTGAAGGCGCGGGGCACATCGGCTTCGTGACCCACGCCGATCAGATCGCCGCCCAAGTCCGCGATCATCTTCAACGAGTCAAGGCCTCGGTCTAACCCGCGCCACAACCGCTCATCCTCGGGAACCCTCCCCTCCGTCGGATTCGGCCCCTTCGGAGGGGAGGCACCCCACCCAGACCAGACACAATTCGCTCATCCTCGGGAACCCTCCCCTCCGTCGGATTCGGCCCCTTCGGAGGGGAGGTCCCTTTTGTGGCTCGCTTTTTCTTTCGAAAAATAGGAGTCCACACCTAGTCGAGCGCCTGTTGGTGGCCTTGGTGGAGCCGTACGACCATGAGTATGACGGACATTGTTATAACCGCGTTCGCCGTCGTCATTCTTGTCGGCGTCACGCGGACGAGCCGTCCCACCCGTCCGGGTATCGTGGTCCTTCTCGTCCTGCTGACCGGGGGCTGGATCTGGGCCAACCTTCGGACCACCGGATGGCGCGGGATTTGGGGTGAGGGCGCTCCGGACGGGCTGGACCCAGTTACAAAAAGCATGTTCTGGCGCGGTTGGCCCCTCGCACCCTTCATGATATGCCTGATCCACGGCAACCGTTTCCGCCCGAACGGCGCGGAGGGGTTGGTGTTGGTCGTCAACCTGCTTGTCCTTTTCGTCGTCCTCGCGCTCGTGGCCTTTGTGGGAGGCCGTTGGACAGATCGCGGGCAAGGAAAGGGATCTCCCAGCATCGAGCCGAAGGAAGAGAGCCGGTGATTGGCCCAGCCGGTGATTGGCCAGGATTGGTGATTGACCGGATTGGGGCCGGTGATTGGCCAGGCACTTTAACTGAGTAATTTAGGTAATCTCGGCGGCGATCTTGATTGTGATGTGATGATTTTTCGCTTCAGGGTGGCGGCGCGGCCAGGGCGGTACTAGACTTGAGTTCAGTGCTTACACCCAGGAGAAGCCGCAATGCCCACGCCACGCTCCCGGATCGTCGATGAAGCCGTGACTCCTTGGTATCATTGCTTCTCGCGGTGCGTTCGGAAGGCTCGGCTTTGCGGCGAGGGTCGCGAGCATCGCAAAGGTTGGATCGTCAAGCGGTTACAGTGGCTCGTTGAGATCTTCGCCATTGACTGCGGCGGTTTCGCGGTGATGGACAATCACTTGCACCTACTGCTGAGACTCGACTCCGGACGGTCGGAGTCCTGGTCGAAGGAGGAGGTCGCCCGCCGGTGGCTAACCTTGTTCCCGATCCGCGACGCCGACGGCCGGCCGCTGCCAGTAACCGAAGAACGCATTCGCCGGTGCGCCCAGGACAAGGACTGGACGGACAAGATGAGGGATCGACTCCGTAACCTGGGCTGGTTCATGAAGTGTCTTAAGGAGCCGCTGGCCCGGATGGCCAACGCCGAAGACGGTTGCACGGGGGCGTTTTGGGAGGGCCGGTTCAAGAGCGTCCCGGTGCGAAGCGAAGAGGCGCTCTTGGCGGTGGCCGCGTATATTGATCTAAACCCTTTCGCCGCCGGAGTCTCCTCCGCGCCTGAGACGTCAGAGCACACATCGCTCCGCGAGCGGCTGGACCATTGCCGCGCCAATGGGGCCGAGACGACGCTCCGCGACGATCTATCGACCCGAACCGACGACTCGCGCCAGGAGGCCGGTCTTTGGCTGCTCCCCCTCAACGACCGTCGAACTGATGGAAACGGGCGGCCTGGTTTGGTTGTCGGCTTCACACTCTCCCTCCACCTGCGGCTAGTTGACGCCGCTAGCCGCGCGGTTCGCGAAGGCAAGGCGAGCGTCCCGGCCGACGCGGAGTCGATTTTCAAGCGCCTCGGACTCGAATCGTCGAGTTGGTTGGACTCTCTGGCGTCACTACGGCGTCTCCGCGATCGCCGCCGATTCTCAAGCCGCTTGGGACCGCGCCACTCCCCTGCTCCGCCGCCGCGCCGTCGGCTCGGCGTTCTTCAATCATCTCCCCCCGTTACTGGATTCGCCGCGGCCCCGTGAGCCGGATCTCCGATAAAACCCTCCTGCGCCATGTCGTGACGAGCCCGCGCGCCCCTTCCGCCAATACGCGTCGACACCAGCGGGGCGGACGGTAATCGTTAGCCGACTTAGCGCCGAGTGCCTGGCCTTGTTCCCAACCCTGGGACATCGCCCGACCGTCAGTTCTTCCTACTTTACCCAAACTCTCTATATAAAGCGCCTGGCCAACCTCGAGGTAGATGAAGTGCCTGGCCAAACCCTGGAGCTTCACCATCTTTCCTAAGCGCCCTACATAAAGTACATAGAGTGCCTGGCCAACCTCGGGGAAGTGCCTGGCCAATCAATCGCCATCAATCGACCAATCCATCCTGGGGAGCTTTGAACTTCGCCATCTTTTCCAAGCGTCCCAAATAAAGTGCCTGGCCAACTCTCGGCCCTCAAGGGGAGGACGGGGCTCGTTTTGGAAAAAGGACCAACGGGAGACGGACTCGGTGTGTAAAACTAATTAGAGCGTGGGGATGAGACGTTGTTGACTCGCGTTGAAGATGGATGACGCCTGGAGACTTGATATCAATGGCCGAGAAATCGCGACGGCGCGTTCAGTTGGAGGAAAGCCTGCGAGAGGAGCCGGGCGATCCGTTTCTCCGTTATGGCTTGGCTCTTCAGTGTTTGCAGGATGGCGACGTGGAGGAGGGACGGTCGCGGCTTAGGGCCCTGATCGACGACCGTCCCGACGAGGAGATTGCGGCGTATCATCAGTTGGGGCGGTCCCACGCCGAGGCGGGCGAGGCGGAGGAGGCTGCCTCCGTGCTGCGGGTCGGGATCGCCAAGGCCTTGGCCAAGCGAGATCATCACGCCGCGGCCGAGATGGAGGGGCTCCTTGATACTCTCGAATGAACCCGGCGCGGCGGCGACCGCGCCCGAGGCCGACGAGGACGACGCGCCGGCGCGTTCCGCGCCGACCGTCTTCGCGTTTCCCAATCGCATCCTCTTCGGCGAAGGGGCTTTGCGTTCCCTGCCCGGGGAACTCGCCCGGGTGGGGGTGACGCGTCCCCTGCTCGTCACCGACGCCGGCTTGACCGCCGCAGGGCTCGCCGCGCGCGTTGGCGAGCTTTTGAAAGGCTCGATCCTGTTTGACGGAGTCCAGCCCAACCCGACCGAGGCCGACGTTCTGGAGGGGGTGGACCGGTATCGATCCTCGAACCGTGACGGTCTGGTCGCCCTGGGAGGGGGAAGCTCGATCGACACGGCCAAGGCGATCCGCCTTCTGGTGGTTCGGCGCGGGGAATTGGCCGATTACGATCCGTGCGGGAATCGGAGGGGGAGGTCCCGGGTCGCGGGGACGCTTCTCCCGACGCTCCCCCCGATGATCGCCGCGCCCACGACGGCGGGGACCGGCGCGGAGGTTGGGGAGTCGGCCTTGATCCGGCTCGCCTCCACGGGTCGAAAGACGGCCGTTTCGTGTCGAGGACTGTTGCCCGACGTCGCCATCTGCGCTCCCGACCTCACCGCGACGCTGCCGCCGCCCCTGACGGCTGGAACCGGGATGACCGCGCTGGCGCGCTGCCTGGAAAGCTTCCTGGCCTCGCCGTTTCATCCGATCTGCGACGGCTTGGCCGTCGAGGGGCTCCGGACGATCTTTCGGGGGTTGGAGGCCGCCGTGCGCGACGGCGCCGACGCCGAGGCGCGGTCGTCGATGATGATGGGCGCCCTTCTGGGGGGGATCAGCGCCCACAAGGGGCTCGGCGTCGCGCAGGCGCTCGCCGACGCTCTGTCGGGCGAAGGGCGATGTCCCCACGGCGCGCTCAACGCGGTCTTGCTGGCCCACGGGCTCCGCTTCAACCGCGAGGCCGCCGAACCCCGAATGGTCGAGCTGGCCTCCCGAGTGGGGCTCGGCCGGGCCGGCGACGGCGCGGGGCACCTCGTTACCTTGGTCGAGCTCATCATGGCCCGAATGCCCCTGCCCCGCAAACTCGGAGACATCGAAGGGTTGAGTCGAGACCGAATCCCCGAATACGCCCGCCTGGCGATGCTCGACCACCGACTCGCCGCCAATCCCCGCCCCTGCTCCGCCGGTCTGCTCGAAGAGTTGCTCGACCGCGCCTGGTGAGACGTCGACATCGCGCGACGAAAGGGCTTTTTGACGGCGTCCCTCGTTTCGCCGGGCGTATTGAATTTTCAACTCGCCCCGTTTGCCGGAGTTCCCCAGTGTCGATCTCGAATTCGTCGGTTCGCTCTCTATTCTCGGCTCGGTTGGAGGAGGCCGCGCGGTTCGCGGCGGTCGCGCATCGAGAGCAGGCTCGGAGGCTGAGCGGGACGCCCTACTTTCAGCACGCCGGGGCCGTGGCCTGGATCCTCGATCGGGCGGGGTTTGACGAGAATGTGATGATCGCCGGACTCTTGCACGACGTGGTCGAGGACGCGGGAGTCTCGCCCGAGGAGATCGCCTCGCGGTTCGGCCCGGAGGTCGCCGAGTTGGTGGTTTGGTGCTCCGAGGTCAAAAACGACGCCCAAGGACGCAAGCGTCCCTGGATCGACCGCAAGCGCGACCACCTTGACGCGCTCGAGTCCGCGCCGGTGGAGGCCCGGGCCATCATCTTGGCCGACAAGCTCCACAACCTGGCGTCGATCGCCTTCGATTTGGACCGGGGCCTGGACGTTTGGAGCGCCTTCAACGCCGATCAAGAGCGGGTTTTTTGGTACTACGAGGCGACGCTGCGGCTCTGTGGGGCCGGAGATCCGAGACTCGGGCGACTGGCCTCCGAATGCCGCGAAAAGCTTGACGCGATAAGGGGTTAAGGAGGATTCACCGTGGAAATCTCGGCGGCTTTTCGAGTTTCCCGTTGATTCGACTTGACCAGCGGCATAAAGTGAAAGCGTCCTCGGGCTCAGCACGCGCTCGGGTGACTTTCGGATCGCGCGATCGTGGCGCGACGGACTAGAGCCCGCTCCCGCGCGAGGCTGGACTCTCACGGGACCGGGGCGGCTGGAACGGAAGGAGGTGATCGCGTGTGTAGTGATAACCAGAGGCGGCTGGCCTAACGGCGGCCGACGGGTTGCCCGTCGGGCAAGCCGCATATTCGAACCCACCAAGGTTTGGTTCGGCCGGGCTTGGAGCCAACGCTTCGAGCCCGGTCGGATTCGCCTAGATTTTTCATCTGATGGCTCAAGGGGTTTTCCGCGTGGCCTTCGCTTCGTTTGCGACCTATTATTCGGCCTTTTATCAGGGCTGGTGGGCTTGGGAGTTTACCAAGTTCACTTCAGGTCGCCGGGTGGAGCGCGGAGGCGCGGGGCGTTAAGTCCCCTCTCGACTTTCAAGCACACACCAAAAAGGCCCCGGCGACCTGTTGCAAGCAGGCGCCGGGGCCTTTTTGTTTTTCGGTCGCTTGCTTTTGTTCGTTCGATCCAACCGAATTCATCGAATCCGAGCCGGGGCGGCTTGCCCTCGCTCCAACCGACGCCGAGTCGGGAGGAGCCGGGCGGGCGGCCGGCGACTCAAAATCTCCAACTCATGAGGGAGGGCGTCGATCGTGATCGTGGTAATGAAGCCGGACGCGACCCAGGCGCAAATTGACGGCATGGCCAAGGAAATTTCGTCGTTGGGTATGACGCCCCAGGTCATCACCGGAGAGCATCAAACGGTCGTCGCGGCTCTGGGCCAAGAGCGCCCCGGGTTGGTCGAGACGCTTGAGACCGGCGAAGGGGTCGAGAAGGTCTTGCCGATCATGGCCCCGTACAAGCGGGCCTCGATCGAGGTGAAGCGCGAGCGAACCGTGGTCAAGGCTCTTGGGCTTGAGATCGGCGGGACGAAGGTCGCGGCGATTGCCGGGCCTTGTTCGGTCGAGAACGAGGAACAGATCGTCGCCATCGCCAAGATCCTCAAGGGCCTTGGGGCGACGGGCCTTCGCGGCGGCGCCTTCAAGCCCCGCACAAGCCCCTACAGCTTCCAGGGGCACAAGGAGGAAGGTCTCAAAATGCTCGCCACCGCGCGGGCCGAGACGGGGCTGGCGGTCGTCACCGAGGTGATGGCGCCCGAGCACGTCGAGATGGTCGCCGAATACGCCGACGTCCTCCAGATCGGCGCCCGAAACATGCAGAACTACCAGTTGCTCCAGGCCGTGGGCGACTCGGGCAAGCCGACCCTCCTGAAGCGCGGGATGAGCGCGACGATCGAAGAGTTCCTCCTCGCCGCCGAATACATCCTCGACCGGGGCAATCCGAACGTGGTCCTCTGCGAGCGCGGGATCAGGACCTACGAGGAACACACCCGATTCACCCTCCCCCTGGCGACGGTCCCCTACCTCAACGAAAAGAGCCACCTGCCGGTCGTGGTTGACCCCTCGCACGGCACCGGCAAGTCGAGCCTGGTGACCTCCATGTCCAAGGCCGCGGTGGCCGCCGGCGCCGACGGCCTGATCATTGAGGTCCACGAAGACCCCAAGCGGGCCGCCAGCGACGGCGCCCAAACCATCACCCCCGCCGTCTTCGAGAAGCTGATGACCCAATGCCGCCGCATCGCCGAGGCCGTTGACCGGTCGATGTAAGGCGAAGAGGCGGGCCGTCGTTAATCATCCTTCTCCCCCCCGGGAGAAGGTGGCCGAAGGCCGGATGAGGGTCGAGGGGTTTACGGATGCGCCTTGGCGATCGTTTCTCGTTCGCCGAACCCCCTCCGAAATCCGACGACCCCCACCCGGCCCTCCGGGCCCGACCCCACGAGTGGGGTTCCCCCCGCCCCCGGGGGAGAGGAAAAACAACCTCGCATGCAATTGTGTTTGAATTTATCTTAAATCCGCCGAAACGAGGCCCGAACATGCTGGACGCCTTGGTCGTGGCGCCTCATCCCGACGACGCCGAATTGGGCGTGGGGGGGACGATTGTTCGACTTGGGAAACAGGGGTGGCGGGTCGG
>Ga0182742_1005103_pt1 | contig 11368 bp, 9 predicted proteins | sample eDN5th37CBELigMG_FD_128880 | JGI IMG/M metagenome (GOLD analysis project Ga0182742, IMG submission 128880) | Enriched Miracle-Growth compost microbial communities from Emeryville, California, USA - eDNA 5th pass 37_C BE-Lig MG (version 2)... ... | reverse complement strand
CTTTAACTCATTTGTTTCGTTATATGCTTATATTTTAGTCTAGGAGTATTGTTTTGTTGCTTATTTATTATATGTAAAGTGTAAAGAATAAAATCATAAGATTCTCAGAATAGTTTATCTTCGCCAATATTTCCCTAAAAATAGGAAGAGGACCTGGACCTTTTTTTAGTAAATTAAATTTTTGATTCCAGTCTTGGGGGAGGAAAACTTTTTATTTTATCATTCTTAGCATTTATTGCTTACATAAATTTTTCGACAATCGAACTCTTCTAAATTAAAGATCAGTAATTTTTAATGAGAATTCCTGGATTTGAAAAAATGAGAGAGATCGAAGTTTAGTGTTTCTGGCGGCAAATTCATTGATTTGCTTGGGTTTGTAACTAAAAACGCTAAATTTTTTAGGGGTAATAAATTCCTTATTTTGATTAGCAAATTTACCTTTAGCAAAAAGTCTATTATTTTTTTACCAAAAAAAAAATAAAATCCCAGCGGAACAAAAAATTGGCGAGTATTCACTTGAACTGAATTTTGTTGAAAAACGCGATCAACGCTCTTTTTTATTTTCTTGCTTCATGTAAAAAAGATCTTATATTGTAGTTTTAGCAAGAGGAAAAAGTTTTAAATAAGATTTTAATATTTAAAAAGGAAGACCAAGCGGAAAAATGTTAAAATCACGAGAAATCTTTAGTACACAAACAGCCTCTATCCTTCTCATTTTATTCTAGATATCCAAACTTCCATTGACAACTTAGCCAATAAATTCACTGAACTTGAGAACTCTTATTATGGTAGAAATTTCAATCAATTTCTACCAATTACTAATTTTCCCCTTCTTTAGGCTTTCTACTCAAATCTCAGGAAGAAAATCAAAACATTATTAAAAAGGAGGTTGAAGTCAATTCTGAATTCTTCCAGAGTCTCCTTAAAGAGCAGAATTACCTCCAAAATAATGTGAAACAATTAACCTCTCTCGAAAAATCTTATAATGAGGAGCTTAAACATTTAAGGAATCTAGTTCTCAACATTAAGGAAGAACAATCGAATGTCTCTCACGAGAATCTGAAGGAACTTCAAAATACTATTGAACAAGAAATAAGTTCTTTAAAAGAGAATATCTTTTCATTAGATGGGCTGTAAATTTCAAAATAATCCCCATGCAATAACTTTCCTTAGAAAGGCTCTTGAACAAAAGGCGGTAGGAAGAGTAGAAACGTTTTTTGAAGAGACTTTTCAGATGGTTTCTCAGGCGTTTTCTGAAGTACCTTTGGCATTGAGTAATAGATTTGTGCTTCTTATAGACCTAATAAATTCATAGAAGATAATGTAGAAGAAACTTTAGGCTTGAATAAACTTGAAGACCTATGTAATACAAATTTCAATCTTGTGGATAATTTGGAATTCAATTTGGACGCTTTCAAGTCTTCAGTATCGAACTCATTGAAAATGATTAACAAGTTTGCAAATGAGTATACAAAAGAGACCCAATCCTTACAAGGGAATATTAATAAAGTAACTTCCTCCTAACTTCACAAAAACTGACTTTTCTAGGCAAAGACAGAGGTAGGTAACCTTGTAAAAAGCATAAAGAATTTCCCAAAGTAAAGAGAATAATTTCTTTGAAGAAATAACATCATAGGAAAAGCCACAATGACGATGTGTTATTGGTACTAAAGAATACTTGTAATATTCTGGACCAGGAGCTTACTGAGACTGTAAACTACGATACAAGAAAGAATGAAGTTTTTGTGAATACAAGAGCCCAAATAGATGAAATAATCAAAGCAGTGAAACATTTTCTTAGAGAAACTAAAAAACAATACAACAGTATTAAGACGAATAACGAGGTTCTTCGATCAGTAACAGAGATTATGAGGATAAAAACAAATGAGGCTAAAACAGGCACATTCCCTACTCAACATGCTGAGGAATTTGAAGAGCATAAAGGGGAAATAATTTCCAATAAAGGGTTCTATACAAATATGATATTAGATTGATGTTATTAGATTAAAGGGCCAAATAGGAGTTTCATCAAGTTCCAAGAGAATAAGTCCTTATGTAAAAGAAGGAGAAGACCTATCTGCAATTAAAAATTATGCTTCTGAATCCCCCTTTACTAGTCCCAAAGAGAATTTAGGAGGTAAAGTTTTTGTTTTTATTTAAGGAGTTTATATGAATAGAAGGAAAATCAAGTAATAGAGATCCTGAGAAAATATTGATGCAACTGAAAGGAATTCGCGAACAGTTTGAAAGTTGCATTTCAAGTTTCAGTCAAAGATTTGGTTATGTCAAGACTTCTGCAAGGAATTTGATCACTTCTTCAGGAAAAATTGCTAAAGTAGCTTTGAAGAAAAACATTGATGATGAAATGACTCTCAAGAATTACGAAAATGATAAAAAAGTATTTGAAAATTACATGAATGCTCTTGAAGAAGTTATTTCCCAAGCAAAGGAGAAGCTGGAAAAGAGCAAGACAAAGACTGCTCACCAGAACGGGACAAAATCAAAAGGTTAGAATTTTTTCCTTTTGTAAAGAATTGTTAAAATCATTAGTATCATCAGCTTTTGTACAAGAAAAATCCAGCACTCTTTCAAAGCAATCTAGTGAGACCAATAAAAAGAATAAAGTAATAATATTTGCGTTATTTCTCTAATTAAGTTTAAGCATACAAAGAAAGATGCTCAGGAAAGCGCTAAAATCAAAGCACTTATTGATGATTTCGAGAAAAAGCACGGTGATGTTCTAAGAGCAAGAAGTCCTGATTACAAACAACAAGAAGAAACTCCAGTGTATTCTCCAAACTCAAAAGATAAGTTTGCAATGTCTTCAGAAGGATTCATGAAATCTGGGTCAGGATTTAATTCTCAAAAAGAAAATACCCCTCAACTCAAATCCTTAGAGTTTGAGCTCTTACTCCTACAAAAAAGATGTGAGGAGTTAGGAAAAGAAAGAGATAGACTAAAGAAAGACGTGGCTGAAGCTAAGAAACAAGGCGTTCATGCGGACTTTTTCCCTAAATTTATGGAACTGAGCGAGAATAATGATAAATTAGCCAGAGATAATGCTAAGCTTGTGAAAGTCGCGAAGAACCTTGAACAAAAAGCAGCTGAAAGGAAGAATAATTTAAAGAAACTCTTTGATTTGATCGCAGAGAAAGAGAAGGAATTGAAGTTTTATAAAGAAAGTTACAATGAAATTACAGGAGCTGGATCTCGAAATGGTAAATTTGACAAAAAAACTTATATCTCATTAAAATAAAGAAATAGGGCAAAAATGGGAAGAACTTAACAGAATGTTACAAGAAAAAGAAGCAACAATAAGACAATTAGAGGAAACAATCGGAACCTTAGCAACTTCTAAACGGGAAACAGAATCAAAAGGCCGTCGTTCTGACAAAACGAACGAAGACCCGAGCTCTTTGGATAGAAAAAAACGTCAGATAAATCAATTAATTTCTCAAATCGGATCGGGAACAAGTCCTCAAGTCCCACAAAAGAATGAAGTCGGATATATTGGAGAGAAAATGAAGAGTACTTAATTTAATAAGAACTTTTCTAATCAAGTCAATAGATTCCAAAGTGTCTTTACTTGAGCAGTTTGATGTTTCAAGAGATTCTAAGGACGTTTCACAGGATAAAAGATCCTCGAGGCTTACATTAAGAGAACAAGAGGATTTAATTGGTAAATTTTGACATTATTATCAGTGTTAATATCTTTAGAAAAATACAAGAGCCAAGCATTACAAGTTAATGAACTTGAAGCTGAAAGAGCAAATTTAGAAGAGAGATGTAATGAACTGGTAAGTGAGCTAGAATCTGCACAAGAACTTCGAAAGAAAATGGAAAAGAACTATCAAGAGGAAATCAATATTCTAAATGAGAATATTAAGCAACTAAATGAATATATTGAAGAAATGGAAACAAAACATAATGAAAAGTTTAGAGGCTCATTGACTGGAGAGGTACTTTAATTTTTCCTATGTTATTCATTTCTACATTAGAAATGGAAAAAAGGAACACCAGTCAGAGACTCAACACCAACTCAAGAAAAAGAAGCTTCTGAGCATAAAGAACTGAATCTACTTTTGAGGGCAGAAATAGAGACGTTGGTAACAAGGTTAGATGAAGTAGGAGAATATTTCGGTTTTGAGGCAGAAGGATTCGTGGATCTTGGAGCTGTGGAGAAATTAGAAAGAATTCTAGGAACCTTCCTGGCTAGAGAAGAAGAATTAGAGAAGCAATATCAACGCGAAGAGTTGGAAGAAGACAAGAGAGAATCAAAGGAAAGGGAAGAAGATGATAGAGAAGCTATAGAAGAGATGAATAAGAAGAATAATGAACTTGAAGTAAACACATTCTTTTGGTTTTGTTTATTAATATTAAATAGGAAATGGTTGATTCGCTTAAAGCAGAGCTCCATGAGAAGACTTCAGATAATAAGGAATTGAGTGACATTATCATTGCGAAAGAAAAGGAGGTAAAACAGGGCATTTTTTATTCCTTATCTGAATAGATGGAAACTATTTTAGAGGGTTTGAATGAAAAAGTCGCTGAGAACGAGGCAATAGTGAAAGAATATAAAGAACTTGAAGAAATTACTACAAAAATAGAAACCGAATATCAGGCTCATATCGAGAAATTCGCAAATTTGCTTTTAAGTTATGGAGTTCCTATCGATACAACAGAAACAGAACTGACACCTTTTGGGGAAATGCTTATTCAGTTACTTGAATCGACACTAGAAACCGTAGCTAAAATGAAAGAAGAATTTGAAGCACAAGAGGATAAGGCTGAAAATACTGAAGAAAATTCAGAACGTCCTTCACAGTCCGATTTAAGGGCTTTACATGCTGAAAATCAAGCTTTAAAAGAGGATATTGAAAGTTTACATCATGAACTAGAACAAAAGAATGCTGAAATGGAGGAGATAATTCAGCAAAGTAACCAAAAACTTGAAGAAGCCGAAAATGCTGGTCAGAAAATCCAAGAAAGGGATGACTTAATCGTAGAAATAAATAATAAACTTACAGAAAAAGAAAAATTAATTGAAGAAAAAGATAAAATAATCAAGGAGAATGAACTACATCGTTCAGAATCTAAATCAAAGTATTCTAAGACTATTGATGAAATGAATTCTCACTTTTGGAAAGAAACTGAACAATACAACCACAAGATTCAAAGTCTTAGTAAACAGATCTCTAAACTAAAAGAACACATAAATAACACAAATCACGAATTGAATGCTATTAAAGAAGAAAGAGACAGACTTTTAGAAGGAAGAGCTCAAATAGAGGAAGAATTGAACTCGAGATCATTACAGATACAAACTCTCCAAGAGGAACTTGATAGCACAAAGAATGTGAACCAACACTCACAAAGTCAAAGTGAAAACCAAAGAGGACTTCTTAATGAATTAGAAAAACAGATTGATGAATTACAAAACGAACTGGAAAATAAAGAAAAACATATAGCAGACTTAAAGGAACAAAATGCTGCTTTGGAGGAAGAATTAGGAAGAGTGTATCATGAAGTAGAAGAGTTTGAGAAGCAATTTGAAGGGTTAAATGAAGAGAAGATTAACCTTGAAGGAGAATTGGAAGAAGCAAGAGAAGAGATAGAAAGAACACAGAATGAGAATGATGGACTCACAAGGCAAATATTTGAGACTGAAAATGAACTTATAAAGGCGAAAGTGGAATATGACGAAGCACAAAAGGAGCTAAACGAAAGAGCTCAAGAAAAGGAAGTTCTTGAGAAAAAGTTGCAAGAGACAGAAAATCAACTTCAAAAGGCTTTAGAAGAGGCTGAGGACGCTAAAAGGAAGCTTATTGAGGTAGATGAATTCCAAGCAAACTCTGAAGAAGCTTTCGATATGTTGAGAAATCAAGTTAGAGATAAGGAGAGAGAGCTTGAAACGTTAAAAGAAACTAATAAAATGTTAATAAGCGATATGGAATTGTTTAGAACAACACAAGAAGAACTTTCAAATCAAATTGATGCGAAAACAAATGAGATTGAAGAGAAAAATATAGAAATAGAGAAGCTAAAAGAAGACATTGAGAACCAAGCAAAGCTAATAGAAGAACTGGAACAGAAAATTGCGACAAATGATGAGATTAACCAGGAGATCCGTGTTTCTGTGGCTGAGTTGACCAAGGCAAATGAAAACCTGGAACAAAATATACAAGATCTTGAGAAAGAAGCTCTTGAAAGAGAAAATGCATTCAATTCTCAAATACAGGAAATTCATGCAAAGAATGAGGAATTGATTGCGCAATTAGAAGAAATGGACCAACAAATCCAAGAATATGAGGATAAAATTCAGGAAAAGGAGGATGAAATCGAAAGATTAAAACAAATTCACACAGAATCGCTAAATAATCTCGATGAAGTTAAGGTATCAAAGGAGAGAGAAATTATTGCGATTAGAGAAGAAGCGTTGGCAACAGAGACCCAGAAAAAGAGCATTGAAAGTTCTACTGTAAAATTACAAGAGGAACTAAATCGACTTACTCAAGAAAATCAAAGTCTTGTAGAGGAAAATAATAACTTCAAACAAAGAATAGAAGAAATAACAAGCAATTCTCCAGACTTTGAGGCGAAAGTTGCTGAGGATGAAGAAAGTCTTCAAACTGCTCAACAGAAAATAAGTTCATTAGAAGAAGAAATCAGCCTCCTCACAAGCGAAAATAACCAATACAAAATCAATGAAAAGGACTTGGAACAAGAAATTATGTCATTGAAAGCTCAAGTCGAAGAAAGAGAGGAAATTGTTAATGAGTATGAGAGCTTGAAAGAAAAAACTGCACAATACGAAGCTGATCTAAGTACTGCCAGAGATATGGAAGGAGAATTAAAAAGACAACTTAATGAAGCTCTTGATGATATTGATGGTCTTCACAAGCAAATCAAAGAACTTGAAGACAGTATAGAAGGTCTTAATGAACAGCTTCACCAAAAAGAGGCAGAAATTGGAAAAGAGAAGAGCGTTCTGGAACAAGAAAGTTCTGAAAAATTGTTAAGCTTAGAAAATAAGGTTCTTGGATTGGAAGATAATTTAGTTCAGCTTCGTGCAAAGGAAGAAACTCTCACAGGCGAAATTGAAGAACTATTGAAACAAAAAGAAAGTTTCAAAGAAAATATTGAAAACCTAAATAAAGAAAATGAAAATTTAAAAGAGAAATTTACTAAACAGGAAGAAGAAATCCATCAAAAATCTCAACAGATTGAAGAATTAGAGAAAGAAATTAGTTCAATGGAAGCAAAAATCTCAGAATATGAAGATAAATTAGAGACAGCAAATCAAGACCTTCAATACACTCAAGAAGAATTAGCAGAAACTCAGAGAGAAAATGAACAGCAGTTAGAAACCCTTGAAGCCAAAGAAAAGGAGATAGAAGAACTTAACTTAAAGTTTGATGATAGAGAGAAAGAGCTACTTGAAGGACAAACAGACCGGGAAAAGACTCTTAGGGAAGAACTTGATGCTTTAGAGATCAAAGTGTCTGAATATCAAGGTATAATAGATCAAGATAAGATTGTTTTAGCTCAGCAAAAAGAAGAAGCAGATCGTCTTCAAGAAAATACTCGAGGTTTGGAAGAAGAGCTCAAGACATTGAATAATAAAGTGGAGGAATTACAAAAAGAAAATGAAGGAATCAAAGAAGAGATGTCTATGAAATTGCAAGCTCTTGAGGCAAAAATTACTGAATATAAAGCTGAAGCTCTTGAGAAAGGCGATCAAATAGAAAATTATAAAAAGGAGGTCAATGATATCAAAAATGAGAAAGAAAGCCTTCAACATGAACTTGAAGTTGCTCAAAGAGAGATTAATGATCTTCAATTAGTAATGAATGGAAAGGAAGATGAAATGCTCCAGGGAAGATTAGCATTGGAAAGAGAAAAGGATGCAGAAATTATTGAGTTGAAAAATAAGTTATCAAATTATGAAAAGGAATCGACAACCATAAATGAAAAAATCAGCTTCCTTGAAATAAAGTTAAAGGAGGCGGATGAAACAATTGAAGTTAATGAGCAAAGGATTCAGGAAATTCAATTAGAACTAGAAAAACATGAAGAAAATAACAAACAAGTTAGAGAAGAGCTCAATGAAAAGAATCAAGTGATAATAAATTTGAATGTAAGAATTGAAGAAGTCGAAAAGGAAAGAAATAATGCTCAGAATGAATTAAACTCTCTTCAGGTTGAATATGAACAGATTCAATATGATGTTAACACCTTAAAGCTTGAGCTTGAAGAAAAAGAAGCCTCTTTTAACGAATATAAAGCTCAAATTGAAAAACAGAGCAAAAATGAACTTGAAAACTCAAAGACTCAAATTTCTGCTTATCAATCAAACCTTTCCCAAGCTGAAACTAGAATAAAAGAGCTTGAAGACCAAAATCAAGAAGCAGAAACATTAAAAGAAGATAACACAAGGCTCAAAAATGATGTGGACGAATTAAAAGCGGAAATCGACACAAGAGAAGAGCAATATAACATAAACATGCAGGCGTTGAAAGATGGATTAGCTGATATAAAGCTCATTATTATTGAGAAAGAAGAGGAACTGGCTTCAAAAGAGACAGAAATCGAGAATCTTAAGCAAAAGATCTCAGAATATGAAAAGAAACTAGAAAGTGAAGTTCATAAAATAGGAACGGAGAGATCTCCCAATAAAAACTCTAGAGTCTTTGAACACTTTGGAACTCAAGATTTTGGAGAGTTCCAAGACCAGTTTGATCAATTTGAGGATTTTGAAGACGCTGAAAAGAGCTTTGGTGAAAAGAAAGGTTTGACTCCTTTAATTAAAGAGTTGAAAGAAGTCAAAGAAAAGAGAGAAGAGGTTGAAAAAGAGAACAGAAGACTTTTAGGCGAAATTGAAGAACTTAAAGAGAATGAGAATAACTTAAAGGAACAAATTGAAAGCCTTCATGCTAGAATTAACGAACAAGAGAAGAATACTCGTAATACAAAGGCAGTAGTTGACACTGAAGATGAATCATTGACTAATGAAGAAAAGTTAGAACTCTTAGAGAATGAAATGAGAGAATTAAATGGAATAATTGCGATGAGAAATGCGGAAATAGCAAATATTAGAACAAATACTGTCGTCGATACCCAAAATCTCCGTAATGAATATGAAGGACAAATCGAACAATTAAATGGAGACTTAGAAGAGCTCAGAGAAAGAAATGGAGAAATATTACAGGAATTAGAAGGATTACAAAACGATTATCAGTTACTAAAGACTTCCAATGAAGAGTTGCAAGCTCAGAATAATCAACTTTCTCTTGAAGTTAAAGAACTGAAAGAAAATAGAAATAAATTGATAATTCCAACTCATACTACCCTTGAAAAAGAAAGGAGTCCTCTTCTAGATTTAAGTCCTGATGTTAAAAGGGAAAATGAAGAAGCTGACGATATTCAAAATCTCAATGATCCTGAACAATTAAAGATCAAGCTTGCTGATTATATGAGAAAAGTTGACAAACTTAAAGTAGATAGAAGAGGATTAAAAGAAAAGAATAATAACCTCAAGGAAGAAAACAATGAATTAAGAAAGACAATGTTGATGTTCCAGGAGCAAATCGTCACTTTGAACCAAAATGTCAAACAACAAGAATCATCTCCACAGAAGATGCAAAGGTATGACAGTATCAAAACAACAAAAGAAGGGATTCCAGAGGCATTAGAGGCTTTAAGGGAGGGTTTCTTGGACTTAGGATCATCCAGTTCTTTCCAAGGAGACTTTAATTTGAACGTTGAAGATGGAAGAGAAGTTAAAAGATGTATAGCATTTATAAAGGATGTTATTGAAGGTCAGGAGAAAGAAATTGTCAAGCTCTATAATTCTTTGGAAATTGAGAATAAGAATAAAGCGATTTTGTTGGAAAGAGAAAATAAATTAAAAGAAGGATTCTTAAAAGAAACAACAGAACTTACCAATACGATTCAATATTTACAAGAGGGTATCATTGAGAAATTGGCCCAAATAAAGGAAGAAACTGAGAATATTATTAACGAAATGGGAATGGAAACTCCAACTATAAGTTATGAGCTCCGTGTAAGACAAGATTTAGAAGAAGATGAAAAAGTTATTTTCACTTGTTTAAAAACAATGAAACTCATGCTTCTTCAATCAAGAAACCAGAAACCAGTTCAAATAGCCAGTAAATTTACTCCAGAGAAAAAGAAGATGAATATTGAAATAAACCCTCTTGCTTATGATGAAACATCATTGGAACAGCAAAGAAAACAAGAGGAACTCAAAATGCATGAACACGAAGGTTTATATTTAGAACTTTCCCCCTTTTATTAATTTGTACAGAGGATTCTATAAGATCTCAGTCTTTTGCTCCTGATGAAACGGATGAAGCCAAAGCAAGATCACTCCTTGAGGTATAGGAAATATATTAAAATTCTTCATTATATTAGGAATCAATTACAATGGATAAAGATTTGCAAAGAGGAGACACACTTACTCCTGATAGAGAGGTAATAGTCTCTTCATAAAAATCTCTTTAATAAAATTAGAAAGAGTTAATCCAATCCTTATATAAACAGATAAGGAAGTTACAAGATGAAAATGATCAACTTGATTCAGAATACAAACAATTAAAGAATGATTATGATATCATTAAGTTCCTGAATGAAGACCTGAAAGCTGATATTGCTGATAAAGATGAAAGGATTAGAAAATTATTAGAATCAATGGTAAAAGCTATGAAAGGGAAATATTTACAAGTCTTTAGTTAAATGATCCAAAGGAAAAGAACTATCAATTTGAAGAAGAAAAAGCTCGTCATGAGAAAGAACATCTCAAGAAAATCTTCTTGAAGTTTATTGAAAGCGCTGTGGAGGGGTAAACCTTGATAATATTCTCAAGTAATTTTAAATAGGAATAGAGACGCAGAAGATTTGTTTAAGGTTTTATTGACATTACTGGAAATTCCAGAGGCTGATAGAAATATGTATATTACAAATTTCAAGGCTAAATCATCGAAAAAGGGAATGTTTAGTAAAATATTCAAATAAATAATATATAATAATTGAATTAATTATACTGTTGGAAGAAAATATTGTTATAGTATTGAGTTTATTAATTATATTATATAGTTTCGATATTGTTTCATACGGAAATATAATATGTAGTTGTATATTTACTTTCCAATGATCCTTTGAAAAATAATCGTTCTCTCTTTTGAATTCTTATTTGTTTAAGAAAGAAATAATTGAACAAAACAAACTTTAACATTTCACAAATTACACTTTTAACACAACACATAACGATCAATTAAAAGAAATCATAAATTAATGACTTATTGACCCACAAAAAAATCGATTACTAAACCTTGATGAGATCAAAGTT
>Ga0182742_1005102_pt1 | contig 11370 bp, 6 predicted proteins | sample eDN5th37CBELigMG_FD_128880 | JGI IMG/M metagenome (GOLD analysis project Ga0182742, IMG submission 128880) | Enriched Miracle-Growth compost microbial communities from Emeryville, California, USA - eDNA 5th pass 37_C BE-Lig MG (version 2)... ... | reverse complement strand
TATTTGATTTTAATTGAAGTAATTTTTATTGAAATAATTTTTTCATTGAGATTTAAAAATAAATTACTTAGATAGGTTGTTTGTTTTTTTTTTAATTAAGTGAAAATTACTTTTCTTGATATTTTCTCAAAATAATAATTCGTTTAATTAATGATCATATTATCTAGTTTTATTAAACCTTGAAATAAAAACATTTTTCCTAAAAATTTACTCCATAAAATACTAAATCCTCATTGAGGAAACCCTTTACAAAATTTAGTTTGTTTTACTTATTTTTCTTCTATTATCATCACCTTTACCTTGAATCTTCCCCTTGAACGTAGAAAGTGGTTTCTCTAATGTCTGTGAATCGTTTTTAAGGTTTTCAACGGAAAATTTGAGATAGGTAACAAGTGACAATCCTTAGAGAATGGCCCATACTCCAGATATAATTGAAATTAATAACATGACACACACCCTTTAGATTGATAATAATGCAAAACCGATCATTTATTACTTATTTCCATTGAATTATTTATTTATTTTTGTATTATTAAATTCCATGCTTGAGTGATTTAAAAATATTTTAATTTGATATTGTTAATGAAAGTATACAGGAAATTCCAAGAATTATTATAACGACTAGTTAATAAATTTCCAAGATAAAACTAATTGGTCTGGATAAAACTGAAAATTTTAGTCATTCTTAGAAACGAATAAAACACCGTTTCTAACTGTTCAATTATAGTTATAACACGGGGATGCTTTATAGAGTTCAAATAATAAGTTATCCCAGACTCTTAACATCCAATTCAAATTGAGAGACATAAGGCCTTTCTTAAAGTTATTCTAGTCTACTTTAATAGGGAACCAAAACTTCTTCACAAAAGTTCTACTAGCTAAAATTAATTTTACAAGTTAAAAATACTAAAAATCCTTTTTAGATTTGCAGACTAACTGTTAAAACAACAGATAATTCCCCAGTCTTCAAAATATAAAATTAATTAACAATCTTTTAACGATTTCATTACAAAACACAAATGACATCTCTTGTCAGAGCTCTCTCACTAAAGAACAACAACTCCAACACAGAATATCAAAAGAGTTCCTCTACTCTCACATCATCTATAAATGACAAAAGCACACAATTCTTTTGCAGAAACCACAATAACAAGCCAATAATCTTCATATGTACTGCAAAGGAGTGTCAAAACAACCTTCTATGCGCAGACTGCGTTTTAGAGAACCCTTCTTTCCTTGTACGCTATAAGGATCAAATGTATGCTATTCAGGACTATATTGAGAGTTCTAAGAGCAAAATCTTACAAGTGAAAGTTGAAAAAGAGTTCCAAGCATTAAGAAGGAAGATAATTGATGTGCTTGATGTGACAAAAAGTGACATTAAAAAAGCATTTTCTGTGGGTGGTTCGTTTGATAATAATATGGACAGTTTTGATGCTTTGGAAAAGAAGTTTGTTGATGCGTTTCTAGGAAAGGAAAAAGAGGATGATAGTTTTGATAAGGAAAATATACAGAAGTTTGTGAAGGATGCGAATAGATATGACGAGATGGAGAAAAGAGGGTTAGAAATAGGAACTTATAGAGGCGCAAGTGCGTTGGAAACTAGATACTTTGAATTATTAGCGAAGATTAAGGCACAAACTGATACTTTTTGCAAGAGTGTACAGAAACAGACACAGAGTTTCGTCGAAATTGCCAAGGAAATGGTAAAGAAATCTTTGATAAACTTAAGCTTATGTTTAATAGGAGAATGTTTCGACTCATAGAGACGCTTTGGAATCGAGACGACAAGCTCCAGTTGTTGATATTTCCTTAACATCAGACATCAATCCAAGGAAAAAATCCACAATGCCTGTGGATATATCGTATAATAATATATCTCATAATAGAAGTATGTCGATAAATCACGAGGAAAGCTACTTGGACATGAGATATTCCATTAGAGAATCTAACAGAGAAACAAGCTCCAAACAAAACCAATTAAAAAGCTTGCTTACGAACTTTTCTAAGAATGGAAATGAAACCACAAACAATAATTCTAATACAGCTGGTATGAATTATCTACAAAAGACCATTCCCAGGCCAGGATTAAAGGCTTTGAAAGAGTTCCCAACTTCTTTAAATCCAGCAATAAAGGAAACTTTAGCTAAGAATGGACCTTTTAGATTCGAAATGCAGTCAAATCATGATTTGGACTCTCGTCAGAGACAAAAATATGGGCCTATTTTACTTGAGAATGGTGATGTGTATGAAGGAGAATGGAATGATGATAAAAGAGAAGGGTATGGGAAGTTGCTTTCAGCTACAGGTTTTCTGTTTGATGGGTTTTGGAAGAACAATTTAGCCCACGGAAGAGGAAGATTGATAAACATTAATGGAGACATGTATGAAGGAGAATGGGAAAGCGGAAAATATCATGGAAGAGGGACTTTTATTGGGGCAAATGGATATCAATATACTGGAGATTGGTCTCAAGATATGCAGCATGGACATGGGAGCGAATATTGGCCTGATGGGTCAAGTTATGAAGGAGAATATAAACAGAGCAAAAAGCATGGAAAAGGAGTGTTTAAATGGGCAAATGGGGAGAAGTATACAGGGGAATTTTGCTTGAATAATATGCATGGCAATGGTATTTATGAATGGCCAAATGGACAGAGGTATTATGGACATTGGGCTGAGAATAAGATTTCGGGAGAAGGAAGGCTAGAGTCGCCCAAGCTTGGGAATAAGATGGGTGAATGGGAGAAGAGAGTTTTATTATCTCCCGATTGTGCCATTTATAAGACTAACTTGAGGTTAAAGAGTGAAAATGATGACTTGACAGTGGATCCAAGATATAGACACAATAAGCATTAATGAGAGAAGAATGTTTATCTAGTAAAAGAACTTATTTCTTGTAAGGTTTGGTGAAAGAAATACTTTATTATATTGTAAATGATTAGTTAATATTTATTTGTTGTGTTTATGTCTGATTTCCTGGAGAAAATTTACTATTCGATATTAAAATAGTATACAATTTTAGTTAGAAATAGTTACTCTTTTTGAATCCTTTTAGAATCAAAGTGTTTTATTATAAGAAAATAGTTGTTGAATTGAATGAATAAGAGTTTAATTTCTAAAATCATACCAGAATAAATATCGAGACGTTAATCTGACAAACCAAAATCATACATTAAAAAAGAACCTCATTCCATACATTAAAAGTTTTCTTAATAAAAAGATCATATCATAATAATTATTCATTTTGAAGGGCCAAAGCTTGTCCTTGAGGAATAAAATTAATATCCTTCTTCTGGATCATTTCCTTAACATATTTCTCTATTCCATTACATTCTGTCATATCCTTCTTCTCGATATAAATGCAGAAGTTGAGATATGCATAAATGTTGTGTTCTTTGTAAATATGTTCAAACCAACCATTGCCCCTAAAATATTATAACCAAAAAAATCAAATAAAAAACGAACCTTGTATCGAAATCATATTTAGAAAGGCGACAAATAAAGCAAGTTTTCTCAACTAATCTCAGCTCTTCGTTTCTTGTATCTCTGAGGTCACCAAAGGTATCGATAATAATACCTAAAATCTCATTAGAACATAGAAGGAAACCAATATGTACCAAAGATGATATTTAGAAGAATAATAATCACTAATACATAGAAAGATAAATCAAATATCCATCTTCCCCAATATTTTGTTTCACCCATCGCAATCTGATCCATGATTTCTCCAATACCATCAGATCTCACTCCATAATTAATCACACTTGTCCAACAGTGTAAAAGTGTCGAACAATCCAAAAAATCCTAGAGAAAGTTATTAACAAAAGTCACTAAAAACCTTTACTTCAGTGAAAAACATCTCATAAGCAGTGAAACTGATAATGGCGTAGAAATACATGACAATAAGTCCAAGAACAACTGCTTTGACTAGTTGAGTCAAATTGTGAGTAATAGCTTTGATAATATTTTGAAGGTCATCTGATCGCTTGACAATATCCAGGAGAAGGATTGAATAGACAAGAGGAGTTGTTGCAAAGGCAATAATTGACACGCAGAGGTATATAAGATTATAAAGGTTATCTTTATCTTTAATAATCCTGATGCATGTTCTTCTGAAAGAAAGAGTGTTATTGCCTGAACCTTCTCCAAGAAGCTGTTGGGTTTTATTCCGCATGAATTTGCTGATTATTGTGAACAAGGAAGCACTATTCTTTTCAATAGCTAATGTCTTCTTGAGAGCTGCCTTTTTCTTACTACTTTCGGTTGCGTGGGAAGATTTCTTTATAATATTATATATCTTAAGAATTGAAGATTTTTTACCTTGTATAATGAGATTGGGAGTCGTTCACATACACCAAATATCACTACAAGAACGCTCAAACTGATTTGAATAATAGAGAAAGCCTAAGTTAAGAGGTTATTATATGAAGAAACGTAGGAAAATCTTACCAAATTCATACTCTTGCTTGCGTCAGGATCTGCGCCTCCGAGCTCGCTTTCTCCATTGGGATCATTTTCGTAAGATATGAGCATGATAAGATTATTGGCAAAGACTGAAATATAAGCAATATCTTTGAATAATTTCCAGTGGATTATAAACCATTCCAGCACAGTGTTCCTGGAAATATTTTGTCTATGTTCAAGCTCAGCTCGATATAAGGGGATATTAAAGAAGAAATGCTCCAGCCTTTCTACATCAGAGTTTCTATTGGCTCTGAAAATGAGATGATCTCTGATATTTTCTGTCATGTAATCACATTCAAAAGGAACTTGGAAGTAATTTTTAGAAATTTCTTCATCTCTGCTAACTTCAACACTATTAATGAAGATCTTGAAAAATTTCCTTGCTTTGTACATAATACTCCTTTCCTTCAAAGTGAAAAATTCTTTGAATGTTTCTTCCTCCTGCATCTTTTGTACATCTTTATCAATAACACTAGTCGTTTTTTCCACATTTTCAGCCAATTGTTTCACAAAGTTTACTCTAAAAGAACTGGAATTGTTTGGGGCTGGGCTTATAGTAGCACTTGATTTCCTCGTTTCAGGTGGAGTTAATGGACTCATTGAGTCTGCTCCATAGTTATCAGGTGACATAACAGAATTTTCATCATCATTTAACAATAAGCCCTTATAAGCTGTAGGTGTAGGTTTAAAGATTTTGTTTGATTTAGGTTCATCTCCTGGATGAATCTGACCAAATTGGGATCTTCTAGTATGAGGTTGGTTATGACCATATTGGGTATTATATTGCATTAGAATATTAGAAGATAGACTGAATTGTCCTTTTCTTTGTTTCTCGGCTTTATATTTCTGTTCCAAGTCACGGAGGCGTTCCTTATCCTCAGAGCTCAGCTTGTCGAATCTGAATTTCTCAAGCTTGTAGTTATTGGGGAACTCATCAGTGAAAATTGTGAGAAGAATGTAAATATTAAAGGAAGTTTCTGTAATAACGACATCTTTTGGTGTAAGGAAGTTAGTAACGCAATGATTCTCTGCGCAGCCGTTTGTATGTTGTCCGTTGAAACCTCCTGGACAGTGTCTATTTTGTCTGAAGATATTTACATCTCTATTAGCGATTTTTGTAGTGTAGATAATAACGAGCTTTCTAATGAGAGCGTCGATATTTAATTGTTTCAAAAGGAACTCTTTAACTTGCCCATCTTTATTTCCATTGACTAAAGCTAATAAGAACTTGATAATTGTTGAAAAGATTTCAATCATTTGTAAGTCGTTTTCATTGCTACTGTTAAAGTTGATTTCTTTATTCAGGAATGAATTAACAAAGGAGATAAGATGACGCTGGTTTCCTAAGAGTTTTTGATTTTCTTGGCAAGGTCCTGTACAGAAATCGATTAAACTCTCTAATGAAGCGTACACAAGAGGAAGCATCTAAAGAAAAATATAAGAAAAGTTGTAGAGGATAAAATACTCTTGTGTTTTGGAAGATATTTGGATCAGCTAACTGGAGATCGATAAGGAAACCTGATAGTTCATTCACAAGGTTTGATGAGATCATTGTTGTCCTTGTAGGTGAAAGCTGGGATCTCAAGAAATTCTAATAAAAAACTTAATTAAAGTAAAGGGTAATTTTTTACCTGGAAGTCATTGAAACAATTTTCACAGAACAATTGTATTTGCTTGATTAAATTCTCAGTGATTCTAAAATCGATGAGAATTTCCGATTCAAAATTAATCGTTGAGCTAGTCTGTTTACTTTTAGGAGAAAGAAGTTCTGACTTAGTAGTCTCATCACTTTCCTTAAGCTTCTTGAAACTATCCACAGTGTCCCAAAGCTTCAGTTTAATAAAGTTAAAGTATCCAGAAGTGAGTTTGCTTTCCTTCAACGTTTCCAGAATATGCTGTTGAACGCTTTTATTACCTCCCTTTAGGAAAAGGTTCAATAACTCGACGGCTTCAAAGACAAGGTCTCTTGAGACTCCTTCACGAATATTACTTAGACATAAGTCCAAAGCATCTGATTGAGCGAATATAAGCTGTATGTGTTTAAATTCTTCCATTTCTTCGAAAGTTGGAAGGTCTTCATCTTCTTCCTCGGAATCGCTGTCATTTGTTGTGGGCTCGGTAGAGACCTTCTTTTTATTTCCTACATGGGATTCCAGGTGCTTTAGAATGTACTTAAGCATTCGAAGCAGGTAAAGTTCGTAACGTTTTTTCTTGAATGTTTTGATAAGACTATTGAGGACCTTTGAGAAATTATCGATTTTTTTCTGTGACATTTTCTTTGAGCTATTGAACAGATCTGTTATTACATCGCGTAATTCATTATTAGCTTCTTCATTGCTGAGAGTAAATTCCACATAATAATCAATAAAGTTTCTCATTGCTCTGAATATATTAAGAGAGTTGGGACTGCTCAAGTCTTCTAACATTGTTCCTTGCTCTTCTTTCTTCATCATTTCCTTGAAATTCACTGCTCTGTCTCTTTCGAATGATTTCTGAAGCTTTCTATACACTTTATTTATACTAACTGTATTATCAAGGTCATTTGAGTCTTTTTTAGACTTCCTTATACTGGTAATAAACTCTTCAATTTCATTAAGTTTAACTATTGTTCCCAAGAAAGTCTTCAATTTGTTCCTAAACTCTTCAACAGGAATTTTATCCTCTACACTTCTAAACAATGCCATAAATTCCTCAAGGGTCATCTTTCTCTTCATTATGAAGCTCTTGATTTTCTTCAATACAATATTCACTGGATCTAAAATCTGTTCCTCGCCTTCTTTCCCTTGTTCAGTAACCTTCTCATCATCATATTTCGTATTATCTTGCATAAGATAATAAGCCCTTCCATCTGATTGGATATGTAACCCTTTTCCTAATCTTTGGACCTTCTTATCAGGAAGTCTATCAATACATTCATTGATTAAAACAGTGTATTTTGTTAGTCTCATTGTTGGTTCATCTCTATTAATCTCCTCTTCAATCTTCAATAGAAGCTCGTTCATCTTTGTGAGGCTTGTTCTGATATTGCTCAAAACTTCCTTTAAGTTCTCATCAATATGCCAGTTTCTGACCTCAATTTCATAGAAACAGTCGATAATGAAATATAAGAGACCATCCTGGTTTACATTCCAAGATTTGCCTGAGTTTAAGTAATCCCAGTATTCTGAAGAATCTCTTAAGATCTTCTTTTGGTCACTTTGGCTTGTTATTGGAGGAAGGATTTTCTTTCCCATGTGGTTTATCAAGCTTCCTTGCTTCTCGTCTCTTCCTTCATAGTTAGAAAGTCTGGCTCTGTATTTCTTGATCCTTTCCCTCAAGTCTAAAGCCTTTCTTTGTTTTTCAGCATTATCGTAAGGAATTTCAATAACGCCTTCAATGTATTTCTCAAATATCTTCAAGTCTGGCAGAACAATACTGTTGAGAATATCGACCATGTTCTTCTTTTCAAAGTCGAGGTTCAAATCAGAGAACTTTGTGATATAAATCTATATAAAATTTAATATAAGACAATTATGAGCGAGAAAATACCTGGAATAAACATCTCAGGAAAGCTTTCTTCTGGATAAAAGGAGTTGAATTACCAACAAGAACGCTCTTGATTTGATCGAATGATAAGGTCTTCTTTGCTTGAGTTATACCTAATCTCGTATCCAAAGCCAAATTACCCAAAAGAAGCATATTTTCCACTTGGTAATTCAATAACATGATATCTTCATCCTTAATATCACTCGCCCTCATTTTCTCAGGAATTCTAAAGTCGATTATATGAAGGAAACCTTTATTTTTCATAAGACGGCTCATAATCAATCTTTGGTTCTCATTGATAGCGTTTCTTTTCTCATCAAGAAGGAGACTTCTGAGCATAATAAGATATTGAGGGTGAATTATGTAATAGTTTGATTCTTGTTCAGATAGAAGATCAAAAACAGTATCAATAAACTTATGGCATTCTGGGCTGGTTTTCTTGCTTGTAAAGATTTGACAGATAAGTTTAGCGGGTTGTAACTTGTATTCAACGAGGTCTAAGATGTTTGAAACAAAAGGATAGAGCTCGAGTTGGTTGTTGGCGTTTTGTTTACAGAAGTGGTAAAGGACGGCAATAGCTGATTTGAAGACGTCTCTGTGTTCTTGTTCTCTATAGGAAAGCTAATAAGGATTTAGCATAAGAAATTAGGTTAATTTGAAAGGGAAATTTTATATAGAAAAAAGTAAAGATTACTTTGAAGATTTTAAGGACTGATAAGTGAATGTTAAGATTTCTCATGATGTTTTGGGTCTTTAAAGTAAGTTTATAATCTCTTTTACGTTCTTTGAACCGAGTGATCATTCTATTCAAAGAGTTGTTGATGTCAATAATTCTTGTCTTATAACTATTCTATTAAAAAGTTAGGAATATTATCTTAATAAAATTATATACCAAGTCGATTTTATAGTTCTGTCTCAAGTTCTCATCATCTTGCAGCACTTTATTGATTTGAATTTCAAGCCTTTCTGGAGAATCAAACTCTGAGAAAATCTCGATTTCCCTCTTTCCACTAATAATCTCAATTCTTTGGAGATCTTTCAATAAAGCTTCTCTTTGATCAAAATAACTTTTAAGGACTTTCCTTGTATTCATTTCAAGGTATTTGTCTTTTCCGTCAATTTCAAATAACATGTTAACAAAGATAAGTCCACTCTTGATAAGCTCATCATGTTCTGTATTGCTAACTTCTCTCACAATATCATTCAATTGGTTATTGATTAATTCAGTGAACGCCGATATTTTCAAAGGTTGGATTTCAATCTCACTTAGACTTTTTTCCGAATTTTCCACTAATTTTGGGACTGGAATATTAAGACCATACTTTTGGAAGAATAATGAAAAGATCTGGTTAAATGAATCTCTGTCCAAGAAAATTCCATTCTCAAAGCATACCTTGAACACTTTCAGGAATCCTGCAACTTGAAGGCTAAGTCTTAAGTCTGCCATTACTTGGAATATTTCTAGAGCTTCCAAATAGACTTGGTTAAAGAGTTCGTGTCTTGTACTTAATCCATTTGATTTCACGAACCGAGTAACCCAGTAATCATTTTCTTTGGGCTCAACTTTCTTGTTAGCATGATGGGATTTTTTCTTGTTAAATGCTTCGAATAAATTGACGATCGAGTAAAGAATTTGGTTATTAACGGAAGAGTTTGTAAAGCCGAGGTTAACAGCATTTTTGGTGAATTTAAGCATAGCATGAATTAAGCCGGCCTTTTCTAAGTATTCTTGATCATTGCTTGCAAAGGTTGTTTTAATCCCCAAAAGTTGATACTTGAAGATATTTTTACCACTGACCCAAAAGTTCAAGATAAAGTCATTGATAAACTTCACTTTTTCTTTATCATAGTCTTTCATCCAGTCAACTTTATTATAATTACTCAAACTATGCCACATGAATGTATAATCTGATAACTTCTTCTGCTCGATCTCTTCCCAGATGTAACAATGATTGGAGCAATCTTTTATACTCTTATACGGCTCGACATCAATAAACAAGACTTCATATAACACAATAAACCCTCGCTTTAGCTTAATATGAATGTATTCATCATGCATACAGCTCATTAATACGTCGGATTGTAAGCCAATTCCTTTGATATGATTAATCCCATCTTGGTTTCGATTTTTGCATAGACTGTAAAATAGCCACAATACCGCGGATAAGTATTCAATAATTAACTCCACTCCAGGAGTCCTAGCAAGACTGAGCTGCTGAAGAGAGAAGAAGTATTTTCCTTCATATTCTTCAGGGCTTATTTCATTAGCGGGTGTTAATGAATAATTGCTTTCCATAAACTCTTCTTTGGAAACTTCGGGTTTCTTCGCAAAACTGACATAGACTTTTCCATCTCTTTTTGTGAATGTTACAAGTCCTTTCAAGAAATGAGAATTGGGCGAGAAGAACTCCTGTAAAACTTTGTTTTGGTATTTATGGATTCCTCTTTGATGAGTATCCAAACAAGCGAGACTAATCATTTCAAGGTAGAGGATTTGGAGCTTTAAATTGCCTTCACTTTCACGGATCATTTCAAGCAACCCGACCCACTTAACGATTTGCTCGCCGTGAGGATCGGAATCGCCAAGTTGAGCAGAATTCATAATAGCTTCTTTTAATAAAGCTCCTGACTCTTTTTTATAATATCCCAGCTGTCTTGTTAAGAACTCTGAATTCTTTAAAATAACTGTAGAAATGCTCACATTGCCTTTTGTACATAAAAGAAGAATATTATAGAGATGCTTGACGTGTTTATCAAGGTATTTTCTAGCTAAGAATTGAGGAGTTTTTTCAAGCAAATCCCATTCTTCTTCCGTTCTGGCTCCTTCTATGTTGGAGAATTTTCCTTCCTCTTCATTATAGTCTTTAGTGGCGCGACTTCCATAGATCTTTGTATTAATAAGTTCGATTATTAAGAGGAAGATGTCAATGATCTTTTGTTCGAGAAGTAAATTCTGTTTGACTTTGAAAGGAATTGAATCTTTTTCTTTTAAGAAAGATTCTAAGTTTTCTAATGCTTCGTAAAGGTCTTCTGCTTCAATGTCAAGATCTCTTTCTGATTCTATAGCTTTATTATAGTCATAAATCGCAATGTCTTCTTTTTGGAGCATACTTGATTGCAACAAAATACCCCAATTTTGCAAGAAGCAATAGAAATTCAAAAGACACGGGAACAATGAAGCCAATCTATTGGCAGTTTCTGTCATCTCGTTTGATAGATACTCCATATGGAAGTACATCTTAGTACTATCTGTTACTTTCGGTCCAAGCAAATCTGAGCTGTCTTTCTTTCCAATGGGTTGCTGGAGATAACTTCTATTAAAGGTCTGAACCCTTATTAATTCCCCATATTCTATACGATGTCTCTTATCCTCCATTT
>Ga0182742_1005099_pt1 | contig 11381 bp, 10 predicted proteins | sample eDN5th37CBELigMG_FD_128880 | JGI IMG/M metagenome (GOLD analysis project Ga0182742, IMG submission 128880) | Enriched Miracle-Growth compost microbial communities from Emeryville, California, USA - eDNA 5th pass 37_C BE-Lig MG (version 2)... ... | reverse complement strand
GAGGAAGTCGTGCGCAGCATCCGCGCCGAGGTGGCCTGAGCGCCATGGCCGCCTGGCGCTACCTGGCGGTGGACCGGACCGGCGTCCTCACACGCGGCATCATGGAGGCGCCGAGCGAAGCGGCCCTGGTCGAGCATCTGCGGCGCCAGGGCAGCATCCCCGTGCGCGCCGAGCCGGCGCCGTCCGGCGGACGCCTCGCCGGGCTGTTGCGCATCGAGATCGGGCTGCGCCCACGCGGCGCTCTGCGCCGGCAGGAGCTGGCGGAGGTGACGCGCGAGCTGGCCGTGATGTTGGGCGCCGGCACGGATCTCGACCGGGCGCTCCGCTTCCTGGTCGAGACGGCGCCGAATGCACGCGTGCGCGCCTCGGTGGCGCGGCTGCGCGAAGCGGTGCGCGGCGGCAGCCCGCTGACCGCCGCCATGGCGCAGCAGCCGGAGAGCTTCCCCCGCCTCTATATCGGCATGCTGCGTGCCGGCGAAGCGGGCGGCACCCTCGCCGCCACGCTCGACCGCCTGGCGCTGCTGCTGGAGCGCGAGCGCGCCCTCGCCGCCTCGATCCGCGCGGCAATGGTCTATCCGGCGATCCTGGCGGTCGCTGCCATCGGCTCGATCGCGCTGCTGCTGACCCAGGTGCTGCCGCAATTCGTGCCGCTGTTCGAGCAGAGCGGCGCCGAACTGCCGCTGCCGACGCAGGTCCTGATCGCGGCCGGGGACGCGATGGCGCGCGACGGGCCCTTCGCCCTGCTGGCGCTCGCCGGGCTCATCCTTGTGGCGCGGCTGGCACTGCAGCACCGGCGGCCCCGGCTGCTGTTCGACCGGCTGCTGCTGCGCCTGCCGGTCGCAGGCAAGCTGGCGCGGGAGGTCATGGCGGCGCGCTTCGGCCGCACGCTCGGCACGCTGCTGCTGAACGGGGTGCCACTGGTGGCGGCGCTCGGCGTCGTGCAGGACGCCCTCGGCAACCTGGCCGGGGCCGAGGCGGTCGGCCATGCCGCACGCGGCGCCAAGGGCGGGGCCGGCCTCGCCGGGCCGCTCGGCGAAACCGGCCTCTTCCCGCCGCGCACCGTCCTGCTGCTGCGCCTGGGCGAGGAGGCGGCGCAACTCGGGCCGATGGCGCTGCGGGCGGCGGAGATCCATGAGGAGCAGGTGCGCCTCGCGGTGCAGCGCCTGGTCGGGCTTCTGGTCCCGGCGGTCACCATCGTGATGGGCGCCGCGGTGGCGGGCATCGTCGCCTCGCTGCTGCTCGCCGTGCTCAGCCTTAATGACCTCGCCGGCTGATCCGCTGCGCCGGCGGGCAGCGCGCGCGGGCGGCTTCACGCTGATCGAGATGCTGGTCGTGCTCGGCGTGCTCGGCCTCGCGACCGGGCTCCTGGCGCTGCGCGGCCCGCCGCGCAGCCCGGCAGCCGAGGCGCGGGTGGCGGCGGTCGAGATCGCGCAGGCGCTGCGCCTGGCCCGCTCCCGCGCCATCGCCGCCGACCGGCCGGTGGCCTTCCTCCTCGACCTCGAAACCCGCGCCTTCCGCGTGGGGGACGGGGAATGGCGGCGGCTGCCGCCCGGACCGGCCCTGCTCCTCACCGCCGTCTCCGGTCAGACCCTCGGCGAGCGCCTCGGCGCGATCAGCTTCGCGCCGGATGGCAGCTCCTCGGGTGGCCGCATTGAGCTCGCCGTCCCCGGCCGGCGCCTGCAGATCGGGGTGGACTGGCTGACGGGCCGTGTCCAGGTGGCGGCCTCCCATGCGCGCTGAGCGCCGGAAGAGCCCGCCGCGCGCCAGCGGCGGGGCCGGCTTCACGCTGCTCGAGCTGCTCGTCGCCCTCGCCATCGCCGGCCTTGCCTTCGCCGCGCTGGCGCGGGGAACGGGCCAGGGACTACAGGCCGGGCGCATCGCCGGCCAGTATGAGGAGGCGCTGGCCCGCGCCCGCTCCCGGCTCGATGCCGTCGGGCGCGCCGTCGCGCTGATCCCCGGCGAGGCCGCGGGCGAGGATGGCGGCGGCTATCGCTGGCACCTCCGCGTCGCCCCGCTCGCCGTTGCCCGGCCGGGCGAGGCCGGCCTGCCGCCGGTGGCGCTCTATGCCGTCGCGGTCACGGTGTCCTGGGACGGCACGGATGGCGACCGCGGCGGCGGCCCACGCGCGGTGCGGCTGGAGACCCGGCGGCTCGGCCCGGCGCCGCCGCGGAGCCCACCCTGATGCCGTCCGTGCCGCCGCGCCCGGCCGGCCATGGGACTGCCGCCGGCTTCACGCTGCTCGAACTCCTGGTGGCGCTTTCTGTCCTGGGAATGCTGCTGGTCGGTCTCGCACAGGGCATGCGGCTGGGGCTGCGGGCCTGGGAGGCACAGGAGCGGATGCTCAGCCGCCAGGGCGACCTTGTGGCGGTGGACCGCGCGCTGCGGCGTCTCGTCGAGCAGATGCATCCCGGCAGCGAGGCCAGGCCGGCGCGCCTGGTAGGCGGTGCCGGCGGCATGGCCTTCGTCACGGAGCTGCCGATGGCGGCCGGCACGCTGCCGACGCGGCGGGCGGAGGTGGCGCTGCTCGTCGCCTCCGGCCGGCTGGTGCTGCGCTGGACCCCACGGCTGCACGCCAGGGGCGCGGCGCCGCCAAGCGTGACGGAGACCGAGCTGCTGCGCGGCATCGAGCGGCTGGAACTGGCCTACCTTCACCCCGGTACGGCCGCAGGCGGCGGCGTCTGGGTGAGCGCGTGGGAGGAGCCCACCCTGCCCGCGCTGCTGCGCATCCGGCTCGTCTTCCCGCCGGGCGATCCGCGGCGCTGGCCCGACATCCTGGCCGCGCCGCGCGCTGAGCGTCCGGAGGAATGAGCCATCCGGGTCCGGCTTGTGCCAAGCCGGCGGTGCACGCCCTGGGTGCTTCCACCCAGGGCGATCGCAGGTTAGGGCATGACGGTGAAGCTCACCATCATCGCATGATCCTCATGGACCGTGTTGTGGCAGTGCATCACGTACCGGCCCGCGATGCCCGGGGGCACTCCGCTGAATTCCGGATCGGGGAAGTCACGGAACCGGCGGAAGGTCTCGATCCGCCCCCGGCCCCGGAGCTGCCATATATCGCGCCGGCTCAACTGCGACGGCGAGATGGCGACGCCGTCCACCCGGGTTGCCACCCCTTCCTCCATATGGACATGGACCGGGTGGTCCCAGCCATCGTCCACGCTCTCGAAGATCCAGATCTCGGCGCTGTTCCGCTTCACCTGGTGGCGGGGATTGTTCAACCGGGCGGGGGTGTGGTCGATGTCGGGGTCGAAGAGTTCGCCATTGATCGCCCACTGCCCGTTGGTCCGGTTGAACCTCCACAGCCTCGTCTGCACCGCCTCGCCGAGATTGATCGTGGGGAGCGGGCGGAAGAAGCTGGGGATGCGGCTATCATCCCGCACGGTGCCGCCCTGCACCCGGAACTGGATGATCTGATTGGCGACATCATCGGGGTTCAGGGTCTTGTCCGGCCTTGAGCCGCGGCCATCGGGGCGCATCTCCATGGTATTCGAGAGATGCAGCACCGTGCCGGCCGGGAAGGCGCTGAAGTCGATGATGATGTCCGCGCGGTCGGCGACCCAGAGCTCCAGCGAACTCACCGTCCGCGGCGCCTGCAGGAAATTCCCGTTGTCGGTGACCTGGACGAAGGCCGTGTTGCGCTTGTCACTGCGGCGGAGCACCAGCCGGTAGAAGCGCGACGGCGAGGCATTGAGCACGCGGAAGCGGTACTTGCGCCGCTTCACGTTGAGATAAGGTTGGACCTTGCCGTTCACGACCATCTTGTCGCCAAGGAAACCGTCGGTCGTGAACTGGTCGAAGAAGAGCAGCCCGGTGTTCGGGTCGAACCGCTTGTCGGCGATCACCAGCGGGATGTCGTACTCGCCGCTCGGCAGGCGCCATGCCAGGGGATTCGGGTCCTGCTCGTTGCCGGTGTCCTGCTTGTCGAAGATGCGGCAGAAGCCGGCGAGGCCGCGATAGACATTGGCGGAGGTGAAGTCGGGCCGGTGGTCGTGGTAGAAGAGCGTGTTCATCGACTCCCGGATGTCGCCGCCATAGTCGTCGCGATACGGTGCCGGGACCTTGTCCGGGTCCGAGAAGCCGGCGCAGGCCATCGTGTAGTGGTGGTCCTTGTACTCCCCGGGGCGCAGCCAGTCCCACGGCCCGCCATCGCTCTCCGGCGCGGTGTGGAAATTGTGGAGATGGGTGATGACCTGCGGGATGCCGAAGCCCTTATGATCCGCCGGCAACTCGTTGATGATGCGAAGCAGGTAGGGCCTACCGTAGTGGGCATCGATGGTCGGCCCCGGATAGATGCCCTCGTAGCCGAAGATCTCGCTCTCGGGCAGGTCGGGGTGGAACCTGTGCTTCGCCTTCCGGACCCGCATCTCATAAAATTCCGGGGCCGGGAAGAAGGTGTAGTACTGGTGCGCCGAGGGGCGCGGGGGCGGGTTCAGGGACGGGACCGGCTGGAGCGTCGGCGGTATGGGCAGCGGCTCGATCCAGGGCCGCGTCGGCGGGCTGTTCGGATAGACCTGCACGACCTGCGCCTCCGCCCTCGGCGCGCGGAGGCCGGAGCCGAGCAGGACACCGCCGCCGAGCAGCAGGCCGAGACGGTAGGCGTCACGGCGCGAGAGCCCGGACTCATTGAGCTGCGTCCGCAATTCCATCCAGCGGGCAAGCCGCCTTTCCTCGGTGTTCATGAGATCCCCCTATTGGAATCCGTTGCCGTGCTTCATCCCGCCCTCGTGGCGGGTTCGTTCCCGCAGTCCCGGCTCACGCCACCGCATCCTCAAGCAGCGCGGTGCTGATCGCCTTGACGATCCATTCCGGCCGGGACAGGGCGGGTGCGGCGCCCCAGCGGTCCAGCGCCTCGTTGCCGTAGCGCAGCATGCCGGTGTGATCCTCGATGATCCGGTCCAGCTCCGGGTCGAACCTGGCGAAGCCGAGCCGGCGGCGCAGTCGCTCGATGTGGTGCGGCATGCCGGTGAGCAGGCGCCAGCCGCGCCCGATTCCGTACTGATCGGCATAGGCGCGCAGGAATTCCGGCGTGTCCACCTCGGGCCAGAGCGTGATCGAGTACATGAAGATGTCCCGCCCCACGCGCGGGCCCAGCAGTTCCTGCACATGGAGCAGGTTCTGGGTGACCAGCGGGCAGGTCGGGCCGCAGCTCGAGAAGAAGAAATTGAAGGTGACCACCCGGCCCTTCACCAGATCCGTGTAGAAGCGGTAGCGGTTCCCGTCCTGGTCAATCACCGGCAGGTCAGGAATTCCGGTGGTGCCGGCCGCGCTCGGCCTTGGCCAGGCGCCGGCGGCGAGACCGGCCGCGACACCACCGCCCAGCGCGGCCGCGGCCCCGCCGGCGGAAAGAAGCGTGCGACGTTTCATGCCATCATTCTCCTTCGCCCCAGATGAAATCCAGTGGAGCCACGCAACCGGTTGAGGCCTGCTGCACGGGAATCCGTCGCTACTTGTCAGGTGGCCGTGAATACTTCGGCCCATCTACCGTCAGTCCAACATTGGCCAAGCCGATGCAGTGCAGCCAGCACGCGGCCATGGGACACGGCAGGCGATTGTTCCCGCTCGCGTTGATTGAAGCCGATCTGCTACTGCTCTCGTCTTCCGTTACCATTATCCCGGCGCGCACCTCGCGAATGTGTAACGATAGCTTTTGGGCCCGTATTACTGCGGCATCGAAGCCGCGGCACCGGGCGTCTCTTTGGTTATTGATTTAGTCGTTTTTTCGACGAATTCTGCCGTTCTTTCGAATCAAGAAATTGGTTCGCCGTGGAAATGCACAAAGTTTTGAAAACTGCGAAACCAACCGATGGTTTCTTATGTGACATGTCCTTGGATGCGAGCTGGTTTCCCCTGACGCACCCGCTGCGCCGGGCGCCGCGGAAGCGCGGGCCTGCGCGGCAGGCGAAGGTGCTTGTCGTCCGGACAGGGCGCCTGGCCTCAATCCTGAAACGGTGACCGATGCGTGACTTGGTCGAACAGGAGGCAGACCTCAGTCGAATGGCCGAGAGGATTCTCGCCTGGTGGGCTGGGCAGCTGCGCGACCTCGTCCCGGAGCGGTTCCGGCAAGGGCCAGGTGGTCCGGCGAAGGCATTGGTGCTGGAACTCGATGGCACGCCGGACGCGGTCGCGCCGGAGGCCAGGCTGATCCAGCGGCGCGGCCGTCGCGAAACCCTCCTCGGCCCCGTCCCGCTCGGTGCAGAGGATGACGCATCCCAACCCGCCATCGCGCTGCCACAGGCTGGATGGCGACAAGCGGCGGTGGTGCTGCGCCTGCCCGCCGCCTTCCTGCTGGAACGCGACGCGACGCTGCCGCTGGCGGTGGAGCGCGATCCGGCGGGGGCGCTGCGCTACGAGATGGACCGCCTCACCCCCTTCAGGGCCGAGGAGGTGTTCTGGACCTGGCGGATTCTGGCGCGTAGCCGCGGCCAGCTCCTGCTGCGCCTGTCCCTGGTGGCACGGGCGGGGCTGCGGGCGCCGATCGCTGCGCTGGAACGCCAGGGCCTGACGGCGACGCATCTGGAGATCGCGCCGCCGGCGGCCTGCCTGATTCCCCTGGACGCACAAGCCGGCGCAAGCCGGCATCACGCAAGGCGGATCGTCGCGGCCGGCTGCGCCGGTCTCGCTGCCGCGACGGTCGCCCTGCCCTTCCTGCTGCAGGCGCGCGAGCTCGCCAGGCTCGATGCGGAGATCGCGGCGCTGCGGCCGGCCGTGGCCGAGGCGGAGGCGCTGCGCCGCGACATTGCGGCGGGCGCCGCACAGGCGGATGCGATCGCCGCGGAGGGTGCGCGCCTCGGCAATCCGCTCGAGCTGCTTGCCGCGCTCACCGCAGCGCTCCCCGATGACACGCATCTGACGACACTGACGCTGCGGCAGCGGCAGCTGACCATCGACGGGCGCTCCGCCTCGGCGGCGCGGCTGCTCGGGATGCTCGCCGCCACGCCGCAGTTCCGCGATCCCTCCTTCCAGGCGCCGGTGACACGGGCAGCGAGCGGGCGCGGGGAGGTGTTCTCCATCCGCGCCGAGCTGGCGGACCCCTAGCCATGCGCATCGCCTCTGCCGACGCCCTGCCCGTGGGCCGGACCGGCCGGATCCTGGCGCTCGGCCTGGCCGCCGCCCTGGCCGCGGCGCTCTGGTATGGCTTGGCCGAGCCGCTGATCGCCTGGCATGCGGAGCGTGCCAACCGGATCGCGCTGCGCGCCGCCATGGCCCGGCGCATGGCGGCACTGGCGGAGACCCTGCCGGTCCTGCGCGAGCAGGCGGCGGCCCGCTCGGCCACTGGCGCAACGGGCGCATTGGCGGCCGGGGCCGTGCTGGACGGAGCAACCGATGCCCTTGCCGCCGCCGCCCTCCAGGAGCGCATCCAGGGCCTCGCCGCCGAAGCCGGCGCCAGCCTGGCCAGTGTCGCGGCCCTGCCCGCGGAGGAGGCGGGCGCCCTCCGCCGCATCGGCCTGCGCGTCTCGGTCACCGCGCCCTGGCCAGTCCTTGTGCGGCTGCTGCAATCCGTCCTCGACCAGGCAACGCCCCGCATGCTGATCGGCGAGCTGCGGGTGCAGGCGGAGGCAGCCCCGGCGCCGCGGTCGGGGATGCAGGGGCTGGATGCCAGCTTCACCGTCCTCGCCTTCCGCGCGCCGCCGCCGACGCAGGGTTCGTCGCCATGAGCCGGCTGCGCCTCCTCTCGCTCGCCGCGATGGCCGCACTGCTGGCCGGTGCCATCCTGCTCCGGCCGGGCAGCGAGCCCGGCGCGGAGGACACCGCCGCGCCCGTGGCGCGCCAGGTCGTGGCCACCGCGCCGGCCGCCGCCCCCCCACCGCGCGGGACGGAGATGACGGAGCACTGGGTTGCGGCCATCCTCGAACGCCCGCTGTTCAGCCCCGGGCGCCGCCCGCCATCCCCTGCCCCGGCCGCCGCCGCGCCGGCTCCGCCTCCCGCCTATGTCGCGCCACCGCCGCGCCTCTCTGGTGTGCTGATCGGCCCGCATGGCCGCAGCGCCATCTTCGCCGGCGAGGATGGCGGGAAGTCCGTCTCCGTCACCGAGGGCGGCCGGATCGGCGCCTTCATCGTGCAGGCGATCGAGGCCGGGCAGGTGATGCTGCACGGCCCCGACGGCCCGCGCATCCTGCGCCCATCCTTCGCGGAGGCTGCCGCGGATGGCAGCGCGGAGGCCCCGGAGGTGCAGCCCTCTGCCGTCGCTAGCCGGCGCCCGCGCGCCGGAGGGGCGAACGGCACCGGGCGGCCGCGCCGATCCGACCGGCAAAGGCTGCGCCCCGCTGGACCCGCAGGCGCCCGGCATCCCCGCCCACCCCGCCCGGCGGCCCGAGCCGGCGCAAGGCCCCTCCGCCCAGTGATCCCATGAGTCCGACGCCACGATGAATCCAGACCAACTGCGCCTGCCGCGCCGCCTCGCCGCGATGATGGGCGCCGGGCTGATCGGACTCGCGGCCTGCGCCCGGCCGGCGCAGCCGGAGCCGGAGCCACGCCCCCTGGCGACCTCCTTGCATCCCCCGCCGCCGATCGCCCTCGGCGGCGCTGCTTCGCCGCGCATCAACGGCCGCGTCGGGACGCCGGAAGCGCCGCCGCCCGCCCAGTTCTCCCTCGCGCCCGAGCACAGCATCCAGGTGCCACCACCGCCCGACCCGCCCGGCGGCCCCGGCGAGGTCTCGCTGGACTTCGCCGATACCGACATCCGGGAGGTGGCGACGCAGATCCTCGGCAACATCCTGCGGGTCAACTACACTATCGACCCGGCAGTGCGTGGCACCGCGACGCTGCGCACGGCCACGCCGCTGCCGCGCTCGCGGCTCCTCCCGGTGCTGCAGGCGCTGCTCGCCCAGAACGGGGCGGCACTAGTTTATTCGGGCGGCCTCTACCGCGTGACCTCCACCGCCGCGGCGAGCGCCCTGCCAGTGCTCGCCTCGCCGACGCCTGCGGGCGACGGCGCGACCGGCATCACGGTGGTGCCGCTGCGCTTCGCCGCGGCCGAGGACCTGGCGACCACGCTGCAGCCCTTCATCCGCGCGAGCGGCAGCATCGCCGCAGATGCCGCGCGTAATGCCCTGATCGTCAGCGGCGATCCCGCGACACGCGAGACCCTGACCAGCCTGGTGCGGGCCTTCGACACTGACGTGCTGGCAGGGCAGTCCTATGCGCTGCTCCCGGTCGCAACCGGCGATGCCCGCGACTTCGCCGCGGCGCTGCAGGAGGCTTTCCGCAGCCAGGCGGGCGGCGCCCTCGCCGGCCAGGTGCGCGTCGTGCCGATGCAGCGTGTGGATGCGGTATTGGTGGTGGCGCCGCAGCCCCGGCTGATTGACCAGGCGCGGCGCATCCACGCGCTGGTCGAGCGCACGCGCCGCCAGACGGTGCGGAGCTGGCATGTGTTCTACCTGCAGAACAGCCAGAGCAACGACGTCGCCCATGTGCTGCAGCAGGCCTTCACGCCGGGCAACGTCACGGTGCAGCCGAGCACCCCCGGCGGCGGGCCCGGAGCCACCGCGCCGGGCCTCCGGCCGCGCCAGCTCGGCAGCATGGGTGGCAGCGGCCTGGGTGGAATGGGCGGCCTGGGTGGAATGGGCGGCGCACTGGGCGGATCCGGCGCCGGGCTGCCCAGCGGCCTGGGGGCAGGGCTCAACGGCCTTGCAGGCTTCGCGGCGCAGGGCGCGGCCGGTGTGGGCCAGCCGCCAGGTGCGCCCCCAGTCGCCGGTGCGGCATCCCCTGCCAGCCCCCCAAACCCGCTGCTCGGCGGACTGGAGGGGCTCGGACCGCTCTCCGGAGGCGCCGCGGCGGGCGCCGGTGAGACTGGCATGCGCATCATCCCCAACCCGCAGAACAATGCCGTCCTCGTCTACGCCACCCCACGCGAGCGTGAGACGGTGGAGGCAATGCTGCGCCGGATCGACATCCTGCCGCTGCAGGTGCGCATCGACGCCGTCATCGCCGAGGTGACGCTCAACGATGCACTGCGCTACGGTACCCAGTTCTTCTTCAAATCCGGTGGCCTCAACGGCATCCTTTCCCTCTCGTCTCTCGCCACCCCTGCCGCGCCCTTCGCCAACACCCTCCCGGGCTTCGTGCTGTCCGGGGATGGCGGCAGCGCCTGGGCGCTCTCCTTGCTGCAGAACGTCACGACGGTGCGAGTGCTGTCCTCGCCGCAGCTTCTGGTGCTCGACAACCAGCCGGCGCGCCTGCAGGTCGGCAATCTCGTGCCCTATCTGACGCAAAGCTCGCAGAGCACGCTGATCGGCGGCGCTCCGGTGATCAATTCCATCGCCTATCGCGGCACCGGCGTGATCATGGAGGTGATCCCTCGGGTGAACAGTGGCGGGCTGGTCACGCTCGACATTTCCCAGGAGGTCAGTGATGTCGATCCCAGCGCACCGACCACGCCGGGCATCAACTCGCCAACCTTCCTGGAGCGCTCCGTGCAGTCACGCATCGTGGTGCAGGACGGGCAGACGGTGGGGCTGGCCGGGCTGATCCGCGACACCTCCTCGCGCGGCAATGAGGGCATCCCGATCCTCAAGGACATCCCGCTTCTCGGCTTCCTCGCCGGCAGCCAGAACAATGCCCGCACCCGGACCGAGTTGCTGGTGTTGATCACGCCGCGGGTCATCCACGACCAGCGCGACGCGCGCGCGCTGACTGAGGATCTGCGCCAGCTTCTCCCAAGCGCCGCGAGCGTGCCGCAGGACCTGCAGCGCCTGGGCCCCTCCGGCTCGGCCGATCCCGGCATCGCGGTGCGCAGGCGGATCGGACTGGAGAATTGAGCACCGCGGCGCGGGCGCCGGGGGAGCGCGGCTTCGCGCTGCTCCTCGTGCTCTGGACGCTGCCGGTCCTGGCGCTGCTGGTGGCCGGCCTGGCCGCCGCCGGCCGGCGCGAGGCGTTGATCGCGCGCAACCTGCGCAATGCCGCGATGCTCGAGGCGGAGGCGGAGGGCGCGCTGCACGAGGCGGCCTTCCGTCTCCTCGATCCTTCCGAGCGAGGCTGGAAGGCGGATGGCGCCACGCGCCGGTTGCCGCTACCGCAGATTGGCGGCATCGCCGAGATCCGGATCGAGAACCTGGCTGGCAGGGTGAACCCCAACACCGCCTCGGCCGAACTGCTGCAGGCCGTGCTCGGTCAGCTCGGGATGGAGCCGAACGCGGCTGCCAGCCTGGCCGCGCGCATCCTGGACTGGCGGAGGCCAGGCGGGGCGCCGCGTCCGGAGGGCACCACGATACCGGAGCACCGCACCGGCAGCCACGACCATGGGCCGCCCGGCACGCCCTTCGAGAGCCTGGACGAGCTTGGCGCCGTGCCCGGCATGACGCCGAACCAGCGCGCGGTGGGCGGCGCGCTCGAGCCGGGTTACTCGCCGAGCCTCGATCCGACCAGCACGATCGGCCAGTTCT
>Ga0182742_1005097_pt1 | contig 11382 bp, 8 predicted proteins | sample eDN5th37CBELigMG_FD_128880 | JGI IMG/M metagenome (GOLD analysis project Ga0182742, IMG submission 128880) | Enriched Miracle-Growth compost microbial communities from Emeryville, California, USA - eDNA 5th pass 37_C BE-Lig MG (version 2)... ... | reverse complement strand
GCAGCCCACAAGGCTCAGGAGCGTCCGATCCGACGATCGGCGACCCGCTTCGGGTGGCCGCCCGAAGCGGGTCGTTCCTCTCGGAACGGACCCATTATAGAGCGGCGCGCTAATACAAGGAGCGTCAGCGACGAAGCATCCTTTTTACATGGCTTCTGGACTGCTTCGCGGAGCCTGTGCTCGGACAGTGCGAAGCACTGATCCGAGTGCTCGCAATGACGGAAACACAAGCGATCGACGTTGCGACGAGACTTAATCTGCAAGCGCCAGCAACTCCGCTTCCAGCTTCCCCAAGATGCGCACAAGCCGCGCGGCCCATTTGCGCTGGCCGCTCTCGTCGGTGATCAGGTCCTGACGAATCTCGATGCCGGTGTTGATCAGGCCGCGTTTCTCGCCATGCACCGGAATGGTGTAGTCGGTGGTGTCGCTCACCGCGTAGGGCTGGTTGTCGCCGACCACCAGATCGGGCTCGGCGCGCAGTTCGCGCAGCATCAGTTTCGGCAGGCGATGGTCGCGATTGTAGAGCGTGCCGATGTGCCACGGCCGCGCCACGCCGGCATAGATCGGCGTGAAGCTGTGCAGCGACACCAGAATCGTCGGCCGCTGCGCCTGCGCGCGGCGGTCCAGCGCCTCGGTGATGGCGCGATGATAGGGCGCGAAGATGCGTTGCTGGCGTTCGAACGCGGCCTGTTGCGTGAGGCCCTGATTGCCGGGAATGGCCGTCGCTTCGCTGATCGGCGGGATCGAGCTCGCCGCCGACAGCGGCCGGTTGCAGTCAATCACGAGCCGCGAATAGCGCTGCGCGACGAGATGCGCGCCAAGTGCGTCTGATACTGCTTCGGCGACGCCGGCGATGCCGATGTCATAAGCGATGTGACGCTGACGTTCGCTCTCGTCGATGCCGAGATCGCCCAGCGCGCGCGGGATCATGCGGCCGTAGTGATCGCAAGTGAGGAAAAACGGCGAAGCGCCGTCCGCGTTGCGCACGATGACGGGGGCGGGTTCGTCGGCGGCGAGCAGGGGCGTGATGTCTTGGAGGGTCATGCGGCTAGTCTAATATGACCACGACGTCATGGCCGGGCTTGTCCCGGCCATCCACGTCTTTCTTACTGAGTTTCAGAAAAGACGTGGATGCCCAGTACCGCAGACAAGTTTACGCAGTCTGCGACTGCTATGGCCGGGCATGACGACCTTGGTTAGTTTTGTCGAGCTCATCAGAAGCGATTCTCTGAGGAGAAGAAAACAACCCGTTCACGCCGTCGCCTGTTGCGGCAGCAGCGCAGCGGTGTCCTTCACCACGATGGCGAAGCGGTCGGCGAGTTCGGAGAGCGCGGTACGATGCACGACGCTGGCCGGGATCATGCCGCCGAGCGGATCGGGCAGGTCGCGCGTCGCGGTGGCGTTGGCGACCACGGTGGAGCGATACTTCAGGTCGAGCGCGGCGCGCGCGCTGGCGGAGACGCACATATGCGTCATGAAGCCGGCGAAGATGATCTCGTTGCGCCCGGTGCTCTTGATCAGGTCGTTGAGGTCGGTGCCGGCGAAGGCATTCGGCAGCGTCTTGCGCAACACGATCTCGCCGGGCGCTGGCGTGAGTTGCGGTACGATCGCCGCATAGGGCCCGTCCTCCGCGAACAGCGGCCGCCCGGCGGGCGCGTGCTGCACGATATGAAACACCGGCATGGCGATCTTGCGCGCCAGCGCCAGCAGCAGCGCCGCCTCGCGGATCGCGGCATCGATGCCTTGCAGCGGCAGGCTGCCTTTGACGTATTCGAGCTGGGCGTCGATGATCACCAGCACGGAGGCATTGAGCGGGCTCGGATTGAGCGGCGCGCCGGCGATCTGCAACAGCGATTTCGGGGCAGGGGGCATTGAGTGCTTTCAGAGGCGGAACGGCTAGCCCGACATTAGATCGCGATGATTCGGCATTGAATCAATGCCGTCGTCATGGCCGGGCTTGTCCCGGCCATCCACGTCTTTGGACTTACAATGCGCAAAAGACGTGGATGCCCGGCATAAAGCCGGGCATGACGGGCGAAATTTAACTTGTCCTGCTTTTGGCCTGTGAATATCCGGGACAATCCGGCGCGGCTTGGGCCAGCGCTGCGCCGTCCCTATATTGATGGCCGGTTGGCAAAGGTCCTGCAACAAAAATGCGTTTCACCCCGCAATTCCTTGACGAACTGCGCGCGCGGCTTCCGGTGTCGGAAGTTGTGGGCAAGCGCGTCAAGCTGAAGAAGGCGGGGCGGGAGTGGAAGGGGCTGTCGCCGTTCCAGCAGGAAAAGACGCCGTCCTTCACGGTGAATGACCAGAAGCAGTTCTATCACTGCTTTTCCACCGGCAAGCACGGCAACATTTTCGATTTCCTGATGGAGACGGAAGGACTGACCTTCGTCGAGGCGGTGGAGCGTTGCGCGAATCTCGCCGGCGTGCCGATCCCGGCGGCGACGCCGGATGCCGCGCGCCACGAGCAGCGTCGCAAGTCGCTCTACGACGTCATGGAACTGGCGGCGAAATTCTTCAGCGAAACCTTGGCCGGGCGCGGCGGCGCGAAAGCGCGCGGTTATCTCGCGGATCGCGGATTGACGCCGCAGACGCAATTGCAGTTTCGCCTCGGCTATGCGCCGGGCGAGCGCTTCGCGCTGAAGGAATATCTCGGCGCGCAGGGCGTGTCGGTCGAGGACATGGTCGAGGCCGGGCTTCTGATCGGCGGCGAGGATATTCCGGTGCCCTACGATCGCTTCCGCGATCGCGTGATGTTTCCGATCACCGATCTGCGCGGGCGCGTCATCGCCTTCGGCGGCCGCGCGCTGGAGAAGGACGTCGCGGCGAAATATCTCAACTCGCCGGAAACGCCGCTGTTTCACAAGGGCTCCAATCTCTACAACGGCGCGGCCGCGCGCAAGGCGGCGCATGACGGCGCGCCGGTGGTGGTGGTCGAGGGCTATGTCGATGTCATCGCCATGGTCGGCGCCGGCTTTCCCGCCGCCGTCGCGCCGCTCGGAACCGCGCTCACCGACGATCAACTCAAGCTGTTATGGAAGATGGCCGACGAGCCGATCCTGTGCTTCGACGGTGACCGCGCCGGGCAGAAGGCGGCGTGGCGCGCCGCCGATCTGGCGCTGCCGCATCTCGAGCCCGGCAAGAGCCTGCGCTTCGCCATGCTGCCGGAGGGGCAGGACCCCGACGATCTGGCGCGCTCCGGCGGCCGTGGCGCGGTCGAGGAGGTGATCGGCGCGGCGCGCGGCCTCGTCGAGGTGATCTGGTCGCGCGAGGTCGCCGGCGGCAATTTCGCCACCCCGGAGCGGCGCGCGGCGCTGGAGGCGCGCATCGGCGAATTGACCAACGGCATCCGTAACGAAGTGGTCCGCCGTTACTACCGGCAGGACCTGGCCGACCGGCTGCGGCAGGCCTTCGCGCCGGCGGGCTATGGCGGCGTCGGCTATCGCGGCGGCGCGCGGGGCGGTTTCGGCGGCGAATCAGGGCGGCGGCCTGGCCCCGGCGGCGGATTTTCGCCCGGCGCGGGGGCGCGGGGCGGTCCGCGCGGCGCCCGTCCACAGGGAAATGGCGGGACGTCGGGGCTCGGCCGCGGCCCCTATCAGGTCGCCAGTCCCCACCTCGCCAACAGCCCCATCATGCGCGGCCAGCGCAGCGCCTTGTCCCGGCGCGAGGCCCTGATCCTGCATGCGCTGCTCAACCATCCCTGGCTGCTGCATGACCACCTCGAGCAGGTCATGATGCTCGATCTCGCCCATCCCGAGGCGCACAAGCTGCGCGCCGGCATTCTCGCCGCCTTTGCCCATTTCGGCCCCGCCGACGATCCGGAGGTCGAACGGGCGCGGATTCGGGCCTGGCTCGATAAAAGTGAATATGTTAAGCAAATTCAGTCGGTTGAGCGCGCGCTCACGACCCGCAATGTGTGGGGCGCCGAGCCCGGCGCGGCGCCCGAAGACGTTCTTGCCACGTGGCATCAACTGGTTGCCTTGCATCGCAAGGAGCACTCATTACTTAGGGAATTGAAAGACGCCGAATTGGCGTTGAGCGAGGCGCAGACGGAGGCCAACTTCGCCTGGCTCAAGGACATCAATGCCCGCCTGGAATCGATGGAGGGGACGGAGGCTCTGATCGAGGGCTTCGGCGAGCCATCGGGCCGCGTGCAGACGATGCCGTGACAGCGGGCTGGGCTGGCGTGGTGGAACCGCGAAAAGACTCGCCAAGACCGGAGTTTAACTGCAAATACAGGGTTAATTGAGACTTAACGGCTTTGGTTCATGGTCCGGCCAAAGTCCACAATCGGCAAAGCTGATGCGGGGGTGGCGATGTTTGCGCCGCCTTTTCCGCGTCCGAATGGATGAAGTAAGGGCGGGCGAATGCCGCCCCGGCGTGAGCGCGTTTCAGGAGCATTGAATGGCCACCAAGGCAAAGACGCTGCAGGTCAAGGACAAGGAAAAAGACGACAAGGCGGCGGATGCGCCGGAGAAAGACAACGCGGACGCGCCGTCCCCCTTGCTCGACATGTCCGATGCCGCCGTCAAGAAGATGATCAAGCAGGCCAAGAAGCGCGGCTTCGTGACCTTCGATCAGCTCAATGAAGTGCTGCCGTCCGACCAGACCTCGCCCGAACAGATCGAAGACATCATGGCGATGCTCTCCGACATGGGCATCAATGTCTCCGAGACCGACGAGGACGCCGAGGAGGAGACCAAAGACGACGACGAGGAGACCGATAACGAACTCGTCGAGGTCACCTCGAAGGCCGTCACCGAAACCAAGAAGTCCGAGCCGGGCGAGCGCACCGATGATCCGGTGCGGATGTATCTGCGCGAGATGGGCACCGTCGAGCTGCTGTCGCGCGAGGGCGAAATCGCCATCGCCAAGCGCATCGAGGCCGGCCGCGAGGCGATGATCGCGGGACTCTGCGAAAGCCCGCTGACGTTCCAGGCCATCATCATCTGGCGCGACGAACTCAACGAAGGCAAGATCTTCCTGCGCGACATCATCGACCTGGAAGCGACCTATGCCGGGCCGGACGCCAAGAGCGGCATGAACGCCGCCAGCAACGGCGAAGCGGACGGTGAGGGCGACGGCGAGGCCGAGGCGGCGACGACCGCCGCGCCGAAGCATGCCGCGCCGCCCGCGGCGCCGCCGTCGGCAACGCCGTTCCGTCCCGCCGCCGATGGCGGCGAGTCCGCCGGCGAAGGCGAGATGGATGACGACGAGTTCGAGAACCAGATGTCGCTTGCCGCCATCGAGGCCGAATTGAAGCCGAAGGTGGTCGAGATTTTCGACCGCATCGCCGAAGCCTCGAAGAAGCTGCGCAAGCTGCAGGAGCAGGACATCTCCAACCAGCTTCAGAACGAGACGCTCTCGCCCTCGCAGGAGCGCAAGTACAAGAAGCTGAAGGACGACATCATCGTCGACGTGAAGTCGCTGCGGCTCAACCAGGCGCGCATCGATTCCCTGGTCGAGCAGCTTTATGACATCAACAAGCGCCTCGTTTCGTTCGAGGGCCGCCTCTTGCGGCTCGGCGACAGCCACGGCGTCGCGCGCGAGGATTTCCTGCGCAACTATCAGGGCTCCGAGCTCGATCCGCGCTGGCTCAACCGTGTCTCGAAACTCTCCGCCAAGGGCTGGAAGAGCTTCGTCCATCACGAGAAGGACCGCATCAAGGAGCTGCGCAGCGAGATCCAGCAGCTTGCCGCCCTGACCGGCCTCGAGATCGGCGAATTCCGCAAGATCGTGCACTCGGTGCAGAAGGGCGAGCGCGAAGCGCGGCAGGCCAAGAAGGAAATGGTCGAGGCCAACCTGCGCCTCGTCATCTCCATCGCCAAGAAATACACCAATCGCGGCCTGCAATTCCTCGACCTGATCCAGGAAGGCAACATCGGCCTGATGAAGGCGGTGGACAAGTTCGAGTATCGCCGCGGCTACAAGTTCTCGACCTATGCGACGTGGTGGATCCGGCAGGCGATCACGCGCTCGATCGCGGATCAGGCGCGCACCATCCGCATTCCGGTGCACATGATCGAGACCATCAACAAGATCGTCCGCACCTCGCGCCAGATGCTCAACGAGATCGGCCGCGAGCCGACGCCGGAAGAACTGGCTGAGAAGCTCGGCATGCCGCTGGAGAAGGTGCGGAAAGTTCTCAAGATCGCCAAGGAGCCGCTGTCGCTGGAAACCCCGGTGGGCGACGAGGAGGATTCGCACCTCGGCGATTTCATCGAGGACAAGAACGCGGTGCTGCCGATCGACGCCGCGATCCAGAGCAATCTTCGCGAGACCACGACCCGCGTGCTGGCGTCGCTGACCCCGCGCGAGGAACGCGTGCTGCGCATGCGCTTCGGCATCGGCATGAACACCGACCACACGCTGGAAGAAGTCGGCCAGCAGTTCTCGGTGACGCGCGAACGCATCCGCCAGATCGAAGCTAAGGCGCTGCGCAAGCTCAAGCACCCGAGCCGTTCGCGCAAGCTGCGGTCGTTCCTTGATAACTAAATTCATTAGTCAGTTCTGACTAAGATTGCAGCACTGAAATCGGCAATCCATCGAACCAAAACGGCGGCCCGCAATGGCCGCCGTTTTGGTTTAGAGTGGTTTTCATCCAGGCGTTTCAACCACTCGTCATGGCCGGGCTTGTCCCGGCCATCCACGTCTTGCTTGCTGACTCTCTGTAAGGTCGTGGAGTAAGGACGTGGATGCCCCGCACGAGGCCGGGCATGACGGACTGGATTGCATGTATAGTGACCTACTGCACGCTTTGGCCAGCCGCGCACACCGCATTTGACAAACCCGCGCAGCCCATGAGATTCGAGAGCACGCGCCGTTTTCGATTTCAGGAAGGCCCATGCCGGTTTCGCCCGCTTCATCCGCGCTGTTCTGGCCGGCTTGGGCGCGCGAGCGCATCGCCGCGCTGTTTCCCGGCTATTTCGCGCTGGTGATGGCCACCGGCATCATCGCCAACGCGATGTGGTTCGAGGGCCATCGCGGCATTTCCGATGGGCTGCTTTCGATCAACGTCGTCGCCTATGCCGTGCTGCTGGCGATGACGCTGATCCGCGCCGCCGCGTTTCCGCGCGCGGTGTGGGGCGATCTCACCGAGCCGAAGCTGGTGTTCGCGTTCTTCACGCTGGTTGCCGCCACCGACGTGCTCGGCGTCGGCATCGGGCTGCGCGGCCATGCGCACATCGCGCTCGCGATGTGGATCGCCGCGCTGGCGCTGTGGCTGTGCCTGACCTATCTCGGCTTCACCGTGCTGATCCTGCGCAACACCGCCGAGCGCGCCGACATCATCTTCGGCGGCTGGCTGATCGCGATCGTCGCCACCGAAGCGGTGGCGCTGCACGGCGTGTTCGTCGCGCCGCAGTTCGGCGCGGCGGCGGCGCAGGTGGTGCTGTTCAGTCATATGCTGTGGGGCGTCGGCGTGGTGCTCTACGCCGTCTTCATCGTGCTGTTCGCGCAGCGCATCTTCTTCGCGCCGGTCGCGCCGGAGCATCTGACGCCGATGCTGTGGGTGGTGATGGGCGCGGCGGCGATCTCCACCAATGCCGGCGCGGCCCTGATCGTCACCGACACCGCGCTGCCCTATCTCACCGCGATGCGCCCGTTCCTCGACGGCGGGACGCTGGTGATGTGGGCGTGGGCGACGTGGTGGATTCCGCTGCTGGTGGTGTTCGGCATCTGGACTCACGGCGTGCATCGCCGGCCGCTCACCTATACGCCGCTGTTCTGGAGCCTGGTGTTTCCGCTCGGCATGTATGCGCTGGCGAGCCTGCGGCTGGCGCACGCGGCCGACATCGCCGTGCTGGTGACGATCTCGCGCGTCATGGTGTGGATCGCGCTATGCGCATGGACGCTGACGGCCCTCGGTTTCGCCGCCACCGGCTGGCGCCATTTTCGCGCCGCGCGGGCGTAAGCTGGACGCGGGATGACGATGCGCCGCCGCGCGGCCCGCTCCCTCTCCCGCTTGCGGGGAGGGGTGGGGAGGAGCTCCCTTTTGAAAAAATGATGGATGCGCGGATCAACCCTGCGCATGACGACAGAGCTTTCGTGCCGCATCCAGAGCTATTTTGGATTGAACTGAATCGTCACGGATGCGGAAGGATTCCCTCTCCGCGTCGGGGAGAGGGTTAGGGTGAGGGGGATCCTTCGCCATTGCGGCTGTAACCCCTCACCCCAACCCTCTCCCTATGGGAGAGGGAGCGCGCATCGTTTCGTGGCAAGCGGTTCTAGCGAACCCAAAACGCTCTCACGTCTCAATCCATCAATTCCCCGGCGGATGGCGCGGGTCGTAGTCGCGCGGGCGGTTGCGCTCGGCGATTCTCCAGAACGGCCAGACGAAGCCGATGCCGGCGGCGAGCACGCCGAGCACGCGCCAGTCGCGCACGATGAACAGCAGCACCAGCGGCAAGCCGATAAAGAACAGCGCGGCGATGAAGAGGATCGCCACGAGGCCGGTGTGGCGGCTGTCCGAAAAGCCGGCGGTGAAGCGGATGGTGCCTTGCGGCGCGGCCGCGAGGCGGCGATGCAGCGCGCGGACGAATTCGCGATAGGGCGGCGTGCGGTCGTGATCGACTTGGCCGGAGGGTCCGGCGTCGGTGACGGTGAGCGTGCGCCCGTCGCGAAAGCGGATCAGGCAGGCGTTGACGGCATCCGTGCCGGCGCTGACGGACGACAGGTTGACGGCGGTGATATCGGTCCAGAGTTGCCGCCCGGCTTCACCCGTTTCGTTGCGCCAGACGATCGCGGAGTCCCGCCCGGCATCGACCAGCGCCACGCCATGGTTCGGATTGCGCCAGAAGAAGCGCTTGCCGTTCTGCAAGTAATACAGGTCATAGGTCGTCGAGGCCGTGGCAGGCGCGGGATCGGTCATGCGGGGAGATTAGCGGAATTTGACGGGGGTGAGAATGCTGCCTTCAACGATAAGACTCCGAAGCAGTTCAGGATTTCGATGTAATGGATAATTCAATGAGATCGGAATCTTGTGGCTTTCGGTTACCTCCACCCCAAGTATTCTTGATCTGGCCGTTCTTGTACAAAGCCACACAGATGTCCCTTACATTGTTTACCCGAAGCATGTGCGCTTGGAGCAATGTGGTCCAAAGCTCTACAAATCGCAGGGAGCCACGTTCGCGAAGGAGTTGACATGTCTCTAGGAGCGCAGCTGTCTTTTGCTCTTCAACTAAATCATCGATTGTTGCTTCTTGAATGTCCGCATGAAAGTCTGAGAAAAGGTCGCCGGTACCTAATTTAATTTCTCGCTTTCTTTCCCGGGCATCGGCTCTATCTCGGGCATGCTGTTTGAGAGCCTTGTATTCGACTTCACGAAAGGCTTTCAATCCGTCGGGAGATTTCGTGCCGTACACGATAAAAAAATGCGGCCGATCTGCAGTTGATCTATCGACCTTTGTTGAAATGACAGATTGAAAACCTCCTGCTGCCGTCAGTGTCTGACGGAAGAGTTTCTCTACAGCGAGTCCTTTCGGCAGGTGTGTATCAAGGCGTTGCTCCCAGCCCGGTCCGCCTAAGATTGGATTTAGAGATGCGATGATCTTTGGGTCTCCCATAGATGCCGCGCGATTCACGAAATCGTACATGAAATTAATAAGGACTTCGCATTTTGGGGCATTGAACAGTGGTCTAATTACTTCAAAGGAGTATCCAGACCATCCGGTAGGATCGATAAATACGAGAGGAAATGATCGTCCGATAAATTTTTGAATTATTGGAACAGCGGATTCAAATTCACCGCAGTATGTTTCGATTTCAAATCCGGTCGAGGGATTGTTGAAGGGCGATATTGACGAGGCGAGTTGGCTAAACGCGCGTGGGTTTTTTTCAGAGAAGAAACATTTAATCTTGTGTCGCCGTCCTGTTTGTTGCTCGACTATGCGCTGTGCTTCCCTCAACACTTCAATAGCGATCTTGAATGACGAATCAGCAAAGTCCTCTGTTTGGCTTTCCCAGGGACCGGAAAATCCATCAATATATGCGAGGTCGCTAAATCTAAGGATTTTAAAGGCGAGTTCTTGAAGGTAATGCTTAGCTTTAGTTTGTTCACGATCAAAATATGGATCAATCAAAGTTTCCTCTCTATTCCGCTGCCTCTATTTGGTGAGGTTTGGATACTACTGGATACTGATTCCACTCCCGGCCGCGTAGAAGGCGGCCGCCTGCTTTGGGGCGAAAACCGCCCCACTGCTTGAAGAAGAAGGCTACTTTTGCTTTCTGACACTGGTCGCGAATTTCTATGGCCCACTCTTCTTTCATTGGGCGAGCATGAGGACCGCTCTCTCCGCCAACGATGGCCCAATCGATTCCAGTTAGATCGACCTTTCCAACTGAATCAAGCAAGGGCTCGAACGAAACGAATTTGACGGATGCCTGTGAAATACGGAGATGCTTCAACCTGATTGCGTTCTTTGCATCTTCGATCGATACGCCCAACCAAATATGTGGTGGTGCTAAATTTTTTCCGTAACGTTTGCGGAGATATCGGGCCATAAGAGAACTGCGTTTCGTCAATATTTGATAGGTATGCCAGTTCGCTTCCTCCATCGTGTTAAATACGGAATCGATAAAGTGCGTTGGGACTTCCTTATGGAAAAGGTCACTCATTGAGTTGACGAAGATTCTGCGTGGTTGTTTCCATTTTAGCGGCTGCGTTACCCGGTCGGGTCGCAAAGTAAGATCAAATCCATTCTCAAAAGGATGGTCGGGAACGCCGCGAAATCTTTCTGAGAATCGTTCCGCGTAACAGAAGTCGCAGCCGCGAGTTATCTTGGTACATCCCGTTACAGGATTCCAAGTGGCGTCGGTCCATTCAATCTGGGTTGTCGCAGCCAATGCCATCTCCCATTTTTAGAACAAATAGAGAACAATTGCTAGATGGTTCTCGGACTGTATTCCTTGATTGACAATATTTTCTAATGGGTATATATTCCTATTCATCCCGTCCCGATGAGAGGGGCGTTTCGCGATCGTCACGATTCGCGGGGCGGGATGCGGTGGACGCGGCAGCGTCGGGCCGGAACGAGGGTCGCAGGGCGCAAGCCCGGACGATGAACGTGCGCCTTGTACAAAGGGTGCGTTCGGACGCCGGAGGCGCGTGAGGGATTTTCGTTGCGGTGGACGACGGCGCTGCGCGGTGCGAACCGGGGCGGAGATGTGCCCCATTGGCATCGCCTTTGCGCGCCGGCCCAAGTCGTGTGGTCCTTCGAAATCCGGACTGCTCTTCGCGTGCCTGCAACCGCAGGCCCGAAGTACCGCGGAGACGACGGCGTCAGGTTTCGACCGTTGCCGGGGAGAGCACGAAGCAAGCCGGAAGCCCACCGCGTGCGGAACGCCGGATGTCTCCGGTGCTTTCGTGGTGACTAACTCGTG
>Ga0182742_1005096_pt1 | contig 11382 bp, 12 predicted proteins | sample eDN5th37CBELigMG_FD_128880 | JGI IMG/M metagenome (GOLD analysis project Ga0182742, IMG submission 128880) | Enriched Miracle-Growth compost microbial communities from Emeryville, California, USA - eDNA 5th pass 37_C BE-Lig MG (version 2)... ... | reverse complement strand
TACGGGCACGTCGTCTCGGATGCGCGCGATCTTCTCCTCAAACTCCTTGCGGCTTGCATCGGAGACCGCCTGAATCTGGAAGGTGTAGCGGCGTTGCGGCTTCGCCCTGCCGCTTCGGAACTGAGTTCCGCGATCGGAGAGGAACGGCTTTGCCCCGTCGACAAACTCAGGGAGATACGGGTAGGTCGGGCTCCTGACGTTGCCGTATTTGTCCTTGAAGCGGAACATGTTTCCCGCGTAGAGCTTGCGATACTGGGCGACTTGTGAGGACGTGATGGCCGTCCGGATCTCCCAATAGCGATGCGTGCCCGTGTACTCCGAGAGGAGCAGCGCATCCTCGCTCTTCGGCCCGACGAGTGTGACCGGGTTCTGAATTGCTCGGACGCTCTGACTGCTGAAGGCATCGTCGCTCGACCGGATCGTCAGGGTGAGGTTGCTCTCCCCTCCGGCGAGGCTCGCGAGGTGGTGAATGCCGCGGAGATACGCGAACTCGACGGATCGCGGCGATCCCATGTCGAAGCGAATATACGGCCCGGTCGCGGCCGACGCGGCTTTGTAGAGGAGCGAGCTCGACCCGACGAAGAGATTTTCCGCCGGGTAATCGGCGTCCTCAGTCCAGGGCGTCACACTCGCCGCATTCCATGCCAGATCCGGCCACAGCAAAGCAAAGTCGCTCATCTATCTCACCCCCAGCGGGCCGTTTCGCTTGTCCAACAGCTCCTTCAGCTCACGCTTGATCTCAGCGGCCACACCGCGCTGAGCGTAGCGCGCATCGATGTAGATGTCCCCGTAGCCGCCGCCGTTTGAAGAGGAGGCCGAGAGAACGCCCAATCTGCCGTCCGGTAGGCGCTCCAGCGGCATGATCGCTTCCGGCCCTCTCTCGGCCATAGATCCGATGTTGAAGAACGAGAGACCGCCTACGACACTGCCCTTGTCGAACGCGCCGCCCTTGGCAAACTGCATCACGCGCCCGGCGGAGAAGACGTTGCCGCGATAAGATTGCGTCACGTCGCCTCCGGCGCCCGCGCTATCGACGCGCTTTCGTGCCAGCTCATCGAACTTGCGGACGGTCTTATCGAGTTCGCGGTTCAGTTCTTTGAAGGTCTCGACGGCCGAGGTCGCCGTTTCGTCAAGCGCCCCGCCCGCCGCATCGGCCGCGGTCGCAAGGTCGCCTTCGAGCGCACCGGCAAGCGGGCCGACGATGTTGATCAGGCTCTGCATCTGGTCGACGCCGACGTTGTTCAGGTCGGTGAACTGGTCGATGCCGTGGTCGACGAGCTTCTGGAATACGGCTCCGATCTCCGGCCCGTATTTGTCGGTCATGTAGGCGACCATCGCGGCAGAGTCCTGGATGCCCGCCTGCCGGACCTCGTTGAATACCGTGCCGAGGGCCTTGATCTGATCGCGCGTAGTGCTCCCCGCCGTGTTTCCGAGCAGTTCTATTGCCGCATGGACATCCGCCGTCGCCCCCGCGATGTCGCCGCTCATCAGCTCTCGCGTGGTGTTCAGCATGGCGTTCATCTCCTCGACGGATATCGTCCCGTCGAGCGCCATGGCGATGATGTCTTCCTGGGCCTTCTCCGCCGAGCCGCTCATCTTCACGAGCATCTCGCTTGCGGTGAGCATGGCGACATTGAAGTTGTCCGCTTCGGCCAACGCATTGGCGAACATCGCCGCAAGCTGGCTGTCGCCCGGTGCGCCGCTTGAAGCCGCGAGGACGTTCCCGACGGCGTTATATTCGTCCGCGTGAGGGACGCCCGAGACCTGATTGAAGTTGTCGCTGCCGGGAGCAAGAGACCCGTAACCTCCGCCTACGAACTCGAACTCGGCGTAGCGCCCGCCCTTTCCGCGCTTGTTCGGGTCGGAGATGACCCCCATCTCGTAGAGGCGATCGCGGTGGGCATCGCGGATCAACTGCTCGCGGTCCTTACCGGACTTGATGCCGAGGTCCAGCCCGAGATAGTCCATGATGATCGCCAGTGGACCTGTCATCGTTCGGTGCGGCCCGGCGAGCATCGCCGCCTTGACGGCATCGTCCCCGCGCAAATCGCCGTCGAGCGCCATCTCGCCGTATTTCTTGTAGACGGGCGCCGTGATGGCCAGTCCGGCTAAGGCGATACCCAGAGGGCCGAGGAGCGCCAGGAGCCCGCTGCCCGCCGCTCCTGCTGCGCCCGCTGCTCCAGCTCCCGCCGATGCGCCTCCGGCAGTCCCTGCCGCTGCCGAGCCTCCGCCGACAAAGCTGCCGCCGATCACAGTCGGCGCCCCGGGCACCGCGCCGACGGCTCCCGATGAGGAAATGCCGTAGCCGCTCCCAAGGATGCCTCCGGAGCCGAAAAGCCCGCCGCCGCCGCTACCGCCGGTGATGAGCTGCGAGAGGATGTCGCCGAGTCCCCCGCTGCCGCTTTGCGAGAGCAAGTTTGAGACTGATTTCAGGGCGTCGCCCAGGTCGCCGCCGATCATGTCGATGAGCCGCTCGAAGACGCTGCTTAGATTGCCGATCTGAAAGGACGTCTCCCCGAGCGTCGAATTGAGCACGCCGACATCGCGGTTGAGCTTCTTCTTCTCCCCGCGAAGCTTGGCGGTCTTCTTCGCCGCCTCCTCCTCCCTCCTGCCGAGCTTATCGAGCACGCCGGAGAGATCTCCGGTCGCAAGCGTCGTCTCGCCGGTCTCTTTCTTGAACTCGCCGAGACTGCTCGATGTCGATTCGATTTCCTCTTTGAGGCTCGCGGCCGCGGCCTCCTGCCGTCCGAAGTTGTCCGTGGTCGCTTCTATCGGCCGACGAAGCCCATCCAGGGCGCGGCGCATGTCGCCGAATGCTTTCTGAGCGCGGCTCGAAAACCTCCCGGCGACCTTCTCGATGCGCTCGAAGGCACGGACCACCAGATCGAACATCCGGGCAAAGAGTCGGCTCAGGTCGTTTACGAGCGCCTTGCCCGACTCGAAGAGGTATTTGAGAAACTCGGCGACGCCGTTTGCGACAACCGAGAAGAGCTTGACGACGATGCCGCCGAAGGTCTTGAAGACCGCCGTCAGCTCTTCGAGGCTTGTGCCCCAGAAGAAAAGCAGCATGTTCGCCGACGCCTTGAAAACATCGGTTAATCGCTGAGCAACTTCTTTCGCGACCTCCCAGGCATGCGCCAGGCCGGAAGCGATATCGTCTCGGAAGTGCCAGATTGCGGCGACGGCGGCGCCGAGAGCGAGTGCAATGGCTCCGATGCCGGTAGAGGAGGCGAGCAGCGCCGCGGCGGTCTTTGCCGTGGCGAAGACTTTGATCATGGCCGCAACGCCGGTCACCATCTGGCCGACGAGGATCAGCGCGGGGCCGAGCACGGCGACGACCGCACCGAGCTTGACTACGGCGGACTGCACTTCCGGGCTCAAGGAGGCGAACCAGTCGGCAAGCTCTCCGATTGCCGTGACGGCACGCTCGACGTGCGGCATCAGCACCTCGCCGATAACGACCGCGGCGGCGGAAAGCCGGTTCATGGCGACTTGGATCTGCGAAGCAAGCGTCTCGTATCTGAGTTCCGCTTCCTTCGTCAGCGCTGTGTTTTCCTCCCACGCCTCCGTCCCCATCGCCACGGCGTCGCGGGTGAGCTTTCCGGCATTGGCCAGACGAAGCAGCGAATCGGAGACGCGGATGGCACTCAGGTCGACGGCATCGAGCGCGACGATTGCCGAGCCGCCTTGCTCCTCGATGCGCGCCAAACCTTCGATGAATTGGAGCAGCGCCCCAGCGGCGTCCTCCTCGAACGTCCGCTTGAACTCGGCCGTCGAGACGCCTGCGATCTTCGCGAACTCATCGAGCTTATCGCTGCCGAGTGCCACGGCCGTGGCGATGTCCCTCATCACTCTGGAAAAGGCCGAGCCTCCAGCCTCGGCCTGAATCCCGACGGATGAGAGTGCGGTCGCAAACGAGAGTATCTGTGCTTCGCTGAGCCCGATGACTTTTCCGGCCCCGGCCAGACGCAGGCCCATCTCGACGATTTCGGCTTCCGTCGTCGCGAAATTGTTTCCGAGTTCGACCACGGTCGAACCGAGGCGATCGAATTGCTCCTGGGGCATCTGCGTGATGTTCGCCAGTCGCGCCAGTGCCGTCGCCGCCTCATCGGCGGAGAGGTTCGTGGTGTTGCCCAGGTCGATCATGACCCGGGAGAAACTGAGGATGTGCTTCGTCTGGATGCCGAGCTGTCCCGCGGCCTCGGCGACGGCCGAGATGCGCGTCGTGCTCGCCGGGATCTCCTTGGACATCTTGACGATGCCCGTACGGAGGGCGGCAAATTCCGCTTCCGTGGCGTCGACGGTCTTCCTGACGCCGGTAAACGCGGTCTCGAAGTCGATCGCCGTCTTGACCGAGAGGGCGCCGATTCCGGCAAGGGGCAGGCTCAGCGTGTTGAGCTGGCGACCGGCGGCCTGGATTGATCTCCCGGTGCGGTTAAGGTCGCGGGCGACCTGGCCCATGGCTTTCTGGAAGCCGTCGACTCGCCCGATGAGGCTGACTATGAGTTCAGCGTTTGCCACCTAGCCCCGACGTTCTAAATGGCGCTCGACGCGTTTCTTCCCGCGGGCGCCGATCTCTCCCTTACGGCCCGGGAAGATCTCGCGCAGCTTCGCCTTGATCTTCGCGAGCCCCAGACGGCGATCCAGGCCGTCCGACATGGGCGGCAGCGGACCGATGAGGTCCTCGGCCCGATACCGCCTGCCCTTCGGCGAATGGCAGTTGATGAGCGTGGCGTGCAGCGAGGCGATGTCGCTTCGCCGGTAGTAGCGGAGGAGCTCGTGCCTGTCCTGGAGCTTGTAGAACTGGCCGAAGGTCAGCGACCAGAATTGCTCCGAGCTCAGGCCGAGGTCATACACGCCGATACTCCACAGGTTCAGCCAGTCGACTTTGTCGGCTTTTTGGCCCGACGCTGCGCCCGATTGCCCGTTTTTTTTTGCGGAGCGGTTGCAGCCTGACGGCCTTCCAACGCCTCCCTCTGCTCATCGGTGAGCACGCGGCGGAGCGACTCGTCGATGCAGGCGCGAACTTGCGTCAGACCGACGAGGCTCACGATGTCCTCGGCCTGCTTGATCGTAAGAAGCTCTCCGTTCGCCTCGGCGTCGCTGATGAGCCCCGCCCAGACGATGAGGGACAACCGCTTTATGGTTCTAGCGTTCCAATCGAAGTCGGAGAGCACCGAATAGTCCGGGTTCCCCGTCGCCCCGACCATGTGGTCTTCGAGCGCGCGAAACGCCGCGAGGTTCAGGCAGAAGCTCCTGACCCTATCGCGACAGACGATATCAATCTCCGGGAATGCATGTTTTGCGTTTGCCATAGTGCGCCTATCCTATGCGTTCTACGTTACTAAGCCGGTGTCGAATCCCAGGTGTATCCTCCCGACGGCAGCACCTGCACGCTCATCGTCGCGTGGCTGTCGCGCTCGTGTCCGATGTCCGTGTCGGTGATGATCGCCTCGAAGGTGACGTTCGTATCCTCCTCGTCGGTGAACGTGATGCGGTAGTTGTGCTTGCCGCCGGATTCGACGCGATCCTGGAAGAGCTCCTTCTGATCGGCGTCGTCGGCGACGAAATTCAGGTTGAGGCTGAAGGCTTTGCCCTCCTTGATTCCGAGTCCGATGTGCTCGACCCAGCCGTCAGGCGAAGTCATGTGCGTTACTTCGGAGGTTCGGTGCGTGGTGCCGAAGCCGGTCACGCCGGTCACCTCGGCGATAGCAGTGAACGTCTCGGACGATTGACCGTCGCCGATCTCGAAGAGGACTCCGTAACCGGAATTGGCGCGTGATTTGGGCATGACTGTCCCTCGATGCTGTTACGCGCTCTCGGGGCTCGCGCGCCTATACCAAACCCCGAAACGCAAAATCTGTTTGTAGTCGCTCACCTCGGGCTCGAAGCCATCAAGCTGTTCGGTGATGTAAATGCCACGGAGTTTAACACTCAAATGCGTACCGCGGTAGCCTTGAAGTGCGAGCCGCACGGCTTCCGCGAGAGCCGCGGCTTCGCTCGCTTTCTGCGACCAGCAGTCGACCTGGATGTCGGCGCGAAAGAGCGAGGCGGCGCCGTCGATCGTATCCCGCGGCTTGTCGATGAGGACATCGAGCACGAGCGCCGGGAAGACCGGGTTTTGCGGGAGCACCGAACGGTAAACCCTGTTGCCGACGATTGCCGAAACTGTGCTTTCGTTCACAAGGCGATCGCGAATGGCTGCAGCGACGGAGCGGAAACTCATAGCAGATCCGGCCTCGTCGATTTCGGCATCCGCTTCCAGCGCTTGACGAGCTCCTCCTTGGCGCGCCCGGTCATCTCACGCGCGATGCCGTCGGCCTCGCGATGAAACGCGGCGAGCGTAAATCCGAGCCCCGCGACCCGGCGCCCGGTGTCGCGCTTTGTCGGGCCGACGACGCGGTGCCCGTACTCGATCATGTGCCAGTAATAGGCCCCGTCGGTGTCGTCCCGCTTCCTGCCGGTATTTACGCCGACGCCCGAGAGCCAGAACATCGGCTGGTATTTCCGGCGGCTGGTCTTGACCAGGGCCGCGGAGAGCCGCCCGGTGGGGTCGGCCGCGCGATTCTCAAGCTCCTTGCGGATGCTCCCGAGGAGCGTCTCGGCGCCTTTATTGAGCGTCGCGTTAAACGCTCGCTGCCCGATCTCCGGGGCGAGCTGACGCGCCTGGCGGATGAACTCCTGCCACTGCCTCTCGTCGATCCTGATGTCGATTACGTCCTTGGCCATCACTCCCCGTCGGTTTCGACCACGGCGCGCACGTCGCGCACCTCGGCCGTGACTTCAAGCACTTCGCGGTTCTGCCGCCCCATCGGGGCAATCGAGACGATGTCCCAGAGGTAGCCGTTGAACCGCAGCTTGTCGCTAACGCGGAGCTCGCCGCGAAAGCGGAGCTTGAAGTTGTTGATCATCACCGCCGTTTGCTCCCGTCCCCAACGCATCTTTTCATTGCCGCGAACGGGAGTGACTCCGGCGAAGGCGTAGCCCTTGCTCTTGAGTTCGCGTGTCGGCTGACCTTCGTCGTCGATCAGCGGCTGCCCTTCGTCGTCGACGTTAACCGTGCCGTCTTGACCGAGGTGCTCGACGACTTCGAGGATTTCAATCTTGTGCGGCAAGCGTCCGGCCTGAACTCCCATATCGTCACCTCCTTCGCTGACTCGGGTGCTCGTAGTAGTAGAGCTGGTAGCGGTTCATCAGCCGTTTGCTCGTCCATGTCGGTTCCACGGAGAGCACGCCGAAGACGGCGATCGTATCCTCACGGTGGATGAACAGATCGCCCGTGATCATCGAGAGCGCCTGCTTGATTCCGGAGGGGATCGCATCGTCGTCATCGCCGTAACCGCAGGTGAACTCGACCTCGACGGCGCCGAGGCGCGACGGGTGCAAATCGCTCGGCCAGGATGCGCCTCGCTTGAGCTGCACGATCGCCGGTCTGCCTTCGATGACGCTGTAGCGGTCGGGGGAGAGGGTCTGAAGCTGCTCGTCACGGTCGTAATAGCGCACGGCGATAAGTTCGCCTAGCGGAGCGCGTTCGAGGAGGAAGTGATTGAGTGCGGGGAAGCAGTCGAAGCTCTGGCATACCGTCTGAGTGATCAGCGCGCGCTTCGTTGTCGACTCGAAAATTTCGACGGCGGAGGGAAGATAGAGATTTGCGAGCGTGGCGTCATCGTCGTCGCCGATGATCCGCAAATGCTCCTTCAGCAGCTCCAGGCTGAGAGGGAGCGCTTCGGGCAGTTCGAGGACGGTGATTGCCACACTACTTCTTGCCCTTCTTCTTCTCGGGTTTCTTGCCCTTATCGCCTTCGCCTTCCGACTCGGACTCGGGTTTTCTCAGGCCCGTGGTCTCGGTCTTGACCGCTGCCTTCGGCGCCTCCTTGAGCGCCTCCAGGCAACCGGCGCGGACGAGCTTCTCGCCGGACTCAGGCGCTGCGTAAAACGGCTCGGACGAGGGCTGAATGAGTCTCCCGTCCAAGCCTTTAAACGGAGCGATGACCTTATAGGGAACCTTGCTCATCGATTACCCCACCGGCTTATAGCTTGCACCGCCCAGTTCCAGCACCGCAGCACCGACTACGGCCGTCGCGTTGTCGCAGGTTACTTTGACCGCGATGTGAGTGAAGCCGTTGTTCGAATCGAGATCCTCCTGCTTCGCCTCGACCGAAATCTCGGCTACCTCTCCTCCGTCTCCGGCGGTGAACTCGACCGGATCGGTCAGAGCTTTCTTGCCGGTTCCGCTTGCGTCCTTCGCCTGGAGGAGCTGCACCGTCGCCTTCTTAGTCGCGGCGACGGTGCCCGTCTGAAGGTGTGCGCGGTAGAGGGTGAAGCCCTCCGCCGGGCGAAACGTCGACTCGCGATCGGTCGTGATGTCGGCATTCAGCAGGGCGGTTTCGAGTTTGACGAAGTCGGAGAGTTTTCCGGTTGCGATGAAACCCATGATGTTTGGTCCTCGAGCTAGAGTTTATTCAGATCAATTGCCGAGCCGGGAACTATGTCTGCGCCGGGACATCGAGTACGACCGTCGAGGAGACTTCAAAGTCTTCCTCATCCTTGTAGGGCTTGGTCAGCCAGCTCTTTCCGTCGACGTTCCAGGTGGTTTTGATCGAGCGTTTGTTCCTCTCCCACTGCCCCGTAGCGAAGCCGACCTCGACGATAGGCCCGCTACCGTCTTTGATGAGGTACTCGCTGAAGTCGGAGAGGACCACGTCTCCTCGGCTGCCCTTTGTGCGAAGCCGATTATGCCGCCTTAAAGGAATTCCGTAGATAGTCACTTCGCCGGTCGACTTGTTGACATCAATGATGTTGGTCCCGCCTCCACCGTCGCCGGTCATGTTGAGGAACTGCTGGAACACCGACCAGGAGCATGCCCAGACAGACGTGGCGGGATTGCCCCGGAACCTCGAGTACATGGCCTTGATGTCGATTAATCCGACCTCAAGAGCTTTATCCCGATTCACTGCGTATGCCGAGGGGGAATCGATGACGCCTTTCGGCCCGCCGATGCCGTTTCCGGTGAGAAACTCGCCGTCCTCGTATGCAGCCATCGCCCGTCCCAGTAAGCGGGATGCCCAGCCCGCTGCACCGCTCCAGTTGCGGAGCAGTTTGTCGGTAAACGGGATAAGCGCCGCGATCTCGTGCGGCTTCAGCGACACGAGGCGCAGTTCGTAGTCGGTCTCCGTTCTTTCTTCTCCCTCGGCAACCTTGAATACCTGAACTCCACCATACGTTCTGTGATTTCCATCGGAATCCGGCTCCTGGTCGAGGGCTATGATGTTGATCTCGGCATCGGGCGGGTCACCCGCTTCAAGGACTTCAGCACGGGGCCGTACCAGCGCCTCGGTCGGCGCGATTGACCGAACCTCGTCGTGGAACCGAGACGGGATAGCGAACCCTCCCTTCGCACCGCTCCCCGTATTCTGCTCGGAGCGATACTCCTGAAACTCAAGGCGTTGATCCGTTGGATTGTTGATGACGGTATTCAACCACTGGTCAAGCGTCTCAAACTCCTTCTTCGCGGCTGGCCCGCCGGGAAGGGTGGTCCCTCCGGCGTTACTCGCCGCCGCGCGAAGCGGGGTCGGCTCGGGGTCCTGAGCGGACTCCTCGGCGGAGAAGCCCTGGATCAAATCAATCTGCGAATTGACGCGGGAAAGCTCGTCTTTCTGAGCTTTAAACTCTTGCTGCTCCTCGTCGGTCAGCAGTCGCTCCTCGGACTCGGCGGCCGAGAGGATTTCTTTGCACTTTGCTACAAGGGCGGCCTTTCGCTTTAAAAGTTGCTGGAGATTCATCGTGCGATCTATCGCTCCAATTCTTCGATTTCTAAAAGCAGTTTCTCCCTCTGCATGTAGGATGCGGCCGCCGTGCGCGCCTGAGATGAGTGCAGCGACGCAAGTTCCGATTGCAGCAGATCTTCGAGCGTGATTATGCCGTCTACCATGCCGACGCGCAATGCATCATCTGCGAGCACGCGCCCGCCTTGCCCGAAGTGCTCCTTGACGTGCTCAACGGAGACCCCGCGGTTTCGCGCGACGTCCTCGACGAACATCCGGTAAAAGCTGTCCACTTCCGTTTGCAGATCGTGCCGGGCGCGTTCGGAGAGAGGCTCATACGGGTTGCCGTCGGTCTTCTTCTCGCCCGCCTGAACGAAGGTGACGGCGATGCCGTCTTTCTCCAATCGCCCGGAATAATCGACGTGCATGGCGAAAGCGCCGACCGAGCCGACCATGCCCGAGGGCGTAACATAGAGCGCCTCGGCGGCTGAGCCGATGTGGTAGGCCGCGGAGAACATGTAGGGGTCGGCCAGAGCGACGATGCGTTTCGTCGTGCGAAGCTCGTAGATTTTCTTCGAGAGCTCGCTTGAGCCGAAGGCCGAGCCGCCCGGGGACTCGAACTGGAGGATGATCGCGCCTACGCTCGAATCGTTGGCGAGCATCTCAAGTTCGGCTGCGATATCTGCGTAGCTGATCGCCCACCAACTGAAGCCGTGCGTGAGCGGGCCGCGGATGCGCATGACTGCGATGCCGGTCTGCTTGTTCGCGTTCCCTCCCTGCACGGCGGCCTCGACTTTCGGCCGTTTCCCCTCGGAGGAGCTCGGCCCGCGCCGAAGCGTCTGCATCAGCTCCGGCAGCCACTGCTCGTCAATCTGCATCAGGAGGTCAATCCTGGATCCGTTCATTGGCGTCAAGCTCCTTGTCTGAGTGCGAATTGGTCATGTTGAGCGGCAGCATCGGCTCGTCTCCGCCGGGAATCGGCGGGAGGTCTTCGAGCGCGCGCGCCTCGTTCCGCGTCATGATTCCGGACATGACCATGGTGCGGTAGAAGAGCGCGCGGGTCTGGGCGTCGCCGCGCATGAGCGCGTTCGCGTTGAACTTGACGTAAGCGCCCTCGTCCTCCGGGTCGATGAAGACCTTCCGCTCAAGCTCCTGTTCCCAGTTGGTGATCCACGGCATGAGCGTGTCGTTTACGAACTCGACGTTTAGCTGCTCCAGGTTGTTGTGGCTCGGCCGATGAGAAAGCTCCTGGATCTTGTGGAGCGGAATGCGATACCACCGGGCAATGTCCTGCACCTGGAACCGCCTGAGGTCGAGCATCTGCGCCTGCTCGGGCGTCGCACCGCTCTGCACGAACTTGGCCGACTCGTAGAGGTATTTCCAGCGATGCGCGTTATCGAGCCCGGCGTTTCGGATCTCGTTGTGCTTCCGCAAATTGATGATCTGCTCTTCGGTGAAGGTATCGGGCACGCTCACGTAACCGGCGATGTCTGCGCCCTGCCCGAAGAACTTGCTGCCGTACTCTTCGACCGCCTGGCCGAGGCCGATGGCATTCACCATGTACTGGATGACCGGGTAGCCGATCAGGCCGTTAAAGCCCAGGCCGGAGACGTGGAGC
>Ga0182742_1005094_pt1 | contig 11385 bp, 8 predicted proteins | sample eDN5th37CBELigMG_FD_128880 | JGI IMG/M metagenome (GOLD analysis project Ga0182742, IMG submission 128880) | Enriched Miracle-Growth compost microbial communities from Emeryville, California, USA - eDNA 5th pass 37_C BE-Lig MG (version 2)... ... | reverse complement strand
CGTCCCGTAATTTCGACGTCGTAGGGCAGTCGGATAGGCCCCACACGTTCGTCTCCAGTGTCCTTTCGGTCTCGTTTGTGTGACCGACGGCACCCGGTAAACCGGCCTCACCAGCCGGACAAGGGCGCGGGGTCGCTCCCCGCCGCTGCCGTTGGCGCGTAGCGCCGGGTACATCGAGAGGTGTTCGCCCGGTGCGACGGAGGCTCGTGAGCGTAATCCTCGGGCCGTGCGGCCCGAGAGTAATCCTCACGTTCTATCCGATGTCGATTCGTCCGGGAGGCGGGCGACGGGGACAGACCTCGTTGGAGGCCGACCTGGGCAAAGCGGGTGCGAATCCCGCACGGGGGGCCAGGGCTGCGATGCTCGTGCAACCCGTCTGGCGTGGGGAGCTTCGGGCTGGCGACAGACCGGACCGGTCGGATGACCACGACCGGCGATCGGCCGAGAAAAGCCGACGGCGAAAAGCTCAACCACTACAGAGGCGGCAACGACGTTTCCCATCGCGGAACGGAACCGCTTGCCAGTGAGCGAAGTCAGAGACGGTGCCGAACCGGGACAACCCGCACGGCGGGGGGTAGACGAGGGCTTCCGCATTCTCCTCCGTCGAAAGCTCCGGACCGCATGTCCGGAGGTGACTGCGGCCCCCTGGCCGGGGCACGTACGCCGTGCGGCCCGTCGCCTCGTGCGACTACCGACGTGACTGACTTCGCGATGTCCATGTCTAACCCGGGAACCTCTGTCGCCGCCGGAGTCGCGACCCGGTGCGCGGTTCGGTCGACCGCGTGCTTCAAACGCGGCAGAGGGGGAGCGGGCTCCGAGTAGGAGTGGGCGTCTTGCCCATCGTCGTCCCTGCAAGGCAGTGGGGAGGGCGTCTGCGTGCTCACGGGTGGTGCCGGGCACACGAGCAGCGACGAAAGGAGCGACGTGCATTTGTCACACAACCGAGACCCGATCCTCGGGAGGGGAGAGGGGCAGCTTGCGTCAGGGGACGGCGTCCTGGCGGACGTGCGGTCCCAGGCCGTGGCGAACGATGAGGACCCGCAGCCCTGCGAAGGTTCTCCTCCTCGGGTAGCGGAGTGATCCGCTACCACTAGGAAGCAACCACTATGTATTAGCGCAACCACAATTGAGGAATGTGGTTCGGCGCGGATTCGGATGACGTGGGAGAGAAGGTTTCGGTCCAAGGTCGTGCGGCTTTTCGGTCGGTTTGTGCCCCAGAACAAACCGACCCGCTGTTCCTCGGCCGGGCGCCCGAGTACCGCTGCGAGGCGACGACGCTCGAAGGGTTCATCCAGCAACTGGCCGTCTGCTACGTCGGCCGGGGGTATTTCTTCTACGTGACGGGCGAGGTCCCGGGGCGGAAGGACCCGCGGGCGGTGGATGCCAAGCTCATCGACCGCTACGACATCGCGGTCTCGAAATGGACGCGGGCGCGTCGGAAGCGGGCCGGGCGGGCGAGCCTGCAATACATCCGCCACCGGCGGTTCTTCGTGCTGCTGGCGACCCACGGTCGGCATCGCTTCTTCGAGGACGAGCCGGGGATCAAGGACGTGCGGAGATCCCCGATCCGCTACGGCGGCTACTCGGTCGGCCTCCGCGGCGGGCATCCGCACGTGCGGATCGACCAGGAGGCCTTCAAGGCGCTGAAGGCCTACTTCCTCGACATGGCGGTCCGGAGGGGCGTTGAGGGTCTCGCCCGGGAGTTCTACGGCTTCCCGTTCGAGCCCTATGCCCCGATCCGTCGGCAGCAGTTCAGCCTCCTGCACGGGGTGAACCGTGCCCGGAAGGCGGCGGGGCTGGAGCCGGTGCCGTCGTCGTGCATCTGGCTGAAGCGGCGGATCTACCGGCCGTTTGAGCCTCGCTGAGCGTTTCGTTTGTTGCGAATATGGCTAGGGCGTGCTAGGATGGGACGAAGAGCAGAGCAAACAGTAAGGAGACAGCGATGGCCCAATTGGCGAATGGGAACGAGGTCATCAGGCCCACAGAAACCGATGCCGCCCTCGCCAGGGAGTCGGGCCAGTGGCTCGCGGCCCATGTGGAGCCGGAACAGGAACTTCGCCTGGAGGTGAAGACGGGTCGCGTTAGCGAGGAGCTGATCCTGCCGCCCGCGGCGTTGCGGCTGCTCCTGCATGCCCTGACCGAGCTGGGGCGGGGGAACGCGGTGACCCTGACGCCGCTGCATGCGGAGCTGACCACGCAGCAAGCGGCCGACCTGCTGAACGTCTCACGCCCGCACCTGGTGAAGCTGCTCGACGAGGGGGTCATCCCGAGCCGGAAGGTGGGGAGCCATCGGCGTGTGCTGCTGGAAGACCTCCTCGCGTACAAGCAGGAGTTCCAGGCCCGGCGCCATGAGGCCCTCGACGAACTCCAGGCGCTGAGCCAGGACCTGGACATGGGCTACTGAGCCGTGGCCCGCATCGTCCTGTTTGATGCGTGCGTGCTGTACCCGGCCCCGGTTCGCGACCTGCTCATGCGGCTCGCGGTGACGGGACTGTTCCAGGCCCGTTGGACGGACCAAATCCACGAGGAGTGGATCCGGAGCGTCCTGGCCAATCGGCCGGACCTGCCCCCCGGGAGCCTGGACCGGTGCCGACGGCTCATGGACGCGCATGTGCCCGATTGCCTCGTCACGGGGTACGAGCCGCTCATCTCCGGTCTGTCCCTGCCCGACCCGGACGACCGCCACGTGTTGGCCGCGGCGATCCACTCGGGGGCGGGCTCGATCGTGACGTTTAACCTGAACGACTTCCCGGCCTCGGTCCTGGGCCAGTACGACATGGAAGCGGTCCACCCTGATGCGTTCGTCGTCGGGCTCTGGGGGGAGTCGGCCTCGCTCGTGCTCGATGCGGTGCGCCGCCAGCGGGCGGGCCTGAAGAAGCCACCGAAGACGGCTGCCGAATACCTGGCGACGCTCGAACAGTGCCGTCTGATCGAGACGGTGGCTCAGATCAAGCCGCATGCGGGTGAATTTTAAGGCGACAATTCTAGGTCATCTAAAAACTCTGATGCGGGTTCCACGCCCGTTACGAGCAAGTGGTCTCGCGCTCGGGTACATGCAACGTAAAGAAGATGACGTTCGGTATCGTAGACCTCCTGCAAATCGGCATCGTCGCCGACTGTCTCGATACGCTCCTGTAGAGGAATAACCTCGTCGTCACACGCCATCACCGCGACGGCGCGAAACTCCAGGCCCTTGGCGAGATGCATGGTGCTGATCGAGAGGTGGCCGCTCACGGTCTCGACATGTTCATCGAGGACTTTGAACGGGAGCTTTGCGGCCTTCGCGGCGGCAATCGCACGATCCCGCTCAGGGGCGGATCGGACAAACAGGCCGATTTCGTGAGGCTGGAAGCCTGCCTTCACCCGTTCGGTGAGCCAGCCGCCAACTTCCTTGGCCTCCTCGTCCTCATCACCCAAGACCCGGAGAACGGGAGAGGGGCCGTTGAAGACAGAAACCGTATCGTTTCGCTTCTCGACGTTGCCGTCCGCGTCTTTGACCTCGGGCCCCAGCAGTCGATCCGCCTGGGATCGGATCTGGTGGGAAGTCCGGTAATTCACTCGAAGTGTCCGAGAGCGGCCTCGGATATCCACGCCGAGGGATTTCCAGGAGAACGGTTGCTGGAAGATCCGTTGTCCGGAGTCTCCGGCGAAGAAGAGCGCGTTGGGGCGGTCACCGCCGAGCGCGGCGAAGAACCTCAACTGGGCGACGGTGAGATCCTGGGCCTCGTCGACGACGGCGAAGTCATAGGGCGGGTTCTTACTCCGGGCGATCGCCGACGCTAGGGCGGTGAACATTCCGGACTGGGTCATGACGCCCTTGGCCTTCAGTCCCTCCCGGACGCGCTGGAAGATCGACCACAGGATCTCGCGCTGCGATTCGGGGAGCCGGGTCTTCCGACCGAGCCTGGGGACGTCGCGGTATTGCTCCCAGTTCTCCAACTGCCAGGCATCGACAAGGTGATCCCACTCCGTGAAGAGGAACCGATCGCTGAACGTGTGGCTTTCGATGGCACGCGAGGCGTCCCGCAGCAGGTCGAGCACGAGGTTGCGGCTCGCGAGCTTCGCCGGGCCGATGTGGGCCTTGTGGAGTCGCAGGCCTAGGGCGTCGAGGGAGTGGACGTCGATCCGCTCGGCGAGTCTCGGTTCGTTGCCCAGCAGGCGTCGGAGCCTGGTGTCGAGCGCACGGGCCAGCGTATCCGTGAAGGTCGCGAGCAGGACGCGTGCGTCCTCATGGGTCCGGGCCAGATAGGCGGCCCGATGCAGGGCGACGATGGTCTTACCCGTCCCGGCCGATCCGGAGACTCGGGCAGGTCCGTTATAGTCGCGCTCCACCCAGTCCCGCTGGTCGGGATGGAGGAAGACGGTCCATTTCTCCCAGGGGAAGTCGAGGGCACGTTGCAACTCCTCGACGTCCGCCATGAGGCGGAATCGACGCTGGGCGTCCGGGTGGTCGAAGGGGTTGTCTCCGGCGGCGACGAGCTGCCGGGCCTTCGGCTTGCCGCCTGTGGCAAGTTCCAGGAGTGCTTCGGAAGCCTCGCCGGGCAGGTGATCGGCCAAGGCGAGGAGCGTGTCCTCGGTGGCGGCCCGGACGTCGGCGAGCCACTCGGGCGGGACGCCGTAACTCAGGAGTTCTTCGTCGGCCAGCGAGGTGAATAACGGCTTCGGCTTCTTGGCGGGTTTCGTCTTCGCTCTCGCCTTCGGAGGCGGCGATTCCACGTACACCGGGACGACGATTTCCTGGACCGTTTCGCGGATCTCGACGAGTTGGGCCGCGCCGGTCTTGGGGTGGGTCTGTAACTTCCGCCGAGCGGCCCATTCATAGGCCTTGTCGTGGTGGTCGACGTAGCAGAGCAGGAGGCTCCCGGTTGTCCGGTGGACGATCAGGCGGATGTCGGCGTTGACCCGGACCGACCAGAAGTTCTTGTCCTTGGCGCGGTCGAGCTTGTGGAAGCTCATCCCGGGGTTCGCCGGGTTGAGCTGAAGGTCGAAGGCGGTCGTCTTGACGGCCTTCTGCTCGTCGCCGGTCAGTCGGGCAAGGCTGTCGGTGAAGGTGTCGGCGATCCGGAATTCCATGGCGCTACACCTTGAACACCTTCATGACCTCGTCGCCGAGGTGGTTGATGACCTTCACGGCGATCCGGCCCGACTTGGGCTTCTCGAAGGGCCGCGAGGTGTCGCTGTTCAAGGTCGCCCAGGCGTCGGCGTCGATCTCGGCCTTGAGCGTGGTCTTGAGCGACTTGTACGGGTCGTTGGCGCCGAGGAAGTAGGCGTGGCGGACGAAGAAACTCTCCTCGTTGTAGTCAGTATCGATAAACCAGCAGGCGATGCCGTCGGCGCTGTCGCTGACGACCTCGCCGGTCTGCGGCTTGAAGACGTCGACGCCGTTTACCTTGACCCGGAGCCTGCCATCGGGCTCGTGAAGCAGGTCGATATCCGGCTCGCCGAAGATAACGAAGATGTTCCCCTTGCCGGTGTTCTTGAGATCGCCTGCCATGTGCAGGTCGGCGTTCATCCGGGCCTTGAGGACCGGAAGGCGGCCGAGCTTGGTGAACTCGGTGGTGTGGGCCTCGTAGTTGAAGGCGCAGGCGATCAGGACGTCGAACCCGGCGTCGGCGGCCTCGCGGGCGGCCTCGACGAGGTCGGCCCGCTGGACGGTGCCGAACTCGGGCCCGATGAAGATTGCGGCCCGCTTCTCCTGGTCGCCCTCCACGTAGCGCCCCTCGGCGCAGACGAGGTCCCCGGGCCAGGGGGTGAGCGAGGTGAACGCGATTCGGTCTTCCTTGTGGGCCTGCTGGACCCCGGCGGTCTCGAGGTTCTCCAGGATCATCTGCTCGAAGGTGCTATCCTGTGCCTCGACTTTCCGGAGCGGGTCGATCAGCTCGTCGTTCTCGTCGACCGCGAGGGTGCGGTGGGGGGAGAGGCTCTCGACGGTGAACGGGCCCGCGACTCGGACCTTTTTCTTGTCTTCGTAGGGCTTGTCGTAGAGGTACTCGAACTCGGCCTTGGCGGCGATGGATGCGTCGATCTCCTTCTGCCGGGCGATACGGAGTTCCCAAAAGCGCGCATGCAGAGACCGGTCGGCATCGGGCCAGTCGGCGGGGAAGTCGCGCGGGATTTCCCATTCCTGGATCTCGTCCGGGACCGGCGCGGTGTATTTCTGCGATTTGCGGTACGCGGTTAGCCAGCCAGCCGGTAGGTGCTCGGTGAGCTGCGCCCGTAGTGGGGCCAGTTCCGCTTCGAACTTCTCCCAGATGACGTCGATCTCTGCGTTGTTGGCGATCGACTTGAGCGTGATGTGCGGCACGCGCTCGTAGACGAAGCCGTGACGGATGTTGCCATGGGTCGGTTGGGTGCTCGGCGCGGTGTGAGTGACCTCGGCCTCCTTTTGCTGGCCTTCGGGAGAGTCGGCAAGCAGGTAAAACGGATAACGCGCGCCCATGATACGGGCCCGAGCCAGCGCCAGCGACACTCGCGAGGTGTCGATCGTGATCCAGCGGCGCCCCCATTGCTCGGCCACGTAGGCGGTGGTGCCGGAGCCGCAGGTGGGGTCGAGCACGAGGTCACCGGGGTCGGTGGCCATGAGGAGGCAGCGTTGGACTACCTTTGTCGAGGTTTGAACGACGTAGAGTTTGGGATCAGCGTAGCCCGAGACGATCGTGTCATCCCAGGAATTGGAAAACGTCACGACGGGATAATCATCTGCAAAACGCCTGTATCTCAAGCGCTGGCCTATTCCCACCAGCCGACCTGACATCGCGAGCCGTGGCATTCCGAACCGGGATGCTTTCCAATGAGTATTGGGCGGAAGATGATAGTGTTGGCCTTGAAACACATACGGATAGGTCCCGGATTCGCTTGCACCTTGAGAGCTCATGTCTCCAGGCATAAATCGGGGATCCTTATAACTTTCGCGATCACGTAATTCATCAATGTTTGTGTATTGCGTGTCGAGGAGTTGGTTGCCTTTCTCGGCTAATGGCTGCCGATACTTCATCCGACTCAGGTCTTTGGCGTACCAAAGATCATAGTCGTAAATGTTCTCTAGATAATTTGATCCTGTTCCTGAAGTTTTCTTGAATGCGATGGCCGAAACCAGATTCGTGCTCCCGAATACCTCGTCCATGAGTGATCGCACTCTGTGGACGTTTTCATCCCCGATCTGCACGAAAATGGATCCGGAGTCAGTGAGGAGATCGCGGGCGACGGTGAGCCGGTCTCGCAGGTAGGTCAGGTAGCTGTGGATTCCGTCACGCCATGTGTCGCGGAACGCCTTGACCTGCTCGGGCTCGCGCGTGATGTGGTCGGCCTTGCCGTCCTTCACGTCGCGATTGGTCGTGGACCACTGGAAATTGCTGTTGAACTTGATGCCGTAAGGTGGGTCAAAGTAGATGCACTGGACCTTGCCGCGCAACCCCTCACGTTCGGCGAGGCTCGCCATCACCTGGAGGGAGTCGCCGAGAATCATGCGGTTCGACCAGTTCTGGTCGTGCTGGTAGAACTCGGTCTTGTCGACGCCTTCGGGGATGCCGTTGAAGTCGGCGAAGAGGTCGGGGAAGAGTATGCTCTGGGGATCGGCGGCTTGTTCGGCCTCCCTGGTCTGACGCAACAGGTCATCGATCAGGACCTTGGGATGCACCTTTTCCTGGATGTAGAGCGGTGGGGTGTGGACGACGAGGTCGCTCCAATCCTGTTCGTCCTTGCCGCGCCAGACGAGCTGCGGGTCGAGGTCGCGATTGCGGCGTTCGTAGGCGACGCGGACCGGATGCTGCTGATTCTCGTTGACGACGGATTGGTACTCCGCCGTCGGGATATTCTTCCGCTTCTCGGCGTCGTGGACGAGGGTTTCGACAGTCTTCCGGGCTGCTTTCTTGGCCATGTTCCTAGCTTCCTTGCTCGGCCGTCTGGACAGTGACGGCGTCGATCATCTTGTTGAATTCGCTCTCGACCTTCGCCTTGAAATCCGCCTCGATCTGGTAGACCTCGGTGAACTCCGCGAAAGCCCAGCGGCCATATGTCTTGAGGTGATTGACGCCAGGGACCCAGTAGGTCTCCATCGTCGACTTCTTCTCTTTTGCGTCCTCGCCTCGATACCCTTTGATCTCGACGATGAGGTGCAAAAGGTTGTCTTCACCGTTCCCGTCCTCGACGAGCACGATGAAGTCGGGCCGGTACTTGCGCATTTCCGAGCCGTAGCGGTAGGGGACTTCGAGCCCGAGATTGTGATTCTTCGCGTAGGCCCGGACCTGTGGATGCGACTCCGCCACGCGGCAGAACTCGGCCTCCCAGTCGCTGTCGAGGATGACCCAGTTGATGTGGCACCGCGTCGAGCTGGTCTCCCAGCGATCCGTCTTCGAGGTATTGAAGCGGACGTGGATGGTGGACCCGGTGGGGTTGTACGAGTCGAGTAGCGCCTTGATGGGCCGGTCGCCGAGGAACGCACGGGTAATCCCCGCCGTGATGCGGTTGCAGGCCATGTCCGCTAGTTCTTGATACATCAGGAGGGCGGGGTAGGTGTCTCCCTTGCAGATTAGGCAGTTGTCCAGCCACTGCTTGGTGATCCGCTTGAGTTGGCCGAAGAGATGGAGCTTGGGCTCTTCTCCAGGATCTCGCCATTTCGTGTAGAGCAACCGTTGCGTGACGTTGAAGACGAGTGTCGACGGTCGCATGTCGCCCAGGTGCTCTAGGTTCAGATCCACGGCCTCGCCAATGATCCCGGAGTTTCGGGTGATTGACGGGCCGACCAGATCGGGAGTGAGCACAAGGACCGAATCGTCGTTGAATTCGGCTGTGAGCCGCTCCTCCGGCAGCTCGACGCGGTAGCCCTCCACCCGGGGGAAGCGGATCTCCAGATGATCACGATCCGGGCGGACGGCCTTTACCTGGATCGTCTCGCGCGGCCGTTGCGGTGGCGCGACGACGGGTTTCGCGGTGAAGTCGAACGGGATGCCGAAGACATCAGCGTATTCGACATTGAAAAGGCCGTCTTCGTTCAGGTCATAGGACTGGCGGCGGAGAGCCCGGCCGATCACCTGCTCGCAGAGGAGCTGGGTTCCGAACGCGCGGATGCCGAGGACATGCGTGACCGTGTTCGCGTCCCAGCCCTCGGTGAGCATGGAGACCGAGACCACGCACCGGATGGACCCGCCGAGCTGGCCGGGCTTGCCGACGGTGTTCATGACCTCGCGGAGCAGCTCCTGGTCGGTGATCTTCTCCCCCGCACGTGGGTCACCGGTCCGCTCGACGATCTCGCGGCGGAACCGCTCGATTTCGTCGGCGGCCATGCTGCGGAAGTTGTCGTCGAGGGCATCGCCCGCCTCAAGCTGCTCGCTGTCGATCAGTAGGGTGTTCGGCCTGGGCAGCGGGTTCCCGGTCGTATCATCGAAGTTGCGGAAGAGGGGGAGCCGCCCGTTCTCCAGCGTCGTCGTCCCGTCCTCGTTCTCTCGCTGGAAGCCGGAGACGAAGTCGTAGACCAGCTTGGAGATCGCCGTGTTCTGGCAGACGATGATGAAGCACGGGGGAGCCTGAATACCGTTCTGTTCCCAGAGCTTGAACGTCTTCTCGTAATGTCCGTAGAGGGCTTGAAGAGCGGTCTGGAGGCGGGTTGGCAGCTTGAGTGGGTCCAGTTTCTCCGCCTTGCCCCGGCCCTTCTTGGGCATGTCCTTGCGGATGTTCTCCCAGAGGTTCCGATAGACGGGCATCTCGTTGCCGGGAATGTTCTCGGCGACGGGAACGCGCGGCAGCTTGACGATGCCGCATTCAATCGCGTCCATGAGCGAGAAGTCGCTCACCGTCCAGGGGAACAGCGTCCCCTCGGCGTACCCTGAGCCCCGGAGGAAGAACGGCGTGGCGGACAGGTCGATCACGCGGGAGAGGCCGAGCTTGCGGTTCACGGCCTCCAGGCCGGAGATCCAGAGGCGGGCGGCCTCGTTGTTCTTCTGAGCCTCCGTCTTCTCGTCGCCCTTCAGGTCCTCGTCGTTCTCCTCCTTGGGCTTCTCGCGGTAACAGTGGTGGGCCTCGTCGTTGAGGACGAGGATGTTCTTCAGGCCCATGAGGTCGGGCATGACCCGCTGGATCATCTGCCCTTCGGTTTCCAGGGTATCGAGGGGCTCGCCCCGGCCCTGGAGCAGGGAACGTCCGCCCGACGAGATCTCGATGCGCTCGCGCAGCTTGAAGGCGTGATAGTTCGTGATCACGATCTTCGCGCGGCCCATGTCGTCCAGCATGTCGTTGGGGACGAGCATGCGGGTGGCGTAGTAGTTGTCCGGGTCGTTCGGTTGGAGGACGCGGAGGCGGTCCTTGATCGTCAGGCCGGGAGCGACGACGAGGAATCCACGCGTGAAGCTCTTGCTGCCGGGCCTTCGGACGGCGTTGATCGTCTGCCAGGCCATGAGCATCGCCATCACCGTGGTCTTCCCGGCCCCGGTGGCGAGCTTCAGGGCGATGCGGAAGAGTTCGGGGTTGGCGTCCCTGTTGGCGGAGACCAGATTCTCGAGGATCTGCTTGCCGACCTTGATCTGGGGGGCGACCTCGGCGAGCCAGATCGCCGTCTCGACCGCTTCCACCTGGCAGAAAAACGGGCGGAGGCCTGGGAATTTCGGGTCCCGCCAGTGCTGGAGGAGTCGGGCGGTCTCCGGGGTCACTTGCCAGTCGCCAGGCTTGGGCCAATTCCTCCAGATCTCGACCTGGCCGCGCACCTTGTTGATGATCGAGGTGGGATCGTACTGCTGTTCCTGGGTCGAGAGGCCTTTACCTTCATCGAAGACAAAGTCCTGCTGACCGCCCTTTTTCCGCTTCTTCGGCTTGGGGATGGGGGTGATGAACTCGGCCCGGCGTCGGTTATCGACGATCCGCTGAGTCGGTTGCCCCTGTTCATCGAGTTCCCAGTGCCTCTTGGGACGCTCGTAGGGGGAGTTCAGGATTGGATGCTCGAAGAAGGGGTTGCTCATTCGGATCGCGACTCTCGGGATATCAGACGTTAATTACCGATAGCCTCATATCGCTATTCGCTCAACCTCGTCGAGTGTGATCGCATCCTGCGTCCGGTCGTAATGCTTGGTGGTCTTCGGCGACTCGTGGGCGTCCATCCGCTGGGCCTTCTTTCTTCCAGTATACCTCCATGCTTCAGGTGATTCGTGATTCCAGTGTCCCGAGAATCGCGAATTAATGCATGCATTTCCGGCGCTTCAGATCGGCACGTCGTGCGAGGCCCCTTCCTTCAGGCTGCGTCGCCGCTTGTCGTAGATCTGGGTCGTGGTCACGTGCCGGTGGCCGAGCAGGTCCTTGACCTTGATGATGTCGACCCCGGCGTCCAGGAGCAGCGTCGCGGTGGTCGCCCGCAGCGAGTGCGGCGTGTAGACGCACCGCTTGACCCGCCGCACGGTCCCG
>Ga0182742_1005092_pt1 | contig 11387 bp, 6 predicted proteins | sample eDN5th37CBELigMG_FD_128880 | JGI IMG/M metagenome (GOLD analysis project Ga0182742, IMG submission 128880) | Enriched Miracle-Growth compost microbial communities from Emeryville, California, USA - eDNA 5th pass 37_C BE-Lig MG (version 2)... ... | reverse complement strand
TCATCTTCGGGATGACCCCTTTACAGGGCGGTTGTCCTTGCCTCACAATAATCGCTTGAATTTCGCGTTCCGGGCGGGCTCGGCCCGCGCGCGGTCGGCTCGACGCGGGCCGAGACATCCCACCCACCAATCGCTTCCCGGACCTGGACACAACACACAATGAGCGGAGCGCAAGCCGCGACGAACGCGGGGACGAAGTTTGACAACAACGGCCAGTACAGCCGCAATTCGATCCTCCGTTACGAGAAGATCTTCGGCGCCAACTACATCAGCACCGGCGGCGCCGAGACGACCGAGAACCTTTTCGCCCGGCTCGACGGCTGGCTGAAGCCCGGCCTCCGCGCGCTGGACGTGGGAAGCGGAATCGGCGGCGCGGCGTTCGACCTGGTCAATCAGCACGGCGTGAACGTCGTCGGCATCGACCTGGCCGAGGAGATGGTGGCCGTCGCCCACGACCGGGCCAAGGCCGCCGGCATGGCCGACAAGGTCCAGTTCATCCTGGGCGACGTCCTGAAAACCGACTTCCCCGAGAAGTTCGACCTGATCTGGAGCCGGGACGCCTTCATGCACATCCCGGACAAGGCCCAGCTTTTCGGCAAGCTGTTCAGCCTGCTCGCCCCCGGCGGCCGGCTGATCATCACCGACTACGCCCGGGGCAAGACCCCCGGCTCCCCCGCTTTCGAGGACTACATCAAGAAGACCGGCTACAGCGTCCTCGAGCCCGCCCAGTACGGCAAGGCCCTTGAGGCCGCCGGGTTCGTCGACGTGAAGGTCGACGACGCCACCGCGACCTTCGTCGACATCCTGGAGCGCGAGTCGAAGCGGCTCCGCGACCACCGGGCCGAGTTCCTCTCCGATTTCAGCGAGGAGGACCTCAACTATCTGGTCGACCGCTGGAAAATGAAGGAGGAATTCTGCGCCGCGGGCGATATGAAGTGGGGAATCTACCTGGCGTCGAAGCCGGCCTAACGGCCTGAACAGCCCGTCGCGGGTGAATGTGGGAGGGCAATACCCTCCCGCCGAGCCGGAGCCATGCGGCGGCTCGGCGGGAGCCTCGCCCTCCCGGGAATCAAGGGGCATCGACCGGGGGCCCTGAACTAGGTTGAAAAAGAGGAACGAGGGCGCATGTCCGGCGGCGAGAGAGACGACGCGCAAGACCTGGCGGGCTTTGGGTACAAGCAAGAGCTCGACCGCTCGTTGGGGACGTTCTCGTCGTTCGCGGCCGGCTTCTCGTACATCTCGATCCTCACGGGCGTCTTCCAGATGTTTTATCTGGGATTCGCGGGGGGCGGGCCGGCGTTCTTCTGGACCTGGCCGATGGTCTATTGCGGCCAGTTCCTCGTCGCGCTCTGCTTCGCCGAGTTGGCGGCCGCGTATCCGCTTTCCGGCGGCGTGTACCAGTGGTCCAAGCGGGTCGGCTCGCCGATGGCGGGCTGGCTGACCGGCTGGCTCTACCTGGCCTGCTCAATCCTCTCGCTGGCCGCCGTGGCCCTGGCGCTTCAGGGGACGCTGCCGCAGGTTTCGGGCTGGTTCCAGTGGATCGGCGACGGCTCCTCGTCGGTCGACCAGGCCAAGAACGCGGTCCTTTTGGGCTGCGCCCTGATCCTCTTCACGACGGTCGTCAACGCGGTGGGGGTCCGGCTGATGGCCTGGATCAACAACGTGGGCGTCCTCGCCGAGTTGGGCGGGGTGATCCTTCTCATCATCCTGTTGGCCCTGAGCGCCCGGCGCGGGCCGGCGATCCTCTTCGACACCCAGGGCCGGGGCGCCGGCGAGCCGGGGGGGTACATCACCTCGTTCCTCGCCGCGGCGGTGATGGCCTCCTACGTTCTCTACGGCTTCGACACCGCGGGGACGCTCGCCGAAGAGACGGCCAACCCGCGCAAGCGGGCACCGAAGGCCATCCTCACGGCCCTGGCCGCGGCGGGTCTGGCGGGAGGGCTCTTGATCGCCACGGGTTTGATGGCGATGATTGATCCCAGCGACCCGTCGGTCGGATTGGTCTCGGGCGGACTGCCGGGGATCATCAAGAGCGTGATGGGATCGTGGCTGGGAACGCTCTTTCTCATTGAGGTGGTCTTCGCGATCATCGTTTGCGACCTGGCCGTGCACGCCGGGACGGTTCGGCTGATGTTCGCGATGGCCCGCGACAACAGCCTCCCGTTCGCCCGAACGCTGGCGAAGGTGACGGGCGAGACCCGCACGCCAATCGCGCCGGCGGTCGTCACCGGCGTTTTAGCCGCGGCGATCTTGTTGATTAACGTCAACGCCCCCCGGATCATCGAAACCCTCTGCTCGGTCGCCCTGGTTTGGGCGAACCTGGCCTACCTGATGGTGACGTTCCCGCTTTTGCTCTCGCGGTTGAAAGCCCGCGGCGCCCGGGCGGAAGCCGCCGCCGCTCCGGCGGACGGTCGGTTCAGCCTGGGCCGATTTGGGCTGCCGGTGAACATCGCGGCGGTTTGCTGGGGGATGTTCGTGGTCGTCAATATGAGCTGGCCGCGCGCGGCGATCTATGGCGACGATCCGGTGGGCCGCTTCGGCGCCATTTTGGCGACGACCGGACTTTTGGGCGTCGGCGCCGCATATTATCTGTTGGTGGGTCGGAACCGCCGGGGCGTTTTGCCGGAGCACGCGGCCGAGACTTCCGAGGGCGATTCCGAGCTCGATTATTCCAGCCCGACGTCGGGCGTCGTCGTTCAACTGACGCCGGGGGAATCGTCCTGACGCCGGCCCGGCACCGTACTCCCGGTCGACTCGCTCCGCTTTTGATTGATCGAATTTTGGGGACTCCGCGCCATGGTCGAAACACTTGCGCCAAATTTTGACGCGGCGGAAACCGCGAGCCCCGGCTTGGTTCGCCGCGTTCTGGGCTGGGGCGTCCACCTCTACACGGCCTCGGGCCTGGCGATCGCCGCGGTGATCGTCGCCCTGCTGGTCAACGGCGGGCCCGACGCCTTCCGCTGGTCGTTCCTCCTGATGCTGCTGGCAACGGTCGTCGACGCGACCGACGGCACCCTCGCCCGCGCAGTGCGCATCAAGGAGGCGATCCCCAACTTCGACGGCCGCCGGCTCGACGACATCACCGACTTTCTAACCTACACGTTCCTCCCCCTGCTCTTGATCTGGCGGGCGGGCATCCTGCCCGAAGGTCAGGAGGGGTGGCTGATCGCGCCGCTTTTGGCCAGCGCTTACGGCTTCTGCCAGGTGAACATCAAGACGCCCGACGGCTTCTTCCTGGGCTTCCCATCGCTCTGGAACATCGTGGCGCTTTACCTTTACGCGCTGCCGATCCCGCCCCAGGCGGCGCTTTGGATCCTCTTGATCCTGGCCTTCCTGACCTTCGTGCCGGTGAAGCACCTGTACCCGTCGCAGCCGGGCCGCTTGAACAGGTTCGCGACGCTGACGGGGATCGCCTGGGGCGTTTTGGTCGCCTGGCTGGCCTGGCGGCTGCCGTCGCGGGCCGACGCCCTGGTCTCCCCGCAGACGGCGGCCCTGGCGGGGGTCTCGCTGATCTACCCGGCGTTTTACATGGGGACTTCCTGGTACATCACCCTTCGGAGTTGGCTGCGGCCGCGGCCGGCGGCGTCGCCCCAGGGCTGAGGCCGAGGTCCAGCTCGATCTCCCTCGCCTGGCGCTGGCCCTCCTCGACGTCGACGAGGGCCAGCAGCAGTCCGCCCACGACGAAGAAGCCGATGATGGCGAAGATCGCCCCCCGGCTCGACCCGGTCAACACGTTGATCAGGGCGAAGAGGGCCGGCCCCAGAATCCCCGCGAACTTCTCAACCACGGCGAAGAAGCCGAAGAACTCGCCCGACTTGCTCCGGGGGATCATGGTCGCGAAGAGCGACCGCGAGAGCGCCTGCGTCCCCCCCTGCACCGTGCCGACCAGGATCGCCAGGATCAGGAAGTCGCGGTCGGTCTTCATGAAGTAGCCGACGACGCAGACGACGCCGTAGACCAACAGCCCCAGCATGATCGACGGCTTCGTCCCGATCCGGCCCGCCAGCGACCCGAAGAGGAAGGCGAACGGGACGCCGACGAACTGCACGAGCAGGATCGAGGCGATCATCGTTTGCTCGCCGATCCCCAATTCGGCGCCGTAGATCGCCGCCATCCTCATGATGGTGCCGATGCCGTCGTTGTAGATCAAAAAGGCCAAAAGCATCAGGCAGCCCTGCCGGAACCGCCTTAGGTCCCGCGCGGTCTCGCCCAGGATCGTCAGCGAGGCCCGGATCGGGTGCACGTTCACCCAGCGCTCCTCGGCCGGTCGCGCGGGGGGCTCGGCCACCCTCCGGAACAAGGGGATCGAGAAGACGAACCACCAAACGGCCACCGACAAGAAGGCCAACCGAGCGGGGAGCGTCTTCTGAGACTCGGTCAGTCCCGGCCCGGACGGCAACCCGAACCACTCCGGCTTGAGCATCCACGCCAGATTCAGCGCCAAAAGGATTCCGCCGCCGATGTAGCCCAGCGCGTACCCGGCCGTTGAAACCCGGTCGATCTCATCCTCGCGCGCGACGTGGGGCAACAGCGCGTCATAAAAGACGAAACTCCCGTTGGCCCCGATGTTCGAGAAGATTAACAGGACCGACGCCAGCAGCCAATCCCCGGTGTGGATGAAGTACATCAGACCCGTCGAGAACAGGCCGATCGCCAGAAAGCCCCCCAGCAGCCGCTTCTTCCGGGCCGTGTGGTCGGCGAAGGCCCCCAGGATCGGCGAGAGCGTGGCGATGATGACCATGCCGATGGTCGTCGCGATCGCCCACCGCCCGGAAGCCTTCTCGGGAGCGATCCCCGCGCAGGCGACCTTCGAGTAATAGATCGGGAAGACGGCCGTGATGATCGTGCAGACCATGGCCGAGTTGGCCCAGTCGTACATCGCCCACGCCCGAAGTTCCGGCCGGTGCAGGCCAATCCCGCGCAGGAACCGCGACCAGGCCCCCTCCGCGCGCGCCGCGGCGTCCGTTTCCTCAAGGCGATCATCGACCATAGCGCGGGGACCCTTCGGGTTGAATCGACGTCAAGGCGGCCCGGCGACTCCGGAACCACGCCCAAGACGATTATTTACGGCGATCCCCGCCGTTTGACCAGTGCGGCTTCCACTAATCGTCGCCCGGGGGCGCCCAGCCGCCCAAGATAAATAATGGCTAATGATGTCCGGGTCTGATGGACAAAACGCGGGGAAAGGGCGGATAATATGGGTCGACCCGCGACCAAAATCCCCAATCTTGGGGATGAGTCCGAGCCGAAGTCGGGACGGCGCGACCGCTCGCGTCGCCACGCATACAAGGAAACACGATAGTGGACGCGCCGAGTTTCTTGAAGCTTCGCAAGTTTTGGTTGTCTGGAGGTTTTGCCGCCGTCTTTTTGGCGACCGGGGCCTGGGCGTTCTGGAGGAGAAGCGACCCGACACCAACGCCGGCGCCCGCTACCGCCGTCACCGCCGCCGCATCCCCCGCCCCCGCGCCCGCCGGTGAAATAACCTTCGGCGGCGGCGAGGCGCGGACCATTCGGGTCACCGACGAGCAGCAGAAGCTGATCGGCATCGAGACCGAACCGGCGCGGCTGGAGGCGGAGACGGTCGTGGTTCGGGTGCCGGGACGGATCGCGCCGGACGAGAACCAGTTCGCCTTCATCACACCGCGGGCCGCCGGGATCGTGCGGAGCGTCGAGACGCGGATCGGCCAGGACGTGAAGGCCGGCGACGTGCTGGCGACGATCGAAAGTTCGGAGGTCGGCCAGGCCCGGCTCGACCTGTTGATGAACCTCCAGGCGCTCGACATCGCCCTGGCCCAGGCCAACTGGCAGGAGATGGTGCTGCGCAACACCAACGAACTGATCGAGCGGCTCAAGGCCGAAGACACTCCCGAGCAGATTCACGAGCGGTTCGCCGACAAGCCGGTCGGCCTGAACCGCGAGCGGCTCATGACCGCCTACACCGCCCAGCGGCTCGCCAAGGCGAACCTCAACCGCAAGAGCGACCTGTACGAGCAGGAGATCATTCGCGGCCAGCAGATCGAGGAGAGCAAGGCTCGGTTCGACGCCGACCTGGCGACCTATCAGACGCTGATGGACCAGATGGGCTACGAGACCGAGCTGGCCAACATCCGGGCCCAGCAAGCGCTCCGCCAGGCCGAGACGTCCGTGCTCGTCGCCCGCGAGAAGCTGCAAGTTCTGGGCGTCGATCCCGATGATGACGATTACGTGCCCAAGGCCCTGCGGCCCGCGCTGAAGCGTGGGTCGTCCGCGTCCACCTCCCTGTTCGACGCCGAGGCGCGGCGGGCGTCGATGGAGGCGCTCACCGCGGCGACCACCCTGTTGCCCGAGCAGCCGGCCAGCCTCTACAAGCTCAAGGCGCCCTTCGACGGCACGGTCCTGGACCGCGAGCTGGTGGTGCCGGGCGTCCCGCTGGACGTCACCCACCGCATCTTCACCCTGGCCAACCTGGACCGGGTCTGGATTGAGGCGAACATCAACCCAGGCAACCTCGCCCACATCCACGACGACGGAAACGTGACGATCGGCTTCACCTCCGACGCCTACCCCGACCGCCACTTCGAGGCGAAGCTGCTCTACACCGGCGACCTTGTGACCGAGAAGACGCAGACGGTCACGCTTTTGGCGCGGGCCGAGAACCCCGACCGGCTCTTGAAGCCGGGCATGTACATCGAGGTCGACCTCTCCGTTCGCTCCGAGAAAAAGGTCACCACGGTCTCCAGCGACGCCCTGGTCTCCGAAGACGAGCGCTGGGTCGTCTTCGTCCGAACCGGCCCGGAGGAGTTCGAGCTCCGCGAGGTCCAGACCCGCGGCCCCGCCGAGGAGCGGGCCGCGATCACCTCGGGCCTGGAGTCGGGCGAGGAGGTCGTGACCCAAGGCGCGTTCAAGCTCAAGGCTGAATGGATCCGCATGGCCTCCTCGGAGGAGTAGGCGGGCCGCGTCGGCCGAGGACGAACCGCGGGCGAGCGAGGGCGTCGCCCCCCTCTCCGGCGGATGGACGCCTTCGAGAAATCGGTGGCACCGCCGCCCGCCCGCCGCTCGCCCACCAACCTCCCGCTCATTCTTGTCCCCCGGCCAGGCCCGCTTTCAGCCGGGGATTGGGCCCGATTTCCCCCCTCCCTCACGGACCCTTCAAGTTCTATCATGTTTGATCGTCTTATTGATTGGTCGCTGCGCAACCGGCCTCTGGTGCTGCTGTTCCTGGGGGCCCTGGTGGCGTCGGGAACGTGGTCGCTGATCCGGCTGCCGATCGACGCGGTGCCCGACATCACCAACGTGCAGGTCATGGCGCTGACCAGTTCTCCGGCCCTGGGGCCCGAGGAGGTCGAGCAGTTCATCACGATCCCGGTCGAAAACGCGATGAACGGGATCCCGAGGATTCAGGAGGTCCGCTCGTTCACGCAGTTCGGCCTCTCGGGGGTGACGATCGTCTTCGAGGAGGGGACCGACATCTACTGGGCCCGCCAGCAGGTTGGCGAGCGCCTGGTCGACGTCCGCTCGTCGATCCCGCCGGAATTCGGCCAGCCCGAGATGGGGCCGATCTCCACCGGGTTGGGAGAGATCTTCCAGATCGAGATCAAAAACGCCCCCGACGCGGCGAGCCCGAAGACGAACATGGAGCTGCGGACGATCCTCGATTGGGAGGTCGCCCGGCCGCTCAAGAGCGTTCCCGGCGTGGTTGAGGTCAACGCCTTCGGCGGCGAGCTGCAAACCTACGAGGTCCGACTCGACCCCGATCGGCTGATGGCCCGCAACATCCCGGTCAACCGGGTCTTCGAGGCCATTCGGCAAAACAACGGCAACGCCGGCGGCGGCTATCTGGAGCGGCTCGGCGAACAGCGCGTCATCCGGGCGGTGGGCCTGGTCAACGACCTGGACGACCTGGCCAACATCGTCCTGGAGGGAACGCCCAGCGGCACGCCGGTTTACATCCGCGACGTGGCCGACGTGCGCTACGCCCCCTTGATCCGCAACGGCGCGGTGACGCGCGACGGCGAAGGCGAGATCGTCACCGCCACGGTCATGATGCTGGCCGACGAGAACTCCCGGGTCGTCGTCAACCGGATCAAGGACAAGCTGGAGGAGATCCGGCCCCGGCTCCCCGAAGGCGTCGTCGTCGAGGCCTTCTACGACCGCGCCGAGCTGATCACCCGAACGATCACGACCGTGGCGTCGAACCTGGCCGAGGGCGGCTTGCTGGTCGTGGCCGTGTTGCTGGCCCTATTGGGGAACCTCCGGGCCGGCCTGGTGGTCGCCTTGACGATTCCGCTGTCGATGCTCTTCGCCGGCAATCTCATGGTGTATTACGGGATCGCCGGAAGTTTGATGAGCCTGGGGGCGATCGACTTCGGTCTGATCGTCGACAGCTCGGTCATCATGATGGAGAACTGCGTCGGCCACCTGGCCCACGCCGACAAGAACCGCCGGTCGGTCGACGTGGTGCGCGAGGCGGCGCTTGAGGTCCGCAAGCCGGTCGTATTCGGCGTGGCGATCATCACCATCGTCCACCTGCCGCTTCTGGCCCTCGAGGGGGTCGAGGGGAAGATGTTCCGGCCGATGGCCCTGACGGTCGTCTTCGCCTTGACCGGCTCGTTGCTCTTGAGCCTGACGGCCACGCCGGTCCTCGCCTCGATGATCCTCAAGCCCGGCGCCTCGGAAAACGAGACGCCGCCGATCAAGCTGGCGAAGTGGCTGTACCGGCCGACCCTGGATTTCGCGCTCAACCGACCGATCCTCGTGACCGTCGCGGCGCTTGTGGTGTTCATCGCGACCATGCCGGTCGCCCTGGGGCTGGGCGGCGAGTTCATCCCGAAGCTCGACGAGGGCGACCTGGTCGTCGTGGTCAACCGCCCGCCGAGCGCATCGCTGTCCGAAAGCCTGGACGACACGACGCGGTTGGAGAAGTCCCTGCTGGAGGAGTTCCCCGAGATTGAGGCGGTCGTCAGCAAGACCGGCCGTCCCGAGATCGGCCTCGACCCCGCCGGCGTGAACCAGACCGACGTTCTGATCTTCCTGAAGAAGCCCGAGGAAACCCTGCTCGACCTGGCGTTGAAGCCAATCCACCCTCTGCTGGAGTTGGTCCAAAACGGCGAGCCCAAGGAGACCAAGGACGAGCTGATCCAGCGCATGGAGAAGGTCTTCCGCCGCGAGCTTCCCGGCGCGTTCTTCAACTTCAGCCAGCCCATCGACCTGCGGTTCAACGAGCTGCTCGCCGGCGTCCGGGCCGACATCGGCATCGGCGTCTACGGCGATGACCTGAAGATCCTCCAGGAGAAGGTCAACGAGGTCGCCGCCGCGGTCGAGGCGACCCCCGGCGCGGCCGACGTGCGCGCCCAGGTGCTGGGCGGCCTGCCCTTCCTGCGGGTCCAGATCGACCGCGAGCGGATCTCGCGGTATGGGATCAACGCGGCGGACATCCTCGATGTCGTTTCGGCCATCGGCGGCAAGATCGTCGGCCAGGTGATCTCCAACCAGCGTACATTTGACCTTCAGGTTCGGTTCGACCCTTCGGCCCGCGACGACGTCGAGGCGATCAAGCGGTTGAAGATCGCCGACCCCCTGGGCCGAATGATCCCCCTCTCGGAGCTGGCCGACTTCCACCTGGAGGACGGGGCCTACGAGATCTGGCGCAAGGACCGCCAGCGGCGGGCGATGGTCCAGTCAAACGTCCGCGACCGCGACCTGGCGACCTTCGTCACCGAGGCCCAGGAGCGCGTGGCGAGGGACGTGGAACTGCCCAAGGGCTATTACCTGGAGTGGGGCGGCACCTTCCAGAACCTCCAGTCGGCGACCCAACGCCTGATGATCGTCGTGCCGGTGGCGCTGGCCTTGATCTTCCTGTTGCTCTACGGCTCGTTCGGCTCGGTGAAGCTGGGTGCTCTGATCTTCCTGTCGGTGCCGCTGGGGGCGATCGGCGGCGTTTTGGCGCTTTGGTTCCGCGAGATGAACCTCAGCATCTCGGCGGGCGTCGGCTTCATCGCGCTTTCGGGCGTGGCGGTGCTCGACGGCCTGGTCATCGTCGCGGCGATCCGCCAGCGCGTCGAGCGCGGCGAGCCGATGCGCGAGGCGGTCGCCGGCGCGTCCATGAACCGGCTCCGGCCCGTCTTGATGACGGCCCTGGTCGCCAGCCTGGGCTTCATCCCGATGGCCTTCTCCACCGGCTCCGGCGCCGACGTCCAGCGCCCGCTGGCCACCGTGGTCATCGGCGGTCTGATCACCAGCACCGGGCTGAAGCTGCTGGTCATCCCCGCCACCTACGCCTGGTTCGATCCCGGTGCGCCGAAGACCAACGAAGACGACGCCGAGCCCGCGTGAGGCGAGCGGGGGCGCTGAGCCCTCCAAACCGAGGCGAGCCCCTCTTCTCCTCGCGCGGGAGAGGGGGGCTTGGCGAGGGGGCGGCGCCGATGGCCGCGCCTTTTCTTTCTTCACACCGCCATGGAGCCATTCTTGTTTCGGGCGGGCCGCGGGTGCTACACTACGGCCGGGAACGTCGACGCCCTCCTTGGCGAGGGCTTCCTCCACCGGGCCAGCGCGCGGCGATGACCAAGCTATCGAGCTCGTTGCAAGATGATTCGGCTTCAATCCAGCGCTCGACCCTCGTGGAGTTGAAGGAGCGGCTGCGCGACGGCGAGGCCGCGCGCGTCGAGGACCTGCTCGTCGGCAACCCCCGGATCGCGGACGACGACGAGGCGGTCCTCGAACTGATCATGGTTGAAATGGCGACCCGCGGCCGGCGGGGCGAGACGGTCTCGATCGCCGAGTGGGATGAGCGGCTCGGCGCGCTGGTTCCCGACGCCGACCGCCGCGGCGCGATCCGAAGGGTTCTCTCCTCCGAGATGGCGACGCTCTCGGAGGCGGCCCCGGACGCCGCCTCGCCGTCGCCTCGCGTTACCCTCGCGCGGATCGGCAAGTATCAGATTCTGGAGGAGATCGGCCGGGGCGGCATGGGGGTCGTCTACAAGGCCCGCCAGATGAACCCCAACCGGATCGTCGCCCTCAAGATGATCCTGGCCGGCGAGCACGCCGGACCGCGCGAGCGGACCCGCCTGCGCAACGAGGCCGAGGCGGCCGCTCAGATCGCCCACCCCAACATCGTCCAGATCATCGAGTCCGGCGAGCACGAGGGGCTCCCCTTCCTGGCGATGGAGTACGTCGACGGCGGCAACCTGACCCGGATGTTGCGGTCGACGCCCCAGCCGATCCGGTGGGCCAGCCGACTGACCGAGACCCTCGCCCGCGCCATCCACGTCGCCCACCAGGCGGGGATCGTTCACCGGCACCTGAACCCGACCAACGCCCTGATGACCCAAAAGGGCGCGCCGAAGATCGACGACTTCGGCCTCGCGAAGTTCCTGATGGCCCACGAGGGCGTCTCGCAAAACGGCGTGATG
>Ga0182742_1005091_pt1 | contig 11389 bp, 11 predicted proteins | sample eDN5th37CBELigMG_FD_128880 | JGI IMG/M metagenome (GOLD analysis project Ga0182742, IMG submission 128880) | Enriched Miracle-Growth compost microbial communities from Emeryville, California, USA - eDNA 5th pass 37_C BE-Lig MG (version 2)... ... | reverse complement strand
GCATGAGTTGCCTGACGCCATTCCGCTGCTCGACACTCTGCCGGGTGTGCCCAGCTGGGTCGTGGCGGATCGCGGTTATTCCAGTCACAGCTTCCGCGAGCACATCTGGAGCCGCGGTGCGAGGCCGGCGATCCCGGCCAAGTCCAATGAGGCGCCGGTGGCCGGTCCGGACTGGATCTATAACAATCGCAATGTCGTCGAGCGGCCCTGGGCCAGATTGAAAGAGTGGCGCGCTGTTGCAACACGCTACGAGAAGACGGCCTCATCCTTCATGGGCGTGCTCTGCCTCGCTGCCACTCTCGACTGGCTCAAGTGCTAACAGGCCGTAATACAACTCAGCGTCTACCGTGGCTTCCCGGCAACCCTGAACGCATTCTCGGTCGCGCGGAGTGTCTTCGCACTCGGCGCCCAGCCTCTTCAGTTCGACGTTCCTGCACCCGTCGATACGGAGAGGCGAACGGATCGATTGGAGCGGGGGAGGGCTCTGCTTGCGAAAAGCTCCGCCGCATCGGGCGATGCTGTAATTCGCAGTTTTGACGATATCGCACCAGACCTCTGGCGCATGATCGTCGAGCATTCCTATGGCGAGATTTTCTCGCGCAAAGGCATCGATCCGAAGACCCGTGAACTCAGCGCCTGCGCGGCCTTGGCGGCAGTCTGTTCCGCGACGACAGAAACTCCTTTGCGGGTCCACATCAACGCCGCCTTGAACGTTGGCGCGAGCGAGAAAGAGATCATTGAAACGTTGGTCAATCTCGCACCCTATTACGGCTACCCAGCGACACAGCAGGCAATTCGCATTGCTGCGGAAGAGTTCGCCAAGAGCAACCTATCCTCGCGACACCATCAGGACGAAAAGGAATGATCGATCGAAGAGTGCTTCTTGCGCATGACAAACTTCCCTGAACCCCCAAGCAAATGTGCCGGCCAGTCTAATACAGCGTCTGGATCACTTCGCCCGTGTCACCTCACCGCTTAGGCAGCAATTCTGAATAGCTGGTTGTCGAGATGTGGCTAGGGGCGGCCAGCATGCGGCGGTCGGCGAGCCGGTGCTCACCCGGGACAGCCTCGAACAGTCAATCCGGTCCATTGGCCCGTAAGCACGTCAACCCCGTGCCCGCCTTGTAAGGCTCGGGTGGTCTATCCCTTCACGGCAACTCCGGCGGACCGGGACACCGGCCATCCCCATTCGTGGGTGCTGCTTGAGGGGCGGGGGCATGGCGATTGTGCCTTGCAGGAAGTGAAACCAGTGCGACGGGAGCGGGATTCATGGTTGGCTGGTGTAGGCTGCAAGACGCGTCGCCGCGGACAACCTAGAGAGGTCAGGCCGTCCGGCCTCTCCAGCGGCTCTGTTCGATCCGTCGACTATCTGCCTTTCACGGCTCAGACAGAGGCCATAAAAGTGTGGTATATATTTCCCCGATGGCAGAGACATTTTCTTCCCAGGATGCCTTGGCGTCGCCTTCCATAGCCCGCAACAGGGATCCAATCTTGGCCGTATTACGCAGAGTTCTGCCGCCGACTGGCACGGTTCTCGAGATCGCCAGCGGCACGGGCGAGCACGCGGTGTACTTCGCGGCTGCCCTGCCGCATCTGATGTGGCAGCCGTCGGATCAGGATGAGCAGGCTCGGAGAAGCATTGCTGCCCATCGGTCGGTCTCGGGCCTGTCGAACCTCCTTGCGCCAGTCCCTCTCGACGCAGCTTCCCCTGACTGGCCCGCCAGGCAGGCCGATGCCGTTGTAGCCATCAACATGGTCCACATCAGCCCCTGGCGAGCGACGCAGGGACTGATGGCCGGGGTCGGGCGGGTTCTCCCTCGCGAAGGCGTGCTCTACCTGTACGGAGCCTACAAAGAGAACGGTACCCACACGGCACCGAGCAATGAGGCTTTCGATGCCGACCTGAGGCGCAGAAATCCGGAATGGGGGGTTCGGGACCTCGAAGCGGTCGCGGAACTTGCTGCCAGCCACGGACTGACGCTCGTTGAGCGCATCCCGATGCCTGCCAACAATCTCAGCCTTGTCTTCCATCGCTGAATGCTTGCGAAGTCCGCCAAACCGGAAAGGCCGCTCATTGAGCGACTTTCCCTCCCTCACGATATTCTCGATCCGTGACGATCAGGCCGATGGCAACCGCTGTCGGATGATAGCGGCATGGAAGCGTGCCCCATAGAGCAGTCCGTCATCGTTGAAGTCATAGAATGGGTTGTGCAGGGGTGCGGAGTCCTTGCCGTTGCCAACGAAGACGAAGCAGCCTGGCACGTGCTCCAGGAACCGGGCGAAGTCCTCCGAACCCGTCATCGGCTCATCGGCAGTCGAGATATACTCCGGCTCGAACACGGTTCGGGCGGCAGCGAAGGCTTCGTCCACCAGGGCGGCATCATTCAGGAGCGGGACAAACTCGCGCGTGTAGGTCACCTCGACGGCGACATTGTAGGTGAGCGCTGTGCCTTCGGCGATGATGCGCATCTGCTTCTCGATCTCGGCACTGACCTCCGGCCGGAAGCTGCGCGCGTCGCCGAGAATGCGGGCCAGCCCGGGCAAGGCGTTGCGGGTGCCGTCGGTGATCAGCTCGGTCACCGACACGACGCCGATGTCGGTCGGACTGAGGCGGCGCGATACGATGGTCTGGAGGTTCATTACTGTGGCGCAGGCAGCGACCAGCACCTCGTTGCCCCAGTGTGGGCGGGCAGCATGCCCGCCGACGCCTTTCATCACGATCTCGAAGTTGTCCTCCGCCGACATGATCGGGCCTACTCGAGTCTGGAAGTGCCCGACGGGCAGTCCCGGCATGTTGTGCAGGCCGTAGATCTCCTCGAATGGGAAGCGCTCCATCAGACCATCCGCCAGCATGGCAAGCGCGCCCTTGCCCCATTCCTCGGCAGGCTGAAAGATGAAGCGCACGGTGCCGTCGAACCCGCCTTCCTCAGCGAGGAGCTTGGCGGCTCCAAGGAGCATGGCGGTGTGACCGTCATGGCCGCAGGCATGCATTGTGCCGGGATTCTGCGAGCGGTGCTCCGACGTGCCCTGCTCGGTGATGCGCAGGGCATCCATGTCGGCCCGGAGTGCAATCGCCCGGTTGCCGCTGCCGCGTTTGAGCGTACCGACGACACCCGTGCCACCTATGCCTTCCGCCACTTCGTCAAGGCCGAACTCCCGCAGTTTGGCCGCCACGAAGGCGCTCGTGCGCCTCTCCTCGAAGCCGAACTCGGGATGCGCGTGCAGGTTACGCCGCCAGGCGGTCATCTCCTGTGCGAGGGCGTCCAGATCCAGGATCATCGGTGTCTCCTTAGCGGGTTCCGAGAGAGGCAGTCACGTCGAGCGGGATATTGGCGCCGGCCATGAGGTCGCCATTCGGCATTCTCTTGGGTGGCGCCACGCTAGTGGCGTTTGTACCGACGTCAGGCCGCATCCCGACCAGTTCTTCGTAGCGCTCCGGATCGGTTGCGCCTTCGGTGTTGATGACGAAGACCCGCGATGCTTCGTTGAGGTGAAGCGTTGCTCGGACCTCGGGCATTGCCGCGGCACGGATGAAACCGGCAAGACCAGCCCCTCCGCTCTCGCCGGCCACGATGGCCGGGTCACCGCCAACGGGACGGGCCAGGCGGTTCATCACCGCGACTGCATCCTCCTCGTCGACCATCATGAAGGCATCGGCGACGCGCGACAGGATCCGCCAGGCAACGAGAGACGGCTCGTAGCATTCCAGCATCGCCATCACCGTCGGCTCGCCATGTGCGATCTTGACCGGATGCCCCGCTCGTGCGGTCGCAAAGAGGCAGGCGGCCCGGGCGGGATCGACCACGACGAAGGTTGGCCGCTGATCCCCGAGGGCGAGCGCAAAATGCCCTGCGACAGCGGCCGCAACACCCCCAACGCCCGCCTGCACGAACACATGGGTCGGCGCTTCGGGAAGCTGGCGCAGAGCCTCGCGCAGCATTGCGGTGTAGCCCTGCATCACCAGCCCGGGAATGCGCTCATACCCCGGCCAGGAGGTGTCCGAGACGATGGTCCAGCCCTTTTCGGCAGCGACGCGTGCGGCTTCGGCGACCGAGTCATCATAAGTGCCGGCGACCCGGATCACCTCGGCGCCGAAGCGGGCGATGGCCGTCACACGCTCGTCGCTGACACCGGAGTGTACGAAGATGGCAGCCTTGGCTCCAACGAGTTCGGCACCCTGCGCCACAGAGCGTCCATGATTGCCATCCGTGGCACAAGCGACCGTCATGCCTGCCGCAACGGCGCGGACCTCGGGCGCGTGCAGTTCGGCGACATCGATTGGGCGTCCGAACTGGCGGCTGGCTTCCTCAAGCACAAGCCGGATAACCGCATAGGAGCCACCCAGCGCCTTGAAGCTGCCGAGACCCAGCCGGAATCCCTCATCCTTGATATGGACCGTATTCACACCGAGTTCGGCGGCCAGGGCCGACAGGGCGTGCAGGGGCGTCGGGACATGATTTTCCCGATAGGTAAGGTAACGTTCGACCTCTCCGGCGGCAGGTACGCCCAGCATCTCGGCATCAATCGGATCAAGGGGCTTGCGGTAGTCGGGGTGCTGATTGACCAGAAACATCGCCGCCCTTCATTACTGAGACAGCGAGAGGATATTGCATATGCTGAGAGAAAAGCGCTCTAATTGGCCCACACGAATGGAAGAATTTTTCATCTGAGTAGCCTCAGTGATGCCCAAGTCTTCATCGTCGATCACCCTTGACAGCTTCGACCTCGCGATCCTGGGCATCCTCCAGCGGAACAATACGACTCCGCAACGGGTGATCGGTGAGGCCGTCAGTCTGTCCGCTCCTGCCGTGCAGCGACGCATCCGGCGGATGGAGGAGGCAGGGGTCATCCAGGCTAATATCGCTGTTGTCGATCCGATCCAGGTTGGACAACCCATCACCATCTTCGTCGAAGTCGAGGTCATCAGTGAGACGGCAGAGTTGATCGATGCCGCCAAGCGGGAGTTCGCTTCGATTCCAGAGGTGCAGCAGTGCTACTACGTCACCGGAGAGGCGGACTTCGTTCTGGTGGTCGTTGTGCCGACGATGACCGCCTACGAGGCTCTGACGCGGCGCTTGTTCTTCGGGAACAACAATGTGAAGCGGTTCCGCACCTTCGTCGCCATGGATCGCGTCAAGGTTGGTTTGACGGTTCCTCTGCCGGGGTGACCGAACGCACGAATTTCCACCAACAGATGGGCGCGAGGAATTGACGGCTTCTGATACTTCGAGGACGGAGTCCGAAGGTCTGCTCTTGTAAGGAGCGCCGACAATCCAGGAGGGTAGGGATCACTGCCTGAATCTGACCGGATTCCTGAAATCAGCAACTGAAGTAAGCTTATCAGTGCTCCGAATGTTGGCATTGTCCATGGTCGGCCAATACCTCGATGATCCGGCATTCGGAGATCTTGCGGTGGTCGCAGGCGACCATCGCCTCCAGTTCCTCGCGCAGGGCCATCAGGCGAGCGATCTTGTCCTTCACCTCCTTGAGGTGCGTCTTGGTGATCTCATGAACCTCGCCGCAGGAGCGGTCCGGCACAGCGGTCAGGTCGAGGAGCTGCCGGATAGCATCGACTTCGAAGCCGAGCTCGCGGGCGTGACGGATGAAGTTGAGTCGACGGACAGCACCGGAACCATACCGCCGTTGCTGCCCTTCCGTCCGGGCAGGCGCCGCCAACAGGCCGATCTGCTCGTAGTATCGGATGGTCGGGATTTTCACCGCGGTCTGCCGCGATAGCTCGCCGATCGTCAGGGTCATCGAAGAATCCTCTTGAAGCTCTAGTCGCTAGAGGATGTAGGCTCTGCTCGAATCGAAGTGAAGAGGTTTGCCATGTCTGAGGCGTCCAATCTCCCCGTCGGCCAAGAGGGCGAAACCGAGGTCGCACTGGCGGGACAGCGCACCCGCTACCGCGTCTCAGGGATGGATTGCGCCTCCTGTGCGGCCAAGATCGACACAGCCCTGCGTCGCACTCCCGGCGTGTCCGAGGTCAACGTCTCCGTTCCCGCAGGGACCGTGACGGTCGACCACGACGAAACCGTCGTACCGGCCGCGCTCGCCAAACGGATCACGACGCTCGGGTACAAGGTGACAGGCCAGGGTCCGGCGAATTCCCAAAAGGGCCATCACGACCATGATCATGACCACGGGCCCGGATGCACCCCCGACCATGATGAACAGGATCACGCCCCCGATATAGAGACAGCGGCCGGGCTGCATGGGCACCTGCACGACCATGGCACCAGCGAAGGCCCTTGGTGGAAGAGCCAGCGCAGCCTCCTGACCATCGCCTGTGGCGTCGCACTCGTGGCGGCCTACCTCATCGGGCAGGCCATCCCACAGACCGGGCACTGGGCCTTCGTCCTTGCCATGGCCGTCGGACTGGTTCCGATCGCCCGGCGTGCCCTCGTGGCAGCCCGCTTCGGCACGCCGTTCTCAATCGAGATGCTGATGACCATCGCGGCCGTCGGCGCGGTGATCATCGGCGCGACCGAGGAGGCCGCCATGGTGGTCTTCCTGTTCCTCGTCGGCGAACTGCTGGAGGGCGTCGCCGCGGGACGGGCGCGTGCCAGCATCCAGGGACTGACCAAGCTGGTCCCCAAGACCGCGCTGCTCGAACGGGACGGCAGGACCGAGGAGGTCCCGGCCGAGACCCTCGCCGTCGGCGCCGTCATCCTCGTCCGGCCCGGCGACCGCGTCCCGGCCGATGGTGAAATCGTCGAGGGTGAGAGCGCGGTCGACGAGGCGTCCGTCACCGGTGAGAGCGTGCCCAAGCGCAAGGGAGCCGCGGACACCGTTTTCGCCGGCACGATCAACGGCGACGGCGCGCTGCGCGTATGTGTCACGGCGGCCGTGCAGGACAACACCATCGCGCGCATCGTGCGTCTGGTGGAGGAGGCACAGGAGAGTAAGGCACCGACCGAGCGCTTCATCGACCGCTTCTCCCGATACTACACGCCCGCCGTTCTCGCTGTCGGTGCCCTCGTGGCCATTGTGCCGCCGATGCTGTTCAACGCCTCCTGGGGCGAGTGGATCTACAAGGGCTTGGCGATCCTGCTCATCGGCTGCCCGTGTGCGCTCGTCATCTCGACTCCGGCCGCCATCGCCGCCGGTCTGTCGGCGGGCGCCCGCCGAGGCCTGCTGATGAAGGGCGGGGTCGTGCTGGAGAGCCTCGGCAAGATCACCATAGCGGCCTTTGACAAGACCGGAACGTTGACCGAGGGTAAGCCCAAGGTCACCGACGTGATCCCGGTCGGCCGCTCCGAGCGGGAGGTTCTCTCGTTCGCCGCTGCGCTGGAGACCGGATCGAGCCATCCGCTCGCCGCCGCGATCCTAGTCAAGGCCGCAGAGGCCAGCGCCCCGGTGCCACCTGCCGCGAACGCGGGTGCTGTTGGGGGCAAGGGCGTGACCGGCAGCGTCGATGGCGTGGCGCTCTTTCTTGGCTCGGCCAAGGCCGCCGGAGAGAAGGTGCCGCTCACGGCCGAGCAGACGGCCCGCATCACCGCGCTGAACGATGAGGGCAAGACCGTTTCAGTGCTCCTGGCCGGGGATCAGCTGGCCGGATTGATCGCCATGCGCGATGAGCCTCGCCCCGACGCCAACGAGGGACTCGAGGCCCTCAAGAGGGCGGGCGTGAGCGCCCTGATGGTCACCGGTGACAACCGCCGCACGGCACAGGCCATCGCCACGAGCCTCGGCATCGAGCCCCGCGCCGAGCTTTTGCCACAGGACAAGCAGGCCATCATCCGCGAACTCCAGGCCAAGGGGCAGGTGGTTGCCAAGATCGGCGACGGCATCAACGACGCTCCGGGCCTTGCTGCCGCCGATGTCGGCATCGCCATGGGCGGAGGAACGGACGTGGCGCTGGAAACCGCCGATGCGGCCGTGCTGCACGGGCGCGTGCTCGATGTCGCGCGCATGGTGCGCCTGTCGCGGGACACCATGGCCAACATCCGCCAGAACATCACCATCGCGCTCGGACTCAAGGCAGTGTTCCTGGTCACCACCATTCTCGGCATCACGGGTCTCTGGCCGGCGATCCTCGCCGATACGGGAGCCACGGTGCTGGTTACCGCCAACGCCATGCGCCTCCTCGCGGCCGGAGGCCGGACCTGAGGATAACGGCGGGAAGGATCCGCCTCCCTCCTGAAGGCCAGGGTCCCCGTCGCGCTGCGCAATCCAGGCTCGGCAGGACTCGCCTGGGCCTCTCTCCGTGACGGGCGAGCCCCACGAACTCCTGCCGTACCCGAACCTACGGTGCGATTGAAGGTTCAACAAAATCCATTTGCGAGGAGGAGACCATGCTCGAGATCATTCCTGCGCCGGAGGGCGTCGTCGCCATGCAGGTGTCGGGTCGGATCGAAAAGGCCGACGTCGACCGCGCGATTGCCGCGGTCGAGGCGGCGCTGGCCACTCACGAGCGTATCGCCTTGTTTGCGGAAGCGAGCATCGCCGGGATCAGCCCCGAGGGGCTGTGGGCGGATCTTTCCTACGGGCTCGGCAAATTGAGGGAGCTGCATCGCTTCTCCCGCACGGCAGTCGTGACCGAGCAGGACTGGGTCCGCCGGATCACGCAGGCCGAGGGTGCGTTGCTGCCGGGGCTCGAGATGCGGGTCTTCACGCAATCCGAGCGCGAGAGCGCATGGTCCTGGGTCACTGAACCGCTTCCGGAGGACAGTCCCGGAGAGCGGAGCCGTGGGGACCGGCCGTGATCATCATCAGGACGACGCCATGGCAGCCCAGGACCGGCTGCTCATCGTCGTCCTGATGCACGGCTTCGAGGGCGTGCCCCTCGAGACGTTGCGCGAGTAAGGGCTGCTGGATGCATGCCAAGCTCCGCCGCTGGCGAAATGTCTACCGTTACGCACTCGTCGGCGCCCCTGCTTGGCTGGAGAGACAGGCGCGCTCGATCGGACCGCCGCTCGGAATCCAGACACGGTGTCTCGACCACCGGGATGAGGAGAGGCCTGGCGCCGGATCGGGCCGAACTTGTCGCGAACCAAGGTGATCCGACCTGATCGACCCGGCGCCCGAAATCCTGCCCTTTGCCGCTGGTCGCGCGTTCGGACGCACCTTCGGGCCGCCTAGCCGACGCGTGGCTCGGCATTCCTGTCGGGTTCGGCAGGCAACCGCCAACCGAGAGTACCCTGTGGAACCTGGGTGGATCGAGACCAGCGCCTCAATCCTGCCGGACTTGATGGCAATCTCTGCATCGGATCGGTCGAGCCGGTGGCAAACAGGCCTGAAGCCGACCATGCAAGGAAATCGGGGAACCGTCCGGCACTCATGTCGGTCGGATCGAATGCGGGGATCCCCATGCTGAAACGTATCGCATTGGCTGCGGGCCTGACACTCGCGCTCGCCGCCTGCCAGGGCCAGAACATGTCCACGCGCCACCTTGCGCCGATCCCGCCGGCCACCATGGCGCTAATGGAAACGAAGGGCATGTCGCGGAACGACCCGATCCTCATGCGGGCTTACAAGAAGGAGTCCGAGATCGAGGTTTGGAAGCGTGGCCGCGACGGCAAGTACGCGCTACTCAAGACCTACCCGATGTGCCGCTGGTCGGGCCAGCTCGGGCCGAAGACGCGCGAGGGCGACCGCCAGGCGCCGGAGGGATTCTACACGGTCACCCCGGCCCAGATGAACCCGAACTCCAGCTTCCACCTCTCGTTCGACCTCGGCTACCCCAACATGTACGACCGCGCCCACGGCCGCACGGGCGCGCACCTGATGGTGCATGGCTCTTGCTCTTCGAGCGGCTGCTTCGCCATGACGGACGAGGCGATCTCGGAGGTCTATGCGCTGGCCCGCGAGGCGTTCGCCAGTGGCCAGCGCAGCTTCCAGTTCCAATCCTATCCGTTCCGGATGACGGCCGAGAACCTGGCCAAGCATCGTCTCGATCCGAACATCGCGTTCTGGCGGAATCTCAAGGAAGGCTCTGACCACTTCGAGGTGACGAAGCAGGAGCCGCAGGTGTCCGTGGCCAACGGTCAGTACGCGTTCAGTGGCGATGCTTCCGTCATGGCTGCGGTGGCCCAGAAGCAGCAAGCAGACGACCGGCAGGTCGCCGCCTTGGCGGCCGATGGCGTGCGGCCGGTCAAGGTGGTCTACGCCGACGGCGGGCAGCACGAGAGCTTCCGTCAGGCGCTGTCAGGGGAGGATGGCACGCTCACGGTCGACGCGAGGGCGCGCAGGCGCTTGGGTGACGTCAGCCGTCCCGAGGGCCTCGCTGCCGGGCCCCAGGAGGTCGTTCTCGCCACGAACGGGAAATCGCGTCCGGCGCCCGTCGCCCCACTCACCTATACGTCGCAAAGATCTATCGTTGAGCAGACGCGCTCCACGGATCCGACGTCGCGGGAGACTGTTCCGGCCGACGTGAGGCCTGCACCGTCGGCCCCAGGAACGGCGGGAGGGAACTCGCTGTTCGAGCGCGTGCGCGCGCTGATTGGGGGCTGAACGGCACGCCGTGCCGGGGAGCCTCATTACTGGTTCGCCGTCATGGTCGGCGATGTACGGCCGCCGAGCGAGGCCCAGGACAGGCCCTCGCGCCCTCGCGTTTGATGTAGGTGTAGCCCGTCTTGTGCCACGGCACGATGACATCGCGCTTGTTGTCGAGGATGAAGTCACCGCGGTTGGTGCGCCCCACCATGACCGCGTGCCATGCGCCTTCTTCGGCAATGACCACCGCCATGCCCAGCGCCCGGCGGGGAAAGCCGGCCTCGACCAGGCACTTGCGCTTGACGAGTTGGTAGTCTTCGCAGTCGCCGTACCAGATAGCGATCCAGGAGCGCCTCGCTCCAGCGCTTCTGTTGTTGGGCGGAGCCCGCAGGGCAGGGGAGTAGCCAGCCCCCTCCTGCGACAGGATCCTGCGGCCGACGATCGCGTGCAGGTTCGGCCCTTGCAGGTTCGTTTCTCCCGGCTGCACGGTGTGGCACGAATAGCAATACCGAAACACCTTCTCAACCTGGACCAGATCGCCATTGGCCCGCGCATCCATGACCGTGGTGCCCGGCAGAAGGGCAGCCACGGGGATGAGGTAGCTGCTCACTGCGACTGCCGTGCCGTGCGGATCACCATCAGCCGATCCGCGCCCGATTCCGGCAGCCAGACCTCGCCGGGCCGAGAACTTCGCCAAGTACATCGAGCCGATCGCCGACAAGCTCGGAGCCGCCATGGGCGCCTCGCGCGCGGCGGTGGATGCGGGCTATGCGCCCAATGACTGGCAGGTGGGCCAGACCGGCAAGGTGGTGGCGCCCGATCTCTACATCGCGGTGGGGATTTCAGGGGCGATCCAGCACCTGGCCGGCATGAAGGACTCCAAGGTGATCGTGGCGATCAACAAGGACGAGGAGGCGCCGATCTTCCAGGTCGCCGATTACGGCCTCGTCGG
>Ga0182742_1005090_pt1 | contig 11390 bp, 7 predicted proteins | sample eDN5th37CBELigMG_FD_128880 | JGI IMG/M metagenome (GOLD analysis project Ga0182742, IMG submission 128880) | Enriched Miracle-Growth compost microbial communities from Emeryville, California, USA - eDNA 5th pass 37_C BE-Lig MG (version 2)... ... | reverse complement strand
CATTCATTCAATTCAGAATTAAAATCAATGAAATTTTCATTCCCACTCAATTCGTCAGTTTCTAAATCAGCACAATAACTTGAGTCTAGCCCAAAATAAGCATCAGTATCATTTCTCTTGAAAAGTGAACCAGAGCCAAGAGGAGGAGAAATCATGCGAACTCTATGTTTCACTCTTTCTTTTTGACAGTCTCCAGGTAAAAGAGAAATTCCATTAAATTTATTTTTTGAAGCAAATTTTATTTCTCTATTATTGTTATGCTTTGTGACGTTTGCAAAAGCTAAGTTTTCTGGATGGTCTTGAGGTTTATTTAAAATCTCTTTATGTATCCATCTCTTCTCATATTTTTCAACAAATTTCAAAGTTAAACTTGGTCTGTTGACTACTCTTTTGGGAGTATAGCCATTAACACTTTTTTTGAATATGTTAACTCCAGCTTCACCCAATTTTATAATTAATTCAGGGGCTCCAATATATGCCGCAATATGAATTGGAGTCCAGTTAAATGTGCCGCCTCCCTTATTTAAATTAAATATTTCTTCTCCTCCGTGTATTTCTTCAAGCTCGAAATTGTATGCTAAAATCCAAGAAAGTGCCTTATCATCTCGTCTTCTTGCTATTGTATGCAAAGGAGTCCAATTTTCTCTATTTTTAATATTAGGATTTGTTTTATAATCTAACAACAGTTGAGCTATCCTTTTAGCATCCTCGTAATTCTCATTCATAAGGCTAAGAGCATGATGAAGAGGTGTATTCCCTTTTCCATCAGGTTTATTGGGGTTTCCATTACATTCAAGTATTTTCTGAACAGCTGCAACATTCAAAACCTTTGTTGCAATATGTAAAGGGCTTCCATAAACTCCGCCTCCATGTGTGACATTAGCACCGTATTTTAGCAGATATCGGACTGATCTATGTTTTTCTTCAAGAAGACTTACACATAAGGGACTCATTTGATACTTGTCACAGCAATCAACTAGCTCTGGGGCATGGTAAATAACATATTTGATTATACTAATGTCCTCATTAAAGCAAGCCTCATGTAAAATGGAACGTCCTTGACTATCTCTTGTTGCAAAATTTATTCTCGAAAAAGAAAAGAAATTTAAAAAGACATTTAAAGGTAAATTTTTGGTTTCTTGAGATAGATTATTGCATTTCTCTCTAAGTTTTCGAATGTTACACTCTCCACTTGAACCTCGTTGATGCACTGCAAGTTTTGGATCAGTATATCTAAACCATTCCAATTGAAATTCTTTGAGCTCTACTAACTTACCGAAGGAAGTTGGTAAACTATCAAATTTATTATGCATTAAATTCAAAATTTTCAAATGTTTGAGTTGTCCAAGGTCATCTGAAATATGATCAAGAGAATTAGATTCTAGGTTCAATTCTCTCAATTCAACAAGTCTAAATACTGAAGGAGGAAGAAACTGAATAGCATTATGTCCCAAGGACAGGATTTCTAGTCGAGATAATTGTTCAATTTCACTGGGGAGGCTCTTAATTTTGTTATAATCCATTTTGAGCTCAATAAGTGTTTCAATTTGGAGCACCTCGAGGGGAAAATATTCAAACTTATTATGGGAAAGATCCAAGACGGAAAGAGTTGATTTTATTAATAGAATCTCTTTTGGAAAATGTGTAAGTCCTTTGTTGTCATAGCTTCTGTCATGATTTCTTGAAGAATCAAAATGACTACTTTTCAAACTGAGAGATTTTATGTGACGAAAATGAGGGAGGTTTGATATATTAGGAGCCTTGTTGTGAAAATCAATAAATTTTGGGACATATTTATCCCAACCAATATTGTGAATTTCTCCACAACTAGTATCTAGACTGTTATACATCACTTTAATATTTTTATCAAGACCTTATTCACTGATCGAGTTTATTCATTCAAAATAAAAAAGTTATGTTTTTAATTTTAGGAAAAACACAGGCAATAATTGTTGGTAACTTTTACAAAGAGTCATTGATTTATTGAACCAAAAAGAATCTTCAATTAAGTTTTTTATACTTCTTATTATAGATACAACGTCTTTATAAATAAATAAACAATAAATAATAAAAATATTTCAAGAAGAATCATTTTGAAACAAACAAAAGTAACGATAGAACTAAACGCTAAATTTTCCATTCTCAAAAACAAGCAAGGTAAATCATTATTCAAACCCACCATCAACTATTTGCTCCAAGATACCTCTTGGAAATTCCATAGTGTACAATATTCTTCCTTTTTCTCCTTTTGTTTCTTTAATAATCTAAAAATGTTAAACCGACTTGATTAAGAAAAATCTACTTTGTGATCCAAAATTTCAAGTAAATTTTCTTTGAGTTGAGATTCTGAGGAAATCATTGCAAAATCAAAGCATATCTTAAAGAGTTGTTTAAATTCAACACCTTGAATGTTTGAATATTCTAACAAATACTTTGCTAAAGCTTTTATAATCTCCCTAAATGGCTAATTTAGATTTCAACAGGAAAAAATTTACTTTTGATTTGTAGTGAAACTTTTGAGAATATATTTAAGTGCGTCAGCTCCTTTTTTATTTCCCTTTTGGTTTGTATCTTCTAAGTATTGGAATTCTTTCTTATAAGGAGCAAATGTCTCCACATAAAATACTCGAAAATTAAAGTTTTCTAACATTTGGGGTGTCAGGATTGTTTGGTAAAGATAATTATCCATTGATGCAATAAAGATGATCTATTTTCTTTGAAGGGAAATAACATAATAAAGTAGTACCCTTTTCATTGCTGCAATAATACTTAGAATCTGTTGGATTTCATTATTTCTTAAAGATTTGCCATCAATGCTATGAACCATAAACACAACTTTGTTGTATTTGAGGTCAGATTCTTCATCATCAAGCATACTTTTCATATATTCTAATTGAGCTTCAATTTGCTTTGAAGAACTTTTTTCTTTTTCTTCAATCATTTTTGAACTACCTGAAGAAACGCTTTGCTTGAGGAAATCGCAAAATTTATTGAGGATATATTTTGTTGTTAAACCATTGATAAATCCATTAACAGCAATAACAGGATAATTTGGTAAATTCTCAGAAGCGAATTTATGCAGAAAGTCATGCTTAGACCCATATCCTGCTATGAGTAGATTATAACCTGTGTTACAATAAAATGACATTTCAGGATAATATTTTATAACTTCTTTCTCATATTTCTAGGGAAAAAATTGGACATTGATAAACAAGGTAAAATTTTACCTTAAGGTCATTAGATCGTATATCTGAAAGACTATTCACACATTCAATGAGACTTTGGCCATCATATTGAATAAAATCAACTCCTTTCTTTATTTTATCTCTGTATTTATGAGCAGTCGCTTCGATATAGTCCTAAGATAGTTAAGAAAAACATGTGCCAATAATACTTGGGTAAAACTATACTTTTCTTGATAAGTTTCCATATGAAAAAGTTTGCAAAAATAAAAATATTAAGCAGATCTTGTAAACAAGGTTAATTTTTTTTTGAATAATTGCGCTTATATTCATTGTACACCAAATTTTTTTTTGAGAAATTTCAGCTTTTCAAGAAAACCTTTTGTGATTAGCAATCATAATGAAGAATTCAACAGAATAAAATTTATTTATATCTTTCTTTAAAGAATAACATTGAAATGAAAATAATTCCTTGACCTAACATGAGCACTTTTTGAAACAAAAAGTTATTCAGAAGTGATATAGCAAAACTTTATAAAATAATAAAAAATAACATTTGTTTTTATGTAAAAACTGGAAGTCTTACAAACAAAGCAAATCTCAAATAATACCAACATTTTTCCTTCTATACTAATAGAAAGGATAATCTAAAATCTTACAATTATAGAGGTCTTGAAACAGGAACGGCTTGTCTTGCAGAGCTTGATTGCCTCTTTTGTAGTATATGTAATTTGTAGGCAGAAACTCCTACATATATTAAGTATAATGAATAGGCAAGAATAATCAAAATCTCTATGGCTGTGAAGATAGATATTGTGTATGGTTGGTTATCTTCTTCATGTCTCCAGAGTCTGTTATGGTGACTTTTTGGTGGTGGAGGGAATCTTTTGCCATTTTTATCACCTCTTCGACCTCTGTGTCTACCCCCTTGGAAAGGCTCGAATTTATCATTTGTTTTACGGTTATTACTATTAAATTGGAGATCTGACGTTGAATTCGACTGGGCGATTGTTTCATTATTTGAGTTCAAAGCAACAGTACTTGCTTTATTAGAAGAAAATATATTTCTAGGTGAAGCAAAAAGTTGGACTGTTCCAGCCTCAGTTTTTGGTAACAATCCATAAACACATAGTAATAAAGTAAAAACTCCCAATAAAGCCATATGTCTCTTAAATTTATGATTTGGAGCTGCCCTTGTGTATTTACAATCAACTTGAATTTGGTTTGGTTCAATATCTTCATCTATTTTGCTCATTTGACCAAATTGTAAAATCGAGTCTGTTTCATGTACCAATTGGTGAGGTCTGTGTTCTGAGATTTCTAGCATTGAATCTTGTTTGTTTCTTCCGACAGCTTTTTCTAACAGTAAGACTTGTTTTTTTAATACATTATTTTCTGCTATGAGTGAAGAATTCTGGACTTTTAGTTCTGCATTTTGTTGTTTGAGGCCTGTAATTTCATCTTCGAGAATTTCAACATGATTCTTCTTACGATTTCTTACGCGAGTCGCACTTTCACGATTTTGAATACGTCTATAAAAAATTATTAGATTTCCTCTAAAAACCTAAAAATTTACTTTCTAGCTTTTCTGTATTCATTCGGATCATCTTCATAGTTGTAAATAACGTTATTGTCAAGGATTGGCTCGTAATATTTTCTGATTCCTTTTCTAACAATAGGAGGAACTTTCGAATTTTGACCTTTCTCATCTTCTACGCTATTATCTTCAGTATCTGGAGTATGTTCTGGAGAGTCTTTAGTCGATGGGTTTGAGTATGCGGAAGTGTGTGAAAATGCCTCAAAATTCTGGTCCCTTGGCATCATTTCAACCATATACTGGAAATCTTGAGGCTGTCTTAATCCAAAGTTTTGAGCCTCCATGGCAGAATTATGTCTAAACATTTCTGCCCTTAATTTGGAAAGATAACCAGGAGACTCAGAAACATCTCCATTCGAGTCATAAGTGATGAAAGAGTCAATCATAAAAGAAATTTAAGAGGTAATTTTAGTGTTTTTAATTAATTGTTTAATTTGGCAATCTCTTTTAATCTATTTCTGACTAGGAAGAAAATGTATAATCTTTAAATACTGTTTAAATTTATCAAGCTTTATCATTGCTTCAAATTAATTGCAACTTCTAAGAATTCGATTCCTTAAAAAAAGAATAATTTAAGATTAACTATATAACACTATGTGGTATGTTAACTGAAAAAAGTCACTCATCAACACGGAGAAAATGAGCGCAGGTAATTTCATCACTGGAAAGGAATAATGCCTTAAAACTCATTTTATCAGACCTTATTTCATCGCCAACACTTTAAAGGAAAGAAACAAAGTTTTTTTTGCTATAAAACAATATTTTCATTTTCTTAAAAATTTTGTTATTTTTGAACTGGCGGATTGATTTTATAATAAAGATTCTTTCATGCAGAAGAAGAAGGAAAATATTGAGATATAATAATTACTTTGAATGTGAATTCCTGTGCATTTTTCCCTAAAAAATATAGAATTATATGGGCCAAAGTCAGCAAGGTTTTTTAACAAAGGTCACGTTTGTATATGCTACTCTATTCTTGTCTGTTCATAAACTTAAAACAATTTTTCCTGATTTAAGGTTCAACTTTTTCAACTAGATCTCTCAAATACGTTATTCTATTTATTTTTTAGATTATCTCTATTTCCAAGAGAAGTCTTCAGTTTAATAGAAAGAATTCGTCTCAGATTTCAGCCAACTCTCTCAGTTAGTTCACAAATTTGTCATTCTAAATCCGAGTTTTTTTTAACTTTGTACTCCCAAAAACTCGCAAGACACAAATGTATTTAATACTATCTTAACAATTTTCAAAAAGTTCAAATACCAAAACCTTTTATCTAGTCAAAAACTATGTCCTCATACTTTTAAGGTTCTTTAGGTTCTTGTAGTTCAATAAGTTTAATTACTAAGTTTTAAACTTTTATAACATACCTTATTTTTTATTTGTCAAATATTCCGCTGAATTTATTTTATTTTTTGGACCTGAAACCTGATTAAATTAGTTCTCAAGCAAGTCAAAGTTTTTTTTAGATTTTAGGCTCTTAGAATAGATGTCGATTCCTTTATAGCGATATGGGTTATGAATAGTGAGTTCTGATATTAAAGAACCTAATGAAATTATATTTGAGTTTCCCATTCTAAATAAGAAAACAAAATAATCACGAGGACTGATTGTTTAATTTGCCCTTACTTCATTTCATGGAACAAACTTCTTTCTTTTTATTAAAAAAAATTTCAAGACTTTGAAAATTAAAGTGCTTTTGAAGATAATTCAAACGTATAATTGCTAATTTAATAATAACAAAAATTCAACAGGAAGGAATACTTAATTCATTACGAGACTAATTAAAGTATTATTAGCCCTTTAAGAAGTCACGAAAGAGAAAGTATTACAAACTCTTTTGGGACTAAACAACCGAAATTCTCTTTACAAGAAAGAAGGTTAATCTTAAATAAATTTTCCTTTGAGATGTCTTTGTTAAAAATTAAGAGCCCATTAGAAACAAAAGAAAAAAAGAAATTGGGAAAAAATTTAATTTATCAAAAGGTTTTGTTTAGTTGAATTATAAAAAAAAATAATATAATTTAATTAATAACAAGACCCTATATTATTAAAGATGACTGTAATTGGGACTTGATGCTATTTTATCGTGACCTTTGGAAGATAATTATGGACTAATTAAATTTAATAGGATTTCAATGAGAATACTCTTCATTATCCAACTTTCTCATTGGAACAATCTTCTTGATTTTAATTCTCTGTCCTTTTATGAAGTCTATAAGATAGATTGAGTCATATTTTCTGATGCTTTGATATCCTTGATGTAAATTCATCATGAGGAATCCTCTGTATTTGTGTTTCCATAACAAATTCGATTTTGTAAGAAGAAAGTTTGAAGAAAATAATTATTAAAAAAAATCCAAACTTTCATCTTCTGAAGGATTTCTTCTCTTTAACCTTAATATAAATTTCTTCTGTTTCGAAACTTGGAAACTGAATGAATTTAGTTTAAACCATATTCAGTAAACAATCAATAATTGATCTTAGGGAGTTTAGAGTAAGAAATTACTCTATATTAAAAAAAAACAAACTAAATCGCCAGTGAACTACAATATGTTTTTTATAAGAGTTTGAAGTAACTGAAACAGTTCATTTCGTAACTTTTAGCCAAATCCTTGAAACCAATTTTTATTGGGTTGAAATAATATTCTGTGCCAATGATAAAAACTCATTCAAATCCTTTTTGTAAAAATGAGAAATGAAGAAGAGAACAACAATATAAAATTAAATTTCAAAGAAGTTAATAAAGAAGTTAAAAAACAAAACAAAAGACAAATGATTATATATGAAAATTTTCATGAAGAGAAAATTTATTTTGTCAAGTTGTGACTCTAATTAATGAACCTCTTCCGAATCAAAGATATCATCTAATGCTACATTTAAATGAAAATACTTCAGAAACGTTTGCTTTAAAACAAGGTAATTTGATAGAATTCATTTATCAATCTTCTTGTAAGAATCCTTTTCCCCAATAATAATAAATTTTTTTTAAATGGTGTTCGAAGCAGCTAAATATGAATGATGGAAATTTTAGAGTTTTGTATGGGATCATCTAGTTCATCAAAGAATATTGATAAACTAAGTAGAGACTCTTATTAGCTTTTAAGCTTTGTCCTCACATATTTTTTATGTTTTATTCCTTGTGCGAGAAAAAAATAGATGGGATTAATATCCTATCTGCACTTGATAAATTATAAGAAATAATAATAAAAATAATTGAATAAGTATCATTGGAAAATAATTATACAATATTTAAAATAATAAAGTATAATTTTGTTATTTACTCTGATTTTCGATTCTTATCTTTATTCTTATATTTCTTGTTAGTGCCCAAACTTCACATGTGATACTTTGTAAAAATTGTTGAATCTGGGGACTCACCTAAACCAAACTGTCCATCGATTTCGGAAATCTCCATTACTCATATTATAAGAGAAAAAACTTTAAATAAATCGTTTCTGCAAAAAATCTTTCGGATGGAGTGATCATAAATTTTTAATAAAAAGCAATTTATGATTAGATAATAAACAACAAAGAATTTTCATGTAGATTTATTACGTTTAATTTCGTATAGACGGATTTTGCTTCTTTCTTAGAAAGTAATATCTTCAACGCCAGATTGTTTATGATCATCACCATCAAACCACCTAATTCTTTTACCATCTTGCCATTCTCCTTCTCTTCTTGTGTTTCCTGTAACATATACACCTCTTCCATGTTGTCTGCCATTAAACCAATTTCCTTCATATCTTCTTTTGTCAGCCCAAATAAAGACACCGTATCCATGCTTTTTATCATCAATATATTCACCTTCATAGCTTCTTCCATCAATCCAGACAAAAACTCCTCTACCATGCATCTTATTGTTTTTCCATTCTCCTTCATATTTTCTTCCATCAGCCCATTGGTAAACACCTCTTCCTTCGATATTACCATTATGGAAATCACCTTCGTATTTTGAGCCATCCGCCCAAATGAATTTTCCATACCCTTCTTTCAATCCTCCTCTGTATTGACCTTCATGACGAGCTCCATCAGGCCAAATCTCAACACCATATCCATTTTGTTTATCATTAACCCAATCACCTTCATAGACAGTCCCATTAACATAAATATATTTTCCTTTGCCATGAGCTTTATCATTAAGCCATTGTCCTTCATATACATCACCATCTTTATGAATAAGTCTTCCTCTTCCATTAGCCATGTTATTTTTCCAGTATCCTTCATATACTGAGCCATCTTGCCAAATTTGCTTGCCTCTACCATGTCTTAGGCCAGTTCTCCATTGTCCAATATAAATAGCACTGTTTTCAAGTTCATAAGGTCCCATATTTGGGAGATGTGCGTCTCTTTCATCATCTGCATTGTAGATGAAAGGTCCAACCTTTTTTGCAGAAGCTACAGTATTTACATTGCCATAATTAGGAATTTGGTCAATTACTCTAGCAAAACTGGCTGGAGGAGCATGATCTTCGGGAGTAAGAGTCTCTTCATTTCTAGGAGTGGCATAAGCCTGGTGCCTCCTTTGGTTGGCATCTTGAGGAGTTGTATAACCTGTGTTATAACTTTCATATCTTGCTTCATGAGGATCTTGAGGAGTAGCATGGACTTGGTTTCTGACCTTTTGTCCTTTATAATGAGATTGGATCGTTATAGCTGCCTTTTCAAGCTCTTCCATGTTGGCGTCGACAATTACGTCATTTCTTTTGCTAACTTCAATCTGGCCTCTTTCACCAGAGCCTTCTTTACAACCGCAGTTACCCATACTTTGTATTAGAGATTAAAATGTATTTAAGATTATAAAGGTCTAAAAGTTGTTCTTAGATTTAAATGAATTTAAAATATATAATCCAAATAAACGCTTAATAAATCTTTTGCCTATGTGAAATTAATCAAAAATAAAAATTAATTTTGTACTCAAGACAACAATATTAAACTCTTTAAAACTGCTGATTCCTTGATTGAAAGAATAACTCCAACTGCTTATTTTAGGGAGGAAGCCTGGAGAAATCGGATAATACTTCAAGAAAAAGAGTTCAAAAAGAGTATGTTCAATTTAACTTCATGAATTTAAAATTGAAATTAGTCTTTGTTGATTTGATAAAATAAAGAACACTATTCTTAGAATAAGTTAATCCACGCAGAAAATAATAAATGCGCCTTTTCTATTTCGGAAATGGATCAGTCGAGTTTTAGAAATATCTTTCTAAGTTGTTTTTGGGAAAAAATTTTCAGTTTAGATTCTAAGAAATTGGCTTTGGACCAGCCCTTCTTTAAAAAGAAAAAGATTTTTCTTCAGCAGAATAAATTCAAAATAAAAAATTAAAATTAGATAAACCCCAACTGAGAAGAGTTATAATGGAATGTTGAAACTAAGCAAGCTGACTAAACCCAACGTTCTTTTCTTTATGATGTTAAATTAAAAAAAAAAAAGCTTCACCATTAATTTATTTAAGCTAATTAACGTCAGAAGGAAAAATTAAACTTTTAATCCTTAAATTGATGGGAAAGAAACTTTATTTGGGCGTAAGTCGTTAATTTAAAAAAAAAGTAGAAACTTCTTATTCTTGTATATTTGATTGATTTCTGATTTCTGATAAAAAAATTTTGTAATTTAAGGAAACCATTTCCCCTAGTAAAGGAAAAAAAACTCATTGTAAGAGGAGCTTCTAAAGGGAAATAATATAAAATTTAGAAAAGATTTATTCAAAGAATACAAAAGAATTTTTTGCTGGTTTTTTCTTAAATACCTAGAAAAATTAATTACGATTTCTTTGCTTAAGTTCCACAGGTCAATCATATCTTTGAAAGAAAAGATACTTAGGATGTAAGAAACTTATCAATATAATACTTTAAATCTTTGTCATAAACCTTTTTATTTGTTTCTTTTGTCTTTCCTCATTCATATTAATTCTATTATTTTTTTGAGCCTGAGGACTTGACTAAAAGAAAACTTCAGAATCTCAGGCTACTTTTTACAGTGCTAACCGAGCAAATAGAACCAAAGCAAATACTTTCTTTTTCCTTGAAAAATGAGGCTTTCATGTTTGAGTCAAATGAGTATGAAATCTGTTAGAAAAAATGAATTGGAAGTGATTTTTGAAGGATAAAATTTTCAAAAAGAGTCGAGAGTCTGTTATCCTTTACATTTTTCATTCAAGCTGTTAATATAGCCTTCTCCTATATAACAAGTTCTTGAATAACAAATTCTTTCTTTTTATTAATGACATAAGTTTCGCAAAAAGTTTTGATCAGACGAGGTTACTAAAAAAGTTGTGCCAATTTTTAAATATTTTTTTCCTAAATTCCGCATTCAATGAGTCACCAAAAGAACATATCAGATTTTTTTTCTTTAGCCAAAGAGAGACCAAAACAAGAGACATCTAAGGAAAAAGATCAGCCTTCGGGCAAATACATTCCAATGACAAGTGGGTATAAAAATAAAGAACCATCACCGCAAAGACAAACAAATAATAAATATTATGAGCAGAAAACTATATCTCAACCAAAAGACACCGTATATTCTAACGTAAATCTTGAGGAATGTAGAACATATGCCCTTCCTTTCCATATACCCAGAATCTGGAAAATTGTTAGACCAAAGTTAATT
>Ga0182742_1005089_pt1 | contig 11391 bp, 10 predicted proteins | sample eDN5th37CBELigMG_FD_128880 | JGI IMG/M metagenome (GOLD analysis project Ga0182742, IMG submission 128880) | Enriched Miracle-Growth compost microbial communities from Emeryville, California, USA - eDNA 5th pass 37_C BE-Lig MG (version 2)... ... | reverse complement strand
GTGGTGACCTCGGGCGCCGGCGCGGCCGCGCTGGCCTGCCTGGACCTGATGGTGGACCTGGGGCTGCCGCTGGAGAACGTCTGGGTCACCGACATCGAAGGCGTGGTCTACGAAGGCCGCACGGCGCTGATGGACCCGGACAAGGCGCGCTTCGCGCAAAAGACCGACGCGCGCAAGCTGGCCGAGGTGATCCAGGGCGCCGACGTGTTCCTGGGCCTGTCGGCCGGCGGCGTGCTCAAGCCGGAGATGGTGGCGGCGATGGGTCCGCGTCCGCTGATCCTGGCGCTGGCCAACCCGACGCCGGAGATCCTGCCGGAAGTGGCGCACGGCGTGCGCGACGACGTGGTGATGGCCACGGGCCGTTCGGACTACCCGAACCAGGTCAACAACGTGCTGTGCTTTCCGTACATTTTCCGTGGCGCGCTGGACGTGGGCGCCACGACCATCACGCGCGAGATGGAAAAGGCGGCGGTGTACGCCATCGCCGAGCTGGCCGAGGAAGAGCAGAACGAAGTGGTGGCGGCGGCCTACGGCACCTATGACATTTCGTTCGGCCCGGACTACCTGATTCCCAAGCCGTTCGATCCGCGGCTGATCGTGCGCATCGCGCCGGCGGTGGCCAAGGCGGCGATGGAAGACGGCGTGGCCACGCGCCCGCTGGCCGACCTGGAGGCCTACGAGGCGCAGCTGCAGCAGTTCGTGTACCACTCGGGCGCGTTCATGAAGCCGCTGTTCGCGGCGGCCAAAAACATCGTGCGCGAGGGTGGCAAGGCTCGCATCGTGTTCACCGAAGGCGAGGACGAGCGCGTGCTGCGCGCGGTGCAGGTGGTGGTCGACGAAGGCCTGGCCCGTCCCATCCTGGTGGGCCGCCCGTCGGTGCTGCTGGCCCGCATCGAGAAATTCGGCCTGCGCCTGCGCCTGGGCGAGGACGTGGAAGTCACCAACCCGGAATACGACGAGCGCTTCCATCAGTACTGGACCACGTACTGGGAGCTGATGTGCCGCCGCGGCATCACCAAGGAAATGGCGCGGGTCGAGATGCGCCGCCGCCTGACGCTGATCGGCGCGATGATGGTGCGCCTGGGCGACGCCGACGGCATGGTCTGCGGCACGGTCGGCGCCTACAACGACCACCTGCGTTTCGTGGACGAGGTGATCGGCCGGCGTCCGGGCCACAACGTGTACGCGGCCATGAACATCCTGCTGCTCAACGAGCGCACGGTGGTGCTGGTCGACACCCACGTCAACGACGAGCCCACGGCCGAACAGATCGCCGAGTTCACGGTGATGGCGGCGCAGGAAATGGCGCGCATGAACCTGGCGCCCAAGGTGGCGCTGCTGTCGCGCTCGAACTTCGGCACCGGCAGCTCGGCCTCGGGCGCGAAGATGCGCCGCGCGCTGGAGCTGGTGCGCGAGATCGACCCGGAACTGGAGATCGACGGCGAGATGCACGGCGACTGCGCGCTGGACGAGGCGCTGCGTATGCGCATCCTGCCTTCGTCTTCGCTCAAGGGCGAGGCCAACCTGCTGGTGTGCCCGAACGTGGACGCCGGCAACATCGCCTACAACCTGCTCAAGACCACCGCGGGCAGCAACGTGGCGGTGGGGCCGTTCCTGCTGGGCGCGAACGCGCCGGTGCACATCCTGACCTCCAGCTCGACCGTGCGCCGCATCATCAACATGGCGGCGATGACGGTGCTGGACGCCAACCGGATCGAGCCCCAGGCCTGATCGCCCGCGTAGCCCGCAAAAAAAGCGCGCTGCCCCATCGCAGGATGGGCGCAGCGCGCTTTTTTCTGGCGAGCCGGCGCGCTTAGTGGCTGCTGGCCTTCCAGCTGCCGTCGGGCTGCTTGCAGAACCAGAACTGCCATTTTTCCGTGGTGGCGGCGCGGGCGAAATCGCCCACCAGGAAGCGACAGGTCTGGTCGTTCTTGACCGTCGTGGTCTGCGTGGGCGTGAGCTGCACCGTGATCGGCGGCGCTTTCTTGGACTGGTGCGTGCTGGTCCATTCGGTGCGCTGGCCGTCGGCCGAATTGTTCAGCGCCTGCGCGACGGCCTCGTGGAACGAGCTGCGGTCGGCCTTGGGGATCTGGGTGATGATGGCATTGTTCAGCATGACCGGCGGCGCAGCGGTCGCCGTGGCCGAGACGCCGCATGCCACGAGCAAAGAGGCAAGAACGCGGGTGGTTTTCAAGATGTGGCTCCCTGATTCGTAAAGTCGTTATGTGATGCCGGATCTCGGGGCGATAGTACCGCAGCGCGCCTCGATGAACGAAAAAAAGGCCGCCCGAACTGCCGGCGGCCAAGGTACAACAAGGGGAAGGGTGGATTCGTGCGGGCTTTATTCGCCGTAGACGCCGGCGAACGGCATGTCGTTGGGTTCGACGCCGCTGACCAGGCCGGCAGCCTTGGCGGCGGCCAGTTCGGCGCGCACTTCGGCGCGGGTCTTGCCCGATTGGGGGGCGCCGTAGACGCCGGCGAAGGGCATGTCGTTGGGTTCGACGTCGCTGACCTGGCCGGCGGCCTTGGCGGCAGCCAGTTCGGCTTGCACCTGGGCGCGGGTCGGGCCTTCGTACGGGGTGCCGTAGACGCCCTGGAACGGGACGTTGTTGGGTTCGATGTTGGGCGAGGTGGCATAGGCGCCGGCGCTCAGCGCGGCCAGGGACATCACCAGGGCGGTAGCAAGGGTCTTCGTGGTCTTCATGATAAATCTCCGATTTCAAGAGCTTGGGAGCGAATTCGGCGGCCTATCCGTCGTGCTTCGTTGCTGTTTCCCGATGGCTCAATATTGCGCGGAATCGGAGTAGGGATAAACCCTGGTATCGGTAAAAGATAATTCCATAGATGGAAAGAACAGCCTATTTTAAGGCTATAGTTTCCATTAATGGGATCGATTGGCGGGCGTCTCAGTAGTGCGGCGGCAGCTCGTCGCGCAGGCTGCGAAAGGGCGCGGCGCCCTCGGGCGCCTGCTGGCGCAGCTCGGCGACTTCGCGCATCAGGCGGTCTATCTGCTGTTGCTGGCGCACGATGATCTGGTTGAGCTGGTCCAGCAGGTCGTCGGCGAAGCTGGCCTTGACTTCCAGCTCCATCAGGCGGCGTTCGATGTCTTGCATGTTATCCATGGGCGCCATTAGAACCGATTCCCGGAATCGAGGAGGCGGATTTGGCAGGATGGTTGGACCGCGGCGCGCGGCGCCGGGTGCTGCAGGGATTGCTGGCGTCGGCGCCGGCGGCCGCGGCCTGGGCGCAGCCGGCCGCGCCCGGCCCCGGCTCCGCCGAACTCCCGGCCGTCGTGGTCACCGGCACCCGTCTGGGCAGTCCGGTGATGCAGACGCCGGCCTCGGTGGACGTGGTCGAGGGCGCGCAGATGCGCCGCGGCCAGCCCGGGATCAACCTGTCCGAAGGGCTGGCCGGCGTGCCCGGGCTGCAGATCCAGAACCGCCAGAACTACGCCCAGGATCTGCAGATTTCCAGCCGCGGCTTCGGCGCGCGCGCCAGCTTCGGCGTGCGCGGCGTGCGCCTGTATGTGGACGGCATACCGGCCACCATGCCGGACGGGCAGGGCCAGACCTCGAACATCGACATCGGCTCGATCGGCCAGGTCGAGGTGCTGCGCGGGCCGTTCTCCGCGCTGTACGGAAATTCATCCGGCGGCGTGATCCTGGTGAACACCGAAGACGGGGTCGAGCCGCCCTCGCTGTCCGCCAGCGGCTGGGGCGGCAGCTACGCCACCTGGCGCTACGGCCTGCGCGCCAACGGGGCCTCCGGCGGGCTGGACTACGTGCTGGACCTGACCCGGTTCACCACCGACGGCTACCGCGACCACAGCGCCGCGCGCAAGAACCTGGGCAACGCCAAGCTGGGCCTGCAGCTGGACGACGCCAGCCGGCTGACGCTGGTGGCCAACAGCGTGGACCTGAAGGCGCAGGACCCATTGGGCCTGACATATCGCCAGTTCCAGGACGATCCCAGGGCCGCGCCGCTGGCCGAGCTGTACGACACGCGCAAAAGCGTCAGGCAGACCCAGGGCGGCGCGGTCTACGAGCGCGCCATCGACGGGCGCAACAGCCTGCGCCTGATGGTCTATTACGGCCAGCGCGACACCACGCAGTACCAGTCCATCCCGCCGGCCGCGCAGATGGCGCCGTCGCAGGCCGGCGGCGTCATCGAGCTGAAGCGCCGCTACGGCGGGGCCGACCTGCGCTGGACCTCGGATGTCTCGCTGGCGGGCCGGCCGCTGACGCTGATTGGCGGCTTTTCCTACGACACGCTGAGCGAGGACCGCAAGGGTTACCAGAACTACACCGGCGACGGGGCGAATCGCCAGCTGGGCGTGCGCGGCGCGCTGCGGCGCGACGAAACCAATACCGTCTACAACGCCGATCCCTACGTGCAGGCGTCCTGGCAGTTCGCCGAGCGCTGGACGCTGGACGCGGGCCTGCGCTACAGCACGGTCAAGTTCGATTCCGACGACCGCTACGTCGCGCCCGGCAACGCCGACGACAGCGGCGCGGCGCGCTACCGCAAGGCGCTGCCGGTGGCGGCGCTGCGCTACGCGCCCGATCCGGCGCTCAGCCTCTACGCCTCGTACGGGCGCGGCTTCGAGACGCCGACGCTGAACGAGCTTTCGTACCGGCCCGGCGGCGCGCCCGGCCTGAATTTCGGGCTGGCGCCGGCCGTCAGCGACAATCTGGAAGCAGGGGTGAAGGCGCAGCTCGCCGGCGGCCTGCTGACCGCGGCGGTGTTCCATACCGGCACCGACGACGAGATCGTCGCGGCCGGCAGCGCGGGCGGTCGCACCAGTTACCAGAACGCCGGGCGCACGCGGCGCGACGGCGTGGAGCTGGGCTGGTCCGGCGAGTTCGCGCGCCACGGCCGCACCCGGTTTGCCTATACCTGGCTGGATGCGCGCTACGTCGACGACGGGCCCGGCGCGATCCGCGCCGGCAACCGCATACCGGGCATCGCGCGCCAGGCGGCCTATGCGTCGCTGGCCTGGGCGCCGCCCGAGGGATGGCAGGCCTCGGTGGAGGCGCGCCTGTTGAGCCAGGTCTACGTCGACGACGCCAACGACGGCGACGCGCCCGGCTATTTCGTGGCGGCGCTGAGCCTGGGCTACGTGAAGCAACTGGGGCCGTGGGAGCTGAACGCCTATGCCCGCGTGGACAATCTGTTCGACCGCCGCTACGCCGGCTCGGTGATCGTCAACGAGGTCAACGGCCGCTACTACGAACCGGCCGCGGGCCGCAGCCTGGGCGCCGGCGTCGGCGCCACCTACCGCTACTGAAGCGGCTGCGGATAACAGACGCCGTAGTCCTCGCAGGCCGGGCAGCCCGGCGCCTGCGCCGGCGCGAGGCCCGCCCGTTCGTAGGCCGCATAGGCCAGGAACTGCTTCCAGCGCAGGTTGCCCACGTTGCGCGCCACCAGGCCGGGATAGTGGCGCGCCAGCAGCGCGGTCACGTCTTCGCGGCCGGACAGGCCCAGGTCGCGCCACAGGTGGTCGGGGCGCAGGCAGGCGTGGGCCAGCGCGCCGGTGACCCAGGCCGTGATGTCGGCCGCCGGCACGCTCCAGGCCTGCAGCAACCCGCGCAGCATCCGCTTGAACGCCGCCTGCTCCGCGTCCAGGACCGGCGCGGCGAGGGCGGCGCGCTGTGCGCGCAGTTCGGCCGGCGCGGCGCCCGGGAACAGCCGCGCCAGCAGGCCGTCCAGTTCCTGCGGCGTCAGGCCGCAGCCGCCCAGGTCGCCGAGCGCCAGGCGCTTGCCCAGCACCGCCGCGAAGAAGCCGGCGTCGGGATGGCACGGCGGCGCGTGGCGCAGCAGCGTCTGGGCGAGCCGTTCGGCGCGGTCGGTGTCGGCAAGTGCGGGAGTTTGCATGGCGGAAGCGCGGTTTCGTTATATACGTGAATATATAACGAAACCGCGCAGGCGAAAAAAAACAGGCGCCGGAGCGCCTGTTTTTCTGCTTCAACGGCTGGCCGCCATTACATGGGGTGGCCCATGTTGACGTTCATGTTGTACAGCACCCATGCCGAACCGCCGACGATGATGGCGATGATCAGCACGGTGAAGACGAACGTGGCCAGGTTGTCGCGGGCCGACTTCGATGCGCCCATGTGCAGGAAGTACACCAGCTGCACCAGCAGCTGGAGCACGCACAGCGCCACCACGCCGATGATCGTGGCGGTATGGGACAGCGCGCCGTTCATCACCAGGCCGAAGGAGCCGAAGGTGAGAAGCAGCGAAAGCACGAAACCGATGATGTAGGACTTCACGGTGCCGTGGTCGGCGGCGTGATCGTCGTGGCCGTGTGCGGCCGCAGCGGAGTGCGACATCAGATGGCTCCCATGAGATAGACGAAGGTGAAGACGCAGATCCAGACGATGTCCAGGAAGTGCCAGAACAGGCTCAGGCACGCCAGACGACGCTTGTTGATCGAGTCCAGGCCGTGGCGGCGGATCATGTCGAGCATGACGATGATCCAGATCAGGCCGAACGTGACGTGCAGGCCGTGCGTGCCGATCAGCGTGAAGAACGCCGACAGGTACGCGCTGCGGCCCGGGCCGGCGCCGATCGAGATCAGGTGATGGAATTCATAGACTTCCATCGCGATGAAGCCCGCGCCGAACAGGAACGTCACCATGAGCCAGCCCATGGCGCGGCTCTTGTTGCCGGCGTGCACGTTCAGGTTGGCCATGCCGAAGGTGAAGCTGGAGAACAGCAGCAACAGCGTTTCGACCAGCACGAACTTCAGGTCGAACAGTTCCTTGCCCGTGGGGCCGCCCGCGGTGGCGTTGAACAGCACCGCGAACGTGGCGAACAGGACCGAGAAGATCAGCAGGTCGCTCATCAGATAGACCCAGAAACCGAATACGGTCTTGGATCCATCGTCATGATGCGCGTGATCGTCGTGACCCGCGTGGGGGAGAGTGGCTACGGCTTGAATCATGGCTCAGGCGGCCTTCTGCATTTTGTCAAAGTGAGCGTTTTCGATGCGTTCGACTTCCTTGGCCGGGACCCAGTAGTCGACGTCGCGGTCATAGGCGCGGACGATGAACGAACCGATCATGCCGACGAAACCGACGATGGACAGCCACCAGATGTGCCAGATCAGGGCGAAGCACATGACCAGGCCGAACGCGCCGATGAAGACGCCGGCGGCGGTGTTCTTCGGCATGTGGATGTCCTCGTACTTGGCGGGACGCTTGTACGCCTTGCCGTTCTGCTTGTCTTCCCAGAACTGGTCCAGTTCATCGACGTGAGGAACGTGGGCGAAGTTGTAGAAAGGAGCCGGCGAGGCGATCGACCATTCCAGCGTGCGGCCATCCCAGGGATCGCCGGTGAGGTCCTGGTTCTGCTTGCGCTGGTAGATCGAGACAAACACTTGCTGCAGCAGGAACCAGATGCCCAGCATGATCAGCGCGGCGCCGACCAGGGCGACCAGCAGGTACGGCTGCCATTCGGGGTTGTCGTAGTGGTTCAGGCGGCGCGTCATGCCCTTGAAGCCCAGGATGTACAGGGGCATGAAGGCCAGGAAGAAGCCGACGAACCAGCAGTAGAACGAATAGCGGCCCAGGCGCTCGTTCAGCTTGAAGCCGAACGCTTTGGGGAACCAGTAGGTCATGCCCGCGATGCAGCCGAAGACCACGCCGCCGATGATGGTGTTGTGGAAGTGCGCGATCAGGAACAGGCTGTTGTGCAGCACGAACGACACGCCCGGGATGGCCAGCATCACGCCGGTCATGCCGCCGATGACGAACACGATCATGAAGCCCAGCGTCCACAGCACCGGCGTGGTGATGCGCAGGCGGCCGCGGTAGATGGTGAACAGCCAGTTGAAGATCTTCGCGCCCGTCGGGATCGAGATGATCATTGTCGCTATGCCGAAGAAGGCATTGACGTTGGCTCCCGCGCCCATGGTGAAGAAGTGGTGCAGCCAGACCAGGAACGACAGCACGCCGATGGCGGCCGTGGCGTAGACCATGGACTTGTAGCCGAACAGGGTCTTGCGGGCGAAGGTGGCGACGATCTCCGAGTACACGCCGAAAGCGGGCAGCACCAGGATGTAGACCTCGGGGTGGCCCCAGATCCAGATCAGGTTCACGTACATCATGACGTTGCCGCCCATGTCGTTCGTGAAGAAGTGCGTGCCCAGGTAGCGGTCCATGGTCAGCAGCGCGAGCGTGGCGGCCAGCACGGGGAAGGCGGCGACGATCAGGACGTTGGTGACCAGCGAGGTCCAGGTGAAGATCGGCATCTTCATCAGGCTCATGCCCGGCGCGCGCATGCGCAGGATGGTCACGATGAAGTTAATGCCGGAAAGCGTGGTCCCGAGCCCGGATATCTGCAGCGCCCAGATGTAGTAGTCCACCCCGACGCTCGGGCTGTAGTCGAGCCCCGAGAGCGGCGGATAGGCCAGCCAGCCGGTCGCGGCGAATTCACCGACGAACAGCGAGATCATCATGAGCGCGACGCCGGCGCCGAACAGCCAGAAGCTCAGCGAGTTCAGGAACGGGTAGGCCACGTCGCGGGCGCCGATCTGCAGCGGCACCACCAGGTTCATCAGCCCGGTGATGAAGGGCATCGCCATGAAGAAAATCATGATGACGCCGTGGGCGGTGAAGATCTGGTCGTAGTGGTGCGGCGGCAGGAAGCCGGCCGAGTCGGCGGAGGCGACCGCCAGCTGGGTGCGCATCATGATGGCGTCGGCGAAGCCGCGCAGCAGCATGATCAGCGCGACGATGATGTACATCACGCCGATGCGCTTGTGGTCGACGGAGGTCAGCCATTCCGTCCAGAGGTACTTCCACTTGCGGAAGTAGGTGATGGCGCCCAGGAGCGCTACGCCTCCCAGGCACACGGCGGCCAGCGTAACCATGACGATGGGTTCATGGAACGGAATGGCCTCGAGGGTAAGTTTCCCGAGCATTGTTAGTTGATTCCTGCGATCAGATTATTCGACGTGGGAGTGCACGTGGCGGAGTCCACGCCGGCCATCTTGGTCATCGTGCTGCCCAGGATGTACTCGAACATGGAGGGCGGCACCGACGAATACTTGACTACCGGATTGTGTTCGCTGCGCTTGGTCAGCTCGGCGTAGACCTCGGGGGTCAGCGCGCCGGGAGCGGCCTTGGCTTCCTTGATCCAGTTGTCGAACCCTTCTTGCGACATGGCGTGCGCCTTGAAGCGCATGCCCGAGAAACCGCCGCCGCTGTAGTTGGCCGAAATGCCGGCGTAGGTGCCGATTTCGCGCGCGTTCAGGTGCAGCTTGGTCTCCATGCCGGCCATCGAGTAGATCTGGCTGCCCAGCTGCGGGATGAAGAACGAGTTCATGACCGTGGCCGAGGTGATCCGGAAATTGACCGGAACGTCCACCGGGAAGGCGATCTCGTTGACCGTAGCGATGTCGTACTCGGGGTAGATGAACAGCCACTTCCAATCCAGCGAAACCACCTCGATGGTCACCGGCTTGTGCTCGGAGACGAGCGGCTTGTAGGGGTCCAGCGCATGCGTGGAGCGCCAGGTGATCACGGCGAGGATCGCCACGATGATGCAGGGCACGCTCCAGACCACGACTTCGATCGCGGTGGAGTGGGCCCACTTGGGCTGGTAATCGGCTTTGGTATTGGATGCGCGGTATTTCCAGGCGAATGCCAGGATCATGACGATGACCGGAATCACGACGATGAGCATGAGCCCGGTCGTCGTGAACAGCAGCGTCCTTTCCTGCATGCCGATGTCTCCCTTGGGGGAGAGGATTTCCATGTTGCAGCCGCCAAGCAGCATGACCGCGCCGACGCCAATAATGCGCGTAAGGGTCGCAAGGAGGGGGTGTTTCACGTACAGCCTTGGATGGATGATGGGAAATGCTGCGTAGCAGCAGACTGGAATGCTGCTAGGCAGCAACGTCCATCCTATCGGTTTGATCTGGGTCAAGCCTGCGACGAATGGTCGCATTGCCTGGCGCGGCGCCGGCCCCATTGTCCGGGCTTAGGGGTTTTCCCTGGCGGGAGAAGGGTTTAGCGCCGGGGGCGGGGTGCGACGATATGTCGCACCTGCACAAAGCCGGGGTGCGACTTTATGTCGCACCTGCACAAATCAGTCGACCAGCACTTCGCGTTCCGGCCCCGGTTTTTTCGCCAGCTTGCGCTGCAGGGAGCGGCGGTGCATGCCGAGCAGGCGGGCGGCGGCCGAGACGTTGCCGCCGGTTTCGTGCAGGGCCTGGTGGATGTGCTCCCATTCCAGGCGGTGCAGGGGGGTCATGGTGGTTTCGATGGCCACGGACTCGGGCTTCACCAGCCCCAGCGTGCGCAGGATCATGGGCGCGGTGGCCGGCTTGGGCAGGTAATCGTCGGCGCCGCGCTTGATGGCCTCCACGGCGGTGGCCACGCTGGCGTAGCCGGTGACCAGCAGGATGCGCATGTCCGCGCGCAGCGCGCGCAGCGGGCGGATCAGGGTCAGGCCGGAGTCCTCGCCCAGGCGCAGGTCCACCAGGGCGAAGGCGGGGCGGATCTCTTCGGCCACGCGCAGCGCTTCCGCGATGCCGGTAGCGGTGCGGGTTTCCAGGCCGCGCCGCGACAGGCTGCGCTGCAGCGTCCGGACGTAAAGCTCGTCGTCGTCGATCAACAGGCCAAGATCGGTTGGATTCATCACATTCAAGTCCCTGGACTGCCCTGGGTCTGGCCCAGCGGCAGGTAAAAGCGGATGCGCGTGCCTCCCCCTTCGGCGGCGGTCATGGTCATTTCTCCTCCGAGCTGCTCGACCGTGGCGTGCGACAGCGCCAGGCCCACGCCCAACCCTCCCGGCTTGCCGCTGTTGAACAGGCTGGTGGCCGGCAGCACGGTGTGGTCGGGGTCGAAACCCTGGCCGTAGTCCCGCACTTCGCCGCGCAAGGCGCCATAGCCGTACTCCAGATGCAGGTCCACGCGCGGCACGTTGACGGCTTCGCCGGCGTCGGCCGCGTTGTTCAGGAGCGCCTGCAGCAGATGGGCGATGGCCGGATCGACCCGCAGGCTGCCGGGCAGGGCGCCCGAACGCTGCAGATCGATGGTCGGCCGGATCAGGCGCCATTGTCCCACCACGCGCACCAGGTCCACGGCGGTTGGGACCGCCAGATTGCGGATACGTTCCCGGCACAGGGCCAGAAGCTGGCTGAGCGTGGACACGTCGGCGCGCAGATCTTCGTCCTTGACCTCGGCGGCGATCTCGTCGGCCAGCAGCGTCATGGTCGCCAGCGGCGTGTTCAGCTCGTGCGCCATGGCTGCGGCATGGGTGGCCAGCGCCACGATGCCCTCGTTGCGGGTGAAGCGCTCGCGCAGCCGGGCCAGTTCGCGCTCGCGGGCGCGCAGGTCCGAGGCCAGGCGGGTGGAGAACACCAGCACCACCACCACCGAG
>Ga0182742_1005088_pt1 | contig 11391 bp, 5 predicted proteins | sample eDN5th37CBELigMG_FD_128880 | JGI IMG/M metagenome (GOLD analysis project Ga0182742, IMG submission 128880) | Enriched Miracle-Growth compost microbial communities from Emeryville, California, USA - eDNA 5th pass 37_C BE-Lig MG (version 2)... ... | reverse complement strand
GTGGGCGTTGTAGCCGGACTTGGCTTCGCCGAACTTTTCGTCAACATGGCCAAGGGCACGATCGGCTGGATCCAATTCCCCGGATGGCTGAAAGGCATGGTCGTTGCGGCCGTCGCACTGCTCTGTGTGGTTGCTGCCTTTGTCGGCTCGAGACCTGCGACGGCCGTCGAGCCCGCGCGAGTGTTCCGTGCCTGAAATGGTGGCAGAAAACCTGGAAGTCGCGTACGGCGCGGGCGCCTCGCGCACACCTGCACTTCGGGGAGTGAGTACAACGCTGAAGCCAGGCACATTCACCCTGGTCATGGGTCCTTCCGGCAGCGGGAAGACCAGTCTCCTGACAATCCTTGGCGCGCTGGCACCGCCCGATGGCGGACGCGTGCTGGTGGACGGCACCGACATAACAGCCATGTCGGAGCGGGCGCGCACGGAATTTCGTCGCAAGAAGATCGGCTTTATCTTTCAGTCATTTCGATTGATGACCGGATTGACCGCTGAAGAGAACGTTCGGATGTCTCTGTCCATGCGCGGCTTTAGCGACGATGCAAGGCTCGCGCGCGAAGCTCTGGACGCTGTCGGACTTTCACAAAAGCGGCGCCTGAAGTCGAACGAGTTGTCCGGCGGTGAAAAGCAAAGGGTCGCCATTGCTCGAGCTCTCGCCCACAAACCACCCATCATATTCGCCGATGAGCCTACCGCGAGCCTCGACAGCGTCAATGGAGCGCGCGTATCAGAGTTGTTGAGTAACGCATTGTCCGAGAAGCATCGGCTGCTGCTCGTTGTTACTCACGATGACCGGCTGCTTAAGGCCGCAAATCGCGTTATCCGGATCGAGGATGGCAGGATCATTGAGGACATTTTGCGATGATCTCAAGAGTTTCTTGCGGATTGCTCGCAGTTGGCCTGGGCGCCATGGCGCCTACGTTGGCCGCTGAGACAATCCCCGACAATGTTGTTGCCGCGGCGCCCGGCCGCCTCGAGGGCGCAGGTGACATCACACCAATAGGCACTGGCGCCACCGGGATCGTGAAAAAGGTCCTCGTCAAAGAAGGCGACTGGGTGAAAGCTGGACAGGTGCTCGTCGAGATCGACTGCGACCTCATCCAGGCGGAGATTCGTGAACGTGAAGCGCAGGTTGTTGCCGAAGATGTCAATGTGACACGCACCAAGGCGGGAGCGCGCGACGAAGAACTGGCTATCGCCATTTCGGTCGTGCGTGTTTCGGAGGCACGTGCAGGGGAGTCGGAGAAAGCACTACAGCGGCTATTGGCGCTGCAGGAGGGCATTGCCAGTCGTGCCCGTATCCTTGAGGCGGAACGCGACTCCAAGATGGCTGCGGCGCAGCTTCTGGAGGCCCGTCAGCGCCTCCGCATGTTGCAGGCGGGTGCGCGCGGTGAAGATATTGCAGAGGCGGAAGCGAAGAAAGCGTTGGCCGTCGCGGCTCTCGATCATGCGCGCAAGCGGCTCGAACAATGTACCGTCCGTTCGCGTGCGGAAGGCACCGTGTTGTCGACAAGTGTCACACCCGGTCAATATGTCGCCGCGACGGCTCCGTCCCCTCTGCTTAAGATGGTGGATGATCGCGTAATGCGGGTGCGCGCGGAAGTCGACGAACTGGACCTGGGAAGAGTCTGCATCGGCCAGTCCGCGAAAGTGACCGCGGACGGCTTCAAAGGCATCTCCTTGACCGGGACGGTGACGCAGATGAGCCCGAGCATGGGGCGGCGCACAATATTGAGCGGCGATCCAGCGGAGAAGGCCGACCGCGATGTACGCGAGGTCGTGGTCACACTCGATTCCACTGAAGCACGCTGGCCGATCGGATTACGCATGCTAGTATTCTTCATGAAATGCTAGCATGGCATGATGGAAGTTCTGGAGAGAACGCAGATGCGTGGTTTCTTTAGCGGCTTGCTAGGCACCTTGGTTGCAGCCGGATATGTTGTAGCGGCGAGCCCCGCATCTGCCCAGACCGTCCAGCTCACTGCCGAGCTCAGCGGCAGAAATGAAGTGCCGCCGCTGCAAAGCAATGGGACCGGGAACCTAATCGCGACGTTCGATCCAGAAACCCGCGTGTTGTCCTGGACGATCACGTATCAGGGCCTCCCCGACCTTCCAGTCGCGATGCACTTCCACGGCCCGGCTGACACCAGTCGCAATGCCGGGATTGCGGTCCCTGTCACGGGCAATCTGGCCAGTCCAATCCGCGGCCTCGCTACACTCACCGAGAGCCAGGCCGCCAACCTCTTGGCCGGCCACTATTATTTGAATGTTCATACGATTGCGCATCCGGCGGGCGAACTTCGTGGACAGGTTCTGGTCCTCAGCGCACCGGCGGGTGACAAGCAACCAGAGCAGGCCCGGCAGACGCCTGACCCAGCGGCAGCGGAGAAAGCAGCGCAGGACGCGGCGGCCCGGGCGGCAGCCGAGAAGGCGGCACGCGATGCCGCTGCCGCAAAGGCAGCAGCCGAAAAGGCCGCAGCAGAAAAGGCGACCCAAGAAGCGGCCGCTCGGGCGGCTGCCGAGAAAGCCGCACGCGATGCCGCTGCCGCAAAGGCGGCAGCCGAAAGGGCAGCAGCGGAAAAGGCGACCCAGGAAGCGGCCGCTCGGGCGGCTGCCGAGAAAGCCGCACGCGATGCCGCTGCCGCAAAGGCAGCGGCCGAAAAGGCCGCAGCAGAAAAGGCTACCCAGGAAGCCGCCGCCCGGGCGGCTGCCGAGAAAGCCGCACGCGATGCCGCTGCCGCAAAGGCGGCAGCCGAAAAGGCCGCGAGCGACAAGGCTGCCGCTGAACAGATCGCCAAGGCGGCGAGTCAGAGAGCGCCTGCAGCACCGCTCGATGCCACAGCCTGCCAAGCAGCGCTCGACCAGCTGACAGCCAAGGAGCCCGTTTCGTTCCGGAGTGGCAGCGCCGTCATATCCAATGCGTCTCTGTCGCTGCTCAATCGCATCAAGGCGGTGATGCTGGAATGTCAAACAACCCGCATTGTGATTGGAGGCCACACAGACTCGATCGGATCAGAGCGCGGCAATCAGGCCCTCTCCCAGCGCCGGGCCCAGGCCGTTGTCGATTTCATGGTGAAAGGTGGCGTCGCGAGAGACAATTTAACCGCGGCCGGCTTTGGCTCGGCCAAGCCGATAGCATCAAATGCGAACGCAGAAGGGCGTGCGCGCAATCGTCGGATCGAGTTTATCGCGAAATAGCAATTTTGGGTTGTGGCATCAGTTGTCGGCGCGCAATCTTCACGTGGCGCGCTGACAGAGCTGATCGACGGATTTGAGAAGGTCGCCGCGCGCCGTGTCGAGAAAGAAATGGCCGCCCGGAAACATTTTCACAGTGAAATCTGCGCTGGTCTGGTCGCGCCACGCTTCGAGCCAGAACGGTAGCGTTGTCCGATCACTCATGCCGCCGAACGCGGCGATCGGGCATTCCAGCGGCGGCTCGGCCGCATAGACATAGTTTTGCGCCAGTTCGAGATCAGCGCGCAGGAGCGGCATGATCATTTTCAGCATCTCCGGATCGTTTAGGACCGGCTCAGGTATGGCGCCGAAACGATCGGCAATGAATGCGACGAGCGCTTCATCGCTGAGGCTGCTTATCGCTGGCTCACGCTGATGAATGGTCGGCGCACGACGTCCGGCGAGGAATAGATACCGCGGTCTCGGAAGGCCTTTCCGGCGCAAATCACGCGCGACCTCAAATGCGAGCAAGGCGCCAACGCTGTGTCCAAAGAGCGCGAATGGCTGCGAGAAATACTCCTGCAGACTGGTGGTGACGAGATCAACAAGCGTGGGAAAATGCGAGATCGGCGGCTCCTGGTATCGATTCCAGCGGCCGGGTGTTTGCACTGCGCAGATCTCATATTTCGGGCCGAGCTGTTTCGACCATGCTCTGAAAGACTGAGCGTTGCCCCCCGCATGGGGAAAACAAAAGAGCCGCAACCGAGCATTTGGCTCGTGTTGATAAAGTGGCAGCCAGACATTGCGTTCGGCAGGTCTCATTCGCCCGCCTGCTGAAACAGCCGAATCTCACCCCGCGCCGTCGCGCGCCTGCAGGTGTCGATGATCGCGTTCGAAAGCGGCCCGGGAGCATCATAGTGAAGATTGTGACCGCCCTTCAACGTGACACGGTTCGCCTGAGGCAGGCTCTCGCGTTGCGTCTCTGCGTGCTCAGGTCTCAACAAATTGCTCGACTCGCCATACACCATGGCGATGGGAGCCGACAATTTGCGAAGCGATCGAAGAAGTGCGTTCGGATCGGCCCCGGCAAAGCTGCCGAACCCGATGCCCGCACGCGCACCCAAACGCGCATCCGAACGCCAGCGATAGCCTCGCTCGACCGCCTCGGTCATCCGGCGCGCCATCGTCAGCGCAAAATCGGCTGATAGTGACGGAGAGCCCTGTCGTAATCGATTCGCCGCTTCCTCCACCGACGGGAAAACAGGATGCCGGGGCGGAGTAGCCAGATAGTCCAGTTGCACCGACAACAAATCGCCGGCGTCGCCCGCGCGCGCGACCGCATCGACAGGCGCTTCGACCAGGACCAGCGATTGCACTTCGTGCGGCCGAGCTGCCGCAAATAGCGCCGCAAGAGCCGCACCCATCGAATGTCCGGCAAGGTGTATCGGCCGCACGAACAGGCCAGAGCGTATAAGATGATCCAGATCGCCCAGAAAATCGAGAGGGTGATACAGCACCCCTGCCGGAGTGTGATCAGACATACCATGGCCGCGCAAATCAGGTGCCACGACCCGATAGCCGGCATCGGCAAGGCGAGCGGCGACGAGATGCCACGCTGCACCATGCTCCAGCAGACCGTGGATCAGCATGATCGGCTCGCCGTCGGGATCTCCCCATTCACAGAGGCATGAATGCCCGCCTGAGAGCTCTAAAATGCGCTCGCTCCAAACGACGGATGTTGCAGGGCGATCTGCCTCGATCTCGTAGCCAAATTCTCTTGCCATTTCTCTCGTTCGGCCGGAGAGCGTGTGAGAGGAGTTGCTCTGGCGCCATCGGTCGGCCAGCGCCGCATCGATCGTCCGATGGCTCATGAAATTCGGATCGTTAAGAGGCGCCGATTCCGGATGCAATCCATCGTGCATGCGCCCACTATCATAGGGCCGGAGCACGGCCTCATCGAACGCGATACCAAGGAAATCGCAAATGCGACCAGCTTCCTGTGACGGATCGCGGACGAGATCCTCATAGCGAAGCGTCAACACGCGATCCGGGCCGACCTCCGCGGCGAAGTCGCGAATATTACGATAACTCTGGTACCAGATGTCCTCGGCAAGCCTATGCGGATTGGGGTCGTCGACGCCTATCAGGCGGTCGAACCGCATTCTTACGAACGACTCGATGACGGCGAGCGGATGCCGCACGAGGCAAATGTAGCGCGCATTCTCAAACATCTGTTCCGCTCGCCGCAATGCATCGATGCTGCCGGCATAGGCGGGTGTCTTGTCGACCAGCATGCGGGGAGCGGATGCCGACTGAAGGAGCCGGTAGACATCCTGAATAGCGACATCGTCCCTTTCAAGCTCACGAACGCGATCGACACATTCCCGCGCATCGGCACCTTGAAGCTCCATGAGAGCACGGGCCAATCCCTCACCGAAATAGGTGGCCCCAAGCCGGATTGCGCGCTCGCTCATCGAAGCGAAGGGCAGCAAATGCAATTCGGGAGGAGCGAAAAGCTGAGAATGGCCAGCCAGCATGACACGTAGCAGCGTCGATCCGGATCTCGGAGCTGAAAGCACAAAAGCGATCGGCGCATTACGTTTGCCTGCTGGCTTCATCGTGCGAACGACGAACTTGTGTTCGAGCGTGGCGAGAGTCGATGACTCCGATTGCACCGCCGTCGCACCCGGCTTGTGCGAGCGCTCGAACTCTACTGCCAGGTACTCCGCGAGTAGCCTGACCGTCGGGCGTTCATAGACCTCGCGCGGATAAAGCGTGATGCCGATTTTCTGCTTGAGGCGGCTCAAGATTTCCATAATCGCGAGCGAATCGACGTCAAGGTCAGTGATGCGGGTGTCTGCGGCAATGTCTGCCGTCGAGATGCCCAATGTGCTCGCAATCACATCTCTGCACAGCTCGGCGAGCGCCGTTTCACGTTCCGGTCGCGCGCAAGCCACCAACGCCGCAACCATTTCCGTTTCGCTTTGCGATGCCTGAACCGGCGTCGTACTCAACTCAGAAAGCATCGGACGCACCCAATCCGGTGCGATCTGGGCATGCGCTAAGCTTCCAAGATCACCGGGCAGCACAGCGGCTTGCACGACCTTGTTGGCGATTGCGAGTTCTAGTGCTCGGAGACCCTCCTCCGGCGACATGGCCGGGGCCTGTAGCCCGTCTGCACGGACTTGCCTGCGCGCAGCAACGGCCTTTGCCATGCCTATATCGCGCCATTCGCCCCAGTCGATGCACGTCGCCGGGGTTCCTTGCTGGCGCATCGAATGGGAGGCCGATCCCAGGAACGCATTGGCTGCGGTGTACGCGGCTGTGCCCGCCTCTCCGACAAGCGCAGAGGCAGACGAGAAAAGAACGATAAAATCGAGAATGTGATCGCGCGCGATGTCTTGAAGGACCGCCGTGCCCGAGACCTTCGCCACCATTACGCGCCAGAGAGATTTCCAGTCCAGTCGGTCGAGCGGAGCGACCTCGAGCACGCCCGCAGCGTGAATGATGCCTTGCAGCGGATAGCCACTTCCCTGGATGTTTGCGACCACCTCCCGCATGGCGGCTCGATCAGCCACGTCGGCGCTGTAGCGCCTAATTGTAACGCCCAGCTGATGCAGCGCGTCCAATTCGGGCGCTAATTCGCTGGCAGCATGCCGCCCTACAAGGGCAAGGTGCCGCGCACCACGATCGACGAGCCGTTTCACGGACAACATCCCGAGACCGCCCAGGCCGCCAGTCACCAGATAGGTCGCGGTGGCCGACAGGCGGATCGGTTCGTGCGCGCGACTTGCCTCTGGAAACCGCACGATCCGTGCTACCCTGCGTTCTCCTTCGCGTATGGCAATCTGCGTATCATCATTGGCAAGGCGAGGCCGCGTAGCCTCGTCCAGCAAAGTGAGCGCGTCCGCTGTCCGGGAGTGCCCGGCAAGATCGAGGACGACACAATTGAGTGTCGGTTGCTCGGTCGCGACCACACGACCTAGGCCACACAGCGTGGCCTGATGCGCCATCAGCCCGCCCTCGTTGCCCTCCACCTCGATGGCGCGCCGCGTCGCAACCAGGAGCCGCGGTCGGCGGCCCGATTCTGCTGCGACCAGGCCATTGACAAGATTCACCAGGCCACCGCTGATGCGCTGTTGCCATGCTTCGCCGGTGGGTTGCAATCCAGTTGGTGGATCCTCAAGGCCCCACAAATATAAGATACCATGACAGCCTCTGTCGGCGCCGAACGCCTCACGCCAGAGCCGCGTGATGTCCGAAACGCTGGAATGGTCGACGGAAAATGATCCATCGACGTTACGGGCAAAGTATTCGCCCGGTCGCACGACAACCGCATCCTCGCCACGTCGCCTGATCTCCTGGACGACCAGGTCATCGAGGTCGCCGTCGCCAAAGACAAGCCATGCCGGCGCGCGTTCGGCAGAGGCCACTCGCTGCCCGATAATGACCGCTTGCTGAATCTCAACACCGAAAGCGGCGACATCCTTTCCGGGCACAGCGACCGCGTCGCCGCACCCAACGTCCCGCAGGACGGCGAGCCACTTATCTCGTCCCAGCAGCGGATGCGATGGCCGCAAGTTGCGATCCGTGAAGGCCCACCACCCAGGAAGGAGCCCAAACATGATGTCGAGCCAGCCTTTTGGAGTGACGCCCTCAACCGCGACGATCAGCCCGCCAGGGGCAAGAAGTTCATTCAGATATCCCGTGCTGCGCCGGACGTCTTTGGTGGCATGCAGGACGTTGACCGCAAGTACGAGATCGAACTGCCCCGGCGCGAATCCTTGCGACAAGCCGGAGCAATCGAGATCGAAGACACCTGCACAAAAACCCCCTACGCTGGCAAACTGCTGGGCGGCCGCCGCCGCAAACGCAGGCGAGATATCCGTGAATACGTAGTCCGTACGATCCGCCGGCAGCAGCGGCAGCACTTGGGACGTCGTAGCGCCGGTTCCGCCGCCAACTTCGAGAATCCGCAGCCGCCGATCGGGACCAAGCGCGTCGATTGCGCGCTGGACCGACAAACGGATCAACTCGTTGAGAGCCCTATAGGCGACCGACTCGGCATAGAAATTGTCCAGCGTGGTTGTTTCGTCACGCGCAAACAACAGCTCAACTGGGTCGGACCGTCCTTGCAGTACAGCCGGCGCATTGATCGCGCAGCGCTTCAATAGCCCAAGTTCGATCGCGCCGGAGGGCGATTGTCGGATCAGTTCGCTTGCCTCGGCTTCAAGGTCGCTATCCGCCGGGGCTTGCAACACCGATATCCGGTCACCATCGATGTGAAGATGATGCCTCTCCGCCAGTATTTCGAGCAGGCGCCTGAAATACTCATGATACGCTGGAACGACGCCCAATCGCCGCACCAACGCGGCGATCGAGACAGCTTCCCCGACTGGCATCGACCATCCGAGACGCCGAAGGATGTGAGCGGCCGCACTGGCAGCAAACTGATCGAGAACTGGAACTAGCGTTGCGTACGCCTCGAGAGGTGCTGCAAGACGTTCCCGCAATTGCGGGATTTCGGAATTGATCCGGGCGGCAAGGTCTGTCACCGGCGGAAGCGCGCTCGCAGCCGAACGAAGGCCGGCCCTGCCAGCTGGGCGCCAGGCGAGCTTGTAGAAATAGTCACGGACCCGGGCATCGATATCCGCGTTCGTTTTTTGCTCCGCCACGGCGGATTGGTGGGCCGATTTGGTGAACAGGTCGCCGGAAATTACCCAGCAACGCTGCCTTTCAAACGGATAAGTGGGCAATTCCAGCCGACGCCAATCATCTTCACGATAAAGGGCCTGCCAGTCGACGCGCGCTCCGGCCACCCACGATTTTGCGATGATATGAAGCTGGGCCGAGTCTTTCAGTGATGCGGTAGGTGCAACTTCCGGCGAAGGCGTGCGAGCCTGCCCGGAGAACACCATAGGGTCCGAAAGGTTGCCGGCAAACCGTTCGAGCCTCTCGGAGGCAGCTGCCGTGCAATCCGCAACAACGGCCAACCGGTATGGCAACGTCGCGCGACCTGTGTTCATCGTAAAGCAAACATCGCCGAAATCGGTCGCCGGGTTTTCCCTGCAGAACGTTTCCAACCTCGCGGCGAGTGCGCGGAGCGCACTCTCGCTCTTTGCCGAAATCGTCAGGACGTGATCCTGAGGCGGCGCCTTGTCAGGCCTTTTCTCAGCGACCGGCGGCGCTTCCTCGATGATCAAATGTGCATTGATCCCGCTCAATCCGAAAGAGCTGACGCCTGCGATCCGACGACGCCCGCCGCTCTTCCAGTCACGAGCCTTGTTCGCAACACGCAACGACAGTTGATCCCACGACACGTGCGGGGTCGGGTTGTGGAAATGCAAATGCGGTGGCATTTGCTCGCGCTCAAGCGCGAGAACAGTCTTGATGACACCGGCGACGCCGGCAGCCGCTTCAAGATGTCCGATATTTGTTTTCACCGATCCGATCCAGCACGGATTGTCCGGCGAATGGCCATCGCGCATCACCTTGTCGAGCGCCCGGAGCTCGATCGGGTCTCCAAGCGGCGTCCCGGTCCCGTGGGTTTCGACATAGTCGATCATATCCGCGGTAATCCCGGCCGATTGCATCGCATCGCGGATCAGCGAAACCTGTGCGGATCCGTTCGGAACGGTCAGGGCCCCGCTCCTGCCGCAATGATTGACCGCCGAGCCGCGGATCGTCGCGTGGATACGAAACCCGCGTCTGATCGCGTCCGATAGACGCATTAGCACGAGGGCACCACACCCCTCACCTCTCGAATATCCATCAGCCGATGCATCGAATGCCTTTGAGCGACCGTCTGGCGCAAGTACATGCGTTTTCGTCAGCAGGACGTTCATCTCGGGCGAAAGGATCGCATTGACCCCGCCGGCGACAGCAACATCGCATTCCCTGTTGCGAAGACTCTGGCCCGCGAGATGCATTGCAACAAGCGATGATGAACATGCCGTTGCAACAACCATACTTGGCCCTTGCAAACCCAGCGCGTAAGACAAACGGCCCGCGGGGAAACTGAGCCCGTTCGACATCGCAGCGAATGGATCGATCTTGTCGAGTTCTCCGGTACCCATCAGGATTCGGAGATAGTCAACGGTCATCAATCCGAAGAAAACCCCCGTCTTGCTATCGACCAGCCGATCTGGCGCAATCCCTGCGCGTTCGAGCGCTTCCCACGAGGTCTCGAGAATCATGCGCTGCTGCGGATCGATGCGCTCCGCCTCGCGCGGATGGATATTGAAGAAAGCCGCATCGAACTTGTCTATGTCACGAATGAATCCGCCTTGCCTTGTGTACATCTTGCCGGCGGAATCAGCGTCGGGGCTGTAAAGCGCGTCGATGTCCCACCGGTCCGCCGGAACCTCACTCATGCAATCCCGACCTGTGATCAGGCTGTTCCAAAATCCCTCGATATCCTCTCCGTCGCCTGGAAATCGACAAGCCATTCCAACGATCGCTATTGGCTCACTGCGTGCCAGCTTGAGGGCATCCACCTGCGCACGAAGCTCGCGCACTGCAATTGCCGCCTTTTGCAGCGGCGTGAGCTCAGGTGCCCGATCCCGGCCGGTCGCATCATCCTCGATCGCGCTCATCCGACTGCACCATATTCATTGCGCCGCTCGGACGACGTCTCGTCGAGTACACGCAGGTACTCCTCATCGATCATTCGAGCGAGTTCATCATCCGAGATCTGATCGATGGCGGACACTAGATCACCCGGCTGCGCCACAGGAGCCGGAGGCATTTCCTGCTTCGACGAACCAAACAGCTCAGTTTCGATAAACCGCACCAGCAATTCAGGCGTGGGATTTTCGAACAGCAACGTCGATGGCAATTGCAGACCAAAGCCGCACTCCAGCCGATCCTTCAATTCGACTGCCATGAGCGAATCGAGGCCAACGTCAAAGAGGCGACTGCCCGGCTCGAGCACGCCTCCCGACTCCATCATCAGAACTCCTGCAATCTCGTTCTGAATGATGGCCAGCAACGTCGCGCCGCGACTTTCGACCGGAATATCTGCGACCTTAACCCTTAAATGCGGAGTCTTCGCAGCGATCGCATCGCGCAGGCGGCGTACAAGACGCGAGAACAGCAGGGGCCGGCTTTCCGAAGGCATGCGTGCGACGAACCGATCCCACTGCACCGGCAGAACCATCGCGTGCGCCGCTCCGCCTGCGATCAACTGTTCTAAAGCGTCCCGACCCAGCTCGGTAT
>Ga0182742_1005087_pt1 | contig 11392 bp, 9 predicted proteins | sample eDN5th37CBELigMG_FD_128880 | JGI IMG/M metagenome (GOLD analysis project Ga0182742, IMG submission 128880) | Enriched Miracle-Growth compost microbial communities from Emeryville, California, USA - eDNA 5th pass 37_C BE-Lig MG (version 2)... ... | reverse complement strand
CGGAGGGCGTTGTCGAGGGCGTTGACCGGCCCGTTGCCCTCCGCGGTGCGGATCACCCGCTCGCCGCCGACGTGGATCTTCACCGTGGCCTCGGTGGTGACGCCGCCGCCCTCCACCTCGTCGGTGATCACGCGGTAGGACTCCACCGTGAAGTAGTCGGGCGTCCAACCGGCGGCCCGCCGCATGAGCAGCTCGAGCGACCCGTCGGCGGCCTCGAAGTGGTAGCCCTCGTACTCCAGGCGCTTCAGCTCGTCGACCACCCCGGTGAGGGCGGGGCCGTCGAGGGCGATGCCGAGCTCCTCGGCCTTGAGCTTGAGCGTGCTCCGCCCGGCCAGCTCCGACACCACGAAGCGGGTGCCGTTGCCGACGGCCTCGGGGTGCACGTGCTCGTAGGCGTCGGGCCGGCGGGCGATGGCCGACACGTGCAGGCCGGCCTTGTGCGCGAAGGCCGACGACCCCACGTAGGGCGCCTGCGGGTTGGGCGTGATGTTGACCAGCTCGGCGATGTGGTGGCTCACCGAGGTGAGCCGCTCCAGGTGCCCCTCGGGTAGGCACTGGATGCCCATCTTCAGCTCGAGGTTGGCGATGATCGTGGTGAGGTTGCAGTTGCCGGTGCGCTCGCCGTAGCCGTTGATGGTGCCCTGCACCTGCGAGGCGCCGCCCCGGACGCCGGCCAGGGCGTTGGCCACGCCGCACCCCGTGTCGTCGTGGAGGTGCACCGCCACCTTCACGTCGTCGCGGAAGTGGGCCACCACCTCCGCCACGGCGCGCTCCACGTCGAAGGGCAGCGACCCGCCGTTGGTGTCGCACAGCACCAGCGTCGACGCGCCCTTGGTGGCCGCGGCCTCCAGCACGCGCAGGCTGAACTCGGGGTTGCGCCGGTAGCCGTCGAAGAAGTGCTCCGCGTCGAAGAGCACCTCGAGGCCGTGGCCGCGGAGGAACTCCACCGAGTCGGCCACCATCGCCGCGCCCTCGTCGAGGGACGTGAGCAGCGCCTCGGTCACGTGGTAGTCCCAGCACTTCCCGACGATGCAGACCGCCGACGTGCCCGCCTCGACCAGGTGGCGCAACGTCGCGTCGTCGTCGACCTTGCCCTTCGGCCGCCGGGTGGAGCCGAAGGCCACGAGGCGCGACGTGGACAGCGGGAGCTCCTTGGCCGCCCGCCGGAAGAACTCGTCGTCCTTGGGGTTGGCGCCGGGCCAGCCGCCCTCGATCCAGTGCACGCCGAGGTGGTCGAGCTGCTCGGCGACGCGCAGCTTGTCGTCGACGGTGAGGGAGATGCCCTCCAGCTGCGAGCCGTCCCGCAGCGTGGTGTCGTAGATCTCGACGCGCCGACGCGGTACCTGCGGCTCAGTTGACATGCTCCACCCAGTCCTTGTAGCGGTCGACCTGTCCGCGCACCGCTCGTGCGTACTCGTCGGCGATGGCCTTGGTGATGGGCCCGGGGCACGGGATGGGCCGGTCGTCGACCGCGTTCACCGAGCTGACCTCCGCGGCGGTGCCGCACACGAACATCTCCTCGGCGATGTAGAGGTCGCTGCGGGCCAGCTCACCGATGCGGACCTCGAAGCCGAGGTCGCGGGCGATCGTCATCACCGACGCCTGGGTGATGCCCTCCAGCGCGCCGGCCACGAGCGGCGGCGTGATGAGCGTGCCGCCGCGCACCACGAAGATGTTCTCGCCGGTGCACTCGCTCACGAGGCCCTGCGGGTTGAGCATGATGGCCTCGTCGTAGCCGGCCTTCAGCGCCTCGACCTTGGCCAGCGAGGAGTTCACGTAGTTCCCGGTGGTCTTGGCCGCAGGCGGCATGGTGTTGTGGTCGTGGCGGGTCCACGACGAGATCTTCATGCGCACGCCCTTCTCGACGGCGTCGTCGCCGAGGTAGGCGCCCCATGGCCAGCAGGCGATGGCCACATCGACCGAGCAGGGCAGCGTGTTGAGGCCCATCTCGCCGTAGCCGTAGTAGGCGATCGGCCGGATGTAGCACGACGCCAGCCCCGTGGAGCGCACGGTCTCCTTCACCGCGGCGACGAGCTCGGGCACCGAGTACGGCAGCTCCATCATGAGGATGCGGGCCGAGTTGGCCATGCGCTGCATGTGCTCGGTGAGGCGGAACACGGCCGGGCCCTTGGACGTCTCGTAGGCCCGGATGCCCTCGAACACGCCGGTGCCGTAGTGCAGGGTGTGCGTGAGGACGTGGATCTTGGCGTCGGCCCAGTCGACCAGCTCGCCGTTGAGCCAGATCTTGGGCGTGGGCGTGATGGGCATGGCGGTTACACCCTCCCGGCGATGGCGTCGCCGATCGCGGTCGTGGAGCCCTGGATCGGCTCGCTGCAGGCCTTGCGGATGCGGGCGGCGGCCTCGGCCTCGCCCAGGAAGTCGAGCATCATGGCGGCGGACAGCACGGCCGCCGTGGGATCGGCCTTGCCGGTGCCGACGATGTCGGGGGCCGAGCCGTGCACCGGCTCGAACATCGAGGGGCCGGTGCGGGACGGGTTGAGGTTGGCCGACGAGGCCAACCCGATGCCCCCGCTCACCGCGCCGCCGAGGTCGGTGAGGATGTCGCCGAAGAGGTTGTCGGTGACGATCACGTCGTAGCGCCCCGGGTCCTGCACGAAGTAGATGCAGGCCGCGTCCACGTGGTTGTAGGCGGTGGTCACGTCGGGGTGCTCGGCAGCCACCTCGTCGAAGGTGCGCTGCCACAGGTCGCCGGCGAACGTGAGCACGTTCGTCTTGTGCACCAGCGTCAGGTGCTTGCGGGGCCGCGACGCCGCCAGCTCGAAGGCGTACCGCACGCAGCGCTCCACGCCCATGCGGGTGTTGACCGAGCCCTGCGTGGCCACCTCGTGCGGCGTGCCCTTGCGCAGGAACCCACCCTCGCCGGCGTAGGTGCCCTCGGTGTTCTCGCGGATCACGAGGAAGTCGTGGCCCGGCGCCGTGAACGGGCGGAGGTTCACGTACAGGTCGAGCTCGAAGCGCAGCTTCAGCAGCAGGCCCCGCTCTATCACGCCCGGCGGCACCTCCGGGGTGCCGACCGCGCCGAGGAGGATGGCGTCGAAGCCCCGCAGCTCGTCGAGCACGCTGTCCGGGAGGATCGTGCCGTCGCGCAGGTAGCGGGCGCCGCCCAGGTCGAGGTCGGTGGTCTCGACGGCTACCCCCGTGGCGCGCACCACCTTCAGGGCCTCGGCCACCACCTCCGGGCCGATCCCGTCGCCGCCGATGACTGCGATCTTGTGCGCCACTCGAGCTCCTGCTGGTTGCTGCTGGTTCTGCTGGTCGGACCTTGCCCGGAAACGACAGAACCGCCCCCGAGGGGACGGTTCGCAACGCGCACGCCGGGCATGGGCGTGCGCTACGGAATGATGGCTACCCGGTGGATGATGTGGAGGCGCGGGCAGGTGTGCCAGGACACGCCTGCCAGTGTCGCCCCCGGTGGGGGCAGGCGTCAACTGCACCGCTAGCGTGGTTGCGATGTCCGAGCAGCACCATCTCACCCCCGCAGCCCATGCCCGCCTGTCGGCGGAGCTGCAGGAGCTCACGACCAAGGGCCGTGTCGAGGTGGCCGAGCGCATCTCCCGCGCCCGGGAGATGGGCGACCTGTCGGAGAACGGCGACTACCACGCCGCCCGGGAGGACCAGGGCCTCATGGAGGCCCGCATCCGCCAGCTGGAGGCGATGCTGAAGGACGCCGTCATCGTCGAGCCCACCTCCACCGACGAGGTCACCGCCGGCTCCGTCGTGACGCTCCTCTACGAAGGCGACGACGAGGACATGGCCGAGCGCTTCTTCCTCGGCTCGATCGAGGAGCGCGTCGACGGCGTCAGCGCGGTGATCTCCGTCGGGTCGCCGCTCGGCGAGGCGCTCCTCGGCCGCAAGGCCGGCGACACCGTGGAGTACGAAGCGCCCAACGGGCGGCTCCGGGTGATCATCCGCGCCATCGACGCCTGAGGCCGACCGGCACCCGCCCCGCATGCCGCCGCTCGACCTCGACCGGGCGCTCCTGCTCGACGCGTGCGACGAGACCGTGAAGGCGGTCGAGGCGGTCGAGGCCGCCAGCGGCGGCCCGCCGCTCCCACCCGGGCGCGAGCTGGTGCTGCCCGGCCGCGGCACCACCTTCGTCCGGGAGGTGGCCGGCCCGCCGGGCGCACCGGTCCTGGTGCTCCTCCACGGGTGGACCGCCTGCGCCGACCTGAACTGGTTCCGCTGCTACGAACCGCTCGGGCGCGAGTTCCGGGTGGTGGCCCTCGACCACCGGGGCCACGGTCGCGGGCTGCGCACCCGCCGCCGGTTCCGGTTGGTCGACTGCGCCGACGACGTCGCCGCGGTGGCCGACCTCCTCGGGCACGAGCGGGTGGTGGCGGTCGGCTACTCGATGGGCGGCGCGGTGGCCCAGCTCCTCTGGCGGCGCCACCCCGACCGGGTGGCCGGCATGGTGCTGGCCGCCACCGCCGCCACCTTCTCCGGCACCCGCCAGGAGCAGCTCAACTTCCTGGGCCTCGGCGGGATCGCGCTGGCGTCGCGCCTCGCGCCCGCCTCGGCCCGCCGGCGCGTGGCCGAGCGCGTCCTCGCCCGTCGGGACCGCGCCTACGAGGACTGGGCGGTGGCGGCCATGCTGCGCAACGACTGGCGGGCCATCCTCGAGGCCGGTCACGAGCTCGGCCGGTTCTCGGCCGTCCGATGGCTCCACGAGGTCGACGTGCCCTCCGCGGTCGTCCTCACGGGCGACGACCACGTGGTGCCCGTGCGCCGGCAGCTCCAGCTGCTGGCCGCCCTCCCCGGGGCCACGGCCCACGTCGTGCCCGGCGAGCACGACTCGTGCGTCACCCGGCCCGAGGCGTTCGTGCCGAAGCTCCTCGACGCCTGCCGCTCCGTCAGCCGGCGGATCGACGCGCCGAGCCGACCAGCCGGTGGCGCCGTTCGGCCGATCGACGGGGCGGCTCGCCCTCAGCCGCCCGCGACGGCGTCGCCGTCGGTCCGCAGCCCGGCCGCCCGCTCGACCGCACGGGCGGCGGCCACCACGGCGCCGGCGTAGCGCTCGCCGGGCCGGGCGGTGGTGCGCTCCACCGGGCCCGACACGCTCACGGCGGCGCGGACCCGGCCCTCGGCGTCGAGCACGGGCGCGCTCACCGACGCCACGCCGGCCTCCCGCTCCCCCACGCTCTCGGCCCAGCCGCGGGCGAGCACCGCGGGGTCGCCGCGCAGCACCGCCCCGGCCGACCCGCGATCGAGCGGCAGCGAGGCGCCGAGGGCCACGATGGTCCGCAACCCGTGGGGCGACTCCAGCGACTCCACGCAGACCCGGCGCTCGCCGTCGCGCACGTAGAGCTGCACGCTCTCGCCCGTGGTGTCGCGCAGGCGCTCCAGCGCCGGGCGGGCGGCGGGGCCGAGCGACAGCGCGCCCGCCGCGGCTCGGCCGAGCACCACCAGGCGGCTGCCGAGCGCGAAGCGGCCGTCGTCGTCGCGGCGGACCAACCCGTGGGCTTCCAGGGCCACGAGGAGCCGGTGGGCCGTGGCCCGGGGCAGGCCGGTGGACGCCACCACGTCGGCCAGGCTCCGCGGCCCGGCCTCGAGCCCGCCGAGGAGGCGGACCGCCTTGTCCAGCACGCCGACGCTGGTTACCGTGGTGTCCACGACACGAGAGTACCGTCTCATTCAGTGGGACACCGAACGCGAGCGAACCCGCCCTCGCAGCCCGAGGAGGCAGCGTGCAGCCACCCAGGACCCTGGCGCAGAAGGTCTGGGACGACCACGTCGTCCACACCGCCCCCGGTGAGCCGGACCTGCTCTACATCGACCTCCACCTCGTCCACGAGGTCACCTCGCCGCAGGCCTTCGACGGGCTCCGCATGGCCGGTCGTCCCGTGCGCCGGCCCGACCTCACGCTGGCCACCGAGGACCACAACGTCCCCACCGACGGCCTCGACAAGCCGATCGCCGACCCCATCTCCCGCAAGCAGCTCGAGGTGCTGCGGCGCAACTGCGCCGAGTTCGGCATCCGCCTGCACCCCATGGGCGACCCCGGCCAGGGCATCGTGCACGTGATCGGCCCCGAGCAGGGCATCACGCAGCCGGGCATGACGATCGTCTGCGGCGACAGCCACACGTCCACCCACGGCGCCTTCGGCGCGCTGGCCTTCGGCATCGGCACCAGCGAGGTCGAGCACGTCCTGGCCACGCAGACCCTGCCCCAGCAGCGGCCGAAGTGGATGGCCATCACGGTGGAGGGCGACCTGCCCGAGGGCGTCACCGCCAAGGACGTGATCCTGTCGATCATCGGCCGCATCGGCACCGGCGGCGGGATCGGCCACGTGGTCGAGTACCGCGGGTCGGCCATCCGGAGCCTCTCGATGGAGGGCCGGATGACGGTGTGCAACATGTCGATCGAGGCCGGCGCCAAGGCCGGGCTGATCGCCCCCGACGACACCACCTTCGCCTACCTCGAGGGTCGCCGGTACGCCCCCGAGGGCGCCGCCTGGGAGCAGGCCCTCGACCACTGGCGCTCGCTCACCACCGACGCGGGCGCCGCCTTCGACGCCGAGGTGGAGATCGACGCGGCCACGCTGCGCCCGTTCGTCTCGTGGGGCACCAACCCGGCGCAGGTCGTGCCCGTCGACGGCGTGGTGCCCGACCCGGACACCTTCGCCGAGCCGTCGGCGCGCGAGTCGGCCGCCCGGGCGCTGGCCTACATGGGCCTGCAGGCCGGCACCCCGATGCGCGAGGTGCCCGTCGACACCGTGTTCATCGGCTCGTGCACCAACGGCCGGTTGGAGGACCTGCGGGCCGCGGCCCGGGTGCTGGAGGGTCGCCAGGTGAAGGTGAAGCGGGCGCTGGCCGTGCCCGGCTCCGCCGCGGTGAAGGCGGCCGCCGAGGCCGAGGGCCTCGACCGCGTGTTCCGGGCCGCGGGCTTCGAGTGGCGCGACCCAGGCTGCTCGATGTGCCTGGCCATGAACCCGGACAAGCTCGAGCCGGGCGAGCGGGCCGCGTCGACCTCCAACCGCAACTTCGAGGGCCGCCAGGGGCGGGGTGGGCGCACCCACCTCGTGTCGCCGGCCATGGCCGCCGCCACCGCCGTCGCCGGGCACTTCGCCGCGCCGGCCGACCTCGCCTGACGGGCAGAAAGGACAGGATCGCCGTGAAGGCAGTGCGTGTGGTGTCCGGCCGGGCCGTGCCGCTCAGCCGCTCCGACGTCGACACCGACCAGATCATCCCGAGCGACTGGCTGAAGCGGGTGGAGCGGACGGGCTTCGGCCAAGGGCTCTTCTCGGAGTGGCGCGACGACCGGGACTTCGTGCTCAACGACCCCCGGTTCGCGGGCGCCACCATCCTCGTGGCCGGCCCGAACTTCGGGACCGGCTCGTCCCGGGAGCACGCGGTGTGGGCGATCATGGACTACGGCTTCGTGGCCGTGGTGTCGTCGCGCTTCGCCGACATCTTCCGGAACAACTGCACCAAGAACGGGCTGGTGCCGGTGACCGTGCCGGACGACGTGGCGGCGCAGCTGCTGGCCGCCGTGGAGGCCGACCCGTCGCTGGAGCTGACCATCGACATGGAGCGGCTGGTGCTGTCCGCGCCGGCGCTCGGGCTCGAGACGCCCTTCCCGATGGACCCCGCCACCCAGGAGCGGTTCCTGGAGGGCCTCGACGACATCGGGCTGTCGCTGCGCCACGTCGCAGAGATCGACCGCTTCGAGGCGGGCCGGCCGAGCTGGTTGCCCTCGACGGCCTGAGCCTGAGCGGGCTCCCGGAGGGCGCGCCGTTCGCGTGAGCGCCGGCGGTGCCATGCACCGCCGGCGCTCACGCAAACGACAGGTCCGTCAGGCGGCCGGCGGCGTCCCCACCAGCACGGCGGTCGGCTCCAGCTCCGAGCGGTCCCGGTCCGGGCCCATCACACCGAAGGTGACCACCACCGACGACCCCTTCATCCCGACCGAGCGGACGTAGCCCCCGCCCACGCCCAGCTCCGGCACGCCGGGCACCTCGTCCAGGGCCGTGGTCGTCCACGTCTCCCCGTCCACGGTCGACAGCACGTACTGCCGCCCGATGCCGTCCTCGGTGAGCTCGAACAGCACGAGCGCCATGCCGTCGGGCGACAGGGCCAGCGGGCCGGTGCCCAGCCCCTCGACGGAGCCGAAGCGCTCCTGGTCGAAGGCCTCGCCGAGGTCGAGCGTCGTCCACGACACGCCGTCGACGCTGCGCAGCAGCACCGGCATCCCGTCCACGCCCGACACCACGGCGACCAGCTCGTCGCCGAGGCGACCGGCCCCGCTCAGCCAACCCTGCACCGGCGCCACGCCGGCCGGCGTCCAGGTCTGCCCGTCCGGCGAGGTCAGCACCTGCAACGTCACGTCCTGCGCGGCCCCGCCGGGCTCGCCGTGCGTGAGCAGCGTGTAGCCGCCCTCCCCGCCCAGCACGTGGGCCGCGGCCAGACCGGCGGGCACGTCGTCGGGCAGCGCCACCTCGGTGAAGTCCGAGCCGTCGGCGGACCAGAAGGCCCGGAGCCGGCCCAGGGCGGCCAGCCGCAGGTCGTCGCTGGCGCCGAGCTCCTCCCACGTGAACCGCTGCACCGCAGGCCCGTGGACCTCCTCCTTGGCCAGCACGTGCACGTCGCCGTCGACCAGCATGCAGCCGTAGCCGCTGCCGCCGTCGGCCACCTCGGGGGCGCGACCGGCGGCGCCCGACGCGCCGGCCGCCTCGTCGCGCAGCCGTCGCTCGGCGCCCGCCCGCGCCTGGAGCTCCTCGGCGGACACCGGCACGACCGTCCCGGTGCTGCACGAGCGCTCGGCGAACGCCGCGCCCTCGGCGGGCGGCCCGTAGACCTCGACGCCCTCGGGCGTGGCGCCGATGCCCCAGGGGGCCTCGACCCCGTCGGGCAGCACCACCGCCGGGTCGAGCTGCCCCATCACGCGGGCGGCGGCCACGATGCCGTTGGGCCCCGACGCCACGCTGGTGGACGTGACCCACAGGCTCGTCGTCTGGGCCTCGAGCGCGGCCAGGTCGACCGGCAGGGCCTGCTTGGCCCACTGGGCACCGCCGTCGTCGGAGGTGCCCACCAGCAGCTGGTGGAGGGGCGCCGACCCCGACGAGCCGCCCGCCGTGGTGGCCGCCGCCGTGCCCACGGCGTAGAGGCGCCGGCCGTCGGTCTCCAGGTCGCCGAGCCAGACGCCGTCCTCGAGGAGCGAGGCCGCCTGCCACTCGACGCCGTCGGCGGAGCGGTACAGCGCCTGCGGCACCGACTGGTCCGCACCCGCCCGCCCGGGCGCGGTGGACAGGGCGTAGAGCGCCCTGCCGCTGTTGACCATCTGCATGGTGTGGCCGAGGGCCAGCGACGGGTCCGAGGGGTCGCGCCGCTCCCACTGCAGCGCCGCGCCCTGGGCCACGCCGCCGCTGGCCGGCGCCATCGTCACGGTGGGATCCGAGCCGGAGGAGGTGACCTGGTCGGCCACCAGCACGGCGGCCAGGCCCACGGCGACCACCCCCGCCAGCCGACGGCGGCCGCGGCGCTGCTGCGCCCGGCGGGCGACGCGGTCGAGCGACCCCGGCTCCAACTCGATGGTGTGGGCGCGCTGGTGCAGGTAGCGACCGACGCGATCGTCGACGTCGTTCATCGTGGTTCCTCCGGTCGCAGGTGCCCGAGACGCACCTGGAGGTGAGCGGACGCACGGTGCAGGCGGCTCTTCACCGTGCCGGGACGGATGCCGAGGGCGGCGGCGGTGTCGAGCTCCGACCACCCCAGCAGGTAGCGGCACACGATGACCGCCCGGTGCTTCAGGTCGAGCTCCGCCACCGCCCGGTGGACGTCGGGGTCGACCGGGAAGGGCGCCTCGACGGCCTCCGGCTGGTACAGCCGGTGCAACGAGCGGCGCCGGATGCGCAGGACGGACCGGGCCCAGTTGAGGGCCACCCGGTACACCCATCCGCCGGGGTTGGCGTACTGCTGCACCTGCCCCCAGCGCTGGTAGGCGCGGGCCATGGCCTCGTCGACGGCGTCGCCGGCCAGCTCGGCGTCGCCGAGCGTGAGGGCCAGGGCGCGCGCCACCGGCGTGCGGGTGTGCTCGTAGAAGTCGGCGAAGGCCACCTCGGCCATGGGCGGTGCCGCACCGTCCAGGCCGGAGAGAGGCCGCGCCTCCGTCGTGCTCGTCACGTCACCCAGACGCCCGAGGCGCCCGCGACGTTCCCTCTGGCCCGCGCCCAGCAGCGGCGGGGTCACGCCCGGGCCTCCTCGATGGCGGCCGCCACCGCCGCGACCTGGGGGTGCCCCGGCGCCCGGTTGGCGGCCCGGTCGAGCGCGGCGCGGGCCTCGTCGAGGCGGCCGCCCCGCAGGTAGAGCAGGGCCAGGTCGAGCGACGGCGCCGGGCTGGACGGCGCCAGGTCCTCGGCCAGGCGCCACTGCGCCTCGGCCTCCTCGGCCCGACCCACGCCGGCCAGGAGCACGCCGAACGACAGGCGGTGCTGGGCGTTGTGCGGGTCGCGGGCCACGGCGTCCTGCCAGGCCCGCAGCGCCGCGTCGACGTCGTCGGCCACCCCCGAGCGGGCGGCCAACGCGGCGAGCAGCTCGGCCCGCCGGGCCCGCACCACCGGGTCGCCGGGCGACACCTCAAGCGCCTCGTCCACCTGCCCGAGGGCGGCCCGCAGCCCGACCACGGTGCCCTGCGCCTCGAGCGCCTCGGCGGCCACCAGGCGGTAGCGGAGCACGTCGCCGCGCAGCCCGGCGGCACCCTCCCCCGCGGCCACCGCCGCGCCGGCCCGCCCCTGGTCCAGGGCTGTGAGCGCGGTGCGGGCGCGGCGGTCGGCGGCCACGTCGGCCAGCCCGGCGACCAGCGCCACCACCGTCAGGCCCGCCGGCACGAGCGCCACCGGGCGCGGCACCCGCAGGACCAGCGGACGCTGCGCCCTCGCCGCCGATGGAGCGCCGGCCACCACCACGCCGGCCAGCAGCCAGGCGACGGGATCCACCTCGGCCAGCGGGAAGAGGAACAGCTGCTGGACGCCGTAGGCCACGAGGCCCAGCCCGACGCCGGCCAGCCAGGGCGGACCCCGCCGCACGGCCCGCAGGGCCCGGGCGCCGGCCAGCGCCACCACGGCGACGAAGAGCGCCAACCCGGGCAGCCCGGTGGCCGCGGCCACGTCGAGCACGAACGAATGGGCCCGGTCCGGCATGACCTCCCGGCCGTGGGCCCGCTCGTAGGCGGCGTCGACCTCCTCGGGGAAGGCGATGCGGTAGCCCTCCGGCCCGACGCCGACCAGCGGGTGGGCGGCCACGACCCGCACGGCGACGGCCCACTCGTCCAGCCGGCCCCGGACGCCGCCGTCGTCGTCGGTGAAGGCCCGCCCGAGCCGGGCGCCGCCACCGCTGACCGCCAGCACCAGCACGGCCGCGGCCACACCCACGAGCG
>Ga0182742_1005084_pt1 | contig 11394 bp, 11 predicted proteins | sample eDN5th37CBELigMG_FD_128880 | JGI IMG/M metagenome (GOLD analysis project Ga0182742, IMG submission 128880) | Enriched Miracle-Growth compost microbial communities from Emeryville, California, USA - eDNA 5th pass 37_C BE-Lig MG (version 2)... ... | reverse complement strand
CGGAAGCCGGGTGGACGAAGGTGGGGAAGAGAAAGCGAATGGACGAACACCCTGGCGGGAGCAAGCTCCTGGATAAAATCCGCGTTGACCATTGGTGGGTGCGGCGATCCGAGAAGTGCCTTCAATACGTGCCGACTGGCTGCTAAGCGTAGGTGCCGGGGTTCGCTCGATTCCTCTAGCAGGCGATTCCTTGCTAGTGAGTCAGTCAATGGAGCAGAAGGCAATCATCGATCACTTCGTCCAAGGAGTACGGGCTACTTTTCGGAATCAGAGACCCCTGTGACGCACCAGATATAGAACCAACGACAGCGGGCGAGAGAGCGCGCAAGAGCGTGTGAAAGAGCGTGTGTGACGGCGTGAGAGACAGCACGCACGTCTTGGAGTGGCAGCCCCAGAGGGGGGACGTGGAGTGCTGGAGGTGGGGGGGACGTAAGTGGTGGACGTAAAGGGGTGGACGAGGGAACAGCCCTCATCCACCCCAAGGCATACCACCCAACCCCACCGCCCGCCCTCGCTACCCGCCCTCCGCTAGTTCCCGCCTCGCAGCGTGTTGCGCAGCGCACGGATCATTTCGGCGGCGGAGCCGAACCGCATCTCGGGGTCTGGATGCATCGCCTTGCGAATGATCTTCCACAAGGGTTGTGCGAGTGGCCTCGTATCGAGGGCGCAAATCGGCTCCGGCGGATCGATGTCCCACTTGACGCCCGTCAGCAGGCAAGCGCATACGTATCCTAGGCAGTAAATGTCGTAGCGTTGGTCGATGACGCCATCCTTGCCTTCCGGCGGGAACATGATGTGCTCCTGCGGGGTTTTGCGGAGAGCCTTCGCTTTGCCGGAATTCTTCTTGATCTTCACGGAGTGCTGAAGATCGATGATCTTCGTCCGGGCTCGATCGAGGTCGGTGACGATGATGTTTCTCCCCTGTAGATCACCGTGGACGATCCCATGCTCATGCATCGTCTGCAAGCCGGTCAGGACATCGATCGCCAGCTCGATCACTTTGCGCGGCTCTAGCGGAACCTGCCTCACAAGCATTTTGGCCATGGTCTCGCCCTCAACGTACTCCGTGATGAGGAACGAGTAGTCGTCCCCCGCATGGCAGTCGAGCAGCCGCACAAAGTGAGGATCGCCCTGGCAGAGCGATAGCGCCTTGCACTCGCGCCGTGCATGCGTGTCGGCCGTGTAGAGTTTGAGCACCACCGTGCGCTGCGTCTTGGGATCCTCGATGACATACACCTCACGGTTTTTTCTGCTCCTCTTCACACGGGTTACGTTGAGCGCTTCTACGCTTTGTGCCATCATCTCACTTCCTTCTCGCGCCTTGGAGCACGGCGGCGGGGCGGTTGGAGACAACGCCCGCCAGGTGCCGTAGGTCCGGAAAGCTCTGGACCCCGAGGCGCTCCCAATCGACCGCTTCACCGCCCGACTCCCGCGCGATAAATGGAACACCCTCGATCGCAGCGGCTTGGTAGTCAAACCACCCGTCGCCGACGAACAACATCTCGTTGGGCAAGAATCCGTAGAACGCCCGAATATGCCGCACGGCGGTGGGTTTTTCCATCGGCGATCCCCAAGCGCGTGCGATGTAACGTTCGAGCCCCCGGGCTTCGATGATCTGGATCAACTCGTCGTGCGGAGTTCCCGAGATCACGAAGGTCGGCACGTCCGTCTCGAGACACGCGGAAAGCGTCTCCAAAGCCCCGGGCACGAACGGCGCCCGCACGATCTTGTCAAACACGATTTCCGAAAAGCGTGCGCCCAACTCGTGCAGCATCGTCTGAGACAGAGGCTTTTTCAGCAGGTTCTCGTAAATCCATGCGAACTTTTTATAGCGAGACATTCCCAAGTGTTGTCGATGATATTCGACGATTGCATCGAGATGCTCAGGGACGTCCCTGAACATCTCGATGAAGGCCTGCGTCTTGATGTCCGTCGATTCGAGAATCACGCCGTCAAAGTCCAAAATCAACGCGGAGAACGCCATCGATCCGCGGTTCATCGGCTTCGTTCCTCCCATTGCTCGAATTAGAAACATTCGTGAGCCACCAGGCAGCGAGCTCGATGTCAAGGTGCGTGTGAATGTCGCGCCCCGTCACCCAGTTGCGCACGATGGGGTAAGAGCGTTTGCCCATCCACCACCAGGGGTTTGGGCCGTCTTTGCGGTAGACGCACTCTTTGCGAAACGCCCAGATGCCCTGGTCGTAGTAGTAGGCCGGAGAATACGACTGCCGCTCCGTGGAAACTTGCCGGTTGGGATCGCCGTAGGGACAGAGCACCCCGTCCCGGATCTCGAGCGCCCTCAAGGGGTGGTCGTCGGCCGCCTCCCAGACGGACATGACGGAGTCCAGATCGCTCCGCTCCTCCAGGATCTTCAGGCCTTGGTCGATCAACGCCCCGTCGACCATCACGGTGTTGCCAAGGAGCACCACGACGTTGCGCAGCTCGGGGCTCTCTGCGTATTCGACGGCGTGCCGGATGACGTCGCCGTGGTTTACGTGATCGCCCGCCAGTTCGTCGGGGCGCCAGATCACTTCGCAGCCCATCTTGAGCGCCACGTCGGCGATCGACGGACCGTCTGTCGACACGTAGATCCGGTCGATGCGGGCCGCATTCTGCGCCGCCCGAATCGGATAGGCGATCATCGGCAGCCCGTGGACGGGGTAGACGTTCTTATTCTTAATCGATTTGCTTCCGGCTCGGGCCGTAATAATCGCGATATTCATCGACTTATCACCTCGGTGTTCAAAGTTGCAGGTTTGAGATGTTGCAAAAGGTTTTCAACCGCTTCCGTCTCCATCAAAAGGCGCGATTCACGTGCGTACGCGCCCACATGAGGGGAGAGGATGACGCCCGGCGCCTCGAGCAAGGGCCCCCGGTACGGCTCCGTTTCAAACGTGTCGATGAAGGCGCCCGCAAGTCTCCCGCTGTGAAGGGCTTCGCAAAGCGCCTCCTCATCGACGAGACCGCCCCGGGACGTGTTGAGGAGGTAGGCTCCTTGTCGCATCTCGGCGAGGCGTTCGCGGCTTATGAGATGGTGGAGGTCCGGGTGGTACGGCACGTGCAGCGAGACGATGTCCGACGCCTGCAGCAGTGGGCCAAGATCGGTGTATTCCACTGCGTACCCTCGCGCGAACGCCCAGTCGGGATAGGGATCGTAGGCGAGGACCCTGACGTGGAATGGCTGCAGGGATTGCACGACGGCTTTGCCCACCTTGCCAAGCCCGACGATTCCGACCGTGCGGCCCTGAAGCAGTTGGCCGATGCGCTTTTCCCAGACGCCTTGGCGCACCGCCCGGTCGTTGTGCGGAATATGGCGGAGCAGCGAGATCATGGCGCCAACCGTCAGTTCGGCGACCGCAGCAATGTGGGCATTGGCCGTGGCTTTCACGACGATGCCGAGTTCTGCCGCAGCCTCGAGGTCTACGTTGTCGACGCCGGTGCCGCAACGAGAGATGACCTTCAGCCGCTTTGCCTGCGACAAGACCTCTCGGGTGAGGGGCTCGGTGCCGGCGATCAGCCCGTCGACATCTCTTAGCAACTCGGCCGCTTCCTCGGACGTCAACGTTCGCTTGAATGGATTTGTTTGAACGGCGACGCCGCTCTCTTCGAGAAGGCGCAAAGGTCGTGCATCAACCTTTCCAAATGACGACGTAGAAACGAAGACCTGGAGCCTCGCATCCAAAACGGCGCCGCCTGCGGTTGCTTTTTGCATGGGATGGGACATGACGATCATTCCTCCGTGTAGTCGTAGTTGGTCCAAACACCGGCGGCCGGTTATGCCCTCACGCCGAGGTGCTCCTGGAGCAGCCGGGCGATGACCGGATCGACTTCGAGCCGGTCTTCACGAGCGACGATGCGGCACAAGTACGACTTGTTTTGCTTTTGATCGTGGTGGCGGACGGCTTTCTTGGCGTAGCTCGGCTTGTAGTTGGAATACCCCAGATACCCCGTGGTATAGAAACTAAAGCCGGTCACGTACAGACGCTCGATCGGAAACCTGAGCAGGTCCTCGATCGCCATGATGCCGGCGTTGGGGTGTTTGACTCGCCGCTGCATTCTGGTCTTCAATGACCCGGGTAGCGCTCGAAACTCCAGCAGGCCTTTGTTGATTTTTTGAAACTTGCGGAGCCTGGGACGAAATCGCTCCTCGCTCGCAGGGTGCGTCGAGATCATCCACTTGACGCCGTCACGATGCATCGCGACCACTTCTTTGCGCGTCATTCGCTGGTGCGTGAAGTTCATGTTGTGATAGATGACGTCGATCCGGGCGCCGATATCCGCTTTGAATGCCTCCGGCAGGGGCCAGGAATGGTTGAGGCGGACGACGATGTCGTGATCGTCGATAAAGGCTCCCATTCGGCTTCCCGCGAGCGTCGCAGCGGGACCTACCAAAGCGATGCGCTTTCCGGTTACGAAATCGCTAAACTTACCCACTTGAAATCCTCCCTTCCCCAAAAAGAGGGTGCAATTTAAACGAATTGGCATTGCCCGTTGTCATAGTAGTCGTGACGAATTTAAAGGGAATGGGAAGGAAGTTTGAATTTTGAATTTTACATCTCGATTTGAAGTGTGACTCACGGAGAGTGGGAACGTTTTACGAAAAGCAAGAGGCGGCCCGGCCCTGCGGCCGGGCGCTACAGCTACAGACTGCGGATGATCGCGCACAGTCCGCGGGCGCGGTCCTCGTACGTGTGCCGCGAAAGGACGTAGCGATGCCCTTCTGATGCGATCTCCTGGGCGGCGTCCGGATGTTCGAGGTAGTAGTGAAGCTTGTCGAGTACGTCGTGCATGCCCTCGTAAACGACGTAATGTTTGCCGTCGTCAAATAGTAGGTCCTGGAAGTCCACAAGATCGGTTAGAACGAGGGCGCCGCAGCCCATGCCCTCGAACAGGCGCATGTTGAGCGTGCGCAACTGGTCTGCGGCGCAGTTGATCACGATCTTCGCATTCCCGTACAAGACGGCTAATTTGTGTAGGTAAACCTTTGCATTGAAGGTGATTTGAGCGCGCCCTTCAAACGCATTTCGAATCGCTTTTAGAACCGCCCGGCGTTGATTGTAAACCCCTTCGGAAGTATTTCCGACGAACGCGATATCCCACTTCCTCTCAGTTAGAGGTCGCGTGCAGTTGAAGATGTCGGCTGCCGTCGCAAACGGAAAAAACCGGACCTTTGTTGGAAAGCGAGTCGCGAGCTGGAGCGAGTGCGCCATCAGTACGAGGTCGGGCTGGAATTGCTCGCACAACCTCAAGTTTTCCGCCAGCCGGTTTTGTCCGTGGTGCACCCAAAAAAGCTTTGGTCTGGAAACTCTTTCTGCGCCTCGCACTTCGACCGGAGCACGGGTAGGGCTCTCGACGAAGAGCACGGCCGTGTAACGGTCATGGTCGATCTGGTCGAAGTCGACGGCCGCGCCGACGACGTCGACTTCGACGCCCACCTTTCGCAGTGCGTCCTCGAGGTACCGCCCGGGTGTGAACTCCGTCTTGTTGTAACACATGAGGATGCGCATCAGGCATTCTCCCGACCGACCGCTGCCATTTTTTCGATGAGTGTGTTCAGCCGCTTGGTGTACCGACGCGCATGGTTGCGAATGCGCGCTTTTAGCGCTTTGCGGTTTTGCTCGATTAGGTCGCATGTGTCCAATACGGCCTCGGAAAGATCAGGCCGGTCGAAGCGGACAACGAGGTCGTCACAGCCGACCGAAGCCGCGAAATCGTAGCACTTTGATCGGTAGGCGAGCGAAATGAACGGTCGGCCGACCGCTGCCGTGAAGACATTGGCATGCAACTTGAAGTTGATGCTGAAGCGACACCTTTTTAGGATCCACGCGAGCGCCGGACCCGATGGGACTTGCCTCAGGGCCACGACGTTGGGATCGTCGTCAAATGGAGCGGCCAACTTTCGCATGGGAGCGAGATCGGGCCCCCATACGCTGAAGAGCAACACCTTGTATGAGTCCCGGGAGAGTTGCTCGATCACCTGGCTGAGCGCCGCCGCCACCATGCGCTCGTCGCCGCCGTAGACGTGGTTGTTGGCCGTTCCCCAGTTGACGGCGACGATTGGCGCTCGATCGTTGATCCAAGATTGCAGTCGCGGCTCCAAAGGCTCGGGCGCATCGCCGGGTTGCAAGAGGAGCCCCGGATCTCCGGAAATGTGCAAGTGAGGCGAGGCGCAGCCGGCGGACTCCAAGATCTTCAGCGTGTGCGGGCCTCGCACGCCGGCCCACGTGCAGGTGTCGACCGCCCAGCGAAAAGGTTCGGCGTCCCGCTCGTTTTTCCATAGCGGGAGCGGGGCCTTCGTCTCGAGCAGCGCGTCGAGGCTAGGACGGGAGAGCCTGTCAAAGCCCGTGCCCCACGTGGCGGTGGGGATGCCATGCTTTTGCGCCACGAGGAGCGGCTGGAGGTACGCGGGCGTGAATAGCGAGCCGGCGCCCAGCACGACGAGGTGTGGGCGAAATTCGAGCAGTGATTGTTCGGAGATTCCTTGATGCGTGGCGGTCAGGATCACACAATCGCGCCCCAGGGCAAATGCGGACCGACCGATATGGTCGGTGAAGAGGTTGCGGCAGACGTCGTCGCCCAGGTTGCCAAAGCCGACCCAGCCGACGTACACGATGCGCAACGTTTGTCCTTGATCCATTAGAGACACTCCTTGATCAGCGCGAGAAATTCGTCGGCGCGGACGGACGCAGTGTGGCGATCCATGATCATCTCATGCCCCTGCTTTGTGATGCGCTTGAGCGTGCCCGGATCATTTAGCGTCTCGACGGCTCTTTGCTCAAAGTTGTCGATCGTGCATTCCACAAAGGTTTTACCGTCCTCAAATCCAAGGTCGGGGAAGTCCGCTCCTCCGGGGGCGAGCAGGCAACTGCCGCACGCCGGAGCTTCGAAGTATTTCGCGACCGGCACATGCCACTTGCTGCCGCAGGTGAGAAAGATCTTGGCCCGGTTGATCTCTTGGGCGTACCGCGCTCCGACGAAAAAACGGGGGTCATCGTCGGGGATATTCACATAACCGGGGTGGCCGCGGTGGACAAACCCCGGCTTTCCATTGAACCGCTCGAGCATCGCCTTGCGGATCGGATAGTACATGGGTACGATCTGGCCCATCATTAACAAGTCGATCTCTTTCGGTAGTCGATAGTCCCGAAACACGTCCGGGTCGACACAGTGGGGCAGCCACCGAAAGCGATCGGCGATCGGGGCCAGGTAGCGATGGAAGTGTTCGCGATAAGGACAAAAGACGAGCTGTATGTCGTTGGATATTGCAAATTGTACGAGATCTTTGGATCGGTAGTGGACGTCTTCAACGTACATTGCTTTTGGAATCGAGAGTGCATCCAGATCGGTAACGATCGGCGCTTCGTTGAGCGGCTGCATGTGGAGCATGATGATGTCCGGGGAAAACGGCGTCTGGGCGAGTATCTCCTTGATCGATCCGGACTGCCGGGCGAAATGTACCCGGGCGACTCGAGCGAGCGCTTGCTGAAAGTAATGAGGCCCCCTGAACACCCACTTGGATTCGTCTCGGGCAATATAGAGGATCTTGACCAATCTCGACTCACTCCTTCTACCATTTAGCCTGACCGTGGATCAGTTCGTCCGCCAGGTGACCGAAGTCCAGGGCGACCTTTCCCATCTGCTCGGCGATCCGCTGCGCGATGATGACGGCGGCGACTCCGGCGGCTACGAAGGCTACGTCAAAATCGAAACGGCGCACTTCCCTCATCACCCGATCCACGTCGCGCACGCCTTTGACCGGGCCGATGGCGCCGGTGACGTTGGCTCCCGCTGCTTCGAGCACCGCCCCCAGCGCTTCGGCGTGGTTGCCGACGAGGAGGACGGAGTGGTTTCCGACTGCCCCTCTGAGCAGGCCCTCCTTTTGGACGATGTAGTTGATGATCGCATGGGTAAGGGTCAGGTTTTTCCAATCGACATCCAAAGCTTTGAATGCCTTAAAGAGCAGAGGCTGGTGATTGTGAATCCTGCTCGTCGGCACACCGACGATGTCCGCCCGCAGGACCGACTCCTTGAGCGCCGCCTGGGCGCCGAGGTCCGGCACCTCGACGCCGGCCCGCTCGAGCCATGGGGCCCGCTCTTTGATCGTAGCGACGTCGAGGACAGCTTCCTGTGCCAACACGAGGGCTTCGCCGTCGCCGAGCCGGACGACGGAGAGCGGGCGCTCTTGCTCGAGCGCACTCTGGATGCGGGATGCCACATCCTGCCCCGAAAGGATGGGAATCAGCCCGTCGTTGCAAGTCTCGAGGCCGCGCCGGATCAACTCTTGAACGGAGTACTGCGGCAAGATGTGGTTTTCCGGCAGGAGCCTGGTGACGGCCTCTTCTGCGGCGACGGTGCCGACTTCGCTCGCTCCATCGAGGTAGCCGACCTTAAAGCCCCGATAGTAGCCGACGTTGTAACTCGAATCGAAACCTTTGTCAAAGGCGGCGTTCCACGACTTTTCGTATCCCTCGTCGTACCCTTTTTGAAAGCCCTCGTCGTAGCCGGCGTTGTACGCCGGCTGGTAACTTGCCGTGTAACCCTGGTCGTACCCGGCATTGTATCCCGATTCAAAACTTGACTTGTAACCGTCGTCGTAACCTTGGTTGTACCCGGCGGTATATCCCTTGGTGTGACTCTCCGCGTAACCGGCATCGTAGCCGGCCTGGTAGCCGCGGTCATAGCCAAGGTCGTACGCCGATGCGTTATTGACTCCGGTTGCGTTCGTGTCTTCCGTCATCGTGACCCCTCCACGAGCAGATCTCTGCGTCGATTGTGATCGGAGAAAGCGCCCCGAGGCCCTCGCGCCGCGATCAACTCCCTCAATGCGGTCAAGTGCTCGCGAAAGAAGTCGTCCGCTTCCGCGTCGATGCAATCCTCGTTTTCGTTCAGCAGGGAGGGGTCCGTTGTCGATGTGGGAACGGGTCCCACCGATTCGACCCGCAGTCCCGCCAACCGCGCCATGAGGAGGGCAGAGGGGAGAGCGGCTAGTGTTTCGAGTCCGATGCACTCCACGGCGCGCCGGCTCAAGCAGAATGGAAAGACTGTAAGCGAATTGGAGCCGGCATCGATTGCGCCGGTAGCACAGTTGAGAAACGAGCTCGAAAGTTCGCGCATGCGCATCCGGGTCGGAGTGGACGAGACGTCGTTCAACACGACGTCGGCGCCATGCGACGCGGCCTCGAGATACGGGCTGAGCCATTCCGCCGGATACACGAATCGCCCGTCTGTACACAGGAATACATCCCCGGATTGGGACTGCGAGACGCCGGTTGCGATGGCCGCTCCGTCCGAGCAAGCTGCCGGCGCCTCTACAGCTCTGGCTCCGTGCAGCCGCGCGGCCATGATCGCACGCGGGTCGCAGCCGCAACAGACGACGTAGATCTCATCTATGGGAATTCGACGGAATTGAACGACAATTCGAGGGATGCGGTCTCCACTTTCGCGCGTGATGACCACCGCAGCAGTGCGCAGTCTTTTAGGCATCTGGACGCTCTCCTTATAAAATCCGTCTAGCGCGTGTCCCCACTAGCCGTCGCGGGAACATCTCAAAACCGCAGGAATTCTAGAAGTGAGCACTTGTTGAGACTTCTGCGATCTCTGTTCTCGTCTTGAAACGCGCCCCTCGGCCCATCCTCCCGCAACAAGATGGAGAGCGCCTCCAAGTGATCGCCAATGATCAGTTCGTCCATTGGGCCGAGGCCCGGCCGATGCACCCTGGGGCGGACGCGGTTTCTCGAGTTGACGTTGATGCTCGACACCGCCTTGATCTTCAAACCCGCTTGACGAGCGAGGACCATCGCCCTCGGGGGCACCGCAAGGTTTTGCGATCCGATCATTTTTACCGCCCTGCGACTCAAACAGTGCGGGATCGCGGTCATCGAGTTGATCCCAAGTTGCTCAAGGCCCATGGCGGTGTTCAAAAACCTCTTGGAAACGTTGACGACGTGTGAGCGTGATCGCCGCGTTGCAATCGATTCCAGGTCGTTCAAGGCTACGTCTACGCCATCGGCCACGGCGTTGAGGAATGGAATGAAAAAGGACGGAGGGAGCACAATGTCCGCATCGGTGAACAAGTAGAGATCAGCGTCGACAAATGCGGCCCCCATCGCCCTGCCGACGTCGTGGCCTAGCGGGTCCGAAACGCCAAGGACGCGTGCCCCTGCCGCCTCAGCCACCTCGGCGGTGTTGTCCGTGCACCCGTTTGCGACCACGATCACTTCGTCGACCGGGACTGCAAGGAGCGATTTGACCACGTCACCTACGGTTTCGGCTTCATCTTTGGCCGGGACGATTGCGACTTTGTAAAGTGATTCCAATGAAGATGACAAGGCCGCTGGCGAGGCAGCCGGAGCCGACGTGCGACGCACAATCTTCTGTCTGCGACGTTTTCTCATGTCTTAAATCCTCCTAACGCTCGTATTCGTTGAAATGTACGCGGGATTTTGTTGCAAAGTGTTAGGATTTGAACCTTAAAGTTCGTTACAAACCAGAATCAACAACGTGAATCCTACTTGCTATTTCCCAAGGGACGGGTCAATCTCAGCCTTTCGAAACCAGGCAAAGAATTCGCGCAGTCCTTCGATCGCAAGTTTAGGCTGGTCCGGGACATGACGTTGAATATCCCACCACATGAATCGGTTGTTTGCGCTGCTGAGAAACTTGCGGTTTGTAAGCTGCGTGCGGATGTTTTCCAGCCTCTTTTTGTCGAGTCGAAAGCCGTGGAGGTTTGGGTCGACGCCTGCCGTGGCAAGCCCGATCATGGTCCGGCTGCACTTGCCGCACTCTGAGCAGTTGGAATGTCTCGGGCCGCGGCGGCAGATCTGGAACTTCAAAGTTGGGTCCTCGGCCTCGATGTACTTTGCGATCAGGCCGAGTTTTTGCTGGCGTGACAGGTGGTAGCAGTCGTGGTTTCCAACGGTCGATGCCCAGGCCACGTTGTTGTCGATCGCGGGATGGGAGCCCCAGGGAATCTTTGAGTCCGCAGTGTGGGTGGACGCAAGATACACCGTGTGGAGCCCCGCAATCGGGGAGATCGGGGCGCAAAGGCTCAAGAACGCCAAGCCGTGCTGGACCTTTTGCCACCACGCCATGCCGAGGGGAAGGTGCGTCGCATCCAACATGCGGTTGAGGTTGGTGATGGCCGGCACGAAGCGAGCGTTGTTTCGCCCCGCGAAGCCTTTGCACTGTTCATATTGCAATTTGACGTCCTCGGTCAGGTCGTGAAACGGAGTGCGCCCCAGCGCCGAAACAAGCACCGGGTCTTCGTTCCGGTGCACAATATATGAGGCGACAGAGTCGACGCCGCCGCTAAAAAGGACAGCCGGCCTGTGTACGGGGTAATTCGTCGGCGCGGCGACCGCATCAGGCACGATGGCGCCATTCCAACTCATCTTT
>Ga0182742_1005083_pt1 | contig 11395 bp, 11 predicted proteins | sample eDN5th37CBELigMG_FD_128880 | JGI IMG/M metagenome (GOLD analysis project Ga0182742, IMG submission 128880) | Enriched Miracle-Growth compost microbial communities from Emeryville, California, USA - eDNA 5th pass 37_C BE-Lig MG (version 2)... ... | reverse complement strand
TGTAGAAGAGGGTGTCGCGTTCGATGAAGAAGTCGATCGCTGGATGTCCTGTGGCGAACATCCACGAGATGAGTCCGGTGAGGGCGACACCGCCGAGGAGTCCGGTTCCGATCGCCCCCGCTATGCGTTTCACAGTGCACCTGCTTGGCAGGGGCTTGGTCATGACAGTCTCCTTACCTTGACGCGGGACGTGTCGATCAGGTGCCTGCGACCTTGGTCGTCAGCGACAGTCAGGACGGTTCCTGTGGTGAAGAGGACTGTTGCGTTCCAGCCGGCGGGGCCGCGGGATTGAACGTGGATCTTCATGGCGGGTCACCAGGTGTCGGTGGTTTCGACGTGGTGGCGGCCGCCGCCGCAGTGGCGTACGCACTTGTAGATGTGTTTGGTGCCGTCCATCTTGGGTGTGCCGTCGGCGTGGGTGGCGTATGTCCAGTCGGCTCCTGCGCCGCCGCTGCCGGTGGCGCATGCGTGCTTGTAGATCTGCCCGTGGCCGGTGCCGTGATTCGCGCAGTGGGCGGGTGCGGCATCAGCGACTGCGGGTATTCCGAGTGCGAGTGCGGCGATTGCGAAGACAGTCGCGGTGGTGGTGCGTAGCATTGGTGGGCCTCCTGTTGGGGGTGGGCCGTCCGGCGGGGTTGGTTTCTCAGGCCTTCGCCCCGCCGGGCGGTGTCTCAAGTTGATGAACGCGAGTCTAACCGCGTTTGACCACGTGCACAAGTGTTTCTTTGAGATACACTCCTAGATGTGACAATCATCGACCGCATGATCGCCAACCGGCAGAAACGCGCAGCGACTATCGCCGAGCTTGATGCCGAACTGGCTGCCCTCGTCTACGAGGCGATGACTGTCCACGGCATCACGTGGCATGACATTGGCCGCGCCCTGAAGATTTCCAAGCAGCGTGTGTATCAACTCCGCGCTGCTGGTGACCCGAACCGTTAGCGAGTTATTCCCACTCGATCATGACGTAGCCGTCACCGCCGCTACCTGCGTTTGATCCGCCCGTGTTTATGGCTCCGGCGGTCCCCCCGCCGCCGTTCCCCGCGGGGCCGGAGCTGGTTCCGTTGCTACCGCCGCTGATGCTGTTGTCGTTGGACAGGACGCCTCCAGCCCCCCGACCGCCAGCGCCCGCACCGTTTGAACGGCTCTCCCCGCTAGTTGGGTTACTACCGCCGTTGCCGCCTTTGCCACCTGTATAGCCTGTTGCGGATATGCCGGAGATGCTGGTTGTACCGCCGGCCCCGCCGCTTCCGCTGGACGACGAGTTAGTTCCCCTCGCGCCTGCTGCCCCTCCGCTAGCCGTCAGGGAAACGCTGCCGGACGAGAACACAGTCGAGCCGCCGGCGGTGCCGTTATTGCCGTTGGACGATCCCGCCGCCCGCGCTCCACCGGCGCCACCGAGGCCCCGGACGAGGGTATACGTCGAGCCGAGCGATGCGCGTGGAATCCAGACGCGGCCGATGTAGCCGCCGCCACCACCACCGCCGCCGCCGTAGCGGTAGCCGGAGTTGGCTCTGCGCCCCGACCCGCCACCGCCGCCCGCGCCGCCAAGGGTGACCCAGCAACCGGATGCGCCCTCGGGTACCGGTTCGTCGTAGATATCCGTGTATCCGGGGTCTTCGCTGGAAATGCTGAACGGGGTGAACGTGGGCCACACCTTGTCAAAGCTGGTCCCGTTCCACGTGTACAACTCAGGGTTGACGAACGCCGACCCGTTCCACACCTTGAACGCAGTGGGGTCAACGAACGCCGTGCCGTTCCAAACTTTCACGGCACCACCACGTACAACACACCCGCGGTTCCACTACCGGGAAGGGTGGTGCCCATCCACATCCCGGACGCGCTGCCGGACTTCTGCACCGACGAATCCGCTTTACCCAGTGAGGTTTGCACATCCGAAGCCAGCTTCGATTTCGCAATCGCCGCGCCGGTATTGATCTTCGCGTTGGTGATCGCACCGTCCTGAATCTTGGCCAGGGTCACCGAGTTGTCCAAGGGTGTCCGCTGGTCCGACAAGCGCGAATCATTACCAACACACACCGTGGAACCACTACTACCCACGGGGATGCGATTAATGCTCAGCGTGCCCGACACCACATCGGAAGCATCCACCTGAACATCCAACTCGTTGGTCGCGTAGTAGTCGACGATCTCGTGGATCTTGTTGTCCAACTCCGGCTGCAAAGCCTCCAGTGCTGCATCGTTATCCGCCGCGCCAGCAATAGCCGCGCCAGTAGAGGTGACATCGGTAACATCGGCCAAAACGTGGTCGTGGGCGAGGTCGGCTTTATCGTCCAGCCCCTCATGCGCCCCTTCGATACCGTCCTCGATGTGGTTGAGACGGTCCGCCGACAACGGGGTGTTCGTCGAGGGAACGTTCTCCCACGACTGCTTCGAATAAGCCATACCAAACCCCTCCTAGGGTTGCGCCCGTAAACCCCTCGGCACCAGGCACGAATAACCGTCACCCGGAAGCACCGCGAGGGCGGTGTTGATCATTTCGGTGATCGCCGAAGACCTGTCCACAACAGTGGCCGGGGGCCGCCCCTCGGCGGTGACCTCCCACCCGCCAACCACGCGGGCTGCCTGCACAATCAGCGTGCCGTCACGGTCAAACAAACCCATCATGTCGTTGCCGAACACGACGATCTGATGATCAGTTTTGATATTCAACATGTTCCCCTATCTGGGATTTCACGCCACGATTCGCGGCGTCACCGAGATGCTCGCCCCCGAACCGGACACCTCCACGTCACCGTCGTCGAAAGCTTCCGAACCGACGAAGGTGCCCGACGAGCTGGCCGACCAGATGCCGCCCTCCACGTAGGTGCCAGCGGCGACGGAAATCTCCACCTCGTCACCGGTGTTGGTGCCCGTGGAGCCTGATGTCCACGACGTCTGCTCCCGCGCATAGCCGCCACCCGTGGCTTCATTCGCCCCTGTGGTGCCAGCAGCTCCGGTATGCACACTGATCCAGTCGCCAAGAGCGGCGATAGCGTCCGATGCCGCCTTGTGAGTTGCGTTGGGAATACCCATGATTGTTTCCTTTCGAGTTATACCGGGTTGAGGGGAACAGCCATCGCGGCCCATGGTCCAGACGAACTTGTCGCAGTAAATGTGGTGGCCGTCGTCGCGTCACTGATGGTCAGGATGGGGAACAGGCCCGAACCCGAGAACCGATTTGTTCCGCCGGAAGGTGTAAATGTCCGGTTCTCCATGTTGGCGAACGAAACGACGACTCGGCCGCCTTCTCCCGGGGCGGACGCCGACAGGCTTGCCGAACCACTGTTCCCGTAAGCCTTTTGCACGGTTCCGGTGGCGGTGGCGTTCAGGTAGGAGGCGGCGACGGCCCCCACCCACCCGAAGCCGGTGGGCTTGTTGACCGTCACCTGTTTCGACCCGCCAGCAACGCCATGAATGACGTACAGGTGTTGAGAACCTTGGCTAGGGTTATTGTTTAGGGCCTGGCTGCCGATAAGCGTCATTGCCGATCCGTCGTAGGTGACGGAGGCGATCGTGTCGCTGCCCTGTACAACCAGTGACACCAGTACCGACGCTCCGGCGGTGGCCGTGTGGTTGAACGAGATCGTCGATATCGCTTGCTGGGACATGGTTACCGCGTCGAACGCCACCGGGTCAACACCGTCATTACCCACGGCGTCCATACCGATTTCGGGGGCGAATGTCAGCTCGAACTCGCGGTAATACCGCTCCGCGCCGGACATTCCAACCTGCGGGGACAGTTCGATCCCGAAGCCCTTCGTGAACCCGAGTGCGGTACCCATGCCGACCTGCGGGTCCAGTTCGATACCGAACGACCGCGCAAACTTCGGCGCGGCCTCGAACCCCAGGCTCGGCGTGAACGACAACCCGAATCCGGGGGACTGCGCGCGCGGCGTCGGGAACAGCGACACCGACGGATACAAATCCTCGGACGGAAACACCGGCTCGAACGCCGCCGGACCACGCATCGCGATATACGGCGCGAACACCAGACCGAACGACGCCTTGCTGTGGCTGGCCGCCCCCATCCCCAGCGAAACCGGCACCGACAAACCGAAACTCGCACGGTTGTGCGCCACGGCGGCCATGCCGATCTCGGGGGTGAGGGTGACGCCGAACTCTTGTTTCGGACCGCCGTAGCGGAATCCCACCTCAGGAGTGATGGTGACGCCGAATGAGACGTGGGACTCAGCCCACCAGCCAACGGCCACGCTCATCCCCCAATCTGCAAGTTCACCGCCATGCCAGCCCACTTATTCGGCTGCGACGAGGTGGCGCTCACCGTTCCCGTCCTGGTCGTCGTGTTGACACACAGGGGCGGGGCGATCCCCGACTGCTCCGCGCGCAAACGCGCCCCTATGATCGTCTCGATCTTGTGGGACGACACTCCACCGGCCCCGGCCGAGAACGCCTGCAGCGTCACCCCGCTCGGTACCGTCACCGACTGGCTGTGCGCAGTACCGTTACCGTGGGCGAACGTGGGGGTTCCCACGGACACAACATCGTTGAATGAAATGGCATACGCACTCACCCAGCCCGGGCCGGTGGCCTTCATCTGGCGAGCAACGCCGGAGCCTGCGTTCTCCATGCGGAAAATCGCCAATCCTCCATTCGCCGGATCGCCATCGTGCGAAACGGACCCGAGAAGTACACCGCCGGCGCCGCCATACGTGGCCGACGGGGCTGAGCCCGCGCGGTCCCACGCCACCACCGCGAACACCGTGGCCCCCTCGGAGGCCTTGAAGTTCACAGTGGCGCTACCGACACCAGCCCCAGCCCCCGACACGGCATCAAACCCAACATCCACCGGCTCCGGCGGCACCGGCCAGTTCTGGTCATTCGTAATCGTTCCGGGATACAGATACTCCGCCACCCGCACCCAAATGCGGGTATAGCCCGCGGCCGGGGGGTTGGAGGTATTCGAGTTCTCGTGCAGCGTGAATGTCGCACCCGAGTCCCGCTCAAAGAAAATCGTGGACGACCAGCCACCCGAAAAGAGTCCCGGATGCCCGAACCACGTTCCGAACGACTCTATCCCGTACCCGTAGTAATACTCGGAAGGAATGTAGAACCCGTTCGCGTACGGGTCCCACCCCGTGGGATGCTTCCAGAACGTTGACAGCCACGCGTCATACGACTCGGGCGACAGGCCCATCGCGTTGTCCCGCAACGCCTCCGCGAACTTCGTGTAGTCGTTGATGTTCGTCGCCAGCGCCCCGGCAGCGTCGAGGAAGTTCGGGTTGAACGTGTCAGCGATCGACGCTGGGGGTGGAACTGGACCGATCGGCGGCCATGACGTTTCCGTCAGCCCAAGAGGGTCTATGATGTCTTCTTTGAAGATCTGCTTGATCGGCCGATGGGCCGGGTCAACAATCTCTAGAACCATCCCGATCAGCGCAAAGTTGGAGTTCGTATACAGGTAGTCGGTGCCGGGATAGAAGTTTGACGGCCCCTTCATCGTTGACAGGAAGTCCTTCGCGCCCGTCCACGGCCACGTCGGAAACAGCGTGACCCAGAGCGCGTTGATACCCGCCGTGTACTCCGCGATACCTGACCGCATGGACAGCATGTGCCCCATCGTGATCGCGGTACCGTTCGGAATTCCCGGAACGTACTGCTCCAGAGTGTCATCCAAAGAGATCAACCCTTTATCGACAGCCTGGAAGAACGCAATCGCGGTGAACATCTTCGTGGATGAACCCATGCGGAAGTGGTCATCCAACGTCAACGGGCGAACCGTGCCGCCCACGGTGGTGCCGTACGCCTTCGCATAGTTCCCGCGCGGACCGGTGATCTGCAACATCACGCCCGGCTGGCCGGTTTCCGCGCGGGACTGCTCCACAATCAAATCCACCATCGCCTGGTCCTCCGGCGACAACAAATCACCCGCAGTGTGCGCGGGAGTGGTGAACTCGTAGGTATCCGACGGGTCCGACAACCAGCCGGCGTTGTCCACCGTCTTCACATAGAACTCGTACGTGGTGTTCGACTTCAAACCGTTCGTCCTGTACGGCGGCAGCACCGGGTCGGGATTCAACTGAACGAAATCGCCTGAAGCGTCCTTTTCTTTCGCGTAAACGAAATACCCTTTGATTGTCATACGTCAGTAGCTCCAGACCACGTGATCGTGAGAGTGCTGAAAGTTGAATCGACCAGCTCCACCAACGTCGGAGCAGTGGGGGGCGTCAAATCCGGGTCAGGGTCAGGCAGCGGGTCGGGCCGGAAGAACACCCAGCCTCCACCAGGAGCGCCATTTCCGCCGGACTGAAAGGCCGCCAACGAGCCCTTGCCGCCGTTACCGGCACCACCAGCGGGCGCACCGTGGCCGCCCATGACCTTCTGGTCAACGCCGCCCACATAGTCCTGCTCGTTGAACGTGAACGTGCCCGGGCCTCGGCCAACAGGTTTCGACAGAAATCCTTCAGTGGTACCCGCCGAGCCGCCCTCGGCGACAATGGAATACGTGTCACCCCCGGGCGTGGAGATAGACAACGTGGTGTTACCGCCGGCCGCGCCGTCACCCGGACCGCCCACGCCACCAGCGCCCGGGTCGAGGGTGATGATGGCGTTGTCGCCGAAATGCTCACCGCGCACCCATGTGGTGGCGTTGAACTTCCCGGGCTGGCCTGCCTGACCGTTGATGCCCAACGCCCAGCCCTGCGCGCCACCACCACCGCCACCGACCGCAACCGGGTCGATGTAGTTCACCCAGTTCGGCACCGGGAACACCGTGGCCGCGGTACCAAGATAGATTTTCATCGGGTCGTGGTGATCACCGCCGGAACCCGTATCCACGGCGATACTCACCCACGGCACATCGCCCGAGCGGGTCACCGACGCCTTCACAATCGACGACGGCGGGCTATCCGGCGACGTGTTGTTTCTGGTGGCCGCCAGCGACACAATCTGCGACGTCGGATGATTCGGCAAGTCCGCCACACGGCCACGCACATAATGCGTACCGCCCACCGGGACAAGCTCATAGGCGTACGCCTCAGACGCCACCACGGGAACCGGGTCATCCAGCTCGTAGGAGATGAACTCCCCGGGCGCGGCCGTGCCGCCCAAAAGCCCCACGATGTTCGGGGAATGGTGCACCAGCGTCCAGTCGCCCGACGTCAAGTCGACCTTCCAGATGTTGACGTAGAACTCGGTGATCCCTGAAAGGCCGTAGCCGATCCACGACACCACGCCCAGCGGCATCGACTCTTCAATCAAGTCAACGCCGATGAGCGAATTGCCCTGCGTGGCCTCCAGCCACGTCGTGACATTCGACAGCGGGAAGTTGGACCGCTCCGACGGCAACAAACCACTATCGACGGGCTTGTTGGTCCTGATGCCAAGGATGTCCCACGAGAACAACCCCAAGCTGGCACGCGAGGCGATCTCCTGCAACACGTTGAACAGGTCCGCGATGCCCGCACCAATACCCGGAAGGCCTACCAGGCCACCGACAATGCTGTTGACGATGTTCTCGATGGTTTCCCGCAGATTCTCTGGCCCCAGCATGCCGGCGATCGACTCGGGGGAGATGTTGCGCAAAGCGTCGAACAAATCCTCCAGCGTGTTCTCAACGGTCTGCACGCCGCCGCGGATCGCCGACACCACCGTGTCAATCGTCAACTGCACCCGGGCCAACAAGGTTTGCAGAATCTCCGGAAGACCCTCGACCCACGACTGCTGAATAACGCCGGTCTGCTTGACCTCGGCGTCATCCCACCAGAACGTGCCCGCAGTGGCGTCTTCGGTCACCACGAACCGGGTTTGCACACCAGTCACCCCGGCGGGTACCCGATACTCCCCTGACAACTCCTTACCGGGCCACGCCAAATCTTGATCCTGCGGGGCGTACGCGTTCAAATCCACAGGGGCCTGTGCAACGCCGTCGATGTACGGCACCACCTGCAACCGGATCGGCGCGCCGGTACCCACATACCCCTCATGCGACACAAACACCCGGGCAGTGATTGTCTGGCCCTCGCTGACCGCGAAGAAATCCCCCGCATTCTGGCCCGAACGCAGCGCCTTCAACGTGCCGTCGGCAATAACCTTCCCCGCGCCCGTACCGTCACCGCTACGCGAATGCGACGGGTCCACCACCCAATCCGCATTGCTACCGACCGACCCCTCAGGGAACTTCGGTGCGGGCAGAATGTTCGGCGTCTGATTCGAGATGCCACCGATAGGCAGGATCGTCAACAGACTGGGCAGCAGATTCCGCAGCGGCGCAATGATGATGTTCACCAGCTGCACCGCAGCCTGGATGGGGTTAAAGCTCGGATCGTTGAAGTTGATCGACTGGAAGAAATTCCGGATGTTCGTGAAGAACTGGGTCAGTTCCTCAATCCCGCCACCAACAAGACCCGTGATCGCCTCGATGATGTCCCCGAGGATGGGGATGTTCAATGCCCAATCACGCAGCTGGTCGAACGACGCCTCACCAGGGATGAACACCCCAGCAACAGCGCGCACCACCCACGCCAAAAACTGTTCAATGAACTGCTCACCAATCTCAAGCAGCTGCTGAACAGTGAACGGACGCTGCCACTGCAACGCCGACTGCTCCGGGTGAATACCCGGCTCAGACGGCACCGCATGCGCCCACTCCGGCAACGGATCAAACGATGACGTCATGACAGCGGAAGAACCTCAACCGAAAACATCGACGTGGAAGCGGAAGTCGTGTACGTCACCGAACCTGCTTGCCGTTCACACCGGAAATAGATCGTCGCCGGTGTACCGGCCGTCACACGATCAAACCCATCCGATGAACCCGCCGCAGGTCCCGCCACCAGGATCAGCCGCTCCGATTGCGCCACACCGGGGCACCGTCCGATCACGTTGCCGCCAGTCTCACCGTTCAAACGGGCCACAAGATCAACCCGAACATCGGCTCCCTCACCGGTGACGACCGTGTAGCCCTGCACGCGCGGCCGCCAATCGAACGGCTGCGCCGGGATCGACACCTGGGCCAGAGTCGAGTTCGCATTGCCCGAGGCGGTGTTGCTGATCGACGCCGGAACATACCGATCCCCCACACGTTGCGCCGCCAACACGAACCCGTCAGCGGTCGAGTTCACCACCGGCACCTGCCCCGCGACTGGGGACGGGTCCACATCCGTTGGGTCCCACACCGCCTCACCATCCGCGCCCTTCGCACCCGCGTGCAGGGCGAGGTTCAACCGGTACACGCCAGGCGTGGAAGTGGACGGCGGTGTGATCTCGGTGAACGACGCTTCCGCCGGGGTTGGGTCGTCCGGGTCCAGCTCCGTCAGGTTCACTGTCGTATCGAACGTGGCCGGCACACCCGGTTCGCCCTTCTCGATCGCGGGCACGCCAACACCGATACCGCCCTGCGGCCGCAACTGGAGGATCGCCGCGCCAGCAGTCGGATCGACAGGAATCTCCACGATTCCCTCAAACAAGTAATGAGTCCCAGCGGGGTTCAAAGGCCACGACATTAGGGCACGCTCCATTCAATGTTGGGCGAGTTGCAGAAGAAATAGGATTGGGGACGCTATCCCTGCGGTGACAGTGTGAGCACCGACAACGTTTCAAAAATCCCCGTGATGAACCGCTGATGCTTCGCCAACGGGGCCTCCGACTTACGGCCATCCCCCATTTGCAGAAGAACCTTCCGCTCATCCTGGGTAACCCGCCACATCACATTCTCGATGTAGTCAGTCACCATGCGGGTACGAGACATGAACACCAACGACATCAGGCCGCCACGAAACACGTCACGCCCCAACGCATACTGGGCACCGTTGCGGAACTGCACCGTCGCCGTCGTCTTACCCTGCGAATCAAACAAAGCGTTGATGAATGCAAAGACTGTCTCGATGTTGTACGGCGCTGAGGCTGTCGGATAGAACCGCTCGATCGCCGGATGGTACGGGCCAACTTCGTCACGGCGGTCGTAGTGTTGAATCAACTGGAACGCCAGGAAGCTGTTGTTCAGGAACCCCGACAGCAGATCGGACGGTATGCCGGTGAATCCGACGACGATCATCAGCGAGTCGATAAGCCATGCGAAGGTGGCATTCATCAGGTCGTTCAACCACTTTGGGGAACGCCCACCAATGATGTGCTGCCAACCCTCGGGGGTGTGGTCAGTGATCGTGCATGCATCGATGCCGGTGTCCTCACCCGGCTCAGGCGCCACGAAATACGCGTACGGCTGCTCAAAATCCACACCCAACGCGGGCGCATAAAACACGCCATCCATGCCGGGAACCTGCTTGATGACAGGTTTGAAGATGTCCCCCAGCGACCCGCCAAGGTCAATCGTGGTGCGCAGCACCGAATCCAGCACGGTTTTCGTCGGGCCAGTGATCTGCGACCGGTCCACTGTGGAAAACACGTAGGTAGGCTGGTCCAGGTTCGCCCACCGGTCAGGCTGCGGATCACCCGGCAGCCACAAATCCATGCGAGTATCCACACCGTACGACTGGGTAACGTCCTTGATGACGGCCTGAACGGTTTCCATCCGCACTGTCCGCGCGACCATCGGCGACGTGTCCAACAACGGATTGGTGCGTGACACATACACCGGGGTTCGCAGCATGCGGGTAAACGCCTGCACCGACAACCCATCACGCGACAACGCCTGCAACACAGTGCCGAACCATGCCCGGATATCCGGGTTCAACGACAAGCCGTTGTTGATGAACTCCAGCCACCCGGACTGCAACCGCAGAGCGCATTCTGCGACCATGTTCTCAACGACGGTTTGCAACGCCCACACGAACACCGCGTGTGAGAACGGCTGCGCCTGAATCGGCAGCCACCACGACGGCCAAATCACGTAGTATTTGAGGATGTCGCGGATACCGCGCAGTTCAGCGGTGCCGGTCCATGCGCTGTCACGGTACTCGTAGGTGTGGTTCTTCGTGTAGAACGCATACCGCAAACCCGCTGTCTCGACGATGACACCTACCATCGTCTTTTTGCAGTCCATGAACAAAGGGATAAGGGGACTGTTCCCTTTGAGTACGATCCGGCCGGTTTCCACATCGTTGCGCGGGTCAGCACCCGACGCCTCGATCAGGTCGCCACCAACCGAGCCCATCGGCTGCCAAAACTTGTCGCACACCGTGAACCGGAACGACGTGTCTACCTTCGATTTGCGTTCCGCCAACGCCCGCGCGGTTCGTGCGATCCTGTTCGGGTCGCCGGACTGGAGGGCCGATTGCCATGCGGCTGTTTCGCGTTCAAACTTCGACAACCGTCATCCCCTCCTTTCCCAGGTTCACAGGCGCCACAAATTCACCCACTACAGGGGCTACATCGGGTAGCGGCGCAACGGAGTCCCCGAAAGAATCACCTTCGAGTCAGCGTTGCCACCAACAATTTCTGTCTTCACAAAGAACTGCTGCGCCGGTTCGCCAGG
>Ga0182742_1005080_pt1 | contig 11397 bp, 10 predicted proteins | sample eDN5th37CBELigMG_FD_128880 | JGI IMG/M metagenome (GOLD analysis project Ga0182742, IMG submission 128880) | Enriched Miracle-Growth compost microbial communities from Emeryville, California, USA - eDNA 5th pass 37_C BE-Lig MG (version 2)... ... | reverse complement strand
CGACATGACGCGCCATGACGAGGAACGGCTCTACCAGCTCGTCACGAACCACCTGCACTATACGGGCTCGCCGCGGGCGCGGGAGATCCTCGACAAATGGGCCGAGTATCGTCCGAAATTCCGCAAGGTCATGCCGGTCGAGTACCGCCGTGCGCTCGAAGAGATGGAGCGCATGAGGATGGGGATTGCTGCCGAGTGAGGCAGCCGGCTCCGCAAGGAACCCCTCATCCGCCTGTCGGCACCTTCTCCCGGTGAACGGGAGAAGGGATGTGCGGCAAGGCGGTGTGACATCTGCCTTCTCCCCGCTTGCGGGGAGAAGGTCGCGGCAGCGGGATGAGGGGCTGTCCCCCGTCAATGCCTGTCGCGCGGTGTTCCCTTTTGCGCCCGAAGCGCTCGTCGAAACGTTATAAGAATCAGGATATCACAATGGGCAAGGTTACTGGTTTCATGGAAATCGACCGGCAGGTGATGAAGTACCAGCCGGCTTCCGACCGCATCCGCCATTTTCGCGAATTCACCATCCCGATGTCGGATGCCGAGGTGCAGAAGCAGGCCGCGCGCTGCATGGACTGCGGCATTCCCTATTGCCACGGCCCGACCGGGTGTCCGGTGCACAACCAGATCCCGGACTGGAACGACCTCGTCTACAACGGCAACTGGGAAGACGCGATCCGCAACCTGCATTCGACCAACAACTTCCCGGAATTCACCGGCCGCGTCTGCCCGGCCCCTTGCGAGGAGGCCTGCACGCTGAACCTTGAGGACATGCCGGTCTCCATCAAGACCGTCGAGCAGGCGATCGCCGACAAGGCCTATGAGATGGGCTATATCGTGCCGCAGCCGGCAACGGTGAAGACCGGCAAGAAGGTCGCGGTCATCGGCTCGGGCCCGGCCGGCATGGCCGCCGCCCAGCAGCTTGCCCGCGCCGGCCACGAGGTCCACCTCTACGAACGCGAATCCAAGGCCGGCGGCCTGCTGCGCTACGGCATCCCGGACTTCAAGATGGAGAAGAACTTCATCGACCGCCGCGTCGACCAGATGCGCGGCGAGGGCGTCACCTTCCACTACGGCGTCAATGTCGGTGTCGACAAGCCAATGGACGAGATGCTCGCCGAGCATGATGCCGTTCTTTATTGCGGCGGTTCGGAAACGCCGCGCGACGCCGGCATCCCGGGCGTCGATTTTATCGGCGTGCACGATGCCATGCCCTATCTGGTGCAGCAGAACCGCCGCGTCGGTCGCGAGAACGGCGACAGCGTCGGCTGGCCTTCCGCGCCGATTCTGGCCGGCGGCAAGCATATCGTCGTCGTCGGTGGCGGGGATACGGCGTCCGACTGCGTCGGCACGGCCTTCCGCCAGGGCGCGGTGAAGGTCACTCAGCTCGACATCCGTCCGCAGCCGCCGGAAAAGGAGGACAAGCTCGCCGTCTGGCCGTTCTGGGCGACGAAGATGCGCACCTCCTCCTCGCAGGCCGAGGGCGCCGTGCGCGAATTCCAGGTCGGCACGCTCGAATTCGTCGGAGACGAGGATGGCGTGCTGACGGGCGTCAAGTGCTGCCAGGTGGACGAGCGCCGCAAGCCGATCGCCGGCACGGAGTTCATTATCAAGGCGGACCTTGCCTTCATCGCCATCGGCTTCCGCGGCCCCTTCACGAACAGCGTGCTGAAGGACCTCGGCGATCGCCTGACGATCAACACCGACAAGCGCGGCTCCTCGAATGTCGTCGCCAACGATCGCGACTACAGGACTTCGGTCGACAGGCTCTGGACCGCCGGGGACGTGCGTCGCGGCCAGTCGCTGGTCGTCTGGGCGATCCGCGAGGGCCGCCAGGCCGCCCGCGCCATCGACGAGGCGCTCATGGGCTCGACCACGCTGCCGCGCTGAGGTTTTTTGGAAACGACGAAAGGCGTGCCGGTAAACCGGCGCGCCCTTTCTGTTGTAAAAGCCCCCTTATCCGGCTGCCGCCACCTTCTCCCCGCGGGGAGAAGGTGGCCCGAAGGGTCGGATGAGGGGGATGCCTGTTCGCTCGCCTCAGATGAAGAGGAAGTCGGAGGCCGAGAGATCGGCGAGCTTGATGTCTTCGAGGCGCAGCTCGTGCTTGCCGAAGTCGAACACTACGTCCTTGCCGCCATCGGCCGTGCGAGCGATGTCCTTGAGGTCGGCGAAGCTGGAAACACCGAGGCTTTTGGCGATCTCGATCGTGTCGAAATTGGTCTGGAAGTCCTCGATCTCGGTCTTGCCGGTCTTGAAGACGAAGATGTCGCGGCCCGCGCCGCCTTCCAGTTCGTTGTTGCCCGCGCCGCCGTCCAGGCGATCGTTGCCGGCGCCGCCTTCCAGGTCGTCATTGCCCGAGCCGCCGAAGAGCTGGTCGTTGCCGGCGCCGCCCTTCAGCTCGTCATGGCCGTTGCCGCCCCAGATCTTGTCGTTGCCGGCGTCGCCCGAAAGACGGTCGTTGCCGCTATAGCCGGAAATCTTGTCGTTCCCCGCGCCGCCGGAAATCCTGTCGGCCTTGCTCGTACCCGTCAGCACGTCATCGCCGGAAAGCGGATCCTTGGGCTCGTGGGTATCGACGTTCTTGAAGGAGAAGTGGCTTGCCTTGAGGCTCGAAAGCTTGGTGTCTTCCAGGGTCAGCGAGTTGCCGTTGCCGAAATCGAAGCGCACGTCGTCACCGCCGTCGACCGTCCTGGCGAGCGCCTTCAATTCCGAGAAGCTCTTCACGCCGAGCGCGCTGTCGATGACGATCTTGTCGGCGCTGGTGGAGAAGTCGTCGATCTCGTCATGACCGCTGGAAAAGACGAAGGTGTCGCGGCCGGCGCCGCCGGTCAGCTCGTCATTGCCGGTGCCGCCCTGCAGCCAATCGTTGCCGGCGCCGCCGTTGAGGTCGTCATCCCCGCCATAGCCGAAAAGCTTGTCGTTGCCGCCGTAGCCGTAGATGTCGTCGGCGGTCGACTTGCCCTTGAGCGTGTTGGCCTTGGAGTTACCTGTAATCTTCACCATGGGAAATGTCCTTGTTTATTGAATGGTCAGGGGGATCGGGATCAGTCTTCGCGCTTGAGGCGCAGGATTTCTCCGGTGATGCCGTCGATGCGAGCTTCGCTGACAACGTTGTGCGCATCGACGAGTTCCGCTTCGAAATGGTCGTCTTCCAATTCGAGTTCGCGAATCGTGTAGCCCTTGGCGGAAAGCTCGCTCGCGACCTGCTCCAGCGTCTTGCGGGCCGCTGTTTCGGCCGTGGCGGGCAGCGCGAGGCCGAGAATGCCGGCGGCGATGAGCCCGGTCGTCATGATACGCATTGCGAGATCCTTTCTGTCGTTGTGAGAGGGATGTCGCACAGGTCGCCTGTCGCTTGCCTGACAGGCGCTGTCAGCGATTTGTCAGGCTGGCTCGCATATAGGTTGTCCCATGATCAAGAAGCTTTGGACCCCTATCCCGGTGGCGCTTGCGCTGTTCGTCGCCCTTTCCGTCGCGCCGCCGCCGGGTGCGCAGGCAGATGACGACGACGATGCCCTCGAACACGAGGAAGCGCGCCGCGCCCTCGAACTGGGGCTCGTGCGGCCGCTGGAGGAGATCATCGTGGAGGCGCGCAAGCACGTGCAGGGCGATCTCATCGAAGTGGAGCTTGAGCGCGAGAACGGCCGTTATATATATGAGTTGGAATTCATCCAGCCATCCGGTCAGATCATCGAGCTGCAGCTCGACGCCAAGACGCTGGAGATCGTAGAGGACGACGACGACTGATGCGCCTGCTTCTGGTCGAGGACGATGCCCGCATTGCCGCCGACGTCGCCGCCGTGCTGACGGGCGCCGGCTATACCGTCGAAACCGCTTCGGACGGCAAGGAGGCCTGGTTTCTCGGCGATACCGAGGATTACGACCTCATCGTGCTCGATCTCGGCCTGCCGAGCATGGACGGCATGTCGATGCTCAAGCGCTGGCGCGCCAACGACCGGCACATGCCGGTGCTGGTGCTGACGGCGCGCGGAAGCTGGGCCGAGCGCGTCGAGGGCATCGATGCGGGCGCGGACGACTATCTTCCCAAGCCCTTCCAGTTCGAGGAATTGCTTGCCCGGGTGCGCGCGCTCATCCGCCGCTCCGTCGGCCACGGTGCGGCGACGATCGCCATCGGCGCCGTCACCATAGACACGCGGGCGATGCGGGTCAGCGTCAACGGCGTGCCGCAGGCGCTGACGCCGCTGGAATACCGCCTCGTCAGCTATCTCGGTCATCATCGTGATCGCATCGTGCCGCCGACCGAGTTGCAGGAGCATCTTTACGGCGACGACTTTTCCCGCGACGCCAATGCGCTGGAGGCGCTGGTCGCGCGGCTGCGCAAGAAGCTCGGCGCGCCGGCGATCGGGACGCGCCGCGGCTTCGGCTACTATATGGGCGAGACCGCTCCGTGACGCGTCGCTCGCTGCGCCTTCGCCTTGCGCTCGCCGGCACCGCCTCCATCATCGCCGCCCTCGTGGCGGCGTTCTTCGTTCTGTCCACATTGTTCGAGCGGCATGCCGAACGACGTATCGTCGCCGAACTGATGCTGCATCTCAACCAGATCATCGCCGGCATCGCCGAACAGCAGGGTGCGGCTCTCGACCTTGCCAAGCCGCCGGTCGATCCCCGCTTCGAGCGCCCGCTTTCGGGCCTCTACTGGCAGATCGAGGGGGACGGCATGCGCCTGCGTTCCCGCTCCCTTTGGGACGACGTGCTGCCTCTGCCGGACATTCCCGCCGGCAGCGTTCATACTGCGACGATCACCGGGCCGGGCGGCGCGTCGCTTCTTCTTGTGGAACGGGAGGTGGTGACCAGCCAGCGGGCCGGCGCCCGGCCGCTGCGTGTCGCGGTCGCGATCGACCGAACCGATATCTCGCACGCGACGGATGAATTCGAGGACGATCTCCTGCCCTATCTGCAGGCCCTTGCCGTGCTGCTGCTGGCGGCGAGCTTCGTGCAGATCTTTGTCGGCCTTCGTCCGCTCACGACGCTGACGGCGCGTCTTTCCGCCATCCGCGCCGGCAGGGCGGAGCGACTTGGCAGCGACTTCCCGGACGAGGTGCTGCCGCTCACCGGCGAGGTGGACGCGCTCCTGCAATCGCGGGAAAACCAGCTGCGCAAGGCGCGCGAGCGTGCGGCCGACCTTGCGCATGGTTTCAAGACGCCGCTGCAGATTCTTTCCGGCGATGTCCTGCGCCTGCGCGAGCGAGGACAGGAGGATATCGCCCGCGATATCGAGGCGATCATCCTGCGGATGCGCCGCCATGTGGATCATGAAATGGCCCGGGCCCGCCAGGCCGAGCGGGGGCACACGGCACGCAGCGACCTCGGGCGGGTCGCCGCCCAGGTCGTCAGCGTCGTGGCGCGCACGCCCGCTGGGCGCGATCTCGATTGGCAACAGGAGATGGAGCCTGGCCTCATCCTGCGCATCGATGCGGAGGATCTTGCCGAAATCCTCGGCAGCCTTGCGGAGAATGCCGCGCGCTATGCCGAGACGTCCGTTGGCATCTTCGCGCGCGGGGAGGGTGCGACGGCAATCATCGAGGTCATCGACGATGGGCCGGGCATTCCGGAAGGCGAGATCGAATTCGTGCTGAAGCGCGGCGGCCGGCTGGATACGACGAGCGAGGGAGCCGGGCTCGGCCTTGCCATCGTCGAAAGCTTCGTCGAGGAGGCGAATGGCAGCTTCGTGCTGGAAAACCGCAAGCCCGGCCTTTGCGCCCGCATCACGCTGCCACGCATTCTCGCCTGAAATCTCAGGGCGTCGCGGCCTTGTTCAGGCGGAAATCGTCGATACGGCCGAGCGGGGCATCGGCGATCTCACCCTTTTCCACCAGCTTTTCGCGCAGGCTCTTGCCGTTGCCTTTGGCGATGGGGCCACCGAGCAGCGCCGTGCCGCCATCGAGCGCCGGATCGGCAAGGCTGATCGGCTGGGTCTTGGTGATCTCGGTATCCTCGGCCGGTGCGGTCACCACGAGATCCTTGAGGTCGCCCTGAAGGCCGGGGGCTTCGCTGGCTGCCGCCCCGAGCAGGCGGCGGATTTCCTTTTCCACATAGAAGGCGAGCTTGCGCTTGCCGGCCTTGGTGAAATTGATGCCGTCCGAACCGCGCAGGCGCACCTGCTGGCCATTGATATCCGAGCCGGAAATGATGAACTTGCCGTTCTCGTCGACGAACCCGTCCCAGATGTCGACGAATTCGCCGCCGGTCTTTTCGGTGCCGGTGCGGTAGATATTGTTGAGCGTCGTCATGTCGGCGGTCATGGCGGAGGATTGAAAGGCCGGCATGCCGATCCATAACAACGGCTGGCCGCCGGCGCGGGCAAGCTTTGCGAGGCGCTCGACACGGGCCTCGTATTCCCGGGTCCAGGCGTCGGAACGGAATTTCTCCTTCGCATCGCCGATGGACATCTGCTGGCGGTCGTTGGCGCCCATGCTGACGACGATGAGCGCCGGTTTGGTTTCCTCGATCAGGCCGGGAAGCGATGCCGGCCAGTCGTAGTAGTCCTCGCGCACGATGCCGGAGGAGCCGTTGGTGCGGCGCTCGACGACGATGCCTGGCGTCTCCTCAAAGGCGGCGACAAGGCCTTCGCCGAGGCTGGCGCCGATGAAGTCGCCGACGACGAGCACGACCTTGGCGTCCGGCAGCTTTTCGATCGCCTTCGGTTCCTGCGCGACGGCGACGGGGGCGGTCTGCTTCTTCTTGCGGTTGACGGTGCGCGGCTTGACGGCCTGCGGCTCGGGGATGACCTCCGTCCGCTTCGGCTTGCCGAAGAGCATTTCGAGGATGGTGCGGCGTTCCTTGCGTTCCTGCGCGCCGGCCGGGACGGCGGTCACCACGACGCTTGCCGCCGCCAGAAAGGCGAGGCCGAGGCATACGATCCTGGATGTCGTCATGATGCGCATCGTCGGGGCTCCCATCTGCCGCGATCCTGCCGGATCCCGGTGGCGGCATGATGGCAAATGCGGGCAGGAAGGGAAAGTCTGAGGACAGGCGGGCAAGGGACGCATGCGCCCCTGGCCCGCCTGTAGGTCTAGCGGCGCAGCACCTTCAGCAATTGCTGGCTCGGCTCCCCGTCGGCTGCAATGCCCATGCGGTTCTGGAAGGCCTGGATCGCGGCCTTCGAGCCGGAGCCGAAATTGCCGTCGATCTCGCCGTCGTAGTAGCCGAGCTCCTTGAGGCGGGTCTGCAGCTCGAACTTCTCGGTGATGTCGAGCGTGCCGTCGGGGCGCGGCCAGCGCTGCTTGACGCCGCTGTAGCCGGCAAGCTGGTCGGCCAGCATGCCGACGCCCATCGCATAGGAGTCGGATGCGTTGTAGCGCTTGATGACGAAGAAGTTCTTGGTCATCAGGAAGCCGGGTCCGCCATTGGCCGGCAGTTTCAGTTCCGCACGGTCGGAACCGTTCTTGAAACCGCTGCCGCTCGGGCGCACGAAGCCGAGCTTGGCCCATTGCGCGAGCGTCTTCGTCTGGCCGGAATACTTGCTGCCGCCCGGCGGCACGACGATCTCGTAGCCCCAGGTCTTGCCAGGCTGCCAGCCGTTCTTGGCGAGAAGGTTGGCGGCGGTGGCCAGCGCATCCGGCACCGAATTCCAGATATCGCGGTGCCCGTTGCCGTCGGCGTCGACGGCATAGAGAAGGTAGCTCGTCGGGATGAACTGGGTATGGCCCATCGCGCCGGCCCAGGAACCGGTCATGTCGGAGGCGGCGATGTCACCGCGCTGGATGATCTTGAGCGCCGCGACGAGCTGCGTGCGCGCATATTTCGCGCGCTTGGCATCCGCATAGGCAAGCGTTGCCAGTGCGCGCGGAACGTAGTGCAGGCGGTCGTCCTTCTTCAGCACCGCGCCGTAGTTCGATTCCATGGACCAGATGGCAAGCAGGATGTTGCGGTCGACACCGAAATGCCGTTCGAGGGCGGCGAGCGTCCGGCCGTGCTTGGCCGCCATCTGCTGGCCTATGCGCACGGTATAGGGGTTGACGCGCGAATCCAGGTAGTCCCAGATCTTGTGCTTGAATTCCGGCTGGTAGGCGGCCTTCTCCAGCACCTCCGGGTCAGGCGTCTTGACGCCTGAAAACGCCTTCTGGTAGGTCGACTTGGTGATGCCGGCTTCCGCTGCGGTTGCATAGAAATCGGTGATCCATTTCTGGAAGCGGGCATCTGCGCGCGCGGCGGTCGCCTGGGCCAGGAGCCCGGCCGTCAGAAGGAGGGTGAGCGCAGATCGGCGCAGAACGGTCTTCAGATTCTGTGTCATCGGCTGTCATGTCCGTTTTCAAATTTCGGTTCGGCGGCATGGAACCGCCGGCTGCTCTCAAAACTTATAAAAACGAAGTCAACAAATTCTTTACCATCAAACGGCCGAGCCGTCTTCCTCCGCAAAAAAGTCTTCCTTTGCAAAAAAATAGCAATTGGCTTCTATTCGGCTGAGAACTTGCCTGCGAAAAGGCGGGCGCAACGAGGTGATTATGTCGCAGACACGTAAGGTTCGCAAAGCAGTCTTTCCAGTGGCCGGCCTCGGCACCCGCTTCCTTCCTGCCACCAAGGCCGTGCCGAAGGAGATGCTGACGGTGGTGGACAAGCCGGTGATCCAATACGTGGTCGACGAGGCGCTGGATGCCGGTATCGAACACCTGATCTTCGTGACCGGCCGCTCCAAGGCGGTGATCGAGGACTATTTCGATATCCAGGTGGAACTGGAGCAGACCCTGCGCCAGCGCAACAAGACCGCCGAACTGACCCTTCTGGAAAGCATCCTGCCGGTCGCCGGCTCGACGAGCTTCACGCGCCAGCAGGAACCGCTCGGCCTTGGCCACGCGGTCTGGTGCGCCCGCGAGCTGGTTGGCAACGAGCCCTTCGCGCTGCTTCTGCCCGACATGATCATGAAGGCGGAAAAGAGTTGCATGAAGGGCATGGTCGAGCTGTTCGAGCAAAGCGGCGCGAATGTCGTGGCCGTCGAGGAATGCGCGCCCGACCAGGCGCACAAATACGGCATCGTCGGTGTCGGCGAGACGATCGGCGAGGGCTTTGCCATCACCAAGATGGTGGAAAAGCCGGCGCCGGGCACGGCGCCCTCCAACTTCTTCATCAACGGCCGTTACATTCTCCAGCCGGAAATCTTCCCGATCCTTTCCACGCAGGAACGCGGCGCGGGCAACGAGATCCAGCTTACCGACGCCATGGTCAAGCTTGCCGACGACCAGAAATTCGCCGCCTATCACTTCCGCGGCGAGACTTACGATTGCGGCGCGAAGGATGGCTTCATCCTGGCCAATATCGCTTTCGCCCTGGCGCGGGAGGATATCCGTCCCACCGTCGAAGGACCGTTGAAGCAGTTGGTCGCCGGCCTGAAATAGGCCTCAGCGGCGCAGCACCAGCCCGATGCCGGCACGCGTGATGCCGGTATCGCCGCCGCGCGACTGGGTCGTCAGCTCATAGGAGACGTCGCCGGTCACGGCCAGCCAGCGGTTGATATCCCAGGTCAATCCGGTGCCGACGAGATAGACATTCTGGTCGATGCTTGCCGACGACCGGAAATCGCGCCAGGTATAGGCGCCGCTCAGCCGGGCGACGAGGTTGTCGCGCAGTTCATGCGTCAACTGAGCGGTGGTGGCATAGGCGACGTAGCCGCTTTCTCCCGCCGAGGTGGAAGGCTCGATTTCCGTGCTGAGGCCAAGGCGCAGGTCAGTGCCGCGCTGCGGCGACCAGACGACGGTGCCGTCCAACGCGAAGGCGTCGATCGTCTTCAGGCGGCTGTCGTCGAAGGCGGCACGCTTGTAGCCGATGCCGAGATCGCCGCGCAGCTTCTCCCCGAGATCGATTTCCACGCCCACGCGCCCGCCCAGCTTGGAGGCGGAGCGTTCATAACCTTGCGAATCGCGCTTGTCGTCATAGATGGCGCGGCCGATCGAGGCTTCCAGATAGGGAATGAGGGCGGGCGAAAGCTCGAAGCCGACGCGCCCCGTCAGGGTCCCTTCCGTGAAATTGCGGTCGGAAAGGTCGAGCTTGCGGCCATTGGCGAGTTTGGCGGAGCCGTAGATCTCCCGTTCGAGTTCGGCGCCGATCGTGCCGCGGATGAGCCCGAAGTCGCGTTGCACCCGGGCGCCGGCGGTGAAGCCGTGCACGCCGGACTGGGCGCTCGCCCCGTCGATGGCGTTCGGATCGTTCGAGCTTTCGCGCTCGAAACTGTAGCCGGCGGTCAGGTTGGCGATGGTGTCGTCGCTGAGGTCGAGGCGCAGATCGCCATTGATGCGCACCTGCGGTTCCGTCTCCCCGGTGCCGCTGATGTTGCGCTGGTAGATGCCTTCGGCATCGACCGTGAGCTGGTGGCGCGACCAGTCGGACGTCAGGGCGCCGCGAAAGCCGGTCTGGGAATAGGTGCGGCTCGTCGTGGACCCCGCCTTCGTGCGCTCATAGCCGATGCTCTGCGAGATCGAAGGACGCAGCAGGAAGGTGCCGATGCGGATGCCGGTCGGCTCATAGGGGTCGCCGAAGTCGCTTCTGGTGCCGTCGGTGCCGCCTTCGCGAAGGTTCAAGCGCTCGTCCTGCCGGTCCGTGCGACGGAAGGCCTCGTCCTCGCCCACGGCATCAGACAGCGCATCCGCCTGCGCGCCGGTGATGTTGGGCTCGACGGCCGCCGTTGTCGCGACCGTATCGGGCATGCCGGTATCGGCCGGCATCGACAGCGGGTCGACGGGCTGCTGGAAGGTTGGCGTCTCGGCCGTGGTCTGTTCCTGGGCGAAAGCCGGCATGGCGGCGAGCGTCGTGCCGGCAAGCAGCAGCCCGGCCAGACGCCATGACAGGCGGGGCGACTGCGCCTCGCGATCTCTTCCCTTTACCTCTGTCATGGTTGCGGCCTGCTGATCTTTCCGATTTCCTAAGCGAAGGTAAACCCTTGTGGTTAACGCTTGGTTGCCGAGAGGCGGGAATCACTCGCCGTAACAATCCGCTTTCATTCGTGCATGGACAGATGCTTACAAAAACGCTAACGAGGCGCATGATCAAAAGACAGGCAAAAGTTGACAGCGACGGCGCCATCGCCTCCGCGATCCGCACCGTTGAAACGGAAATGGCCGGCCTCACCGCTCTTTCGGCGGCGCTTCAGGGGGGGCGGCTCTACGATTCCTTCTGCGAAGCCGTTCGTCTCATCGGCGATATCAGCGGCCGCGTCGTCGTGACCGGCATCGGCAAGTCGGGACATATCGGCGCGAAGATCGCGGCGACCCTGGCGTCCACCGGCACGCCCGCCTTCTTCGTGCATCCCGTCGAGGCCAATCACGGCGATCTCGGCATGATCGCGGGCGACGACGTCATCCTGGCGATTTCCTGGAGCGGCGAGACAGCCGAGTTGCAGGGGATCATCTCCTATTCGCGCCGCTTCTCCATTCCGTTGATCGCGCTGACTTCCGG
>Ga0182742_1005079_pt1 | contig 11403 bp, 9 predicted proteins | sample eDN5th37CBELigMG_FD_128880 | JGI IMG/M metagenome (GOLD analysis project Ga0182742, IMG submission 128880) | Enriched Miracle-Growth compost microbial communities from Emeryville, California, USA - eDNA 5th pass 37_C BE-Lig MG (version 2)... ... | reverse complement strand
TCTTCTGCGCGTCGTGGTCGCCGATCTTGCCGCCTATGAGCAGTTCCTGAAACAGAAGCTGACGCGGCTCGACGGCATCGCCTCGATCGAGTCGAGCTTCGCGCTGGAACAGGTGAAATACACCAACGTGCTGCCGGTGTGAGCTTCCTTATCCCTCCCCGCTCGCGGGCAGGGTGGCGAGCGAAGCGAGCCGGGTGGGGGCAAATGAGGGGCAGCAATCCCACCCCGATCGTCTTCGCTGCGCTCAGTCGATCGACCCTCCCCTTTCAGGGGAGGGATTGCGTATGCGGCGACGCCGCCCGTCCCTCACCCCCTGTTGCGCAGCACGAGGCACGCCCCGCCGACCTTGCGCAGCCTGTCGCACAGCGCATTCGCCTCGGAGCGCGAATCGGCGCCGATCCGCACCTGATAGAACACAGCGCGACCCCGCGTCCGCATGATCGATGACTGAATGCCCGGATCCTTGCCGGCGAGCACGGTCTCGAAGCGCTTCAGCGCCCGCGCATACATCGCCATCGCCCGATCGCGCGAGAAGCCGGCGCCGAGCTGCACGCCCCAAGGCTGCGCCAGCGAATGCGCGACGCGCTGCCGCAGCTGATCGAGGAACGGACTCGGCGAACGCTTCAGCATCGCCATCAATTCGCCGCAGCCGGGCTGGCGCTTCGGCTCTTCCTTCGGCTTGTCCTTGCTGTCGCGCGGCTTATTGCGTTCGGCGGCCCAGTCGTCGACCGTCATGCCGGTGATCGCGGAGACGTAATTGCGCGTCTCGCCCGGCATGTATCCGGTGCCGGCGAGCCATTCGCGCACGCGGCGCGGTCCGGCGTTATAGGCCGCGGCCGCAAGGCCGAGATTGCCGAATTGCAGCCAGAGCTCTTTCAGGAATTCCGCTGATTTCGGCAGCGCCTGGACCGGATCGAACGGATCGAGAAGCCCGCGTTCGGCCGCGGTGCCCGGCATGAACTGCGCCATGCCCTGCGCGCGCTTGCCAGTGCGGGTCATCGGCCCGACCGCGTCGGCGCGGAAGCGGCTCTCCTGCCAGATCACGCGCGCGAAGAACTCCATCGGCAAACCGTGATCGCGCGCCGCCGATTCGATCATCAGACAGATGGAGTCGTCGGGTGCGGAGGTCTGAGCGGCGGCCGGGCCAGTTGCAGCAAGACATATGCCGACGCCAGCGAGCGCTCCGCAAAGTCGCGTTGCCGTGGTCCTTGTCATGCCCGCGCTGGTCGCACACATCCAAGTCTCGGGTCCCTTTACGTCCTTGACGACGTGGACGGCCGGAACACAGGCGCACGAAGTGGCACCGTTTTTCGAACGGCGGTGCCCGGCCAAGACGAACTGCAGACCTCGTTCACGCACACCTCCGGCGCGAAGTGCCAGGCCCGTCAGAGCGTATCATAACGTCCTGGTCTAGAACGTGCTCTTCAGCTTCAGGTATTCGAGTCGGTTAATCGATTGCACGTCGAAATGTTCGCTTTTGCCGTCACGCTGGATATCCATCGGCACCGTGATGCCGGCTGCGCCCAGCGACCAGAGCTTGCGGTAAAAATCAGGCAGCGTTTTCGGCACCTCGCCGCCGACATTCGTGATCAGATCGCCCCTGCGCAGCCCGGCCTTGTCGGCCGGCGAATTGGGCGTCACCCGCGCCACCACGAGACCGCGATCGGTCGCCTGCGTGTTCAGTCCGATCCATGGTTTCGGCTTGCCGCCGACCGCGCCATTGGCGATCAGGTCGCCGAGAATGGGCTTTACCAGGTCGGTCGGAATATACAGGTTGCCGGCGCCGCCGCCCGATCCCGAGGCATCGCCGACGATCAGCGAACCGACGCCGACCAGCTTGCCGTCGCGGGTGATCAGCGCCGCGCCGCTCCAATGCGAATGCGCGGGTGCGGTGTAGATGGCGCCCTCGATCAGGTATTCCCAGGAGCCTGCGAACTCGCGCCGTGAGACCACGCGCGCGGGCGCAATGCCGTCGCGGCCGCCGAAGCTTGCCGCCAGCACCGGGTCGCCGACCTTCACATCGGCGGAATTGCCGAACAGTATTGGCCGCACCTTCAGCGGGGCCACCGCCTTCAACAGGCCAAAGCCGGTATCGTGATCGTAGCCGACCACGGCCGCCGGTATCTTGCGGCCGTCATTGGTGATTGCTTCGGCGGCATGGGCTTCCACCATGAGGTAGCCCACCGTGAGGATCAGGCCTTCGTCGTCGATCACGATGCCGGAGCCGTCGCGCTCCTGGCCGAGATTGTCGATCGTGCGACCGTCCGGGTTGATGTAGGTCTTGATCCGGACCACCGACGACAACAAGTCGTCCGTGGTTGTCTTTGCGGCCTCTCCCTGCGCGAAGGCCGAACCGGGCGCGGCTGAAAGCAACAGAACCGAGACCAGCAACAGCGCCACGCGCATGGGCAGTGACTTTCGCATCAAGGCCTCCATTTTGGTTCGCCCGGCTTGAACCGATCCGAATCGGAATACCAAGACGGGCTCCAACTATAGAGGTACCAACTGCGTCCATCACAAGGGGCGAGCTTGCGTGCCGCGCCGATTTGCGGCGCATTGAGGTTCCCGGCCCGTAAAATTCGCGTCAACACGCTCCGCTCAGACTATTCCAGACCGTCTATTCCAGACCGGTGGGAACGTTTTTATTCTCGCTTTCGAGTCTCATGCCGGAGAGGTTTGCCATGGTCTCCATCAGAGTGGCGAAATCCTTCTCCAGATAGGCCTTCGGATCCTCCTGCAGGATCGCGTTGCCAATATGCGCCTGCAGGATTTCGCGAGTCGCCGCGGTGCTCGGCATCGGAACTTTCCACTCGCGGCCGAGCGCAAGGCCGAGATCGAGGTCCTTCAGCAGCAGCTCCGGCGTGAACGTCGTGGTCCAGTCGAGATTGACCAGCGCCGGCGACTTGTAGCGCGTGAACATCGAACCCATCACGCCGTTGTTCATGAATTTCAGGAACGCTTCGCGCGGCACGCCCATCTTGTTTGCCAGGAGCGTGATCTCGATCAGGTTCTGGATCACCACGCCAAGCATGACGTTGTGGGCGATCTTGCAGATCCGGGCGAGTTCACCCTCGCCGACATACGACACCCCGTTCGGCGCGAATGTCAGGACCATGTCCTCCACCTTGCGAAAGGCGGCTTCCGGCCCGGACGCGACGGCGGACAGCTTGCCTGCCTTGATCACCTTGGCATTGCCGGAAACGGGGCATGCGACAAACTCTGCGCCGAGGCCCCTCAACTGCTCACGGATTTCTTCGGAGTCATCGACCGAGATGGTCGAGCAATCGACCACGATCTTCGGCATCTTGCCCTTGCCGTTCGGCGCGACGCCGTTCGGGCCGAAATAGACTTCCTTCACGTCCTTGCCAGCGGACACGATCGAGAACAGCACGTCCACGCCTGCGAGGTCCGACAGCCTATCCACCACCTTGCCACCGATTTTTGTCAGCGGTTCGGCCTTGGACTTGGTCCGGTTCCAGATCGAGACGTCATAGCCGGCCTTGAGCAGCAATTCGGCCATCGCGTAGCCCATGCGGCCCATGCCAATCCAGCCGATCTTCTGTGCGCTCGTCGTCATTTCCATTCCTCCCCGCGGGTTGTGGTCCGTCTGGTAACACAGGCGGCATGCGCCGCAAGCACTTCGCAAGTCCGCGCGGCGGACCTATGATCGTGCAGCGGAGGTCCCATGCCGGCTGTCGTCCCGCTCGAAGATGCACTCGCGCCGATCGCCGACGGCTGTCTGCTGGCCGTCCCGCGCGAGCAGGCCGGCGTCGCCATGGAAGCGACCCGCGCGCTCATTCGCCGCGACGTGAAAAATCTGCATCTGGTGGCGCTGCCGGCCTCGACAATGCAGGCCGATATGCTGATCGGCGCCGGCTGCGTGAAGACGCTGGAAACGTCGGCCGTGAGCCTTGGCGAATTCGGTCCGGCGCCGCGCTTTGTCGCGGCAATGACCGGCGGCGCCCTGCGGATGAAGGATGCCACCTGCCCGGCGCTCTATGCGGCGCTGGAAGCGGGCGAGAAGGGCAATCCGTTCATGCCGCTGCGCGGCCTGATCGGCTCCGACCTCATGAATGTCCGCAGCGACTGGCGGGTGATCGACAATCCGTTCGGCAACGACGATCCGATCGTGCTCTTACCGGCGATCCGGCCCGATGTGGCGCTGTTCCATGCCTCCATGGCGGATCGGCACGGCAATGTCTGGATCGGGCGCGAGCGCGATCTCGGCACACTGGCGCGTGCCTCGCGCAAAACCGTGGTGACGGTCGAACGCATTGACGATGGCAATCTGCTCGATGATCCGGTGCTGGCGGCGGGCGTGCTGCCCGGCTTCTATATCGACACGATCGCGCAGGTGAAGAACGGCGCCTGGCCGCTGTCGCTGCCGAACGCGTATCCGGTCGACGTTGCGCATCTTTCCGAATATGCGCGTCTGGCAAAGACAGCCGAAGGCTTCGCGCGGTATTGCGATGCGCATGTGTATGGGAAACGCGCGGCGTGATGCGTTCCGCTCTTTCCCTCCCCCGCTTGCGGGGGAGGGTCGATCGACTGAGCGTGAGCGAAGGAGATCGGGGTGGGGGCACGACGCACGTCCGCAACCAACCCCACCCGGCTGGCCTTCGGCCAGCCACCCTCCCCTGAAGGGGAGGGATCAGAAACAAGCAGCATGACCTTCCAGCCTGAAGAACTCCTCATCGCCGCCGTCGCCGGTCTGATCGGCGACGTGCGCCACATCGCCGTCGGCAATGCATCGCCGATCCCGGCTGCGGCTGCACTCCTGTGCCGCGCGCGCGGCAACGGGCGGCCTTACGTCTCCCTGCTGCAGAGCCGCAAGCACAATTTCTTCACGGAAGGCGGCGTCGAATTGTTTGATTGCGCCGGCCAGGGCCGCATGGACGTGTTCTTCCTGTCCGGCGGCGAGATCGACGGTGAAGGCAACATCAATCTCGTCGGGATCGGCGATCATGACAGGCCGCAGGTGCGCTTCCCCGGCTCGTTCGGCTCGGCCTATCTCTATTTCGTCGTGCCGCAGGTGATCCTTTTCCGCACCGAGCATTCGCGACGCACGCTGGTGCCGAAGGTCGATTTCATCAGCGCGCCCGGCGTCAGCGAGCCCAACGTGTATCGCACCGGCGGACCGGCGGCGCTGATCACCAATCGTTGCCTGTTCGCGTTCGACAAGGAGCGTCGGCGCTTTCGCCTGCAGAGCGTGCATCCGGGGCACAGCGTCAGGGAGATCATCGAGCATACCGGCTTCGATTTCGACCGCCCCGACCATGTGCCGGAAACGCCCGCGCCGGATGCGCAGACGCTGCGCGTGATGCGCGAAACGGTCGCGCCGGAGCTGGCGGACGTCTATCCGCAATTTGCAGCGAAGGTGTTCGGTATTTCCGCTACCGTCGTCCCCGCGAAAGCGGGGACCCATAACCGCCGCTCCGGAATATAGGTCCCCGCCTTCGCGCGGACGACGACATTGCGAATATCGACTGCACATGTTCTCTTTTGCATGGACAACAACAATCATTTTCAAGGGACGAAATGCCGGTAGAACCTATTGAAGTGGCCGTCATCGGCACCGGATGGTGCGGCGGCATTCGCGCCGAGACGCTGTCGCGCTACCCCCTGGTGAAAAAGCTTCACCTCTGCGAGATCAGGCCGGACCGGCTGAAGGAGGTTCAGAAACTCACCAATGCGGCAGTCGCGACGCTCGACTACCAGGACATCGTGAGGAACGAGGCGATCCGCGTGGTCTACATTTCCACCACGCCGGAGAGTACGCATTACCCGATCGCGCGTGACTGCCTGAAGGCCGGCAAGCATGTGCTGCTGGAAAAGCCGATTGCGCTCGAATTGTACGAGGCCGACGAACTGATCGCGATATCGAAACGCAACAACGTCAAGTTCACCATCGGCTATTCGCAGCGTTTCAACACCAAGTTTGCCTATGCCAAGAAGAAACTGACCGACGGCACGCTCGGCAAGCCGGTGTCAGTGATGGTGAGCCGGCATCTGTCGCGCAGCCTCGGCAAGAAGATCGCGAGCCGGGTGCGGCTGTCGCCCGCCGCGATGGAATCCACCCATGACCTCGACATCGTGTTCTGGCTGCTCGAGCCGGCGAAGCCGGTCAGCGTCTATTCGCAAGGGGCCTATGGCTACATGCAGCCGGTCAACGGCTCCTATGACGTCATGTGGTCCACGGTGAAGATGGACAACGGCGTCCTCGTTGCCATCGGCGGCGGGTGGAATCTGCCGCCGAGCTATCCGAATTACTGCGCCACCACCATCGAGATCACCGGCACCGAGGGCTCGCTGTTCCTCGACGACACGGCGCGCGACCATTGGCTCAACACCGTGAAGGACGGCATGCAATATCCGATGTCGACCATGCCGGGCGAGCAGGTCGACCATGTCTTCGCCGGCCAGATGGGGCCGGAGACGATCCACTTCCTCGAATCCTGCATCATGGACCGCCCGCCAATGGTATCGCCGGAAAGCGCGCGCACCGTCATGGAATGCTATCTCGCCGCCGATCTCTCGGCCGAGCGCAATCAGCCGGTCGACATTCCGTTGACAAACGAGACGCTTGCGGGCATCGCGGACATGATCAAGGCGCAGCGCGCGCCACTGTAACAACGCCGTCATGGCCGGACTTGTCCCGACCATCCACGTCTTTGCATCATCCGGACAAGACGTGGTTGCCGCGACAGGCGCGGGCATGACCCGATTCGGAACCTTCGCGGCATGGCCCCAGAACACGACCACCCCCACCACGGCCCCCGTGTCGAGGACGATGCGCTCATCCGCGGGCGCGGCCGGTTCGTCGACGACGTGGAGAAGCAGGGCGTCGCCCATGCCGTGTTCGTGCGCTCGCCGCACGCCCATGCCCGCATCGCGGCGATCTCGCTCGATGAGGCGCTGAAGGCCCCGGGCGTCCTCGGCATTCTGACCGCCGCCGACCTCGAAGGCGTCGGCTCGGTGACGCGGCATCCGCCGATCGCCGGGCGCGGCGGCACCAAAGCGATCTTCGCGCACCGCCCTTGTCTCGCCGAAGGAAAGGTCATGCATGTGGGCGAAGCGGTCGCGATGGTGGTCGCGGACAGCCTGCCGCAGGCACTCGATGCCGCCGAACTGGTCGCCATCGAATATGAGGAATTGCCGGCGCTGGTCGATGCGCAGCAGGCCCTGAAGCCGGATGCGCCATGCCTGTTCGATGACATCCCCGGCAACCTTGCGATCGATTTTCCCGCCCCGGTCGACGACGCGGCCAATGTTGCCGCAGTCGAGGAGATCATCCGATCGGCCGCGCATGTCGCGCGCGTGACCGTCATGCAGCAGCGCATGGTCATGGCGCCGATGGAGACGCGCGGCGGCACCGCGAGTTTCGACGGCAAGACAGGCCGTTACACGCTGCGCGTCTGCTCGCAGGGCGCAGGTCCGATGCGCGACATGGTGGCCGCCATCATGGGCATCGATCGGCAGATGCTGCGCGTTGTGACCGAGGATGTCGGCGGCGCGTTCGGTCTCAAGAGCGGCGCCTATCCGGAATATCCGGCCTTGCTGATCGCTGCCAGGAACTACGGCCGCAAGGTGCACTGGATGGCGAGCCGGTCGGAAGCCTTCAACTGCGACAATCAGGGCCGCGACAACGTCACCGTCGGCGAGCTTGCGCTTGATGCAAACGGCAAGTTCCTCGCCCTGCGCGCGCGCCAGATCCAGAATCTCGGCGCTTACGTTGCCTCCGCCGGCATCCAGCTCGCCACCAACAATTTCGCGCGCTGCTTCCCCGGAATGTACGACATCGGCAGGCTCGATATCGGCGTGCAATGCGTCTACACCAACACGATCCCGACCGGGCCCTATCGCGGCGCCGGCCGACCCGAGGCGAATTACCTGATCGAGCGGCTCGTCGATGAAGCCGCTCGCGTGACCGGGATCGACAAATCAGAGATCCGCAGGCGCAATCTGATCGCCCCGTCCGCCATTCCCTACAAGACCGCCATGGGCACGACGTTTGACAGCGGCGAGTTTCCGCAAATCTTCGAGAAGGCGCTGGCCCTTGCGCAGATCGAACGGTTTGAAGAGCGCCGCCGTGAATCCGAAGCAAACGGCAAGCTGCGCGGCATCGGCATTTCATGTTTCCTGGAGCATTCCGGCGGCGTGCCGAATGAAGGCGCATGGCTGACCTTTCCCGGTAACGGCACCGTCGTCGTGAACATGAATGTCGGCAATACCGGACAGGGGCACGCCACGGTTTATCCGCGGCTCGTCGCCGACAAACTGGCGATCGATCCGGTGCTGGTGAAGCACCGTCAAGGCGACAGCGATTTCGAGATCAAGGGCTGGCCGTCAGTCGCTTCGCGCTCGACCATCACCGCCGGGACCGCGGTAGTGCGCACGGTCGAGGCGATGCTGGAGAAAGGGCGGGCGTTGGCAGCTCAAGCGCTCGAAGCCGATGAGAAGGACATCGCCTATCGGCGCGGGCTGTTCGAGGTGGTCGGCACCGATCGCTCCATCGAGCTCTTCGATCTTGCTGCGAAAGCCGCCGAGATGAAGGACAAGGGCGAGATCGGCGAAAGTCTCGATACCAAGTGCGACGTCGACACCCCGCAGACCTTTCCGAACGGCTGTCACATCGCCGAGGTCGAGATCGAGCCGGAGACCGGCGAGGTCGCGGTCGTCGGCTATTATGCCGTGGACGATTGCGGCACGGTGCTCGATCATACGCTCGCGCATGGCCAGGTGCATGGCGGCATCGCGCAGGGGCTCGGCCAGGTGCTGCTCGAGCGCGCGGTCTATGATCCGGCCAGCGGACAGCTCGTCACGGGCTCGTTCATGGATTACGCGATGCCGCGCGCGCTCGACATGCCGGCAGAGTTGCGTGACCACTCGCACCCGGTACCGGCGACCACCAATCCGCTCGGGGTCAAGGGCGTCGGCGAAGCCGGCACCACCGCTTCGCTTGCGGCGATCATGAATGCGATCGCCGATGCGGTGCCCGCGGCCGCGCACATGGACATGCCCGCGACAGCGGAGAAGATCTGGCGCGCGTGCCAGTCGGCTAACGTGCCGACAGGCCTGCCGGGGCGCGAAGCGTAAGGCTGATGCGTGTGACGATGCCGTCCCACGCACGAAGTTCGCGCTGCGGATAGGCAATGTAGATGCAGTGCATCCGACCTTGGAAGTTGCAGCGGCTGTAATAGACCTGACCACCGCGAACGCCTGAAATTGCGAAGAAGCGATTGGTCACTCGCCGATAATCAATCGTGCTTGGATCGACCTTGAGGAACCGGCGGAGATAGCTCTCAGGCGTGTGGCCTTCCTCATTGTCGAGCGCATAAGCGGAGAAAGTGGCTCGCCCGTCCGCGCTCTCGAAGACCCGCCCGGTGCCACGTTCGGGTTCGCCAGCATCAACGGTAAACAGGCCGGCGGGAAAATCGACCCGCGTGCCCGTCCGTTCGTCGACATAAGGCCGCCATCCGAGCGCGGCGTCCTGCGCGCTCGCCGCCTTCACCCCAAAGTGCGCCGCCCCAAGGGGAACCGCGGCGAGGATCAGGCTTGCAGTGACGACGCTCCATAGAGTCCTCATGATACGTCCCGCCTTGAACACATTGCGTCAATGACGGAACCGCCTCACCGTTCCCTGCGGACGTTACCCCTGCGAGATGAACTTGCGGTTGGTGTAGGCCTCCAGCCCCTCGATGCCGCCTTCCTGCCCGTAGCCGGATTCCTTGATGCCGCCGAACGGCGTTTCCGGCGTCGAGATCGCCACCGAGTTGACGCCCACCATGCCCGATTGCAGCGCGTCGCCGATCATGGTCGCGGTCTGCGTGTTGGTGGTGAATGCATAGGAAGCAAGACCGAACGGCAGCGAGTTGGCGCGCTCCACCACCTCGTCGAACGTCCTGAAGCGAACGATCGGCGCCACCGGCCCGAACGGCTCCTCGGTCATGACCTTTGAATCGTCGGGCACGTCGGTGATCACCGTCGGCTCGAAGAAATAGCCCTGGTTGCCACGGCGCTTGCCGCCGGTGACGATCTTGCCGCCGCGGCTCTTGGCGTCCTGCACGATCGATTCCATCGCGTCGAGCCGGCGCGGATTGGCGAGCGGGCCCATCGTCGTGTCCTTGTCGAGGCCGTCGCCAAGCTTCACGTTATCGGCGAATTCGGTGAAGCGCTTGAGGAAGCGGTCGTAAACGCTCTCCTGCACATAGAAGCGGGTCGGCGAGATGCAGACCTGGCCGGCATTGCGATACTTGAAGGCCGCGATGGTGTCGGCGGTCTTTTCCGGATCGGCATCGCCGAACACCACGACCGGCGAATGCCCGCCAAGTTCCATGGTCGCGCGCTTCATGCCTTTCGCCGCAAGGCCGGCAAGCAGCTTCCCGACCGGCACGGAACCGGTGAACGAAATCTTTTTCACGCTGTCGGCGCCGATCAGATGCTCAGAGACCTCCGCCGGCACGCCGAAGACAAGGTTCAGCACGCCCTTCGGCAGCCCGGCATCGGCAAAGCACTTCACCAGCTCGACGCAGGAACCCGGCGTTTCTTCCGAAGCCTTCACGATGATCGAACAACCGGCCGCGAGCGCGCCGGCGATCTTGCGCACGGGCGTGAGCGTTGGAAAATTCCACGGCGTGAAGGCTGCGACAACACCGACCGGCTCCTGCAGCACCAGCTGGCGGATATTCTTGCCACGGCCCGGCACGATACGGCCGTAGGCACGCCGGCCTTCCTCCGCCATCCAGTCGATGATGTCCGCGGTGACCATCACCTCGCCCTTGGCTTCGACCAGCGGCTTGCCCTGTTCCTGCACCATCACGCGGGCAATGTGATCCGCGCGTTCGCGCACGAGATCGGCGGCCTTGCGCATGACCCTGGCGCGATCATAGGCGCTGGTGGCGCGCCATACGGCGAGGCCCTTGTCGGCGGCGTCGAGCGCGCGATCGAGATCGGCCTTCGAGGCATGCGGCAGCGTGCCGAGGGCCTTGCCGCTGGCGGGGTTCATCACCTCCTCGCCCTTGCGGCCCGCGCCATTGAGCCATTCGCCATCGATGTAAAGCTGAAGGTCGGTGTACATGGACGTCTCCATAGCGACGGCTGGTAAGTCGATGGCGCGCGTCTTAGCAGCTTTGCTCCGAAACAGCCATCCGCGACGCGGTCTTCGGAATTTCACAAATTGAAATGCGTCGCGTGAACGCTGCCTGCCGCGTCATGCCCGTGCCGATCGCCGGCACCCACATCTTGGCGGTACAGTGAGTCTTGGCGGTACAGTGAGGCGGGACAGCCGGACATCGCGGGCGCAACGACGCGCGTTCCAAACGGCAATGCCGGCCAGGACGCAGATGTCACCGCCCCGTAAAGACCGGCTTGCGCTTTTCCATGAAGGCCGTCCGGCCCTCGATG
>Ga0182742_1005076_pt1 | contig 11405 bp, 18 predicted proteins | sample eDN5th37CBELigMG_FD_128880 | JGI IMG/M metagenome (GOLD analysis project Ga0182742, IMG submission 128880) | Enriched Miracle-Growth compost microbial communities from Emeryville, California, USA - eDNA 5th pass 37_C BE-Lig MG (version 2)... ... | reverse complement strand
GTAGGGGGCTCGAGCGCCTGTAAGGACAAGGCGTCGGGCCCGTTCGGTCGGGATACGAAATTGCGTCAGCGTAAGCATGACGTTCCTTTAGGCGACCCTGCGGTTGCAGGGAATCATAAAAAAGGCCCAGCGGTGAGCTGGGCCTGACGGATTGACGAGGAGCAGCTTGGATCCAGGGCTCCCCAATGAGAGTTAGACGATCATTGTTGCAACGATATTGCGATTCCCGCTGAGGCCTTTTCGAAACTGGCACTGCGGGCCGTGCGTCAGGCGGACGGATTTGGGGATGTCTGTCGGCGTCGGATAGGCTTAAGGTCCGGCTCAGAGCCGCCGAGGCGGGCCAGTCGCCGGGCACTCTCCCGCTCAATCAGAGCCTTCAATGCTTCGCGAACCAGGGCCGACTTTTCGTGCAGGCCGGTTAATGCCTGTGCCTTTGCGACGAGTTCGTCGTCGAGGGCAATCGTTGTCCTCATGCCAGCATCTCCGCCTTAGGACACCCGAGATAGCATCAAAGATAACCCCCTGCCAGGCCCGGTCGTTGAGTCCCACTGTCCACTCTGGTTGCATCGCAAATTCGATTTTCTTGTAAGAATACTGCCGCGGCTGGGATCAGGCTCCTTGGGGCTTCAATTAAAAAAGCCCGGTGTGAACCGGGCTGCATCAGCGAATTCTGGGGTGAAAGTGATTTTAGCGGTACGGTCTGATTACCGCACACGGCTGGCGAGATGGTCACGGACCGCGTCAAATGCCTTGGCGTAAACCCGTTCAACGGCGCCATTCTCGGCGAAGATGACGGACGGAAGGATGGCATCGTGAGGAGTGCTGGTCACCACCAGATCGTCATCGCCAACAAGCGCGATGAGGGTCTCGTCGGCGAGCTCAAGACGGCTTGCCGTTGAATTGAGACGGCGATCATAGGCAGGAGCCGAGAATCCAAAGGCGGCGAGAGGGAAGGCTTCGGTCGCAATATGTGTATTGGTCGTCACGTTCGAAAACTCCGTTAAGCGAAGAGAGTAGGCGGTATTACGCACAGGCCAGCCGAATGCCGTCCCCGTAGGGAACAGCGGAGAACTGACGGAGCTGGGCGTTGAGCTTGGCACTCGAGACGTAACGCTTGAGACCCGTGAAGTAGACGTCTCGCGAGCCGTCCTTCAGTGGAGTGCCAGATTGGAATTTGTGCCGGGAGGGACCGAAGGTGGGCACAAAGATAATGTCGCTCGTAGCGGGGTCGCGCCAAAGATGGAATGAGCCCTTGCCTTGGAAAAGGTGGCTGATCGCGGTGCCGGCGGGGATTCTCAGCACCTGGCGGTCACATCCGTCTGAGGTGTTGTACCGCTTTCCTTTAATGAGAACCGATGGTGGCCCCGAAACGTCACCGAATAGATCGGACTGATCAGGCGTCGGCGAAAGCGACTCGACCTCCGGGCGCAGCAACTCGAAGGATTCCACTCGGCGATTGTCGCCGGTCCGCGGCTGACTGAGCTTGAGCCGCATTGTCTTTCGGCCCATTTCGAAGGCATCGCAGAAAGCGCTCATGACGCCTGACCGGGTGGCGCCGTCAGGCTTCACAATAACGAATTCTTGAGTTCCGTCGGCGGAGTGCGACACCAAGGCAACGCGGTAATGGGAGCTGTTGCGATTGGCGCGACGCGCGCTGAGTTCGAGGACCGTCACATCGACGTCTTCTATGCGAGCGGCCACAGGCGCGGAACGGCGGGTTCGCTTAAGATCCGTCATAAGATTTTTTCCGGGATTTGCGTGTAGATTTCGGGTTGCCCGGGGTCTTGGATCAGGTGTCTTTGTAAGGCGGGAAGGCCGAGACGGTGTACTCGGGATGGGGCCGATAATAATTCTGATGGGTTTTAGTACTGTCGTTGTTCTTTTGGGGTTTGTTTGTCGGTCTTTTCCGGTCCGTGGATTCGGAGAGGATCGGCGCTCCTTGGTGGTTGAAAGTCTGCATAAAAAAAGCGGCCCTTGCGGCCGCTTTGGGGTTCCCTGTCAGTGGGCCAGAAGGCTCTGAAGTCCGGGAATCGGGAGTTCCTTAATATTCTCGATGGCAACATCGGGAGCATCATTTGCCTCAATCGCTTTGGACAGGAGTTTTCAGATCCGATCCAGAAGGGCCGGATTGCCTTTGAGAGCGGCAGCGATTTCAGGCTTCGGATAGAGCGCCTGGTACGCGTCGGTGGCGACTGCGTTCGAGTGGTTGAGGATGAACCAGCAAGGCTGGCCTTCCTGGGCCGCACAAAGAATGACCGGAACTGTGCGCTTCTCCTGGGAGTACCACGGGGACCGGGCCTGGCAGGCAGGGTTCTGGTGGACGCCGCGAGATTTTCCTTCGTCGAGGTATCGCGCAAGCTCAGGATAGGTCCACTGAACGTCTTCCTCGCTGATGTCGGTGTCCAGGATATAGAAGCGTTCGTCGAGGTCGGGTAGCCCGCCCGGACAGGTCTCAATGACCTCGACATCGAGGGCGGAGGGATGCGGGAGAACGGGCCGGAAGGCCGCCATTTCTAGGCGCGGGCGTTAATCTCGTCTTCCGAGAGGATAAAGAAGCTGTCGTCACCGGTTTCCAGTCCCGGCATGACATCGAAGAAGTCGCCAAGGACCTCCCCTGTCCGGCCAGCAGTTGTGGTTTCATTACCTTCGGCCGATTCAAATTCTCCCGGAATGAGACCGGACCATTCCTCGGCTTCCGAAAGAATGGAGATGGGAAGGTCGACGAGAAACAGAGGAGAGAGGGGGCTGCCGCCCTGGCTGAGCACAACCTTCTGATCATGAGCGGCAGGCGCGTTACCGACCCAGACGAGGATTGCTCCGGCATCACCTGCGGCGTCGGGTTCAAAGCGATGAATATGAGTGACCGTCAGACGATCTGTTAGAGCTTGGCGAATAAACAATGCTTCCGGAGAATGGAGGAATTCGGCGGGCAAAATCCAGGCGGCGCGGCCGCGGCGGACCAGGGAAGATACGGCCTGGAGGAAGGGTTCGGCCATTTTGCTCAGATCGTGATCGCGGGCGTCACACACGAGAAGTTCGAACGAGCCAGCTTCAGGTTTTTTCGTGTTCCCGTGGGAAAATCGCTTCAGGGTCAGGATTGTGCGGGAGATCTGGGCCCGGTCCGGGCTCAATGCGTTAGCCAACGTAAAGGAAAAGGATTGAGGATCTCCGCCGATATTAAAAATGCGAATCGGTCCCCGCGGGATAATTTTGTCAGCATAGACAAGGATGTCGTGGTCAAGCTGTGACTGGCTGCTTGCGGGAGATTGGTAATTCATCGGCTCAAATCCTTTGAAGTCCCTCTAGCTTTAATGAACTGCGTAGGTGGGCGTTGGTTCGGCCATCGCGGGCAATACGGATTGCGAAGACCAATTCCTTTGTGTTTAGGCCAACCTGGCGAGCTTGACTATCGGGCGACAGAAAAAATCTGCGATCCGGCTTTTCCGAATACGATGCTCGGCGATTCGAGTCGATGAAATTACGACAGCGTTATTCCTGCGGAGGCGTCTTCCAAACCCCAGGAGTAGCTATGTTGTAGCGATATCTTCCGCTGGGTCGGATATTGGGAATCCATGAGGATCAGGGCTTCCGAGGTCTCTGGAGCATATTGAGACCCGCTTTCGGGGATGCCTCGAAGTGTGAGTTGGCACTTTGTGACTCTGCTTCAAATCCGTGTCTCTCATACCAAGCTACAAGCTCGGCATTTCGGAGCTTGCGAGCGAAAAGATATCCGGTCGATTGTGGCAGCGCGTGAAGGTAAAGGGTGACACGGTTACGGTCTGCGAGGTCGCACAGGAACCGGAGAGCTTCACTGCCTTTGCCGGTGCGGCGCTGGGAGTCATGGGTCGAGATCAGTTTCAGGACCACGGCCGTGTCATCGTAAGGAATGAGGTGAAGGCGGGTTGATCCGAGCAGGCGGCCCTCGACCGCTGGATTTCTCGGTTCCTGGGTCGCTGCCTCAAAAGCCTCCATCATGGAGGCGGAACGGGAAAGCGTGAGAGTGGACATGGAATTCACTAGATTTCGAGGATGGATTCAGGTCAGACTTGGTCCAGGGAGAGTCGGAAGGCAGGATCGACCAGAGCACGGGCGGCCTTTGCCATGCGAAGGGCATCCGGGCCGGCACGGTGAGGATGGGGGTAGACTCTTTCGGTCAAGATGACGGCGCGTGCCGCCTCGGCCTGATCGAGGCCGGCCAGGGCAGCCAAGCCGCCGTAGAGGGCGTTCACATCTCCAACCGCCCAAGGGCGATGACCTGCAGCTTCAGCGAGGAGGTTGAGCCAACGGCTTTCATGGGCCCGGTTGTCGGAGACCAGAATGCAGCCTTCGAAGGCCAGGTCGAGGCGCCGACAGGCTTCTTCTGCGGTGATACCTTCAGCTTGGAGCAGCGAGAGGGAAATGCCGTGAAGCTTCTCAGAATGAGGAGACCATCCTTGGTCAACATCCCATGTTGGATGGGGACTGATCAGAACCGCCTCGGGTTCGCGCTCATCGTCCAGAACCCATCCGACTTCGATCGGAAAGGAATGCTGATTAAGAGATGATGCCTCGACGTCGAGGAAGACGATCTTGTAGCCGCGTAACTCGATAAACATCGAACCTCGATCCAGGCACATGAGCCTGGATGGGAGAGTTCCGTTGAGGCTCGACTACGGGTAGTTGGTCATTTTACAGGGCATATTTGGGCTGATGCAAATCGATCCGCCGGCCTACTTTTCTGCCTTCAACGCCTTTGTGATGGCGATCTGTGCAGCCCGATAGGACCGGAACGCTCTGGATCGTCCTTCGATGACCGCACGACATTCGTTGCGATCGCAATAGCCGTGAATGAAGCTGTTCTTATAGCGATGGGTCCACATGGAATTTTCCTGTGCGAGAAATTGGATTAATTGGGAATTTCGACGATCAACTCAGGGTCGAACCCTGTCGGCTCGGACTGGGTAACGGTGCGAGGCCCAAAGCGGAAGGTTTCGACGTACCCACGGGGATTGCAAACGATGCGGGTCATGCCGATCGTATAGTCGCGGGCTTCATGAATATGGCCATGGATCCAGAGTGTTGGCTGCCATGCTTCGATGAGGTGGTCGAGATTGGACGCATAGCAGGCGGAGATGATGTCATTCTCAGTTCCGGTCATGAGTGACCGGGCCGACGGAGCATGATGGGTGATGACAACTGTCGGACCATTGAATGGCTCCGCAAAGCGATCGGCCATCCATTGGATCGTGCGCTCGTGCTCGGTTGCAGCGTCGATGGGCTTCCAGCGTCCCCAATCCTTGAACTTTGCCCTGATCTTCGTGAAGTCATTCATCCCTTCAAGGGCTGTATTGAGTGCAAGTCGGCGCTGGTCGGCGCCGTATAGGCAAAAGTCCGTCCAGAGGGTTGCCCCAAGAAAACGAACGCCATTGATGATGACGGCGTCGTCCTGCATGACATGGATGTTGGGATAGGCCTCGGCTGCCTCCCGTGCCCGCATGAGCTCGTGATCCCGTGCCCGGCCGTAGGGATCATGGTTTCCGCCAATCAGGAGCACGGGCCGGGTGTCCAGGCCGAGTTCATGGATACGCCCGGGTGTCTTGCGCATGCGGCTGCGGAAATCACCCGCGATGACCACGATATCATGGTCGGGTCGCGGGTCCGGCGGGCTCCAGAGGGAGAACTCCTCATGGATATCCGAGAAGGGCCAAATCTTCATATGAGGCTTCTATCCGATGGTTTGGCGTTCGCAATTAAGCAGAGGCGCCGAGGCTTTGCGGATCTGAGGTTTGTCCCAGTCGCGTATCGCGGTTACGGATCCAGAAGAGGATAGGCAAGGCCAGAATGACCATCCAGAGTTTACCGACAATCTGGCCTTCGAAGTGTTCAAGAGAACCGAAGGCGATCGAAAGGAAGGCTATGGTGTCAGCGACCAAGCCGACGACTGTCGAGGCGGCGACAGCCAGTACGAGATCGCGGCGCTGGAGCGGCGTATAGACGGCGAGGTCGACGAGTTCAGAGATCAAGAATGCGACAGCGCTGGCGGTGGCGAGGGCAGGGCTGATCGCATAGCTTAGTGCCGCGCCGGCGAGAACTGCAGCGACACTCCAGCCAAGGCCGAGACGGCGCTGAACGAGGTCGCGGAGCACAAGTGCAAGGCCAGCCCAGATAACGCCGCTCGGCGCGAGCAGCCCGGGTGCGACAGGGATCAGGCAGGGGCTATCGGGCGGGCAAACTGTCCCTACGTTCGCAATAAAATAGTTAGCGAGGGGGATGGTCAAAAGGAATGCGAGAAGAAAGGCGTAGCCGCTGAAATTGGAATGAGCCATGGGACCGGTCAGTGTTTCTGGGTTTTAGGAATCGGCGGGATATTATTTTGATATTTTACAGCCTCGCTCTGGAGGCTGACAAATTGTTCATCGCAACCGGGTTCCCATGGGAAGCGTCCGTTCGCGTCAGGTAGGACGATTTGCATGACTTCCAGTTTCCTCTGATACCGGGCTTTAGCCACACGGACATAGGAAGCGGCTTTCCCCCAGGGGATTTCGCGAAAGACCACAGGAGAACCAGCGATCACCTGGTCGCCAATAAGGCCATCCTGGATCGGATGACCGGAACGTTTCAGTTGCTTTAATTTCTCCATGGCTCGTTCGGCGATCGCGCGAGCTGTCGGCTGGTCAAGGCCGAATATCACAAGTTCCGGGAGATCCATCTCGGTCAGCCCGATCGTATAAAGGAAGGGGACCGACCCGGGAGACTGGCTTGTCATGACGTAGGCCCAGCCTTGCTCCTCGATCGCAGAATCGATTTTGTCCAGGATATCTTGGAGAGCTTTGCGAGTGGGAGTGGTCATAAGTGGTTCCTGTAGGATGATTTTTCCTCAATCCCGGCGACTGGCCAGGTGGGATCACTGGATACGGTTGGGGCGGTGAGCGGCCGAGTCCGATTGCACGCACGCGATCGGCTGCTAGCGCGTGGCGGTTCGGTCTGAGATCTGTAACGTCAACACGAGTGGGATCGGGTGGCGGGCTCTGGGACGTTTCACTGGGGTACGCCAAGCGGTGCCGGCCGCCGCTCGCGCAATCAAAGGGACCCTCGTGGCTGCTGCTTTGGAACCCATTCCTTGACGCCGCGGAACGAACGGCGATGGTGTTCGGTGATACCGAGCTCTCTGATAGCTTCCAGATGCGCCTTGGTCCCATAACCGGAATTCTTCGCCCATCCGTAACCCGGGTAGGCTTTATCGAGTTCGATCATGAGCGCGTCTCGGGCGACCTTTGCGATGATCGAGGCAGCGCCGATCGCACGGCACAATCCGTCACCGCCGATAATGGCCTCTGCAGAGCACGGCAAACCGGGAGGAACAACGTTCCCGTCGACTCGGATATGGCTTGGAACGACGGGCAAGGCGGCGACAGCCCTGCGCATCGCAAGGAAGGTGGCGTTTCGGATGTTCAGATTGTCGATTTCCTCGACTGAAGCCTGGCCAATCCCGCAAACGCAGTGCTCGTGAATCAGACTGGCCAGCCTTTCGCGCTTCTTTGGCGACAGGTTTTTGCTGTCCGTGATTTCTTCGAGATCTAGCGGAAGAGGATGGCAGAGGATAACTGCTGCGGAAAAAACCGGAGCGCAGAGAGGGCCTCGGCCTGCCTCATCAACTCCTACGACGAGGATGGGATTGGACATGATGTCTCCTTCGATGCCGCCTGGCCGCGGCGGTGGCCCTGGAGGAATGGGATCTAGGTATGAAAAGTAGGTTTTCGCTGTGCGGAGAGCTGGCTGGATGCCCAGGCGAGAGCTTCCCCGCGCAGGTAGTCATCTTCTGGAGCTCCCCAGTCTGGGTGGATCGCCTTGACAAGTTCGCGGCGGGCTGAGGCGACGCCATCCTTCGACTGAAGGTAGGAGTCCTTGAGTATCGCCTCGGCGATATCGGCAAAGGGATTTCCATTTGGCTTGTCTAGGACGAGGCAGAGGTAGTCGGCCGGCTGATGGGTGACGTCGCCCGGCCCTTGAGCGATGCTAAAGGTGATGTCGACACGGCTGATTTCATGGTAAGCCGGGATCGAGCATTTGCCGGAAAGATCGATAAGACGTGCTGGCAGAGCGCCGACAAGGCGGGAACCTCGTTCGTCGAGCACCGCGAGATTGGCAAGGATGCCGCCTTTGACTGTCTGGCATGACTTATGCTCGATGAGGATCTTGTACTCTGTTTTGCTCCTCACGGTCGCTGCCACGGAGAAGTCGCTCCCACTCTTTAAGAGTGGGAGGCTCTTGACCATCCCGAAGACCATGTCGTGTCGCGCCGCCTGGTCGTTGCGACGAAGCAGGAAGAACGCCGCAAGCAGTCCAATGCCAAGGACGATGAAGGCAACGGGAAGGGCGTACATAAGACCGTATTTCAGGGCCGGACGATGACGGTCGATCCGACCGGAACCCGTTCATAGAGGTCGATGACATCGTCGTTCGTCATACGTATGCTCCCGGAGGAGACTGCCTTGCCGATTGTGTGCGGCTCGTTAGTGCCGTGGATGCGATAGAGGGTATCTCCCAGATACAAGGCACGAGCGCCGAGGGGGTTTTCAGGGCCTCCGGCCATTTTTACCGGCAGGCTCGGCTTGCGCTTGCGCATCTCTGCCGGCGGACGCCACTCTGGCCACTTGGCCTTGCGGCTGACTTTCTCAGTTCCGTTCCAGCTGAACCCTTGTTTGCCAACAGCGATCCCGTACTTGATGGCCTTGCCGTCGCCGGTAACCAGATAAAGGCGCCGTTCACGGGTTGAGATGATGATGGTGCCTGGCTCGACGGGCTCCTCGAAGGTAACAACCTGCTTGCGAATCTGGGATTTCCGCACACGAGGGCGCGTGTCCCGTTCCTCAACATCGAAGGGAAGGGCATTGGGCGGGTTCAGTGGCACGAGAGAACCGGTCTGGCGCGACGGTGCAACGTCGCCGAAGATGTCATCAATTGTCTCGGCTTGGACGGAGGTTCCTATAAATGCCAGCAAAAGGACAGTCGTGAGAAAACGCATCAGGAACACCTGAAAAATAGAGGAATTTCGTTTTTCAAATACGGCTAAAAATCACGTTAGACAATTTTAATTTTCTGATTTTTGGGCCGCGCTAGTCGAGGTAGGTCAGGAATGAGGGCGATCTTCGACGGCATAGCACCAAAGGGCCTTCTCCCCGCGCTTTTGGGCGACTCGGAATCGGTGATTGCCGTCTTCGATCTCGCGATTCCTGATCACAAGCGGCGGCATCGATTCTGAGGGGAGTTTCGCATAGCGGCGCTCCTTCGAAGCATCGCGGAGATTCGCATCGGGGTCGCCGGGCTTGAGGCCGTCGATTGGAATAAGCCTGAGAACGGCCCGAGTCCCCCTGAAGTAGTCGACCAATAGGTCATTATCGACGTAATCGGACGCAAAAGTCTCAATGTAGTCGGCGATTTCATACTCGTCGGTGAGGATGGCTTTCCACAGAGGGGATGGGGTCGGATCATAGGTGCGGGAGTGAGGTTCGGGTTTCATCAGACTGCGGAAGGCGGAATGGAGGCATCTATCTATGCTGGGGAGCGGGCGGTTGTGGTTCGAGATCGGCGAGGATGAGTTGTGCGATACTTGGAACCCGGGCTGCCTGGTGTTTGCTCATCAAGGCGATGTGGCAGTCCTCGCGAGACAGTCCCATGTGTCGGGCGAGCTCCCGGTAAGCCTCACGCCGCTTGATCCTCTTGGTTTGCCATATGGGATCGAACGCTTCGTGGGCGGCTTTGCGAGCTTCATGTGTCTCGGCGTCGACGAGCGGCTTTCCATCCCATGACCAGAGACCGCAGCAGCTGTGGCGAGTGCCGTAGCTGGTATCTTTGGCCTCGGCAGGATTGTGACAGATCGGGCAGATCGGGGGCGGGCCCGGGATTGGGCGCCGTCGGGTGTCTTTCGGATGAGGGGACATGGTTTAGGCAGGAAGGGATTGCTGATAGGCTACAACGTCCTGCATGTCGATGTTCGCCCGCGTCAGCATATTCACGTAGGAACAGTCGCCAGTTAGAGATTGCTCCCCTTGGGCGGGAGCATCCTCGGCGATCGGCTGCACCTGATCGATGCGGGTTTGCATCGGGGCGGAGTTGGTTTTGCCTTTTACCTCGAACTCGATGGTCAGCAATTCATAGGAGGTTTCGGTCCAGCGGGAGGTGATCGTCTCCGTGTTGGTGATGCGGGCCGTGGCGCCGATGTAAGGGCGATTCCAGGTCGACATGTCAGGGGTGCCGGTATAGCGGACACGCTGGCCGACTTGGATCGCGCCGGCCGGGGCCGACCGAACGGTGGACATGGTGATAATTCCGTGGGAGTGGTTCGGTAATGCTCGAAGCTCGAGGGCCGGCAAATGAGTCCGGCCAGTGGTTCCGGTTCGGGTGAGACGCTAGACCTGGACGAAAGCGAGCCAGCCGTCCTCGTCCATGACTGTGAGGTTCAGCTCCTTGGCCTTCTCGAGCTTGGAGGCGGCACCGGGCCCGGCAACGACAATGTCGGTTTTCTTGGATACCGATCCAGAAACCTTGGCGCCGAGACGTTCCGCCATGGCTTTCGCCTCGTCCCTGGTCATCTTTTCGAGCGTGCCGGTGAAGACGACTGTCTTGCCGGCGACAGGACTGTTGGTCGTTTCTGGCGCTGCTTCGTCTTCGACCGTCACATAGGTGAGGAGGGCATTGAGCGCCTCTTGGTTATGGGGGGCGGCGAAGAACTGTATAAGGGACTCGGCGACGATCGGACCGATGTCGCCGATGCTGGTGAGCTCGGCTTAGGCCTCCGAGTTCTTGTTGACGGTGGCCTCGATCGACGCGCGAACGGCTGCGAACGAGCGATAGTGGCGTGCAAGGCGCTTGGCCGTGCCTTCGCCGGCCTGTCGAATTCCAAGCGCGTAAAGGAATCGCCGAAGGCCGATCGTGCGGCGGTCCTCGATGGCCTTGAACAGGTTCGAAACACTCGTCGCACCGTAGCCCTCGCGTCCGCGCAACGGCCGGTCGCTCGTGGCGTCACGGGCCGTGAGGGTAAACAGATCGGCAGGGCTCTTTACCAGATCCCACTCGTAGAATTCCTCAATCTGCTTTTCGCCGAGTCCTTCGATATCGAAGGCCTGCCGGGATACGAAGTGGATCAGTCGTTCAACGGCCTGGGCCGGGCAGGTTAGGCCACCGGTGCAGCGCCGGACGGCGTCCGGGCGACCAGTCTTCGGGTTGATATCGCGTTCGGCGGGGCTTCCACAGGCCGGGCAAGTTACGGGGAAGGCATATGGCTTAGCATCGGAGGGGCGCTTTTCGATTTCTACGCTGCAGACCTTTGGTATGACGTCGCCGGCGCGCTCGATGGTAACAGTATCGCCGATACGAATATCGATGCCGCCACGGATGGGATTTCCGTCAGCGTCATAGCCCTGGAT
>Ga0182742_1005075_pt1 | contig 11406 bp, 8 predicted proteins | sample eDN5th37CBELigMG_FD_128880 | JGI IMG/M metagenome (GOLD analysis project Ga0182742, IMG submission 128880) | Enriched Miracle-Growth compost microbial communities from Emeryville, California, USA - eDNA 5th pass 37_C BE-Lig MG (version 2)... ... | reverse complement strand
GAAGCAGCATGGCAATGGCTGGCGCCGGCCCGACCCCGGGCAGGATGCCGACCATGGTGCCGAGGACGCAACCTGCAAGGCAGTAGAGGAAATTATTTAACGTAGCCGCCGTCGACAATCCAAGCAGAAGTTGGTCTAAAAGTTCCATCTGGAATACTCGCTAGAAAAATTCACCAAAGAGGGGAATGGGCTGGCCGAGGAGATAGATGAAGATAATGGAACTGCCAGCCGCGAGCACGGCTCCAGTCAGCAACGAAGATTTCCACTGAAATCCGTCGGACGCAAATCCGGACACGATAACGCTGACGATAATCGAGATCACAAGTCCGGCAGGTCGAATTAGAATGCCGAAGAGCAGGGCCGCGCCGATAATGGACGCGATCACCCGGATCGATGGCTTGGGTTTGCTTTCTGCCAGATTTCCAAAAAATGATCTTATGGCCAGGGCGCAAGCGATGAGCAGCAGGATAAGTGCCAGCATCTTGGGGAAATAGCCCGGCCCCATTGCACGGGCCGTCGCCATTTCCAATTCCCGCCCTTCAATGAAGGTGACAGCCGCAAAAGCAGCAAATATTGCCGCCAACAGAAGATCTTTCGGGTCTTTGAGCTTAGTCACGGTTGCCTCTCAGCCCTAACGGCATGAACTTCCGCCCATGCCAGTGGTTTTGATGGAACGCGAGGTGCGCGCAACTCTATTGGGGCGTAACGCCTGCCTGAGATGCTGCTCGGCCCCAGCTTTCGAGCTGCTCGGCAACGAAGGACGCCGGATCTGGAGGATTGGCCACTTCTGCCTTCGCGGCATTAAGCTTATTGGCTAGTTCGGGATTGTTCAGCGCGTCGACGATCGCATTCTTTACCCACGCCTCGGCTTCTTCGGGCATATTCTTGCCACCGGCGAGGCCGGTATATCCAATCAGCGTATCCGTTTGATATCCCTCTTCGCCCAACGAAGGCACGTCGGGCATGAGTGCCGAACGGTCGTTGCTCAGCATGACGAGAGCGCGAACGTCCCCGCTACTAACAAGCCCTGATGCACCGGCTCCGTCGATGATCAAGTAGTCGAGCTGGCCGCCAAGAAGATCCGACAGGGCCTCACGCGAGGACTTGTAGGGAATAGCCTGTGCGTCAAGACCCAGATCGACATGCATCTTATGCGACATGATGCGTGTGCTGCCACTTCCGTACCCGTAATCGGCCTTACCGGGATTCGCTTTTACAAAAGCCAGTAGGTCTTTGAACGAGTTGAGTTCAGAGTCCTTACGAACCACGACGGTGAATGGAATTTGCGTCATGATGGAAAGATGCGTGAAATCCCCTACCGGATCGTATGTCGCGTCCTTGGAAAGGGATTTTGCGAGCGCATGCGTAGATGTTCCTGTCATCAGGAGCGTATAGCCGTCATCGCGTGCACGCTGCAAAGCTGCAACACCGATGACGCCACCACCACCCGGACGGTTATCAACGACAAAGCTCTTGCCTGTATCGGCCGAAACCTGATCCAGGATCAATCGCATCGCGATATCACTCCCTGTCCCGCCATCGAACGGTACGATCACCGTAATCGGCTGGTTGGGATAGTCCTGTGCAAGAACGGGTGAAGCCAGCCCAAGAGCCAATGCCAGGGGCAGCACCTTGCTTATAAAATTCATTTCTTCCTCCTCATTTCGAGCGCATTTCGCACCCGCTGTCGTCATCATTTTTTGCACGTGGTTTGTGCGGCTGGTTCAGATCTGCGTATCGGGGACCCTGACGGAAAAGTCCGGCATTCCTTCCTTGATGATTAACTGGCATCCGAGGCGGCTATATTCAGTCACCTCAGCAAGGGCGATCTCAAGCATCTCGTCTTCGGTGGCAGATCGCTTGTCGAAAAGTGCCTCGGTCTCGGAATCGAGGTATACGTGGCATGTCGCGCACATCAAAGCGCCACCACATTCTCCGATAATTCCGCTGATGCCGTGTTGCACCGCGACATTCATGACGGTATCGCCAGCCTGCGCTTCGACGGTCTCGGAGACCTCCCCCATCAGAAATGTAATCTTAGTCAAACCGTTCTCCATCTGCGATAGCAACCGACCAGCTTCCTCCGGCATTTCCTCTAGCTTGGGCGAGATGGGTCTCCACCTGTCTATTGATAGGTGTCTTGCGAGCGACAAACGGCCAGAAGGCTATATCAAACGGATCTTTGGAGGAGAACTCGAATGAATGCCTATCAAGAGAGCTATTGGGACACCGAGAACCGATCCCCTTATTCCTATTATGAGAAATTGCGCAGCGAAGGGGGGGTTGTGTGGGATGAGCGGATGAAGGCTTGGCTCGTCGTAGACGCGGCCCCGATACGCACTGTAATGACACGGGAGGATATCTTCAGTCACCCTTATACGAGCATGAAAGCTGGTGAAGGCTACAAGGCTCTTCGGTTGAACAATCCTCGTTCATTCCAGTTCCTGGTGGGAGAGGAACATCAGGCCATGCACCGCTGGTGGCTAAAGGATCTGCTGTCGCCGCAATGGGTCGCGAAATACCACGAAAGTGTAGTCGCCCCCATAGTGACCCGCGTCCTTAACGACCTAGCCGGTCGTAATACCTTCGATCTGGTGGACGATTTCGCCGAGCGTATCCCGGTAGCGATTTTTGCAGAGTTGCTCGACCTGCCAGATCGTAGTGACGCAGCCCTTGCCCATATCAAGCGACTGAACGACCACATTGCGGAATTTGCCAATGTCGCAAATTCGCTGCGGCTTGAGGCGCAGGATGCAGAACAGGCAAAGATCGTGCAGCAGCGTGCAGTCCACGCGGCGCAGGAACTGAACGAACTTCTGAGCCCGGTGGTTTACGCCCGAAAAGGGGGAGACGGAGATGATTTCGTCAGCCGGATTTGGGCTGGAGGGAACAAGATCTTTCCCGACTGGAACGAGATCGATACACTCGATTCTTGCAGACGGCTTCTTTTTGCCGGATCCGACACCACGACGATCTCGCTGGAGAATGCATTCTATATGCTTTTAACCGACGCCGAGTTGATGGCTAGCGTTCGCGAGGGCGGCCGTGAAAGAATGCCCGCTTTCGTAGAGGAAGTCCTGCGCCTAAATGGAAGCGTTCAGTTCCGGCCTCGCAGAGCCAGCAAGGATACTGAGCTTGCGGGACAGAAGATTAGCCAAGGCGATATGGTTCTAGCCATCCTGCAAGGTGCAAACCGGGATGAGACTGTATTTTCCTGTCCGCATGCCATCGATATGCAGCGCAAGAACGGCCGGAATCACTTCACCTTCAATCTGGGTCCCCGTTCCTGTCCAGGCTCAAATCTTGCTCGTGTAGAATTGCGCGAGGCCCTCTCGCAGGCACTTGAGCAATTCGTCAATATTAAACTGGTGAATCCTAGCGAACCGACGTTACGCGGCTTTCTCTTTCGCGCTTATCGGCCTCTTCACGTGGCTGTGGAGCGTCACGCCTGACACCCCAGCGCCGTGCGTCCATTCGGACGCACAAAGGACGCTCTCACACTTTGAATCTACGCATCGTGCTTTCCAAAAATCGATTCTGATTTTTGGGCCGATGCTGCAGCGGCAACACTTGGATCAAGGATGGCGCGAAGTGAGCTCGGGCCTTTGCCGCATTGCCAAAGAAGGAAGCCAAATGTTCTCGCAACAACACGGCATAGTGTTCGTCGGGGCTGGCCAGGCCGCCGTGTCTGGGGCTGTTAAGCTTCGGAGTATCGGCTACACAGGGGCAATCACCATCATCGGCGACGAAGCTGCGCTGCCATATCGTCGTCCTCCTCTCTCCAAGCAATATCTGCTCGGCGAGGTAGGAATGGATCAGATTGTCCTACGTAGCGAGAAATTCTACCAAGATCACGATATAACCTGCATTCGTGGGAACGCCGTCACTGCTATAGATCGCACCCGTAAACGTGTTCAGTTGGGGGATGGTTGGCTACCCTACGCCCAGCTTGCATTGACAACTGGTGCGAGACCGCGCCTACTGCCGGCACTTGCCGGTGGACAACGCCCCGGCATCCACACAATCCGCACAGTGTCAGATGTAGATGACATTCAGCCCCTATTTAAGCCAGGCGCGCGTCTTCTGATCGTCGGAGGTGGCTTTATCGGCCTTGAAGCTGCCTCGGTCGCCAGACGCTTAGGCGTTGATGTGCTTATAGTCGAGTCTGGAGAACGAATTCTCCAGAGAGCGGTCGGACCCCTTACCTCGACGGTAATCCGCGAGATGCATATAGCTAACGGCGTGACACTCCGCGAAAATGTTCAGCTCATATCGCTGAAAAACACTGGCGGGTCGAAGCGCGCCGAATTAAGTGACGGCACCAGTGTCGATGTAGATTTCATCATCATTGGAATCGGCTCCCAGCCAAACACTGACCTTGCCGAGAAGGCCGGGATTCCTTGCCAGAATGGAATAATCGTTGATGAATTCGGACGTACTTGCGATCCGTCGATATGGGCCGCTGGTGATTGCGCGACCTTTCCTTGGCAAGGCCAGTTAATACGCATCGAAAGCGTCGGAAATGCTGTGGACCACGGTGAATGCGTCGCCATAAACATGGCTGGTGGTACTGTTCCTTATGAGCCCAAGCCATGGTTCTGGTCAGACCAGTTTGACAGTAAGTTACAGATTGCTGGTGTGCGAAATGTCACGGACCGTGTCGTTCGCAGAAATGGCAACGGTAACGCAATGTCTTTCTGGTACTATAATAGCGACACGCTGACATGCGTAGAAGCTTTCAACGACGCCCGCAGTTACATGATTGCCAAACGATTGCTCGATTCAGGAAAAACCATTCCCTCCCATCTGGCAGCGGACCATCATATGGATCTCAAAACCCTTCTTACTATGGCGAGGCCCGCTATTCAGTCTTGATGGGATGCCTCGGCATAGATTGAATGACGCTCTATAAGCAAGCATTTCTCAATAGCGGAGCTGAGTGGTGGGGAACAAGTCCCCTGCCGTAGTCCACGTTCATTCTCCGGTTCTGTCACTTGCAGCCTGCCGCAGCATAAATTTCTGAATCTTGCCTGTCGCAGTTTTCGGTATTTCCTGGAAGATGAACCGGCGTGGAATTTTGAACCCTGCAAGCTTATCCCGACAAAACGCCTGCAATTCCTCTGGCGTGGTCGTAGCACCGGGTTTCAGCTCGATAAAGGCGCAGGGAATTTCGCCCCACTTTGGGTCAGACTGAGCGATAACAGCGGCTAGCAGGACGCCAGGATGCTGATGCAGCACGCTTTCCACTTCGAGGCTGGAGATATTTTCGCCTCCAGAGATAATAACATCCTTTAATCGGTCCTTGATTTCGATATGCCCGCTAGGGTGGCGCACCGCGAGATCACCGGTATGAAACACTCCGCCATGAAAGACTGTTTCCGTGGCTTCAGCATCGCGATAATAGCCAGCCATAAGCGTATTGCCCTGTAGAACGATTTCACCCACGGTCATGCCATCCGAGGGCACCTCGCGCAGCATCTCATCCATGACCCGCACGGTATTGGAGGTTGGATGCCGCGAGCCCTGCTGGGCTAACAGTGATGCCCGTGCGGCGAGGGCAAGGCTAGTCTCTTCCGCCTCCAGTTCCCTCAAAGAAGTAGGACCATAGCTTTCGGTCAATCCATAAAGATGGATGAAATTGAAACCTAACGCGTCCATTTCCGCAATCAGTGCGCTTGTCGGAGCTGCACCACCGGTGGCAACATTAACGCGTCGTTGAACGTCGTAATGCGCGCGCGCAGGATGGTTGATCAGCATATAGAGGACGACCGGCGCACACGACATATGCGTAACGCCGTGCTGTGCAATCGCTCCAAAGATCAGCTCGGGATCGACACGGTCGAGGCATACATGAACTCCGCCTGCCGCGGTAATTGCCCAAGTGTGGCACCATCCATTGCAATGAAACATTGGTAGGACCCAGAGATAGACGGTCTGTGGATCAAATCCGAGGGCGAGGACATTGCCAAGCGCATTGAGATACGCGCCGCGATGGTGCACCACGACACCCTTTGGACGGCCTGTTGTCCCCGAGGTGTAATTGAGACCGATGGGATGCCACTCATCGGTGATATCAGCGGTAAACGCACGCGAGGACGGCGTTTCACCGTCGAGCAGGTAGAGTTGCTCTGGTTCAATGGTCGCGTGATCAGACAGGACAAGCAGGGGAACGCCTGCGCGCGCCGCTGCAGCGGAGGCGACGACCCGGCAGCTTTCCTCACAGATCAGCAGTTGGGTTCCTGAATGGTCAAGAATATAAGCGATGGCGTCGTCGTCGAGCCGGGTGTTCATCGAGTTCAGGACCGCACCCAGCAGCGGAACAGCATAATGTGCGGCCAACATCTCGGGACGGTTGGAGCACATGACTGATACTACATCGCCTCGACCAATCCCACTCGCTTGCAGGAGGTCGGAAAAGCGAGCCACCATCGCGCCCAGCTCACCGTAAGTCCAACTTCTGTCACGCCAGATGACTGCTTTGCGGCCTGGAAAAACGCTAACGGCCCGGTCGAGAAAATCCACTGGCGACAGCGGACGAAAATTTGCCTCGCGTGGCGCGAGATGTGGTTCAATGTACATGCCTCTCCTCCCCTTTTAATGCTTCTTAGCCACACCCCAAATCCAGAAACGCGATCCTCAATATTAAGGGAGCATTTTGTGAACTTCATCTGTGTCGCGGTATTTCAATCATATCTAAGCTGCCAGAATTACCCCAGCGCCTGAAAGGTCTAGATGCTTCAAGCTACTTCATAGTTTACTATCGTATAGGTTTTCCTGATACTGAATTATAATAATACGAATTCTGATATCTGGTCATAGCGGAAGGAATTCAGTTAATCATAGGCATAGTTTATGACGTATTTCTACCGTCAGGTGCCTGATAAGTCGCATTGGTCGACGCACGGCAGCATGACCAAAGCTATTAGACTAAAATCTAACAATAACCTGTCGTCAGATAGGTTCTCGCCCTGCTCCCCGCCACCTAAACTGCAAAAGGGAGGTCGCGACAGTCGCGGTTTTTGATTGCTACCGAGTGTTTGCGACCCTCCAGTTTGCGTCGTATATCGCGGAGACGATCATGGGAGTACTGAAGCCGGTCACGTTTAGTGACTACCGGCCAATTAAGGAAGACACGCTAGCGGGACTGCTCCATGAGCGGGCCGTGACCAACCCGAATTTCGTTTTTGCGATTTTCCCGGACGAGACAGCAACCTTCATTGAGTTGCATAACCGTGCTGAAGCCCTTGCCAAGGGACTTATTGCAATTGGTGTGAGGCCGCGCGATCACGTTGCAATCCTGATGCCTAATTGCCTTGACGTCATGGTGGCGCATTTTGCAGTACAGATGGCTGGCGGGGTTAGCATCCTGCCGAATGCGCGCTACAAAAGCTATGAACTCGCCCATGTCATCGGTCATTGCGATGCTAAGTTTTTGATCACCACGAGTCGCTTCGATGCTTCTGTGAATTACTCAGATGTGCTGGCGCAGACCTTTCCTAGCCTTGCCCATGCGAAAACTGGCGAACGATTACAGATTGAGGATGCGCCGAAGCTTGAACGGATAATCCTGTTTGGTGACACGACATGGGAGCATGCCTCGTCAGTCGACGAGATCATCACGCAAGGGAAAGACGTCAGCGCTGATCAGTTATCCAAGGCACGCGAGCACCAGAAAATAGAAGATACAGCGGTGATGTATTATACATCTGGCACAACCGCGATGCCCAAGGCTTGTGAAATAAGCCATGTCGCTTTGCAGCGAAGCTGGTCGATCTTCGCGCGCACCGTCAACCTCAAGGCCGGCGAAAAAGTCTGGGTACCGATGCCATTCTTCCACTCTGGCGGTATCGGCCTCACCACCGGGTTGATGGCCCACAATGTGGCCATTGCCACCGCGCCACATTTCGATCCGGAAAAGACGATCGATATGATTGAGCGTCACCGCATCGAGCATCTCTATCCCGGCTTCCATTTGCTTGGTGCGCCAATCTTGCAATCGCCACGCTATAATAAGGCCCGTTTTGATTTCGTGCGTACGATGGTCGTGATCGGACCTCTCGGAACGACGCGGCAATTGCAGGCGCTGTTGCCCGAAGGCGCTCCAGCGCTCAATCTCTACGGCATGTCCGAAGCCTCCGGCTTGATCACACTGGCACCCTACGATGCGCCTGAAGATATCCGCCTTACAGTCGCGGGTAAGCCGCTTTCCGGCATTGAGGTACGGATCTGCGATCCGGCTACAGGTGAAGAAGTAGGCACATCAGTGCCAGGTGAGATTCAGTTTCGCGGCGGCGGCGCATTCAGTCGTTATTACAAGGACGATATTGAAACGAAGAAAACAATACTGCCTGATGGCTGGATCCGCACTGGCGACCAGGGCAAAATCGACGCTGACGGCTATCTGCATTTCATCGGGCGGCTGAAGGACATGTTGCGGATCGGTGGAGAAAATGTTGCCGCAGCGGAAATTGAATCCTTCCTCAGCGGCCATCCGGCTGTCCGCAATGTACAGGTGATCGGAAGGCCGGATGACAGACTGGGTGAGGTGCCCGTGGCCTTTGTAGAACTGGCGAAACCGGCAACGGCAGAAGACCTCATTGCTTTCTGCAACGGCAAGATTGCCCGCTATAAAATACCGAGTGAAGTGATCTTCCTGACAGAATGGCCAATGTCGGCCACCAAAATCCAGAAGTTCAAACTGAAAGATCTATTGCCCCAAAAGCCGAGTGCCCACCAGCCGGCGCCCTAATAGACAACAGGTCAAAACGCATACCCGTCTTTTGATAGGTGCGGATTTGATCTCCAAGCTGCAAACTCCCACACGACAAAAAGCGATATTGCTTCAGACCGACAGGAGCTCCCATGCCAGAGGCATATATTTTCGATCATGTGCGTTCGCCACGAGGCAAGGGCCGGGCAGACGGCGCGCTGCATGAAGTGACCGCCGTTCAGCTCGCAGCCCAGGTGTTAGGTTCCCTTGCTTCGCGCAGCGAACTAGATACTGGCCTGCTGGATGATGTGATTCTGGGCTGCGCGCAGCCTGTCGGCGAGCAGGGCGGCAACATTGCCCGTTCTGCAGTACTCGTCGCAGGCTATGAGGAGAGCGTTGCAGGTGCCCAGGTGCATCGCTTCTGCGCTTCCGCACTGGAAGCCGTTAACACCGCAGCTGCTCACATCATGGCCGGTCAATCAGATGCAGCCATCGGTGGTGGCGTCGAATGCATGTCGCGTACTTATATCGGCGCTGACAGTGGTGCTTGGTCAGCCGATCCCGCCGTCAACTATCATAGCTATTTTGCGCCTCAAGGTATCGGCGCTGATATGATTGCAACCCTTGATGGCTTCTCGCGGGCTGATGTTGATAACTACGCGTTGGAAAGCCAACGCCGCGCTGCCGCTGCCTGGCGCGATGGCCGCTTCTCTAATTCAATCACGCCCATCAAGGATATTCTTGGCGAGGTATTGCTCGACCATGATGAATATATGCGTCCTAACACCACCTTCGAACAGCTTTCGGCGCTAAAGCCTGCTTTCACGGCTTTGGGCGAAAAGGCTGGGTTCGACGCCATTGGCATGATGCGCTATCCGCAAATCGAAGCAGTCAATCACGTCCATACTGGCGGTAATTCTAGTGGTATCGTCGATGGTGCCTCTGCGGTTCTGGTTGGCAATGCAGGCTTTGGCACGGCTGCTGGGATCAAGCCCCGGGCCAAGTTCCGCGCCTTCACCTCGATTGGCAGCGAGCCGACAATCATGTTGACGGCTCCCGCCGATGTAACCCGCAAAACGCTGAAGCGCGCCGGTATGACTGTGGGAGACATTGATCTGTTTGAGATCAATGAAGCCTTTGCATCAGTTGTGATGCGGTTCATGCGTGAACTCGAGCTCGATCCAGAAATTGTCAACGTCAATGGTGGTGCCATCGCCATGGGCCATCCGCTCGGTGCAACCGGCGCAATGATCCTTGGTACAGTGCTCGATGAGCTTGAGCGCCGTGATCTCAACACTGCGCTTATCACGCTCTGTGCCGGCAACGGCTTGGGTACTGCAACCATTATCGAACGCGTCTGACCTGCTTCGCAAATATCGGATAGACCATGAAACATATAAAGCTGAATATTGAAGCAGACGGCATTGCTGTCGTGACTCTGGACAATGCAGACGAGAGTATGAACCTCGTCTCTCCGGAATTCATCGCTGAATTTTCCGAGGTTGTTGAAAAAATCGCCACCGATGACGCCATCAAAGGTGCGATCATTACCTCGGGCAAGTCAGCCTTCATGGCTGGCGCAGACCTCAAATTCCTCGGCGAAGCGTTCGACAAGGGCATGACTGTCAAGGATGCTCTGGCGTTTCGTCAAGCACCTTCGGATATGCACCGGCGCATGGAAACCTGCGGCAAACCGTTTGTCGCGGCCGTCAACGGCCTGGCATTGGGCGGCGGCGCGGAACTTATCCTAGCATGCCACTACCGTATCATCGTCGAGGACCCAAAGGCGATCATCGGCTTCCCTGAAGTCAATGTGGGCCTCCTACCCGGTTCGGGTGGAACGCAGCGGCTTCCGCGGATGATCGGCGTCGAGCGTGCCGTTTCGATGCTGGTGACAGGTGAAAGCGTGCCACCCGCTGAAGCGTTGAATCGGCGCATCGTTGATGAAGTCGTGCCTGCCGCTGATCTGTTGGACGCCGCCCGCCGCTGGCTGCGGACCAATCCTGACCCCGTTCGCGCCTGGGATAAGAAGGGCTATGCACCGCCGGAATCCTTCGGTCTACTTGATGCCAAAACCGCTGTCCTTTTCACGATGCAAGGGCCTGCGGCTTCCGCAAAGACGATGCATAATTATCCGGCTCCGATCGCCATCGTTTCGACGGTATTCGAAGGGATTCAGCTGCCCTTTGACAGCGCACTGCGCATTGAAGGAAAATACTTCGCCAAGCTGCTTGCAGGCCCAGTGGCACGCAATATCATCCGCACCACTTTCCTCAACAAGGGTAAGGCCGACAAGCTGGTCAGCCGCCCACAGGGAATTCCAAAATCGGAAGTCAAAAAGCTTGGCGTCCTTGGCGCAGGAATGATGGGAGCAGGCATTGCCTTCGTCTCTGCTGCCGCTGGCATTGATGTCGTGCTACTGGATTCCACAATCGAATTCGCCGAAAAGGGTAAGGCCTATTCGGCCAATGTCTTGAGAAAAGATGTTGAGCGCAAGCGCCGAACCCAAGAGGCCGCCGACGCTATCCTGGCGCGCATTACACCAACCATCGATTATGCGTTGCTGGACGGTGTCGATTTGGTCATCGAGGCAGTTTTCGAAGACACTGCAATCAAGGCTGATGTGACAAGAAAGGCTGCTGCCGTAATACCTACGACCACCCCTTTCGCGAGCAACACCTCAACGTTGCCAATTT
>Ga0182742_1005074_pt1 | contig 11407 bp, 12 predicted proteins | sample eDN5th37CBELigMG_FD_128880 | JGI IMG/M metagenome (GOLD analysis project Ga0182742, IMG submission 128880) | Enriched Miracle-Growth compost microbial communities from Emeryville, California, USA - eDNA 5th pass 37_C BE-Lig MG (version 2)... ... | reverse complement strand
CGCGGCCCGGTCGCTGAAGTTGGCCGCGATCTCCTCCAGCTCGCCCGCCAGCCGCTCGTCGGGCTCGATCGCGGCCGCCGCCTCATGCCATGCGCGGCGCACGCGCCGCGCGGCGTCCCCGCGCATCGCCGCCGCCAGCGCGGCGTGCGCCTCGCGGCGGACGTTCGAGCCGGCGCCGCTGTACGCCGCCGTGCGGATCAGCGGGTGGCTGAACCGGACCCGGCCGCCGTCGAGGGCGACCAGCCCGGCCGTCTCGGCGCGCGCGAGCGCGTCGAGGCCGAGCCCGCGCAGGCGCAGCGCGCGCTGGACCACGACGACCTCGTCGTCGGCGGCCGCGAGCACGAGCGCCTGCCGCGCGGCGTCGGGTAGCGCCTCGATCCGCGCGCCGAACGCGCGCGCCACGTCCGGGCCGACCGGCACGTGGTCGGGCAGGGGCGCGCTGCCCGCCAGCTGCTCGGCGGTCAGCAGCCGGGCCGCCTCCCGCAGCGCGAGCGGGTTGCCGCCCGTGGCGCGGTGCAGCTCGTCGCGCACGTCGGGCGCGATCCGGCCGGCGGCGCTGAGCAGCGCCATCGCCGCCTCGCGGTCCAGGCCGCCCAGCCGCAGCGACGCAAAGCCCGAGGCCTCGAAGTCGACCCCTTCCCCCTCGCGCATCGCGAGCACCATGCACACGCGGTCGTGCACGAGCCGGCGGGCGCTGAAGCGCAGCGCGCCCGCGGACTCCGCGTCGAGCAGGTGCGCATCGTCGACCAGCACCAGCACGGGCCGCTCGCTCGCGGCCTCGGCCAGCAGGCTCAGCGTGGCCGCGTAGGCGCCGAAGGCGTCGACGAGGGTCGCGTCGCTGAGCCCGAGCGCCGCCTCCAGCGCGACCCGCCGCCGCTCCGGCAGGCGCGGCAGCAGTTCCAGCGCCGGGGCGAGCAGCTCGCTCAGCCCGGCGTAGGCCAGCGCCGTCTCGGTCTCGACCCCGAGCGCGCGCAGGATCAGCGTGTCATCCGACCGCGCGGCGAGCGCGTCCAGCAGCGCGGTCTTGCCGATCCCCGGCTCGCCGCGCACCACGATCGCCGCACCGCGAGCCTCGCTTGCCTCGTGCACCGCGTCGGCAAGCGTCGCGACCTCGGACTCGCGACCGACAAGCACATGCGGATCCTATGGTCAGGAGGCGCGAACGACGAGCCAGATCGCCCGCGCGGGATCCTCGGACGGGTTGCTCCAGGAATGCGGGAGAAGGGTTCTGAAGTGGATGGAGTCTCCTGCAGCGATGTCATAGTGCTGACCGTCGATCGTGAAGCGCAGCGCGCCGCCGGTGACGATCACGAGCTCCTCGCCGGGGTGGTTCATCGGCGTCGGGCCGCTGTCGGCGCCCGGCGCGACGGTGGCCTCGGCGCCCGCGATCAGGAACGGGCCGTAGCGGCCGGAGATGTTCTGCAGGTCAAGGCCCTGCTTCGAGGTGTAGACCTTGGCCCGCTCGTCGTGGCGGACCACGCTCACGTCCGGCGTCGCGGGCTCGTCGACGAAGTAGGAGACGCTGCGCCCCAGCGCCGCGGCGATCTTCATCAGGCTGGCGATCGTCGGCGTCATGCCGCTCTTCTCGATCTTGTGCACGGCGCCGGGCGACATGCCGGCGCGCTGGGCGAGCTGGGCCAGCGACCAGCCGCGCTCAGCGCGCTCGGCGGCGACCTTGGCGCCGAGGCCCGAGACCTTGCGCTCGATGTCCGGTAACGATGGGGGCGCGAGCTCGCTCACCGCGTCCATCCTATTGGCGGCGCGGCGGCTTCCAGGGCTCTCCGGGCTTGCGCGGCGGGGGCTGCCAGCCCTTCGCGGTCATCTGCAGCGTGTCCATCGCGCGCCGCTTGACCGTCCACGGCACGCGCCGGTAGAGCGGCACGAACACGCGCCGCCAGAACCAGCCGTCCTTGCCGTCGTAGGGCTTGAACGTGCCGGGCACGTCCTTGCCGAGCCGGCGCATCGAGTCCTGCAGGAGATAGTGCTCGGAGCGCTCCCGCAGGCGGCGCTTGAGCTCGCTCATGCCGCCGCCTTCTCCCGCAGCGACGCCAGCCCGTTCTGCGCGGCGATGGCGATCGGCTCGAAGAGCGCGCCGATCGGCGGAGAATAGATGTTCTCCATCCAGGCCAGGTCGTCGAGGGTCGCGCCGCGCTTGGCCGCGAAGGCAAGGAAGTCCGCGCGCTCCTTGACACCTTCGCCGCCGTGGATCTGCGCCCCGATCAGCTTGCGCGTGTCGGGCTCGGCCAGCAGCTTGACGTGCGTGCGGGTCGCGCCCGGGTAGTAGCGCGCCCGGGAGACGCCGACGCCCTTGGCCACGACGTACGGCACGCCCATCGCGGTGGCCAGCGTCTCGCCGATCGAGAAGCCGCCGATCGTGTAGTCGCCCGCGACCATCCCCCACGGGATCCAGACCGGGTCGTAGGTGAGGTCCTGGCCGGCGATGTTGAACGCGGCCACGCGGCCCTGGGCGTAGGCGTGCGAGCCGGTGAGCCCGCGGATCGGGAGCATCGAGAGCCCGTGCGGGACCTCGACGACGTCGCCCGCCGCCCACACGTTGGGCTTGGACGTGCGCATGCGCTCGTCGACCATGATCGCCCCGGTGGTGCCGACCTTGACGCCCGCGGCCTCGGCCAGCTGCGCGCTCGGGACCTTGTGCAGGCAGACGATCACCGCGTCGCACTCGAGCTCGCCCTCGGAGGTCGCGACCGCGCGCACGCGCTCGTCGCCCAGGAAGGCCTCGACCTTGGTGCCGAAGCGCAGCGTCACGCCGCGCTTGGTCAGCGACTCGTGCACGGGCTCGGCGACGTCGGGGTCCAGCAGCTCCGAGAGCGCCCACGGGCCCTCGTCGACGAAGTCCACCTGCAGGCCGCGGTGCGCGAGGTTGCCGGCCATCTCGACGCCGATCGGCGTGCCGCCGAAGACGACGACGCGCTTCATGTCGTCGAGCTGCTTGTCGAACTCCATCGCCGCGCGGATGTCCTTGACGTAGTGCAGCCCGGGCAGGTTGGAGCCCGGCACGTCGGGCTTCTCCCACACCCAGCCCGTGCAGATCGCGAGCTTGTCGAAGCCCTCATGCGTGTTGCGCGCGGTGACCGTGCCGCGGTCGAGGTCGATGTCGGTGACCGTGGTCTCCATGCGCATGTCCAGGCCGTCCTCGACGTAGCGCTCGACCGTGGACAGGAACAGCGACTCGAAGTTGTCGATCTCGCGCCCGTGCACGAACGGGATCCCGCACGGCGAGTACGCGATGTCCGGGAACTCGGTGAAGAGCGTGACCTTGAGGTCCGGGTTCAGGCGCTTGGCGATGGTGGCCGTGGCGGTCCCGGCCCCACCACCGCCGATCACGATCAGACGCTCGGGCATGGTTCCTCCGTTCGGTACTCGATTTCAGGCGGCGCGGCAAACGTGTTCGACACCCAGCACAGGCGCCGGGCGCGCGCCATGTACGGCTCGACGTCGACGTCGGCGCGAGCGGTGACGGTGAGGCGGCCGTAGCGCAGCTCGCGGCCCGCGCGCTCGGCCTCGACGGCGACCTGCAGGCCCGGCAGCTCGGCGCCCTCGCGGCGCGCGACGTGGGCGAGCGCGAGCGTGAAGCAGCTCGCCAGCGACGCGGCCAGCAGCTCGGTGGGCATCGCGCCGCGGTCCTCGCCGCCGCTGTCGTGCGGCTCGTCGACGGCGATCTCGTGCCCGCGCGCGAGGACCGTGGCCGCGTAGCCGCCGTTGTGCGTGGCGGTGACGATCATCGCGCCATGCTCCCGACGCGCTCGTAGGCGGCCTCGTGCGCCTCGCCGGAGGCGTCCCAGCCGAAGCGCGCCGCGACCTCGGCGCCGCCGCGGCGCAGCCGCGCGCGCAACTCCGGCGAGCGCGCGACCCGCGCGAGCGCGTTCGCCAGCGCGGCGGCGTCGCCGACCGGGTGCAGCAGCGCGCTCTCGCCGTCGGTCAGGAAGCCGCGGAAGACGTCCAGGTCGGAGGCCACGAGCGGCAGCTCGGCCGCCAGCGCCTCCAGCGCGGCCAGCCCGAAGCCCTCCTTGACCGACGGGAACGCGAACACGTCGGCCGCGCGGAACAGCCGCTCGATCTCGTCGGGCTCGAGCGGGCCGAGCCGGCGCACGTGGCGCGCGAGGTCCAGCTCGCGCACGCGCGCCTCGAAGCGGTCCACCTCGTGGCGGTAGTCGAACAGGGTCGTGCCGCCCGCGATCAGCAGCAGCGGGTCGCGGTGCGGGAGCAGCTCGCGCAGCCGGGCGAAGCCCTCGAGCAGCGTCAGCGAGCCCTTGCGCGGCTCGACGCCGCCGACGGTCAGCACCACCAGCCGGTCGCCGGCGCCGCTGCGCCGGCGCGCGTCCGCGCGCTCGTCGGCGTCGCGCGGCGGCCGGAAGCGGTGGCGGTCGACGCCGTTGGGCACCAGCCCGGCGACCACGCCGAAGTCGCTGCGCAGGCGCGCGACCCACGGCTCGGACACGCACAGCACGTGGTCCGGGCCCATGATCGAGCGGTCCTGGCACTCGATCAGCGACGGCGAGGTGAAGTCGTCGACGTGGTGGACCGTGCGGATCACGTGGTCGATCACGCCCTCCTCGCGCAGGGTCAGCGCCGCGTTGGCCGACAGGCAGTCCTGCGCGTGCACGATGTCGTAGCCGCGCCCCAGCAGCGGCCGCAGGCCGTCCGTGTAGGCCTCGAGCATCGCCTCGATGCGGACGTCGAAGGCCGCGTCGATCGGCGTGTGGCGGACGATCCGCAGCGGCAGCGGCGTGTCGCGGAACAGCCCCTCCCCCGGCCGCGCGAGCGCCATCAGCTCGACGTCGTGCCCGCGCCGGGCGAGCGCCTCGGAGACCTCGAGCGCGTGCACGACCCCGCCGCGCGGCTTGACCGAGTAGGTGAGCATGGCGATCCTCATGCCACGGCCCTCGCTGCCAGGCGCGCGGCGATCGCGTTCGTCGGCGCGACGATCACGCCCGCATCGCGCAGCGTCTCGCGCTGGCGCGACGCGTCCTGTGGGTCGCCGTCGGTGCCGCACACGTGCGCGATCACCGGCATCCACTCCGCGAGCGGCCGCAGCGCGCCCGCGAGCACGCCGGCGGGATCAGGGTGCGAGCCGTGGCCGATCACGACGTCGAGCAGGACGCAGCCCACGCCGTCGTCGGCGGCCTCCTCGAGCATCCCGAGCCGGACCTCGAGGTCGACCATCGGGTGCGGGCGCCCCTGCGTGTACTCCTCCTCGCCGAGGTCGTAGATCGCGTGCTCGCCGTCGCCGCCGCCCGCGTTGCCGCCGAGCGGGCCGAGCGCGGGCTCGAGGATCGTGACCGCCTCGTGCGCCAGCGAGCCGCCCGAGTACAGGCCGAGCAGGCGCCCGGGCGTGCGGCGCGCGTCGACCTCGGCCTCCAGCGCGGCCACGTCGGGCGCGCTGACGCCCGCGGCCGCGTAGACGGCGGCGTCGAGCGTGGGATGGATCTCGAACGGCGCCTCGCCGCCGTCCCAGCCCACGAAGGCCGCGATCACGCGCTTGCCGTTCACGTCGACCTCGCCGAGCTTCTGGACGGCCTCGCGCGCCGGCGGCTTGGACACCAGCAGCAGCGTCTCGGTGGCATCGTCGGCGGCGAGCATCCGCATCGCCTCGCCGAACATGATCCCGCCGACCGCGCTCGAGAGGTCGCGCCCGCCGACGCCGATGATCTGCGAGACGCCGACCCCGGCCTCGTCGAGCAGGCTGGCCGCCTCCTGCGCGCCCGTGCCGGCGGCGGCGACGATCCCCACCGGCCCGGTGCGCACGACGTTGGCGAACCCGAGCCCGACCTCGCCCAGCATCGCGGTCCCGCAGCCCGGGCCCATCACGAGCAGCCCGCGCTCGGCGCCGCGGCGCTTGAGCTCGACCTCATCGGCCTCGGAGACGTGGTCGGAGAACAGGAAGACGTGCATGCCCTCGGTGAGCGCCCGGTGCGCCTCGAGCACGGCGTACTCGCCGGGGATCGAGATCAGCGCAACGTTGCCGTCGCGCGCCGCGGCGAGCGAGCGCGGGCGGGCCTGGACGGGGCCCTCCGACGGCGCGGGCGGCGCGGTCAGCTCGCGCTCGGCGGCGTCGAGCGCGGACTCCGGGCCTTCGATCGCGATCACGACGTCGGTCGGGCCGGCGTCGCAGCCGATGCCCAGCGCGGCCAGCGACTCGAGGTTGGCGGGCGTGCCCATCGCCACCTCGGCGCGGCCGTGCTCGCGCAGCTCCTTGGCGATCCGCATCAGCTTGACGCTGTCGACGTACTTGTTGCGGACGACGCGGACGTTCCAGCTCATGCCGCCACCGCCTCGCGGACGACCCACGTGCCGTCGGTGCCCGTGATCGCGGTCACGAGCCGGTCGGCGCTGGTCACCAGCGCGCGGCCGCCCGTCTCCTGCACGAAGCGCGCGGCCGACTCCATCTTCGGGCCCATGCTCCCGTCCGGGAACTCGCCCTCGCGCAGGCCGCGGTCGACGTCCTCGATCGTGAGCTGCGAGAGCTCGCGCTCCCAGCGCGTGCCGTAGTCGATCGCGACGCGCGGGACGCCGGTCAGCAGCACGAGCACGTCGGCGCCGATCTCGGCCGCCAGGCGCTCGGAGCAGCGGTCCTTGTCGATCACGCCCGCGACGCCCGCGACCTCGCCGTCGCCCGCCGTCACCGGTATCCCGCCGCCGCCGCACGCGATCACGACCGCGCCGTTCTCGAGCAGCGCGGTCACGTGCTCGGTCCCGAACACCTTCAGCGGCTGCGGGCTGGGTACGACGCGCCGCCAGCCGCGGCCGGCGTCGGAGACGATGTCCCAGCCGTAGACCTCCGCGCGCCGGCGCGCCTCCAGCTCGGAGTAGAACGGCCCGACGGGCTTGGTCGGGTGCTCGAACGCCGGGTCGTGCGGGTCGACGAGCACGCGCGTGAGCAGCGCGGCGACCGGGACGGACGCGTCGATCGCGGCGAACGCGCTCTCGAGCAGGTAGCCGATCTGGCCCTGGGTCATCGCGATCAGCGCGTCGAGCGGCAGGGGAGCGGTCTCCTGCTCGCCGAGCGCGTTCTGCAGCAGCAGGGCCCCGACCTGCGGGCCGTTGCCGTGCGTGAGCACCACCTGATGGCCCTGCTCGTGCAGGGCCAGCACAGCCTCGGCGACCTCGCGCACGTTCTCCAGCTGCTCGGGCCAGCTGCCTTGCTGCCCGGCCTTGATCAGGGCGTTGCCGCCGACTGCGACGACGATCCGCATTGCGTTCGGGTCCTCCTGCAAATCCGGCATCCGTTTCCTATCGTATATGGCGTCTTCCGGAAATCTCGTGGGGTTTTCCCGACGGTTTGCGCCACTTGCGTCGCGGGTCGTTCACGATGCGATACGGTCGCAATCTCGTTCGTTCAACACCGAGGAGGACCCGTGGCGAAGTCCGACGTAGTGCAGCGTCCCGACAAGGGCACCGAGCTGTTCGACACGTCCGAGAAGCTCTTCCCGGACGTCAAGGCCGAGCCCGGTGAGAGCGCCTACACCTTCATGCACACCGTGCCCTACGAGGGCTCGGTCGGCCTCGTCAACCTGCTCACCACCACGCGCGTGCTGCGCAAGGGGTTCAAGACGCACCTCGTGCTCTACGGGCCCGCGATCCTGATGGCCTCCGCCTCACGTGGCTTCCCGAAGGTCGGCGACGAGGCGTTCCCCGGCCACATGGCCATCAACAACCAGCTGCAGACGTTCCTCGACGAGGGCGGCACGATCTACGCCTGCCGCTTCGCCGCCGGCGCGCTCTACGGCTTCCCCGAGAACCTGCTGATGGAGGGCGTCAAGCCGTTCCACCCGCTGGACGTGCTCGACTGCGCGCTGACCGCCTGGCGCGAGAAGGCGTTCCAGCTCAACACCTGGACCGTCTGAGCGCATGCTCGTGCTGGACCGCGAAGCCGCCGTCGCCGCCTGGCGGCGGGCCGAGGCGCAGATCTACCCGTCCGTGATGGTCAACGCCGAGCTCTACCAGCAGTACATCGGTGTCGTGCGCGCGGTCGCGGAGGAGCTGCGCGACGCGCGCACCGAGGACGACCTGGTCGCGGCCTGGCACGAGCGTCGCGACGTCGTGCGGGAGGTGGTCTCCCGCTCCGCCCCGCCGATGCTCGCGATCATGGACCTCGGCGCCGTCCGCGACGCGGCGTTCTGCCACCGCCACCGCGAGCTCACCCGCGAGCAGGGCAAGGAGCTCGCCGCCCAGCGCCTGCAGCACGCGCGTGAGACCGGAGCCGAGTGGGTCGTCCTGTTCGAGGACGTCACGCCGCTCGGCTCCCACACGCTCGAGATGCACGTCGCCAGCGGCCGTGCCCTGCATGCGGCGGCCGAGCTGCCGCTCGACGCCGGCAAGCCGAAGTTCACGCTCGAGGTCGTCCAGCTCGACCCGAACGACGGCGTCTGGCGGCTGGACAAGCCGCCGCTGATGCCCCAGCAGACCTACGACACCCGCGAGGAATGGGAGGCGCGCATCGACCAGGCGCGCAGCCTGTTCGGGAGGCGCTGAATTGGCCACTCATCCCAAGAAGATCATCGACGCGCACTGCCACATCGGCGAGATCCCGCCGTGGAAGTTCTATGACCTCGAGCACCCGGTCAAGCCGACGGTCTACGACTACGCCGACACGAAGCAGTTCGTCAAGCGCCACATGGACTACTTCAAGGTCGAGCGCGCGCTCGCGATGTCCAACTACGGCGTGCCGATCCACGAGATCTCGTTCGACCTCAACGACGTCGTGATGGACGCGGCGACCTCCAACGACCGCATCCTGGCGGCGATCTGGGTGTCGTTCCTGCCGCGCAACGCCGAGCTCACGCGCAAGGCGCTCAAGCTCGCCTCCGAGTCGCGCGTGGTCGCGCTCAAGACGACGTTCCTGCTCGGCGGCAACCCCGACCCGAACTCCTGGGACGAGGAGACGGCCGCGCTCGCGGACGAGATCTTCGACGTCTGCGAGAAGCACGACCTGATGTTCCACTTCCACACCTCGCCGGGCGGGAACTCGGACATCAACAACTTCATCCCGCTCGTGGAGAAGTACGGCAAGCGCTGCAAGATCTACCTCGTGCACTTCGGCGGCGGGGTGTCGGGCCACATCAAGCTGGTCCCGAAGTTCCTGCAGTGGGTGCGCGACGGCTACAAGGTCTACACCGACACCTCGTGGGCGGTCGGCTTCGGCGCGCGCTGGCTGCTGACCGAGATCGAGAAGCAGGGCGTCGGCGGCGACCGCGTGTTCTTCGGCTCCGACGAGCCGTGGTCGGACTTCGACAGCGAGTACTGGAAGCTCAACGGGATCCGGGACATCTCGCAGGAACTCAAGGAGCGGGTCTTCTGGCAGAACTACGAGGAGGCCTATGGCACCCGTGCTTAACCTCGACGACCGCCAGCTGCTGGTCGAGCTGCAGTCGCTCGGGGTCCGCGTGATCGACGAGACGGCCGGGCCGCTGCCCGGCCGCCTCGGCGGCGCCGGCCCGTCGGACGCGCTGTTCCTGTGGGTCCGCGGGCTGCCGCTGACGGTGCCGTCGCACGCGTCGTTCGTGTCGGCGTCGCCGTACACGGTGCGGGTGGACGGCAAGCGCGCGACGCTGTACCGCGACGACGAGCTGATCGGGCCGGTCACGCTCCCGCCGCGGCCGAAGATCTACGACATGCAGACCGCGGACGGCGTGCCGTACTGGAAGATCGCGCTGCTGCACCTGGACTCGATCGCCTCGACGGTGGTGCAGAAGTGCATCTACTGGGGCACGCATGAGCAGTGCGGGTTCTGCGGGATCGAGCTCACCCGCGGCGAGCAGACGATCCCGGTCAAGACCCCGGCCCAGCTGGCCGAGGTGTGCACGGCGGCGCGCGACTACGACCACGCCGTCGACGTCACGCTCACCACCGGCTCCTTGAACCGGCGCGATCGCGGCGCGATCTACATCTCGCGCTGCGCGGCCGCGATCAAGGAGGCGTGCGGGCTGCCGATCCAGGTCCAGTTCGAGCCGCCGGACGACCTGCGCGTGCTCGACGAGGTCCGCCGCGCCGGCGTCGACGCCGTCGGGATCCACTCCGAGACGTTCGACCCGGACGTGCTCGCGCGGGTCGCGCCGGGCAAGGCGCAGTGCGGCATCGAGGGCTACTTCCGCACCTGGGAGGCGGCCGTGGACGTCTTCGGCCGCGGCAGCGTCACGACCTACGTGCTGCTCGGCATGGGCGAGCGCGAGGAGTACATCATCGACGGCTGCCGGCGCGCGATCGAGATGGGCGTCTACCCGTTCGTCGTGCCGCTGCGCCCGGTGCCGGGGACGCTGATGGCCGACAACCCGCCCCCGGACCCCGACTACGTCGGGCGGGTCTACAGCGAGGTGGCGGCGATGCTCGCCGACGCGGGCTTCGACCACCTGGACGCGAAGGCGGGCTGCGCGCGCTGCCAGGCCTGCTCGGGCCTGTCGGCGTGGGAGCGCGTGCTGCGCCGCGAGGATGGTGCCGGTATCGATGATCTCTTCGTCACCAGCCACGGTTGAGATCGGGCTCGCGTCCGATCTCGACGCCCACTTCGCGGTCCGGCGGCGCGTGTTCGTCGAGCTCCAGGGCCTGTTCGAGGACTCCGACCGCGACGCCCGCGACGGCGTCGCGAGCACGCTGCACGCGGTCGCGACCGTCGACGGCGAGGTCGTCGGGACGGTGCGGCTGTACCCGCTGGGCGACGGGCTCTGGAAGGGCGACCGGCTGGCCGTCCTGCCCGAGGCGCGCGTGCACCGGCTCGGCGGCGAGCTCGTGCGCTACGCGGTCCGCACCGCGGGGTCGCTGGGCGGCACGCGGATGGTCGCGCAGGTGCAGGTGGCCAACGTGCGCTTCTTCGAGCGCCTGGGCTGGGAGCGCGACGGCGAGCCGGGGCTCTACCGCGGCGTCATGCACCAGCCGATGGCGATTCGCTTAACCCGGTGAGCGGGGTGCCGGCGAGGTCCCAGGCGGTGACCTCGGCGCCGCCGGAGGCCAGCTTGAGCGTGCGCGTGCCGTCGAAGCGCCCGCAGCGGGCGCAGGCGAGGCCGCGCCCGGTGAAGGCGGCGACGGCGGCGTCGGCGTGCTGCTCGGGGGCGGCCAGCAGGAAGCCGAAGCTCGGGAACGTGAGGATCCAGCGTTCGAGCGGCACGTCGTCGGGGCGCGGGAGCGCGTCGACGTCGAGCGTGGCGCCGACGTTCGCGCCTTCGATCATCTGCAGCAGCGAGCCGGCGATCCCCGGCATCGAGACGTCGCGGGCGGCGTGGCAGAGGCCGCGCTCGGCGACCTCGACGAGCGCTTCGCCGTCCGTTCTCAGCTGTTCGGGCGCGCGGTCGCGGAGCGCGCTGAAGAAGTTGGTGCCCTCGCTCAGGTACCGGCCGTCGAGCGCGAAGGCGGCCAGCAGGACGTCGTCCGGCCGGGCCGCGGCCGCGCGCAGCGG
>Ga0182742_1005073_pt1 | contig 11411 bp, 9 predicted proteins | sample eDN5th37CBELigMG_FD_128880 | JGI IMG/M metagenome (GOLD analysis project Ga0182742, IMG submission 128880) | Enriched Miracle-Growth compost microbial communities from Emeryville, California, USA - eDNA 5th pass 37_C BE-Lig MG (version 2)... ... | reverse complement strand
GCCTGCCGCTCCGGGACGGAAGCCTCGCCATCATGATGGACGCGCAGCCAGGCTTCCAGCACCGCCATCGCCCAGAGCCGGTGCGAGTGGTTGTGGCGCTTCGCACGGTGCTCGTCGATCAGGCGCTGGACGGCCGCCGGCTGGAACAGGCCGCGGCGGCGTACCGCGTCGGGCGAGAGCTGGCCGGACACCCACTGCCAGAGCGGGCCGGTCTCGCGCAGCCAGTTCTTCATCGGCACGGAGTGGCCGAGCTTGTCCTTGCGGTGGTTGATGATGTCGGGGAGCACCCCCTCCATCGCCTGGCGGAACAGCCGCTTGGTCCGCTCGATGCCTTCCAGCTTCAGCCTGGCCGGGATGCGGGCACCATATTCCACTAGCGCCCGGTCGTAGAAGGGCAGGCGGTACTCGATGCCGAAATGACGGAGCAGCATCAGCCGGCTGAAATAATAGGTCGAGGTGGTGGTGTAGTCGGAATAGAGGTGCGGCGAGAGCCCGTCGTCCGGGCCGTCATAGCCCCCATACGAGGCGACCACGCTGGCGAACGGGTCCTGGCCGCGGACCAGACCCTGCGCCGAGGGAGTGAGCAGGGCCGGGAAGTCGTCCGGCGCGTAATAGGCGCGCCAGCGGAACGGCCCGATCGCCTTGGGCAGGCCGGCTGCCGGCAGGATCCGCTTCAGCTTGACCTTCAGGTCGCGCTTCTGGTCGCTGTCGGAGAACAGGTTGAAGGCACCGGTCAGTGCCTTGTGGACGAATTGCGGGACCGGCAGCGAATCGTAGGGGGCCAGCAGCTTCTGTGCGGCATAGACAGGGTGGCTCGCCCAGAGCTCGTCGCCACCGTCGCCGGTGAACAGGAACGGCACCTTGCCCGAGGCGGCGCGCGCCACGATCCAGCTGCCCTCGTTGATGCCGACATCGGTGAACGGCACCTCCGACGCGGCCGGCACATCGGCGACGCTCAGCGCCTCCGCCTCGCCGTAGCGGACGGTCTCGTGCTCCGTGCCCAGCTCCTTGGCGAGCTGCGCGGCATAGTGGGATTCGTCGAACCCGGCACCGGCGCAGGAGAAGGCGAAGCTCCGGATCGTGCCGGCCTCGTGCCGGCGCAGGAAGGTGACGGTCGAGCTGGAATCCATTCCGCCGGACAGCATGATGCCGACGGGCGTGGTGGTCATGCGCCGGACCACCGCCGCTTCCAGCAGCTCACGGAAGTTCCGGGCGATCTCCGCCTCGTCGGGCGCCACCGGGTCGGCGAAGGAAAGGCGGTACCAGGCCGCCTCCGTCGCCTTGCCGCTGGCCAGCTCGATCGTGACATGGCTGCCCGGCGCCACCCGGCGCACGCCCTTGTCGAGCGTGGCCGTGCCCGGCACGTAGCAGTAGGTCAGGAATTCGGCCAAGCCCAGCCCGTCCAGCCCGCCGGCCAGGAGGCCGGTGGCGCGCAGGTCGCGGATCCGCGAGGCGAACAGCACGCCGTCCGGCCGCTCCGCCCAGAACAGCGGCTCCGAGCCGAACCGGTCCCGCACCAACACCAGCCGCCGCGCCGGGGCGTCGTACCAGGCCAGCGCGAACACGCCGTCCAGCTCGTTCAGCGCCGCGGTGCCGCGCTCGATGAGCCTGGCCAGCACCCGGCCGGCCAGGTCGCCCGCCGCCTCGTCCTCGCGGGCCGAGGCGAGAATCGGCCGGCCGGACAGGGCCAGCCAGGAGCCGCTGGCCGCGTCCTTCGCCACCCGGTCGAGCGCATCGAGTGCCTGGACCTGCCAGGGCAGCACGGCCAGGGCGGCGCCTTCGGCCTGGAGCAGCCGGGCGCCGTCAGTCCCCGCCGACCATTTCTGGTCCTGGCGACGGGACAAAGCACCCGTGGCACCGAGCAGCATCTCAGCTTCTCCCGCCGGCCGTGGCGGCACCGACCGGTGCGGCCTGGGCGAGGCTGCGATACATCCGGGCGAGGCCGGCGGCGTTGGCGCGCACGCTGTGGCGGTCGGCCACCTCGCGGGCGGCGGCAGCACGGCGGGCCCGGTCGTCCGGGTTGTCGATCATGTCGATCATCGCCGCGGCCAGCGCCGCCTCGTCGTCCGGCTTGACCAGCACGCCCGCCGCCGAATGGGCCAGCAGCTCCTTCTGTTCGCCGAGATCGGTGGCGATCGCCGGCAGGCCGTGGGCAAAGCCCTCCAGCAGGTGCACCGAGCTGAACCGCTCGTTCTGGAACGGCACCACCACCGCATCGGCAGCGGCCATGTAGGCGGTCGCCTGGTCGAGCTGCTCGATCAGGTCGACCCGAGCGCCGATGCCGAGTTCCGCGATCAGCTTCTTCAGCTCGTTCAGCATGTAATCCGTGTCGCGGATCCAGCTGATGCCCTCATATTCCTTGGGCGTGCGGTGGTAGTAGGTCGGCTTGTAGACGAAGGCCAGCCGGGCCTCCGGCCGCTCCGCCAGCACTCTTGCGAACGAGCGCATCAGGTGCTCGTTGCCGCGCTCGGGCCCGAGCTTGGTCAGGCAGATGAACACCTTCTCGTCCATGCCCCAGCCGAGTTCGGCGCGGGCGGCCTCGCGGGTCACCGTGCGGGCCGCCTCGAAGCGCGCCTCGGGGATCGCATGGGGCATGATCGACAGGCGATCGGCCGGCAGGCGGCGCACGTCGCGCATATAGTCGCGGCACATCGGGGAGGCGGCCAGAGCGTGGCCGGTGGAGGAGGCCAGCAGCCGGTCGGCCACCTTCAGATAGGCGGGGTAGGGGAAGTAGATCTGCGTGTCGAAGTCGTGCACCACGGTGGGCACGCCGTTCAGCTTGCCGGCCAGCCGCCCGAAGGTGGAGGCCGCGTAGCAGAACAGGTGCATCACGTCGATCTCGTGCTGCTTGCACAGCGAGGTGATGGTCGTGAGGGTGGTGAGGTCGTACTTGCCCTTGTTCAGGTTGACGACCTTCAAGGGTGCCGTCTTGAACAGCTCCACCACCTCGTCGCTGGCGCGCAAGAAGTAGGGGAAGATCTTCACCTCGGCAGGATCGAACATCGGGGCCAGATTCATGAATAACCGGCCGCCGCCATGTAGACTGCCGTCATAGCAGACGTGGTCGATCAGCCAGAGCACGTTGATCGGCGCCATCTCTCAATCCCGGCAGTGAAGTTTCTATCGACGAGGCGAAGCGTGCATGCGCTATTCCGGCGAAGCACCCGTCACGGTCCGCAGCACCGACGCTCTATTAATGGCGCAGGGGCGTCAAAGCAATCACGCCGGCATCTGTGGCGCATCGAGATGGAGAGTGACGCAGACCCGACGCAGTGCCGGCCACCGGCATGCGTGCGCCGGAGATTGGACGGCAGTACGTCGGACGATCACGGGTTGGACATGATTGGGAATGTATTTTGGCGGATACTGGACATGCTGCCCGGAATTCACCGGCCGGGCTCATGGCACGGATCTGGCGACCGCCTACCAGCGCCATTCGACCGGAATCCAGGCGTAGCGGCGCCCGCTACGCACGATGTGGCCGAGGCCAGGAAACGGAAAATGGGGCATCAGGACCAGATGGCGGCCGATCGCCGCCTGGTCCAGCGTCCGGCGCCGGATCGCGACCGCCAGCACCGGATCCTGGTCGAAGCCGACATGCCATTCCGGATAACGCAGACCCAGGACGTGGTGGTGCGCGGTGTCGGCGGCGTAGAGCAGGCGCTCGCCAGCCGATTCGATCATGAAGGTGAGCTGGCCCGGCGTGTGGCCGAATGCGGCGAAGGCGACCATGCCGGGCACCACCTGGTAGCCCGGCCGCACCAGGCGGAGCCGGTCGGCCATGGAGGCCAGCTGGCGGCGGATCGGCGGGACCCGCCGCGAGGGGTCCGCCAGCCCGCGTTCGTCCTTAGCGGCCCGGCCGGTCCAGTAGGCCCACTCGGCCTCGCCCACCACGTAGTCGGCATTCGGGAAGACCCGCTGTCCGTCCGGGTCGAGCACGCCCATGACATGGTCCTCATGGGCGTGGGAGATCACCACGGTGTCGATCTCCCCGGGCTCGACCCCGGCTTGGCGGAGGTTGTCGGTGAGCCGGCCCAACTTCGGCCCGAGATAGGCGCCGGCCCCGGTGTCGATCAGGATCTTGCGACGGCCGTCATCGACCAGCAGCGTGTTGACCTGGAGATCCACGGCCTCCGGCGAGAGGAACCTGGAGCGCAGGGCCGCCGCGAAGTCGGCGGGGGGCGCGTCTGGCGCCAGCATCGGCTGGGCCGGCTCGGCGTGGAACACGCCATCGCTCACGGAGGTCATGGTGAGCTCGCCCAGGCGGAAGCGATAGAAGCCTGCCCCCTGCAGGTCGCCCTGCGACGATCCGGCGGCCGCCCATGCCGGTCCGGCCGGAAGGGATGCTGCCGCGAGCGCACCGGCGCCTGCGAGAAGGCCGCGGCGCGACGTCCTGGCGACGCTCATGGTGACACTCCAGCCCAAAGTTATGTGCCGGTCGTTATGAAACCCACGTTGCCAGTGTCAACGGGTTTTGTTACGAGCGTCACAAATCCACTGCGGTAGGGGGAGCACCGCGTTGGAAGCCGTGCAGCAGCGCAACAAGGGAGGACGGCCACGCAAGTTCGTGCGCGAGGAGGCGCTGGACCGTGCGCTGACGCTGTTCTGGGAACGGGGCTACGAGGCCACCTCCATGGCGGAACTGGCCCTGGCCATGGGCATGCACAGCCCGAGCATCTATGCCGCGTTCGGCTCGAAGGAAGAGCTGTTCCGGGAGGCTGCCGCCCGCTACGAGCAGCGCTTCGCCTCCCGGCTGAACCAGCTCCTGGAGGAGGCGCCCACCGCCGTCTCGGCAATCCGCGCCTTCTTCGCCGAAGCGGTCGAGACCTATGTCGAGTGCGCCAGGGGCTGCTTTCTGGTCATGGCGGCGGCGAACGGTCCTGCGGACAGCGTGGTGGTCCGGGAGCGCCTGGCCCACAAGCGGGAGAAGGGGCTGCAGGCCATCCGCGCCCGGCTGGAGCGGGGGCGCCGCGAGGGTGACCTGGACCCGGCCTGCGATGTCGACGCGCTGGCCGCCTACGTGATCACGGTCGCCCAGGGCCTCGCCATGCAGGCGCGCCAGGGCGTGCCCAGGGAAACGCTGGCCGCGGTGACGCAGACCGCCCTGGCCGGAATCGAGCGGCATGGCTGGCCATAGAATCGCCCATGGCCAGCCCTCCGGTCAGTTGACGAACTGCGGCATCATCAGGCGCGGCAGCCATAGCGAGAGCGCCGGGATGAAGACGACGAGCGCCAGGATCGCCAGCATGGGCAGGAGGATCAGTCCCACGTCGCGCAGCGCCGCCTTCACCGGGATCTTCGCGATGGCGCAGGAGATCAGCAGGCACAGGCCATAGGGTGGCGTGACCAGTCCGAAGGCCAGGCTGATGATCCCGATCATCGCGAAGTGGATCGGGTGCATGCCGACTTCCAGGGTCACCGGATAAAGGACGGTGCCCATGATGATGATGGCCGGGATCGCGTCGATGAAGCAGCCGATGATCAGGAACGCGATCGCCACGGCCAAGCCCATCTCGACGACCCCCAGATCCAGGGTCTGCACCACGCCGATCAGGGCCGCCGGGATCTTGAAGTAGGCCAGCGTCCAGCCGAACGCGCTGGCGGTGCCGATGCAGAACAGGGCAATCGCGGCGAACCGGCCGGTATCGTAGAAGACTTCCGCGATCTGGCGGGTGCCGGTGGTGCGATACACGATCATGCCCAGCGCCAGCGCGTAGAGGGCGGCGACCACCGAGGCCTCGGTCGGGGTGAAGAAGCCGCCGACGATGCCGCCGACGATGATCACCGGGGTCAGGAGCGCCAGGAGGGCACCCATGAAGGCGCCGCCGAGCTCGGCGAGCGTGGCGCGCCGGTGCAGCCCCATGCCGTGGCGGCGGGCATAGACATATACCGCCACCATCTGGGCCAGACCGATCAGGATGCCCGGAATGATGCCGGCGATGAACAGGCCGCCGATCGAGACCGACATCAGCCCGCCCCAGACCACCATCAGGATGGATGGCGGGATGATCACTCCCATCACCGAGGAGCAGGCGGTCACGGCGACCGAGAAGGAGGCGGTGAAGCCTTCCTTCCGCATCTGTGGGATGAGCAGGGAGCCGATGCCGGCCGCGTCGGCGGTGGAACTGCCGGAGATGCCCGCGAAGAACATCGAGACCACGACGTTGACGTGGCCGAGGCCGCCCGGGAGGTGGCCGACCATGGCCCGGGACAGGCGGATCAGCCGGTCGGTGATGCCGGCCGCGTTCATGAGGTTGGCGGCCAGCAGGAAGAACGGGACGGCCAGGAGCACGAAGGAGTTGTAGGAGCGGAACATCTCCTGCAGCGCCAGGACCGGAGTCAGGCGCGGCTCCAGGAGGAAGATCGGGATGCAGGAGAGCAGCAGCGCGAAGGCCACCGGGACCCGCAGGATGATCAGCAGGAACAGCAGCCCGAACAGGATGCTGGCAACGACCCCAGGCGTCATGCTCGTGCACCCCGCATGATGGAAATTTCCCTGGCGATCTTCTCGGCCAGGAACAGGGCCGAGACGACGCCCATCAACGGCCAGGCGACGAAGATCCAGTTCATCGGCAGCTGGGCGATCTCCGAGACCTGGAACCAGCCGAACAGGATGAACCGCCATCCGTACCAGATGAAGATGATGGCGACGATGAAGATCATCAGATGGACGAAGATCCGCTTGGCGGCCTCGACCTTGGGGTTCGGCGATTCCGGCAGGATCTCGAGGTCGAAATGCGTGCCGTCACGCACCGCGCACATGGCGCCGACCATGATCATCCAGACGAAGCAGAACCGGGCGATCTCCTCGGTCCAGATGTAGCGGGGGATGAAGTCGACGAAGCGGGCCAGGATCTGCATCGTCACCGGCACGAGCAGGCCGGCGACGAGCAGGCCCAGTGCCAGCTTGAGCACGAGATGAATGGCGTCGAGCACGCGGGTCATCAATGCCCTCCGAGGCGGGAGCAGGTGCAGAACGTATCGGGCAGGGAAGCGGCCGGGGCCATGCGGGCCCCGGCCTGGTCACGTTCCGCCGAGCGGCAGGTCACTGAACGGCCTGGACCGCCTTCAGCACGTCAGTGGCGCCCAACTCCTCGGCATAGGCCTCGAGGACCGGCGTGGCGGCCTCGATCATCTTGTCACGCTCGGTGAACTCGTGGGTCGTGAGCAAGCCCTGTTCCACCAGCGCCTGGATCTTCTGGGAGTCCTCGCTGCTCTCCGCCTCGCGGGCGAACTTCGCGGCCTCCGGGCCGGCCTGGTCGATGCACTGCTGCAGCTTCTCAGGCAGGCGCTGGTAGGTCTTGTTGGAGATGAACAGGGGCCTGATGGTGATGGCATGCTGGGTCAGCGAAAGTTGCGGGCCCACCTCGTAGAACTTCATCTGCTCCACGCCGGCCGCCTCGTTCTCGCCTGCCTGGATCACGCCGGTCTGGATGCCGTTATAGATCTCGTTATAGGCGATCACCGTCGGTGCTGCGCCCAACGCATTGAACACGCTGGTCCAGATGGGCGCGCCCTGCATGCGGATCGACAGCCCCTTCAGATCCTCCATGGTCGTCAGCGGCTTGGTGGCGAAGATGTTGCGCACGCCGCCGCCGCCATAGCCCAGCAGGCGGATGTCGGCCTTTTCCAGGATGTCGTCGGCCACGGGCTGCATGGCGTCCGTTTCCAGCACCTTGTTCCAGTGGTCCAGGTCGCGGAACAGAACGGCATGTCCATCAGCGGGGCCATCTGCGAGAAGGTCGACATATGCGCCGGCGAGGCCACCGCATAGTCCACCGAGAGGCCCTGGTTCATGTAGGCCACATAGTCCTTCTCGAGGCCCAGCTCGGAATTGGGATGCATCTCCCAGGTAATGGTCTCGTCCGTGTAGCAGGCGCTGACCAGCTCCTCGAACTTGCGCATGTGCCTGGTATAGACATGGTTCTCGTCGAACTGGCTCGCACCCACCAGGGTGATGTCGGCCTTCGCCGGAGTGACCGCCACGGCATTGACTGCAAGTCCCGCGACGCCGACCAGGCAGACCGCGGCCATCTTCGAGATTGTGCTGAAATTCTTCATGGTTCTTGCCTACCCTGAGCAAAGTCGTGCTGAGGAGTTTGGTCGAACGACTTTCAGCCGCGGCGCAGTATCTTGCTGTGCCGTCACATTGTCATTTCAGGTATAACCGTTGACCTCATGAGGTCAACGGCACCCCTCGCGGATTCGTGATTCCGACTGCCGGCACCGCCTCCGGCAGCGCTCAGCCCAGCGCCTTGCGGACCGTGCCGCTGCCCCGCATCAGCAATGCCAGTGCGCCGACCGTGATGATGCTGAAGCCGATCAGCAGCGTGGCGATCGCGGTGATGGTCGGGTTCACCTGCAGGACCAGCTCGTTGAACATGCGCTTGGGGATGGTCTCGATCCCGCCGGCCAGGAAGATGGTGACCACCACCTCGTCGAAGCTGATCACGAAGGCGAAGATCCAGGCCGCACCGGCGCTGGGGGCGAGGTTGGGCAGGAGGATCCGCCGGAACATGGTGGGCCAGGACGCGCCCAGCGTCAGCGCCACCTGCTCGATCCGCAGGTCGAAGCTGCGGATCGCCACGGCCATCACCAGCACGACATAGGGGATCGCCAGCACGGTGTGGCCGACGATCAGGCCGAACAGGGTGCCCAACAGGCCGAGCTTGGCGAAATAGATGTAGAGGCCGACCGCGGTCACGATCTGCGGGACGATCAGCGGCGCCATCACGTTGCTTTCGACCAGGGCGCGACCACGGAAGCTGCCGCGCACCAGGCCATAGGCGGCGATGCTGCCGATCAGGAGGGCCAGCGTGCTCGAGACCAGCGCCACGGCGATCGAATAGCCGGACGCCACCAGCCAGCGCGTGTCGCCGAAGAAGGCCTGGTACCAGCGCAGGGAAAAGCCCGGCGGCGGGAACTCCAGCGAACTGGCGCTGGAGAACGACATCGGCACCACGATCACGATCGGCAGGCACAGGAACAGCAGCACCGTGATGCCGGCGAGCGTCAGGAGCAGGCGGGGCAGGTGGCCGGGCTCGGTCATCTCAGTTCCCCGCCTGGCGGCTGAGGCGGACATAGAGCAGGTGCAGGAGCAGGGTCAGGATCAGGAGGAGGATGGAGATCGCCGAAGCCAGCTCCCAGCGCGGCAGGCGGTTGATCAGCATGTCCAGCATGTTGGCGACCATCGGCACCCGGCCGCCGCCCAGGATCGCGGGCGTGACGTAGAAGCCGAGGGTGAGGATGAACACCAGCACCATGCCCGCCGCCAGCGCCGGCACGGTGAGCGGGAAGAAGATCCGGCGGAAGATCGTCCAGCGCGAGGCGCCGAGCGTCTCCGCCGCCTGCAGGATCCGCCCGTCGATCCGGATCATCGCGGCATAGAGCGGCAGCACCAAAAAGGGCAGCAGGAGGTTGGTCGTGCCGATCACCACGCCCAGGTCGTTGTAGAGGAAGGCCACCGGCTCGCTCGCCAGCCCCAGGTCCAGCAGCGCCCGGTTGACCACCCCGTTGTTGCCCAGCACCACGATCCAGGCATAGGAGCGCACCAGGATGCTGACCCAGAACGGCAGCACCACCAGGGTGAGGGCCACCAGCCGCGCCGTTCCGCTCAAGGAGCGCAGCCAGTAGGCCAGCACGTAGCCCAGCACCGCGCAGGAGACCGTTGCGATCGCGGCGATCCGCAGCGTGTTGAGGATCACCTTGATATAGGCGGGGCGAGTGAAGAACTCGACGAAGGGGGCGAACATGCCCTTGGCGCTGGTCAGCGCCCAGCCGAACATCATCAGGACCGGCACGTCGAACGCGACCAGCAGGAACAGGCTGACCGGCAGGGCGAAACCGAGCCCGGTGGCGCCGAGGCGGCCCAGTCGTGCGGGCCGCCTCGGACGAATGAAGGCGGTAGCGGTACTGTTCACAGCGTCAGCTTGAATTCCTGCCAGCGCTGCTCGACCTCGTCGGCATTCTCGAACCACCACTGGCCGTCATTGAACATCTGCACGCTCTTGTTGGCGGTGGTGGTCGGGAACTCCCCGATCCGGTCCTGCGGCAGCAACTGCTCGAGTTCCGTGCTAGGGCCGGTATAGGAGATCACGTCGGCGGCCACCGCCTGGTTCTTCGCGACGCTCATCTCGTGCAGAAGGCCCATCGCCGCCTTTTTCAGCTCGGGGTCCACCCCCTTGGGCACCACGAAATAGGCGAGGTCGAGCAGCCCCTGTTGATAGCTGAACTCGATGCCCGGCGCGCCCGCGACGCGGCCGGACCAGCTCGCCGCATACTGCACCTCCTTGTCCTGGAGCAGCTGCGGCGGCTGGGCACCCGCCTGCCACCAGACCGATACGCTGTCCTTGATGCGCTCCAGCGATTCGAAGGCCTTGTCCAGGTCGATCGGATAGACGTTCTCGATCGACCCGCCGGCAGCCAGTGCCGCCATCGGCAGGATGTAGGAGGGATAGTCCGGCAGGCTGCGCTTGCCGGGCAGCGCCTCGGGATCGAAGAACTCCGCCCAGTCCTTGGGTGCGCGCTGGCCCTCGCCCCAGGCCATCACCGTGGAATAATACTGGTAGCCGAAGCCGTACTCGTGCTTCGCCTCGTCGAAGATCGGGTCGGGGTTCACCACGTCCCAGTCGATCGGCTCGACCAGGTCGAGCGCCACGGCCTGGTAGAGCTCCGGGCTGCCTACCTCGAGCAGGGGAACCGAATTGTCGCCGGACTCGACCAGGGCGCGCAGCTTGCCGAGCCCGCTCGGGCTCTCGCGCAGGACCTTGATGCCGGTCTTCTCGGTGAACGGCGCGATATAGCCCTTCTCGATCGATTCGCCGGACGCACCGCCCGCCTCGATCATCCGGAACTCGCTGACCGCAGCCCGCGACTGGCCGGCGCGCAGCCCCAACGCCGACACGGCGACCAGCCCTACCGAATTTTTGAGCAATTGCCGCTTGGTGAAAATCATTCCGACCTGTCCTTCCCCGCTACTTCGGTTGAGGCTAATGGATGGTTGAACATCATGCCAGCCGCTGTAAATGCCGGCCGGCCCAGGGAGCGAATGAAAACGACATGTCGATCGAGCCCGCCCGCCGCAACGCGACGATCCAGAGCGCACTGGAAGATGCCGAGCGCCGCTATGTCGCGGCGAACCCCAACAGCCGGGCGCGCGTGGAGCGGGCGGAGGCGGTGATGCCGGGCGGCAGCACGCGGACCATCCTGCATTTCTCCCCCTTCCCCCTGACCATCGTCAAAGGCGTCGGAGCCACGCTCCACGACGCCGATGGCCATGTCTATCTCGACTATCTGGGCGAGTACACGGCAGGGTTGTACGGCCACTCCAACCCGGCGATCCTGAATGCGGTGCGGACGGCGCTGGACAGCGGCATCACGCTGGGCGGCCCGAACCTGTACGAGGCCGAGCT
>Ga0182742_1005071_pt1 | contig 11413 bp, 7 predicted proteins | sample eDN5th37CBELigMG_FD_128880 | JGI IMG/M metagenome (GOLD analysis project Ga0182742, IMG submission 128880) | Enriched Miracle-Growth compost microbial communities from Emeryville, California, USA - eDNA 5th pass 37_C BE-Lig MG (version 2)... ... | reverse complement strand
CGACCCGCTGCGCGAGATCGTCCAGCACCGCTGCCGCAGCGAAAGGCGGGGCACCCTGGAAGGTGGTGTCCGCCCCAACGCCTAGGTCCTCCTCTAGCTCAAGCGCGGTGGCTTCGACCATGGGCGCGGTCAGCCGTGGGCTCTGCTCCAACTCGCCCTCCAGCAGCACACGCGAGCAGAGGCGGTTGATCCGGCGTGGAATGCCGTCGCTGTATCGATAGACCAGATCGAGCGCTGCTTCTTCCCAGGGTGACTGGCCATTCCAGCCCGCGGCACGCATCCGGTGCTCGACATAGGCATGCGTTTCCTCGCGCGACAGGCCGCTGAGATGGTAGGAGGCGAGCACCCTCTGGCGTAGCTGGTCAAGGTCGGGGCTTGCCAGAGTGCGGCGCAATTGGGGCTGCCCCAGCAGGATCGTCTGTAGCAGTGCCCGCCCTCCCTCGGTGATGTTGGAGAGCATCCGTAGCTCTTCGAGGGCCGGCGGCACCAGACCCTGTGCCTCGTCCACGATGAGCAGGTAGCGTCGTGTTCCGGTTGCCGCTCCGGTTCGCAGGGCGGCGGAGATGCCGCGCAGCACCGCCGCCTTGGTCCCATCCGAAGGGACGCCGTAGGCATCGGCCACCAGCCGCAGCAAGTCGTCTCCGGAAATCTGCGTGGTTACGATCCGCGCCACCACGAAGCTGGCCGGATCGAGCTCAGAGCAGAGCCGCTCGACCAGCGTGGTCTTGCCCGCGCCGACTTCGCCGGTCACCACCACGAAGCCCTCCCGTTGCGCGATGCCGTATATCAGATGCGCATAGGCCCGCTTATGGGCAGAACTGGCGAAGAACAGTCGCGCATCCGGCGTCATTTGGAAGGGATGCTCGCGGAATCCGAAATACGAGCTGTGCATGGGATCGGTCCTAAAAGCTCTGGCGCAGTCCAGCCAGGATGATGACCTGTGAGTATTCGTTCGCTGCGAGATCAGAGGTCCGCTGCACCCAACTGATCTGCAGGTTACCGATCAACCTGTCGGTGAAGCGGTGGAGCACCGCGCCGGTGACGGAGACGAGATCGCTCTCCGGCAGTGCGGAGGAGGAGGTATGCCCGTACTGGACGGTGCCGACTGCGGTCGTCTGCTGCGTCAGTTCATGCGCCCAGCTCAGGCTCCCGATGATGCTGGTCTGCGGGAAGACCTGGGTGCCTGGCGCCGCGGAGATCGGGATCTGGTCCAGGTAATGGAGTGACAGGGTGATGGTATCGCGCGGCCAGGTTTGCCGGAGTGAGACCGACCCGCCCTTGTTGCGAAACAGGCCGCTCTGCACAGGAAAGAAGGTATTGGCGTAGAGCACCGGCGCGCCAGTCTGGCTGTCCATCGGATTGCCGAGGGCGTCGAGCGTCGTGGTGCTGAGCAGGTCCTGCACGGTGCCGATCGTGGTGTTCAACCACTCCCGGTAACTGGCAAATAGCTGCGTACGTACGCCGAGCGCCAGGCTGGCATCGAGCGAGAAGGAGTCGAAGCCTTCGTGATGGCCGTAGCGCAGAATGATGATGCTCTCCGGCCCGGGCGTAAGGCGCGTACCGACTGACCACACTGCATCGCTGATGTGCCGTGGCGTCAGGCCGGAATACCTCAGATTCTCGTAGCCGCCCTTGAACAGAACGGCGACGCTTGGCAGCACGGCATAGCGCACTTCTACGGCAGAGATGAAACGGTATGCGCCGGCATAGACACCGCTGCCCGAGAAGCTCGTGCCATCCACCGTCGTCTGCAGCGCCAGTCGGCCGAAATCTTCGCCGGTACGGAGCACGGCATAGCCGCGATTGGCGACATAGTCCTGGTTGGCGAAGAACGGCAGCCTCTGGTCCCGCAGAGAATCAGGGTTGCCGCTCTGCTCGGAGTACTGGAAGGAATAACCGATCTGTGTCGTCGCAGTGCTTCCGAAGCGGTGAATGACATAGGGTGAAATCTGGAAACTATATAATTGGACCTGGTTGTTGCGCCCGATGGGCTGGGCGGACCCAGGCGCCAAGCCACCTACGGCCGACTGCGCCGAGGCGGAGCCGCGGGCATTGAGGAACAGTCTTTCCGGCACCAGCACAGCGAGGAGTTGCCCGTTTCCGATCTGATCCACGCGGTTCTGGTCGGAATGGTCTGCATAGATGCGGCCGGTTGGAGCATAACCGATTGTCGCCCGGAGGCGGGCGGTGTCTGCGGACAGCAGCAGGGACGGTGTGATCGAGGTCACGAAATCGGCCTGCCTGCCAGTCCGGGTCAGGAACAAATTGTCGGTGCCTAGCAGTTCGATGCCGATGCTGGGCGTTATCCTCCATCCCTCCGGGATCTCGACCGGCAGCGCTGCCAGATTGTAGGGATAGCCAAGCCCGCCCAGGCGCAATTGCGGCATCGGGGTGGTGCGCGGGCCAGCTTCGGCAGTGGCGCCGGCGAGTGGCCCCAAGCCCGGCGACAAAGGTACGGCTGCCGCAGGTTCGGCCGTCTCGGCCGACGCGCCCGGTGTTGCGACAGCAGCGCCGATCACGAAGGCGGTCGCAACCGCCCGGCCAGGGCTGCGCCGCCGCGCGGGTTCGAGTGGCCTCGTATTGCCTGCGCCACGCCTTGGTCCCGGAGGTCGCACGGATGCAAGGATGCTTGGCAACATATCGGCATGCGAGGCTACGAAGGTCCGTCGCTCAGGGGCCGGCATCTGCACCTTGCCCATCATACGAGCCCTAGGCGCCGAAGCTGTCGCGTGTTGTCAGCCGTACCCGGTTCAGGAGCAATTGCAGCGTGGGGCAGGTGTCGACCATATCGAGCGCACTCTCGACCTCGCCACGCTGCGTCCTCTCCGCTTCGACCACCATCACCACCTGTCCGGCGATCGACGCGAGGAGGCTGGGATCGCTGCTGGACAGGCAAGGCGGTGCGTCGAGGATAATGATGTGGTCCGGCAACGCCGCTGCCAGGCGCAGGATGGCGACGGTCACCGCGGCGCCGGGCGGCGTGCCACTCTCGCCCGGCAGCAAGGCACCGAAGGGCAGCAGCGCCATCCGACAGATTTCTGTCGGTACCAAAAGTGACGCAGGGTGCCGGGCCACATCACCGGCCAGCGACCGCAGGCCGGGCGCATCAGATTGGCCGAGCATGCTGCTGATGTTGCCCTGCTTGCCGTCCGCATCGACCAGAATCACCGGCTGCGCGCCGTCACTGGCGATGCTGGCGGCGATATTGAGGGCCGTGAAGGTCTTGCCCTCTCCCGGCCGTGCGCTGGTCACCAGGACCACCCGGCCGCAGCGGTCCTCGGCCGGTAGCGTGGCCGCGACGGTACGCAGCACCTGTGCCTGGACCAGCGCGATCTCCTCAGTCAGCCGGCTCCGCTCAGCACTGCCCGGAGCGGTGGCCAAGCCGGCCCGCAACAGTGCGGTCATGGGGATGGCGGGGGCGCGCGCGGGTGGGGTGGCGGCTCTCTCCGCCGGCGAAGGCGATGGTCGCTTCGCTGGGTCCTGCTCCGCCTCGGCATCGCGCCGGTTCCAAGCCAGCAGTTTGAGCCCGGCAGACCCGCCGAAACCCTCGACCGCCCGCTCGACGAGATGCGTGCGATGGGGGCGGATTGCAGTTCCGGTAGTCATGCTATCAGTCTCGCGAGCATATCCGGCCCACCCATCGCTGCGGCGAAAGCCAGCAGAAGCAGTCCAAAGGTGCCGGCAAAGACTAACACCTCGCCGGAGCGGCCGCCGTCGGGTGGCGCCGACAATCCACCCAGCACCGGCAGACCGAGCCGCCGCAACTCCCTCGCCGTGTAGAATGCGCCGTCCAGCTGCACCAGCAGGAAGGCCAGTGCCGCGCCGGCGCCAAGCCCGGCCAACAGCACGCCCGCCGCCAGGAGTTTGCGGTTGGGCCCGACTGGCAGGGAAGGCAGTATTGGCGGGTCCACGATCTCCAATTTCACGCGGTCCGAGCTGGTCCGGGCCGCGTCGGCGATCTGGATCGCCTCGCGCCGAGCCAGCAGTTCCTCGTAGTTGCGGCGGATGACGTTGTAGTCGCGGTCGAGATTGGTGAACTGCGCCTGCACCTCGGGCGCGCTGCGTGCCATATCGTCGAGCCGCTCGAACTCGGCCTCGGCGTCCTGCACCTGCCGCTCAAGTGATGCAATCTGCACGTCGGTTTCCACGAGGCGGACCATCAGCTGCTCGTGCAGCGGGTTGGGGCGCGGGGCGACCGGCGTAGCGGTCGCCCCGCGCCCGCCACCCGCTCCTCGCAGGGCGGCGACCATATGCCGCGCCGCGATCACGTCCGGATGCTCTTCGGTGAAGCGCTGGCGAAGCTGGCGCAGCGTGCGCTCCGCCTCGGCCAACGGCGCCTCACCGCCGCCCACAGCGGCTGCGGCACCAGTCAGCATGGCAGGCGTTGCCTCGATCTGCCGCTGCAAGAGGCTGCGGCGCGTGAGGGCATCCTGGAGCTGCCCCCGCAGCGCCTGGCGCTGCGCGCGCACCGCCTCCAGGCGGGAGACATTGCCGTCGAGCGCCAGCAGATCGGCATAGCGGGCCTGGAACTCGGCACGGCGCCGCTCGGCCTCGCGCATCTGCTCCTCATAAGTGTTGAGCTGCTGCGTCACGAACTGTCGCGCATTCTCCATCTGCCGCCGGTCAGTGCCGGTTGCGGCCTCCATGAACAGGTCGAGTGCCGTCTGCACCACGTCCCGGGCAAGCCTCGGGTCGTGGTCCTGGTACTCGATGCCGAACAGATTGCGCGTCTGCGACACGATGCGGATCTGGCGCGCGAGCCGCTGCAGCAGTTCCTCGCGTTCGGCGTTGCTCTGGGCTCGCAGGCCGAGATCTGTCCGCGCGATCACCCGTTCCAGATTGGGCCGGCTGAGCAGTGTGCGCTGCAGGATCTCCACCTGGCCGGCCGGTGAGCTGTCTATGGCGATGCCGCGCAGCAACATGCCGAGAATCGCATCGGCATCGGCATAGATGCGCGCGACCGCCCGGTATTGGTTGGGCAGAAGGTGCACGGCGCTCCAGCCGACAAGGCAGATCAGCCAAGCCAGGGCCAATGCCTTCCACCGATGCCGCCATCCCGCGGCGGCATGCCGCCTGACCTGCGCGACAATCTCCATCGAGGCTAGAACCAACCCTGGGGGATCAGCAGGGTATCCCCGGGACGCATTGGCACGTCCTGCGACATGTCGCCGTTGCGCAACAGATCCGCCAAGCGTACGCGAATCACCCGTGGCGGCGCGCCCGGCTGCTCACGGCGGATGATCTCGGCCCGGTTGCCCGCGGCGTAGCGGGTGAGGCCGCGGGCATCGATCATGACATCGAGCAGCGTCATGCCCTCCCGGTACGGGATGGCCTGCGGCTGGGTCGCCTCGCCGATCACGCGGATCTGTTGGCCGGGCGCGCCGACGAAGGAGCGCACCATGACCGTCACATTCGGCTCCAGGACATAGCGCTTCAGCCGCTTCTCTATCTCGCGGGCAAGCTGTGACGGAGTACGCCCGGCCGCCTCGATATCAGGCACCAGCGGCAACGAAATGCGCCCGTCCGGGCGTACCGGCAGCGCGGTGGCGCTCAGCTCTGGCGCCCGATGGACATACACGTCGAGCCCGTCCCCCGGGCCGATAACGTAATCGGGTGCCCCGGCGACGGCGTGGGACACCGCCGGATCGGCAGCCTGCAGCAGGCCCCCGCCGCATCCCCCGAGCGCCATCAGCAGCCCTGCCCCAATAAATCCGGCGATTTGGCGGCAGTGCGACATTCTTTCCACCCCAAATTACCGAATGCCGGCGCCAAGAACGACGCAATTACTACATTTCGCCGAGAAATGGCTCCGGCTTTTCAAGGCGTGAGGCTAGACATTTCCAGCTAAATGATGCAATCCCGAATTGTATCACGTCTATGAGATCTAAGTGATGAAAGCAAACATATTCGCGCTTCATGCGATTTGGGCGTCATCTCTCGCGAAATTTACACGCGATGGTAGCGGGAGGCCTTACACATTTCTAAAAATTCTACAATTAACCTCAAAATCCTGAGAAATACGATAATTTTCGATTTTTACCCGGACCTTTCCGGTATAGCTGAAATGGGATCAGGGGCAGCGGCGCAATTTTTTTGCGCTCGTCGTTTCGCCCTAGGTCTAGTTTCGGCCTAGTAAAGCCGACAGAGCAGGATAACAGGATCGGGGCCTCAGAGAGCTGGCGGCATGTCGAACAAGATGGAGCAAATCATCTGTCCGGTGGGCCTCGTATTTTACTTAATCGATATAATTTCAGGATCGGCTGTAGTGGGCGCCCTTCTCGTCTGGAACATGGTCCATGGTGCGCCCGTCGATCCCGGCCAGGCCGCGGCGATCGCTATCCTCGGCCCGCTCTGTTTTGGCCTCGTCCTTGGTGTCAGCGGGATCGGCCAGCCGGCAGCGTGGAGGCGCGCCCGCAAGCTCCTGGCAGGGGGTGCCGCCGTTGTGTTGACCCTGCTGGCACTCACTTGGCTGGTCCGCATGGTCCAGGTTCCGGCAGGGGACTCCAGGTGGTGGAGTGCCGCCCTGGCGCTCCCGGCCTTCGCTGCTGCCGTTATTTCCACCCGCCTGGGCTTGGCTGCTGCATCGCATAGCGGGCATTTCAGGCGCCGTCTCGCGCTGGTCGGCCCTGGGACGGACGAGCGCCGCTGGCCTGCTGGCGAAGCCCGCTGGGGTCCCTTCGAGATCGCCCTCGCCGTTCCCAGCGGCAGCAATTCCGCCGATGCGCTTGCTCCCGACCGCCTACGCGCCCAGCGCATTTGGGCCGTCGTCGCGACCGAGCCGGGAATGGTGCCGCCAGCCGTCCGCCGTCGCTGCGAGGATGCCGGTGTTCCGGTCCTCGGCGAAGCTGATTTGTATGAGCAGCGGTTCTACCGCGTCGATCTCGAGCGGCTTCCGGAGGACTGGCTCGCCACTGCGCGGGGCGCCAACGAGCACTGGCTTGAAGCGGTGCTGCGCCGCGGTTTCGACATCACCGCCAGTCTCGCCTTGCTGCTCCTGACTCTGCCGCTGTTGCTGCTGACCGCCCTGGCGATCCGGTTGGACAGTCCCGGACCGATCCTCTACCGGCAGGAGCGCGTCGGCAGGAACGGCCGCGTCTTCATGCTGTTCAAGTTCCGCAGCATGCGGGTCGATGCCGAGGCCGATGGCAAGCCGCTCTGGGCAAGCCGGCAGGATCCGCGGGTCACCCGGGTTGGGCGCTTCATACGACTTACCCGCATCGATGAGATCCCGCAGGTCCTGAACGTGCTGCGCGGTGACATGGCCTTCATCGGCCCGCGGCCGGAGCGGCCAGCCTTCGTCGAACGGCTTGCCCGTGAGATCCCGCGCTACAAAGACCGTGGCTGCGTCAAGCCCGGTATCACCGGTTGGGCGCAGGTGAACTATCCCTACGGCGCATCGGTAGAGGATGCCCGCAACAAGCTTGCCTACGACCTGTACTACATCCGGCACCGCAGCCTGGCCCTCGACCTCATGATCCTGGTGGCCACCATTCGCGTGGTGCTGTTCCAGGAAGGGGCACGGTGAGTCGAGAGTGGCCATGACAGCGAGCGCCTCGGTTCCCATTCACTTCGGCTGCGCGGTGATATGCCTGGTATGGACAGCGCTGATGCTGTCCGCTGGCCGCCAGCGCAGCACGCTGCTGCCCGCCGCTGCCTGCACTGCCATCGCGCTCTGGGCCGGCGCAGTCGCACTGGATCCGGAGGCACCGCTTTCCGGTCCCGCCGGAGCACTCGAGATCGCGCGGAGCGCCGTCTTCTTCGTGCTGCTGCTTGGGCTCTGCTTCCGTTTCTCCGGCCCGCGGGCACGGCCGCTCACGCGCCGCTTTGCTATCACCGGCGCCGCGCTGCTGGCCCTGCTGCTTCTCGGTACCGGCGGTGCCCTGGCATCATCAGTGCCCGACGGGCCCAGGCTTCTCGCCCGGCTCGGCCTCGCTGTGGTGATCGTGCTGCTGGCCGAGAATCTCTACCGCAATGCCAGCGAAGCGGCGCGCTGGCATGTCGTGCTACCCTGCATTGCGCTGGGTGGCATCGCCGCCTTCGAGATCCTGCTCTATGCGGACGCCCTGCTGTCGTACAGGCTTTCCCCTGCGCTGCTCGATGCACGGGCCGCGCTTTCCGCCCTGGCCGTGCCGCTGCTTGCGATTGCCGCCGTGCGGGACCAGCGGCTACGGCGCGATCCGCCCGTCTCGCGCGAGGTGGTCTTCCACAGCGCAACGCTGGTGGTTGCAGGTGCTTTCCTGCTTGGCGTCGGTGCCGCCGGCGAGGCATTCCGGCATCTTGAGGTGCCCTGGGGCCAGGCGGCGCAGGCCAGCCTCCTTGCGGGCGCCATCATGGCCCTCGCTGTTGCCGCGACGTCGCGCTCGGTCCGCTCGCGCCTGCGCCGGCTGGTTGTCGATCACTTCTTCACTGCCCGTTACGATTACCGGCGGGAGTGGCTCCGCTGCGTTGCCACTCTCTCCGCCCCGGATGAGCAGACCCCGGCAAGGCTGCGCGCGATCCGGGCCATCGCCGACGCGGTGGACAGTCCCGCCGGCGTGCTGCTGCTGCGCGAGGCCGGGCAGGCCGACCTGCATTGGGCGGCCTCCTGGAACCTCCCCTCCCGTCAGTTCACGCTTCCAGCCGGACATAACCTGATCGGCGCGCTGCGCGACGGGACCTGGATCGCGGAATTCGGCGCGGGATCGCCGGCGGAGCTTGCCGCAGCCTTCGGGCCGCTCTGGCTTGGCGTGCCGCTGCCGCACCACCGCGAGGGCCTGCTCGGACTTGTCCTTCTTGCTCCCCCGCGCGCCGCCTTCGCCCTCGACCGCGAGGTGTTCGACCTCCTGCGCACCCTCGGGGGAGAGGTCGCTATGTTTCTCGCCGAACGCCGCGCTGCCGAGCGCCTGGCGGAGCAACGTCGGCTGCAGGACTACGCCAGACGCTTCGCCTTCGTGGCGCATGACGTGAAGGCGATCTCAAGCCAGCTCACGCTGCTGCTGGCCAATGCGGAGGACAATCTGCAGGATCCCGACTTCCAGCGCGACATGCTGCTTACCGTCCGGGCTTCCGCGGATCGCATCAACAGCCTGATCGCACGGCTGCGCCAGCCGGAAGACTCGCGGGCGGCGGAGGCCAGCGATGCGCCGTCCGCCCCGGCCATGACCGCGCCGCTGGCCCGGTTGCGCGCCATTGCGGCCATGCGCCCCCATCCGGTCCTGGTAGAGGATGATGGCCAGCCTCCCGCCCTCGCCGCCATCGCGTCGGAGCAGTTCGACAGAGTGATGATGCATCTCCTTGACAACGCCGCCGAGGCCTCCGAACCCGGCATGCCCATTCGCATCCGGGTGCGCCATCAGCCCGGGCGTGTCGTGGTGGACATCGCCGATCGCGGCCCCGGCATGACGCCCGAATTCATCCGCGACGAGTTGTTCCGTCCACTCGGCACCTCGAAGCCGCAGGGCAACGGCATCGGCGCCTGGCAGGCGCGCGAACTGGTGCGTGAAGCCGGCGGCGATCTCGTGGTGCTGAGCCGCCCCGGTGTCGGCACCACCATGCGCATCACCCTGCCGGCCGCCGGCGAAGGCCGGGCGCTGGCACAAGGGGGGCGGGCATGACCAGGCCGAAGCTCCTGGTCGTGGAGGACGATGCCGGCCTTTGTGCCCAGTATCGCTGGGCCATTCCCGGCTGCCGCATCATCATTGCCAATGACCGCAGGCAGGCCACGCTGCTGGCTCGCAAGGAGCAGCCGGCGGTCGTCCTGCTCGATCTCGGCCTGCCACCCGATCCCGAAGGGGTGGAGGAGGGCTTCGCCACATTGGAGGCACTCCGCCGAATCAGCCCCGGCATGCCGGTGGTGGTGGCGACCGGTCAGGGGCAGCGCGAAAACGCGCTGCGCGCCATCGCGCTTGGTGCCTACGACTTCTGCGAGAAGCCGGTGGATCCCGCGGTGCTGCGCACGGTGCTGGATCGCGCCCTGCGCCTCTCCGAACTGGAGGAGGAGAACCGCCGCCTCGCCGCCGCCCCGCAGCCGAGCCCCGTCAAGGGCATCATCACGGCCGATGAGGGAATGCTGAAGGTCTGCCGGATGGTCGAACGCCTCGGCGGAGCCTCGATCCCGGTTCTGCTGCTCGGCGAAAGCGGCACCGGCAAGGAGGCTCTGGCGCGTGCCCTGCATGAGATGGGCCCGCGTGCTGGCCGCCCCTTCGTCGCCATCAATTGCGCTGCCATCCCTGAGCCGTTGCTGGAGAGCGAGCTGTTCGGCCATGAGCGCGGCGCCTTCACCGGAGCGGTGCGCCAGGTGGCAGGCAAGATCGAACTCGCCAATGGCGGCACCCTGTTCCTCGACGAAATCGGTGAGATGCCGGCGCCGCTGCAGGCGAAGCTGCTCCGCTTCCTGCAGGATCAGGTGATCGAGCGGATCGGGGGGCGCACTCCGATCCAGGTGGATGTGCGGGTGGTGTCGGCGACAAACCAGCCGCTTGAGGACCAGGCGGCAAGCGGCCGATTTCGGAGCGACCTGCTGTACCGGCTGAATTCGGTGACTGTCCGCGTCCCGCCGCTGCGGGAGCGTGGCGCGGATTCCTTGCTGCTCGCACGCTGGTTCCTCGCCCGCCACGCGCGTGAGCTTGGCCGCCGGTTGCGCGGCTTCGATCCCGTGGCGATCGAGGCGATCGGCGCCCATTCCTGGCCCGGCAATGTGCGCGAGCTGGAGAACCGGATCCGTCGCGCGGTGCTGATGGCGGATGGGCCGCTGGTCACCGCCGCTGATCTGGATTTGGCCCCGGCCACCGAAGGGTCGGATACCGCGCTCGACCTCCGCGCTGCCCGTCTGCGGGCCGAGCGCGCGGTGATCGAGCGCGCGCTCGCCCGCAGCGGTGGCAGCCTCTCGGCCGCGGCCCGTCTGCTCGGCATCAGCCGCCCGACCCTTTACGACCTGCTCGGCACCCATGGGCTGATGCCCCTCCGTCAGGGGAGGAATGTCGAGGCATCGCCCGCCGGCGCGGCGGATACCGTCTAGCGGAGAAACGTCATGACAACACGCCGTCCGCCATCGCATCGCACTGTTGCCCTGGCTCTTGCCGCCGCGCTGCTGGCCGTCGCTCCGGCCTTGGCCTCGACGGAGCGCGCCCGTCTGGCGCAGGCACGCGGCGATCTCCGTACTGCCCAGATCGAGCTGCGCAACGCCGTCCGCGCTGCCCCGGACGCCCCGGAGACGCGCGCCGCACTGGCTGCCGTGAGCCTTGACCTCGGCGATGGCGACACCGGCGAAAAGGAGGCGCGTGCCGCCCTCGCGCGCGGCTTCGACCCCGTGGCGGGGACAAGGCTGCTGCTCCGCGCCTATCTGGTCCGGAGCCGCTTCGAGGATCTGCTGCGCGACTTCCCGCCGCGGCGCCAACCGGCGGCGGTCGGGGCCCAGGTGGCGGCGGCCCGGGCT
>Ga0182742_1005069_pt1 | contig 11413 bp, 8 predicted proteins | sample eDN5th37CBELigMG_FD_128880 | JGI IMG/M metagenome (GOLD analysis project Ga0182742, IMG submission 128880) | Enriched Miracle-Growth compost microbial communities from Emeryville, California, USA - eDNA 5th pass 37_C BE-Lig MG (version 2)... ... | reverse complement strand
TTCTGCCTCAGCATTTTCAGGTGCAATGAGCAAAAGTATTCTCGATACTTCATTTAATTCATTGTCCATTGCCCTTAGCTTCATCGGTGTTTGAAGATCAATCATGTGGAAGCTCGGTCTCACTACAGCTTCATTTCTCGCGTGAAACAGAGCCAAGTTTGTTTCCGGAATGGCAAGCCCTCCTATATGCTCCCGTTCCAACAGCGCCTCTACAATTCTTTGTTCATTTTCTACAAGTCCTATTTGCTTCAGCTGCATACTGACAGGTAGTAGAATACTTTCAACATGATTTGTGTTATTGAGTTGAAAAACTTCCAGTTCCTTCAAAAGTCTGATCAACCGCTGTGACTGGCTTGTAAATTGTTCATATTGTTGTAAGCTAATTGAAATGTCTACCGGTTCATCAGATTCTTCAAACGACGTACTTTGTTCAATTTCAAGACCCTTTTCTTCAATATAGTCTTTGATTTTTTCCAGCTCTTGAGTCGTTAATATTGGACTTACGAGCAGGTAATCTGTTGAAATATCCTCGATTGGTATTGTCGAAAGAATGAGATCATATTTGGTCACATCTGTTTCCTTCAGTTCAAACGCTGAAATATTGCGCAGCTCTGCAATATGTGGAAACTGATTGTTAATTTGCGTTGCCAGCATTTTTGAGGTGCCAATACCACTTGAACAAATAATAAGTGCTTTTAATTTCCTGATCGATTTCCTTTTATTTAAGGCGGCTCCAAAGTGTAATACTAAATATCCTATTTCTTCCTCAGGAACTGCATCAAATGGAAGAGCAGCTTTTACAGCTTGTTGAACAACTCCGAAAAGCTCATGATGATCGCGTTTTATTTCCTTTAATAACGGATTCGTAATTTTCATTCCTTGCTTCAAGCGATACACTGCTGGCTGAAGGTGAGCAAGCAAGCCATGAAATAAAGATGTATCATGCTTCAATTCTTTGTTTGTTAGCAGTTCAACTTGTTCAATTAACCTTTGGACAAGATAAGCAATCTCGACATTTTCATCTTGAATATCAACTTTTCCTTCGAACCGCAGCTTTGCTCCCCGCAAATGCATCGTAATATAACCTTTTTCATCCTCAGGAATCTTGATTTGAAAGGTTTCCTCAAGTTTTTCGGCTATTTCCTCTGCAAAAGCAAATTCCCTCGAGACTTTTAGTTGTTTTAGATAATCACCTTTTATTGTGATGTTTTCACCACGTTGTATACGTTCAATTGCAAGTGCAAGGTGAACAACCAGCCCAACATATGAGCTGTCTGCCAATGGATATGGCAGGCGTGAATTAATTTTGTTAATTAAATCCTCAATGATGATGAGCTTTTCCTTTTGAACAAGTCCCAGTAAACGCTCAGATATGGAATCAATCTTATTTGTTGATTTTCGTTCTATATTTTCCCGTACCATTCGTAAAAAGTCCGGCACATCAAACCTGTCTGAAATTAAGCTTTTAATTGCCTTACGCTTCGCTTCTTCCGATCCTGTCAGTTCAATCCCATACCCTCTTCTTCTAATAAGAGTAAGTCCGTATTCTTCAACAAATGGCTCCATTTTATCTAAATCATGGCTAATCGTAGCTGTTGTCACACCAAGATCATTCGCCAAACTTTGGAGCTTAATTGGATCGTGATGATCAAGCAGTGTACAAAGGGCAACAATCATCCGTTCATCTGGCGTGTATTCCTTATAATCCTGCTTTTGAATCGCAATCCTTAGTTCTGTGAGACTTGTTTCACTTCCCACCATTTTGATTCCGATCCCCGCCCGCTTCACGAGCTGGAGATTAAATTTATGCAGGACAGATTCAATATTTTTCAGATCACGATGAATCGTCCGCTCACTAACATCGATTTGTTCAGCAAGTTCCTTAATCGTCACTTCCTGATCTGCGTCTTCCATCAGCAATTGCACGATTAGACGCTCTCTTGCGGAAACAATCATGGAAATCAACTCTCTTTTATATGAGTTATTGACATAGTTTAATTATACGCCTGTATATATACAGGTTTCAAAGGATAGAAAGAGCAGTTTTTTCAATTGTGTTGCTGACATTATTTAATTAGAATGTCCTTTGGGTTTGAAAATAGCCGGGGTGAAGCAGGTTATTTTCGATTTTGCGGTTATATTTGCGATTTTGAGATTTTATTTGCGATTCTGGAAATTTATTTTCGATTTTCAAGTTTTATTTGCTATTTTGCAAAACTCGACACATTTCAGCACGCATTCAACAGCACGATCCCTACTTTTTCCTCTAACCCAAAAATGGTGCGCTCCCCTCCAGGTAGCCGCACCATTTTTTTCACGATCTTATTTTAATTTACCCACAATCTCATCATATTTCGGGCTATTTAAGAAATTATCAACAGATACGTGGTACGCAGTTGGTAATTTTGCTTTTGCGCGATCTGTTAAGTCTTTATGTGTAATAACGATATCAGCGTCAGAAGGAATGTTGTTAATTGATGTATTTGTCACATCTACTCCTTCAACTTCTGCTTTTTTCACTTTGTTACGTAAAATGGATGCACCCATTGCACTTGAACCCATACCTGCGTCACAAGCGAAGATAACTTTTTTCACGTTACCGAAATCAAATTCTTCAGAAGTTGTTGCTTTCACTTCAGCTTCCGGTTGTGCTGTAAGATTGCTGCTTACAGAACTTTTCTTCCCTTTCATTGCTTCCATTTTCGCTGTAGCTTCTGTTATATCTTCTTCTTTTTGCTTGCTTGTTTTTAAAATAAGTGATGCAACTAAGAATGATACAGCTGCAGCTACAATGACACCTAGAATGACCCCTACGTAGCCGCCTCTTGGCGTCATTGCTAGTAAGGCAATGATACTACCAGGTGATGGACTTGCTACTAAACCTGCATTGAAGATTGAGAATGTGAACACACCACTGATTCCCCCTGCGATTGCTGCAAGAAGTAACATAGGTTTCATTAAAATGTATGGGAAGTAGATCTCATGAATACCGCCCAGGAAGTGAATAATCACTGCACCAGGAGCTGTTTGTCTCGCCGAACCTCTTCCAAAGAACATATAAGCTAAAAGAATACCTAAACCAGGTCCAGGGTTTGACTCAAGTAAGAATAAAATAGATTTACCTGCATTTGCTGCTTGCTCAATACCAATCGGGCTTAAAATACCGTGATTGATTGCATTGTTTAAGAACAGAACCTTTGCCGGCTCGATGAAAATACTTGCTAATGGCAGTAAACCTGCATCAAAAATTGCTTGAACGGCACCTGCTAATACTCTGTTTAACCCTTCAACAACAGGGCCAATTCCAACTAGGGCAGCTAATGTTAAGATCGCACCTAAAATACCAGCAGAGAAGTTGTTCACTAGCATTTCAAAGCCTGAACGAACTTTATCCTTTAATAAGCCATCTAGCTTTTTAATTAAGTATCCACCAAGTGGACCCATAATCATGGCTCCGAGGAACATTGGGATTTCCGCTCCTACGATAACCCCCATTGTTGCGGTTGCACCAACGACACCACCGCGGACATCGTATACCATTTTACCGCCTGTGTAACCGATTAATAGTGGAAGTAGATATTTGATCATTGGATCAACCAATGATGCTAGTGTTTCATTTGGTGCCCAGCCTGTTGGGATGAATAGTGCTGTAATAATCCCCCATGCAATAAAAGCACCGATGTTTGGCATGATCATTCCACTTAAATGACTACCAAATCTTTGTATTTTAACGCGAATATCACCTTGCTTTTGATTCGCTTCCATGTAAGTCACCTCTTTGTTATTTCTTGTCTTAATGATAAAGCGATTTCAGTGGAGAAACAATTTAAACTAAATTCGATTTTGTCTGACACAATGTTGACAAGATTAATTTTGGAAAGAAGTGTTAGGATTTTGTCAACGGCTAATATTGTCGAAAAGTCTTTATATTATTTGTTCTTTATCCAATTATCTATACACGGGATGAGTGATGTGAAATTTTTTGCCGTTATGAACAAAAATAAGCTCTGGACTATTTCATCCAGAGCACTCATCATATGGTTAATTATTATAAAACAGACTCTCCGCCAAAACTAACCTTTTGTTGATACAAATGTTTCCCCCTAAAATTCAATAGCTTTCTCCTATCCTGGTAAAGAAGAACCAAATTCATAAAAATCTAAACACTATATAAAGTGTGTGATAGTACCTACAGATGGATCTTCTTATCTTTTATTTCTTCGATTAAAGGCATCCCAGTTTGCGCTCCCATTTTCATCACTGACAATGAAGCAGCATGAACTGCAAACAAAATAGACTCTTCTAGATTTTCTGTTTTAGCATAAGCGACAGCTAGCGCACCATTAAAGGTATCGCCGGCTCCTGTGGTATCAACAACTTCAACTTTAACCGCAGGGACTGTTTGTTTTTCATGATTAATATGAAATTCTACTCCCTCTTCTCCTTTTGTCACAATGCATTTCGCTACGACCTTATCCCTTTCTTCAATAGGGATATCTGATAATAGTTGCTCAAACTCAGTTTCATTAGGTGTTATGAAAGTAACGCTCCCTACTAATTTTTCAGGCAACTTTTGATAAGGAGCAGGATTTAAAATGACTGGAATTCCGTATTTATTAGCAATTTCTATTGCTATAATAACCGTATGGAGTGGAATTTCTAACTGAATTAACAACAAATCACTTTTGGCAATAATGGACTCTCGGCTCTTCACCCATTCAGGGGTTACTTCATAATTAGCTCCCGGAACGACGATAATACGATTATCTTGTTCAGAAATAGCGATAGAAGCTGTTCCTGTTTCTTTAGTAGAAGATACCTCTATAAACTCATCATGTATATCTTCTTGTGATAGTATCTCTATAAGTTGTTTCCCAAAAGAATCATTCCCTACTTTTCCTAGCATATATACTTCTGCACCCAATCTAGCAGCAGCAACCGCTTGATTTGCTCCTTTACCACCAGGAAAGGTTGAAAAGGATTGACCAGTTATGGTTTCTCCTTTTTCAGGAACGCGTTCTGTAACAGTAACCAAATCCATATTGAGACTTCCGATTATTGTGATTACAGGTTTTTTCATATTTTATCACCTAGATTTAAGATTTCTTTCTTATTTCATTAGTAAATTAGGCAAGAACAAGACAAGCTGCGGGAATAAGGCAAAAATAGCTAATAATAGCACTAAAACTAAGAAAAACGGCCATACTTCTTTTGTAAATTGAAAGACTGATGTTTTTGCTATACTTATTGCTACATACATTAATGTCCCTACTGGTGGGGTAATCGTTCCAATCATCACGTTAATCGCTAAAATGACTCCAAAGTGCAAAGGATCAATGTTAAATTGGGCCAAAATCGGCATGATAACAGGCGTTGTAATGATGATAATTGCCATACCGTCTAGGAAACATCCTAATACAAGAAGAATCAACATTAAAAGTAGTAAAGCGACAATCGTTGAATCAGAGATATTTTGGAACATAGCTAATACTTTTGCTGGTCCTTGTGCATATGCCATTACCCAAGCAAATGGTGCAGAAGCAGCGATGATAACCCCTATTGAAGATGACATACTAACCGCTTCTAATAATTTTTTAGGCAATTCCTTTATTTTCAGATCTTTATAAACAAAAAGACCGATAATTAAGGAATAGATAACAGCAATTACAGCTGACTCTGTTGCTGTAAAGAAGCCCGTAAAAATTCCACCCACGATAATAACTGGCATTAATAGTGCCCATAAAGCTTCCCTAAACGCTCTAATAATCTCTTTTAATCTTGCTCTTTCTCTTTTCTCAAACCCTCTTTTTCTAGCAATCATATAGGCTACGATCATTAATGAGCCACTCATTAGTAAACCTGGAATGGCTCCCCCTAAAAATAACTTCCCGATCGATACTCCCGCTAGACTTCCATAGAGGATCATCGGGATACTCGGAGGAATAATAGGGCCTACAGTCGCACTAGCACCAAGGATCGCTGCTGCAAATCCTTTACCATAACCTCTTTTGACCATCGATGGAATTAAGGCAGATCCAGTTGCTGCGGCATCTGCAACCCCGGACCCAGAAACTCCAGACATAAACACATTAGAAACAACGGTTACATGTGCTAGACTTCCTCTAATATGACCAACGAGCACTTCCGATAAAGTAATTAACCGTTTGGTAATTCCTCCTGCCTCCATTAATGTACCAGCCAAGATAAATAACGGGATGGCTAACATCGGAAAGGAGTCAAGACCTAAAGCAAGTCTCTGTGGAATAGCTTCTAACGGAATTGTCCCTTGTGCGAGAATTGCAATCAAAGCTGAACCTAATAATGAAAATCCAACAGGAACACCTAAGAGAAGTAGCCCAAATAAAGATGCAATGAGTATAATAAGCATAATCCTTTCTTCCTTTCCTATGTTGGATTACTTATTTTTTTAATAATAATTTGATACAGCTCAATTAAGGTATAGACGATTAACAGAAAACTAGCTAACGGTACGACTAGATAAACAAACCCTGTAGGTATTTCTAAACTTGTTGTTGGTACACCCCAGGTTTGAATGGTTAAACCCCAACCATATTTTAATAGAATAAAAAATAAATATAGTAGACCTAAACGTACGATTATTTGTATAATGGCGTTCACTTTTTTTGGTAACAAACTACTAAGAGCATCAATCACGATGTGTTTTTTATGTTTATAAGCCACGACTGTTCCTAAAAGGACTGACCAGATAAATGTATACCTGGCCAGTTCATCCGTCCAAACTAAGGAAAGTTCAAAGAATCTTGCAAAAACCCCAAGAGCTACCGAGATGCACATGATTGTAAAAAACACACAGCTTACAATTTCCTCTATATTGAAAAACACCTTTTTCCCAATCTTCATGGCTCATCACTCCAACATTTCTTGGTTATTCCTGGGCTGATTTGATTTTCTCGTAATACCCTTTTCCTAATACATCTTCAAAGGATTTATACGTGTTTTTTGTTGCTTCTTTAAATGCTTCGATATCTACTTCTACAACTTCCATTCCTTCTTCTTTTAAAATTTCCAATTCTTCTTCATTGGCTGTTAATTGTAGCTCAGACATATATTTCCCAGATTCATTCATCGCTTCTGTCACAATCTTCTTTTGGTCTTCACTTAGCGTATTCCACCATTGTAAGCTAACCACCGGAAGTTCATTTTGAGACATATGACCAGTAAGGTTTACATATTTTTGTACTTCATGGAAATTGTTAGTATAGATTTGATTTACAGAGTTTTCTTGCGCTGCAATGGTTCCACTTTTTAAAGAGTAATACACCTCAGAGATATTCATTGGTGTTACGTTAGCATCCATGATTTTAAATGGCTCAGTGTGCGCTGTTGCGTCAGGTGTTCTAATTTTCAATCCTTTTATGTCCTCAGGAGTTTTTACAGGTTCTTCACTTGTTGTTACATGACGATCTCCAACCCACCAAACCGCTTCAGGAAATGCTACCAATTTGGCTTCCTCTGCTTGAGTAGCAATTTCCTTGTATGCTTCTGATTTACCCAATTCAACAAATGTTTTATATTTTTCACGCTCATTTTCCCCCTTAATCACGTAAGGTAGTGTTAATACTGCTGCTTTAGGGACAAAATTAGATAGAACCGCTGCAGATGGAATCGTTATTTCGATTGTACCGATTTGAGTACTTTCAACTAAATCTTTCTCACTTCCAAGTTGGCCACCAGGAATTACTTCTATCTCCATCGTTCCATTTGATTTTTCTTCTACTATTTCTTTAAACTTTACGGCACCTTTGTGGATAGCAGATTGGTCGTTTGTTACGTGACCTAATTTAATTTTCATGACCTCTTTCCCTGAACCAGAGGCGGCATCTGTCGAAGATTCTGTTGAGTCACCACATGCAGCTAAACCAAACAATAAGATCATGCTCACAATTAATGTTAACGCTTTCTTTATCATTTTTTTTACCCCCTATTCTTTATTTACCTCTACTAATTGCTTTGCATATTCCACTTCCATATTGGAAAGCTTTTCTACTCTTCTTCTAAATTCTGTCTCCGTGCTAAACTCTGCAGTTAAAAAGGATTCAACCAACTCTTTTACTAAAGCAGGACCAATGATTTGAGCACCAATACACATAACATTCACATCATCATGTTCAACACATTGATGTGAGGAATAGATATCATGACATACGGAAGACCTGATTCCTGGAATCTTATTTGCTGCAATTGACGCTCCTACCCCAGTCCCACAAACAAGGATTGCCTTATCCGCTTCTTGAGCTAGCACTTTTTCGCAAACAATTTTTGTAATGTCTGGAAAATCAATGGGTTCTGGCGTATAGCTTCCACAGTCGGTTACTTCATGTCCTAACTCTTTTAATACTTCAATCACATGACCCTTCAACGGAAACCCCGCATGGTCACCTCCAACCGCTATTTTCATCATTAAGCATCCCCTTTTTACTAGTTTGATATATATTTAAACGTTTAACTAACCTTCAAAAAAATGGTGTTAAACGTTAAAAACACAATATTAACACCCACAAGATTTTCTAGTGACCATTTCTGGATCAAGATATTGAATACTTTGTAATTCCTCCTGATCTCCTTGAAGAATATTGATGATGTTTCGTGCTGCTAATACACCCAGTTCATAGGCCGGTTGCCTAATACCTGACAAAGGTGGATCTACGATATCAGCCCATTCAGGATCATCAAATCCATATACAGCGATATCCTGCGGAATTTTCAAACCCTTTTCTTTCATATATTTATAAGCTCCTAGAGACATGGAGTTATTCGAAATAAATAATGCATCTACTTCAACTTCTGACTCAATCATTTTTTTCGTTACCTCATAACCACTTTCAATATCAAGATTCCCCTCAAATACAAGTCCCTTTTTAACGGGAATTCCATAATCATCAAGTGCTCTTTCATAACCAATATACCGATCTCTTCCAGTACTAAGATGCATAGGACCAGTAATAATTCCTATCTTCTTGTAGCCATGTTTAATTAGGTGTTCAGTTGCTTGATATGCACCTTTAATATTATTGGTCATGACCATGTTTGAGGATATATGATCTGGGCAACGATTTAGAAATACTAAAGGAACGTTCGCATTGATTAAGTCGTTATAATGCTCCCCAGTTCCTGCTGAGGAAATGATTAAGCCATCTATTCGTTTTCCCATTAGAACATTCATATATCTTTTTTCTTTTTCCACATTTGAATCGGTACTACAAAGGAGAACAGTATATCCCTCTTCATTTAACGTGATTTCAATCCCTTTTACTACTTTCGATATAAAATTATTAGAAATATCTGAAATTAGTATTCCTATTAATCTTGATTGGTTCACTTTCAAACTTTTAGCAATATCATTCGGTTTGTATTTAAGCGTTTTCATAGCGTTCAACACTTGTATTTTCAAATCTTCACTAACATGTTTTGTCTCATTTATAACATTGGAAACGGTTGCGATAGAGACGTTAGCGAGTTGTGCAACTTCTTTTATTGTTGGTTTTTTCAACTTGTTCACCATCTTGTTTGTATTGTTAAACGTTTAAATTAAATATATATGTGATTCTCTTTAATGTCAATACATGAATTATTAATAACTTTGAAAATCATTATTTACTTTTTATAAAATCCAACTATGTTTATTCAACTATCATATACACTGTGTGTATCAATTAAGAAAACATTATAAATTGAGGATTTCTAATAAGCGCTCTTAATTTAAAGTGTACGAATGAATTTAAACGTTTAAATTAAGTGTATTACTATTATTATGTGAGGTCAACTATTTTTAGAATTCAATTTTATATTCATAATTGTTTTTGAGAAAACCTAGAATTTATAGACCCCTATAGTATAAAAAACACACTCTTTTTACTAAAAGAGATGTGCCTTTTTTTGATTATTATACACAGATTAAATCATGAATACTATTTTTCAAATTTCTCCGGATAAAATCCTTTTGCCAGCGTTTCAACAGCATATGCCATGCGGGCTCCTGGGAGGACGCTTTCTAATGTGATGGAGACAAATCGTTCATTTTTCACACTGTCCAGTTGGGAGAGGGCAGGGTCGTTTTTAATGTCCTTTATTTTTTGTTCTAGTGATGGAGCATCATAATCATGGACTACAATGACATCCGGTTGTCTGGCTAAAACCTCTTCATAGTTTACGGTTGTCCATTGTTTATCCGTGATATCGTCAAAGACGTTTTTTCCGCCGGCAAGTTCGATTAGTAGTGTTTCGAAGTTTGTTCCACCTGCTGTGAACACGCCGTCTCCACCGCTATCGTATACGAGCACATTTACTGGTTCCTGACTTGAAACCTTTTCTTGAACTGCAGCAATTCTAGATTTTTGGTCAGTAACAAAATCGGTTGCAACCTCTTCTATTTCAAAGATTTTACCGATATCTTGGATTTCCTGATAGATCTCTTCTAATGTGGTCGCACTGTTCATGTATGTTTTGATGCCAAAGCTTTCGAGCTCCTTCACATCTAAGCCTTCTCCCCCAAATTCCCAATCTATTCCATAGATAAAATCCGCTCCGCTTGTTGTAACGGCTTCCCGGGTAGCAGATCCGTATGTTAGTTCCGGAATTTTCTTGTATTCGGCCTCATATTCAGGAAGCGGACCCCGGCTATGATTGTCCAGACTATTGCCGATGACATAATCTGTCAAGCCTAATGCAACGAAAAGCTCTGTACTATTCGGGCCCAGTGTTAATACGTTTTGCGGTTTTTCTGTAATTTCTACATATCTGCCGTAATTATCAAATGTTCGTGTTTCATCGTTTTCTTCTGATTCTTTTTTCATTGGTTCACTTGAAGTAGACTGACATCCAACTAGTAAACCTGTCATCACTAAAGCTAACGCTGTAAATCCTAAAACGTGTTTTTTGCTCACATTCAGATCTCCCTTTTATCTAAACTTTTCGGTAAATATGTAATCGATACCTTATTTGTTTTCGGGTGAACCATCACATCAACTTGAATACCGTACACCTCGTAAATGACTTCAGGTGTGATCATTTCCTCCGGTGTCCCGGCTTTGTATAATCGCCCTTCTTTTAACACATACATTCGATCACAATATAGTGCGGCAATATTCAGATCGTGGATGGCAGCCAAAACAGTTACACCTAACCCCTTAACCAAATCAAACATTTGCAATTGATAGTAAATATCTAAATGATTTGTTGGTTCATCTAACAATAAAAAGTTTGTCTGCTGGGCCAATACGCGTGCAATGAGGACTCTTTGCTTTTCTCCACCTGAGAGCTGGATATAGTTTCTTTGAGCTAAACCTTCAATACCCGTTTGTTTTAACGCATTTGTGACAATCTCTTTATCTACTTGTGTATCCCCTTCAAACAGCTTTTTATATGGGTTACG
>Ga0182742_1005067_pt1 | contig 11415 bp, 9 predicted proteins | sample eDN5th37CBELigMG_FD_128880 | JGI IMG/M metagenome (GOLD analysis project Ga0182742, IMG submission 128880) | Enriched Miracle-Growth compost microbial communities from Emeryville, California, USA - eDNA 5th pass 37_C BE-Lig MG (version 2)... ... | reverse complement strand
GACGAAAACACCTGCAGAGAAGATGAGAAGATCTAGAACAATGGTTGTTCCAACCCAATATCCAATATCTTTTAAATGAAAAAAGGGACTTAAGTTAAACGCCGCATGAACACCCATTATGATGAACGCGATGAGTATTACTGGTAAAGTAAGCAAAATCATTCCACTTAAGACATAGTGATGAAATAATTTCTCTCTTTTAATAGGAAGACTGTGCATTAAATCCGCAGACTGTTTTACCTGAAGATAACGGAATAAGAAGACTGAGAGTAACACTGGTATGATGATTGTTAAACCCAATTGAATGACAAAATCATAATGAAAAAGACTATTAACCGGGTTATATTGTGCAATGGTTTCTTCTTCTGCCGTATACATCATCAGCATCCTGATAGGCAAGGCGAATAAGAGTCCAAAAAAATACAAAATTGAAATCCAACCCGTACTCCTGTTGATATGAAGAATTAATTCTTTATTCAACCATGATGTTTTCAATGGCATAACCGTTATCCCCCATTTCATAAATAAAAATCTCTTCTAGGGTGAGCGGTAATAAATCAAAGATGACTGGGTTAGTGTTAAGGATTAGTTCCGATATTTCCTCTTCCTTTCCTTTAACAATGCAAAGGAATACACTTCCACGTTTTTCTGTATGAAGCACGCTCAATTTCCTTATTACATGCTCTGGTACTTCCCCTTTATAGGCAACTTGGACTTTATGGATATCTGATTTTAACTCATCAAGTTCTTTTTCGATGAGAATTTTCCCTTGATGGATAATACCGATATGGTCACAAATATCTTCTAGTTCTCTTAGATTATGAGAAGAAATAAGAATGGTCATTTCTCTTTCAGCTACATCCTGAATTAAGAGGTTTTTCACTTTTTTCCTCACAACCGCATCTAAACCATCAAGCGGCTCATCCAAAATCAGAATCTCAGGTCTTGTTGCAAGGGCCAGAATAAAAGCGATTTGCCTTTGCCATCCTTTAGAAAAGGTATGAATTTTCTTTTTTACATTTACCTTGAATGAAGTAACTAATGTTTCATATCTATCCTGACTCCAATTCGGGTAAATACTTCTATAAAATTGAGCCATTTGTTTTGTTGTATAATGCGTTAAAAAATAGGGGTGATCCGGTATGTAAAACATCCTTTGCTTTAACTTTGTATTTTCAAAATTATCGTGTCCGTCAATGGTTACCCTTCCTAAGTCTGGTTGATAAATACCTGCCACGAGTTTAATTAAAGTTGTTTTACCAGCACCATTCGAACCAATTAATCCATAAATAGAGCCCTTTTGAATAGTCATTTGCGCTTCTTGTAATGCCTCGTATCGATCAAATACTTTACTTACTTTTTGGACTTCAATCACCTTTTGCGCCTCCCCTTTTTGAAGCGTCCTTATCCTTTACTAACTGAATTAACTCTTCTACTGTTATTCCTAGGTAAAGAGCTTCAAGAATAAGTCTGTCAAGTTCTCCCTTTACAGCTGATATTTTTTCAGAGTCCTTAGATTCCTCACTTGGATTAACGAAGCTTCCTTTCCCTTTTTGTGAATAAATGAACCCTTGATTTTCTAATTCTCTGTATGCTTTTTGAATGGTATTCGGATTAATTGTGAGCTGTTGTGCCAGCATACGTACAGAAGGAAGTTGTTCATCAGGCTTCAACACTTCGTTCATAATCAACTCTTTTAACTTTTCAACTAGCTGTTCGTAAATGGGTTTTCGACTTCTCGTATCAAGCTCAAACATACGGACCCCCAATCTGTACTAAGTGTACTAACTGTATTTACTGTACTATGATACTTAATACAGTTTGATTATATGTATCTTTTCTATTCATGTAAAGCCCTTTTTCCATATTTTATTTAATCTTTGAATTTACACATGAAATAAAACAACAAATCTCATACTAATTTTGAGGTGAATAAATTGAAAATTGTTTGGACTTTTACCCTGCTATTTATCGCTCTACAGTGGGCTCCGATACATACAGCCGCTTCACTAATTATCCTGCATGATCAGGAACCGGTTGTCCGAATCAATCGGACTGATTTTTCACTACCAATGGTAGGGTACCCGTTTATTGAACTTGATGAGGTTAATCAACTAACACAAGAATTAGATAAACATGTTCGGCTATCAGCAAAAGACGCATTCATTGATGGAAGTGGAAACATAGTACCAGAGGTAGCCGGAATCGAATTGAATCGTGAACAATTTCAGGAACAATTTTATGAATACTTTCACAGCGAAAAACCAGCTACTTTAGAGCTACCATTAAGAAGCGTTTATCCACGGGTAGATAGTGAAACACTTGCAAACATTCGAACGAAATTAATTGGTCATTATGTCACATATTTTAATAGTCGGAATATAGAACGGTCACATAATATTGAGCTTGCGACGGCAGCTATTAATAATGCGGTCGTTTTCCCCGGGGAAGTGTTTTCTTTTAATCAGACGGTCGGCATGAGAACGAAAGAAAAAGGGTATCTTCCAGCACCGATTATTGTTCGTGGGGAATTATCAGAAGGGATAGGTGGTGGGATTTGTCAAGTGTCATCTACACTCTATAACGCTGCAGACCGCTCTGGGCTTGAAATATTAAAACGATATTCTCATAGTAAACGTGTACCTTATGTACCACCTGGAAGAGATGCAACTGTCAGCTGGTATGGACCTGACTTTACTTTTCGGAATAAATATAATCAGCCTGTCCTTATAAGAGCTCATGCTAAAAATGGCATTATGTCAGTGATGCTTTTTTCTTCGGATGACATCAATGTTGAACCACGAAAAGTACCAAGTATGAGCTATTTCCATTAAAAAAAGGAAGCGCCAAACATCATCCATTTTTTGGATGGTGCCTGGCACTTCCCTTTTTTTGTTATTATTTTTGAGCCCCTTTGAAATACAAAGGGGCTCAAAAATAATTATTGTATAACTTTTTCTTCTATTACTTGACTGGTAGATTTTCCGGTTAGGAACCAGAATCCTACTAACAGAACTATGACAGCGACAAGTCCTGTGAATGTATTCCCAGTAAAACCAACAATTAAATGACCCACTGCCGCCATTCCGGCGCTGATTAGCGCGTAAGGTAACTGTGTCATCACATGATCGATATGATTTGCTCCTGCACCTGTGGAAGATAAAATTGTCGTATCTGATATCGGAGAGCAATGATCTCCAAATACGGCACCACTTAGAACAGCAGCTAGCGCAGGCAAAATTAGACTAATATCAGAAACTGCTGCAATCTCACCAGCGATTGGAAGTAATATTCCAAATGATCCCCAAGATGTTCCAGTCGCAAACGCCATAAAACCAGCAAGGATAAACATGATAACTGGCAAGTAAGCCATGTTAATATTCGCGTTTTCAACCACACCTGCTAAGTATGTTCCTGTTTCTAGTCTGCCGATTAAGTCACCAATTGACCATGCAAAAATAAGAATGTAAACAGCTGGAAGCATTGATTTTATACCTGCAATAATTCCCTTTCCAAAAACATTACTGTTAACACCACGTAAAACTATTGCTTGTCTTAAAAATAAAATCATTGACATAATAAAGCCAAATAATCCACCAATAATCAACGATAATGTCACATCAGTGTTTTCAAAGATTTTTAGGATGGTCACATCTCCTTCAACTGCCTGTGCCCCAGTCCACAACATCGCACCGACCGTTCCTACAAATAAGGCAATAATTGGCCAAACTAAATCTCCTATCGTTCCTGTACTACTTGTTGGTAAATCATCTTTTAATTCACCTGGTGCAGGTTTACTTGGATTATAAACTTGTCCCTCTTTCATTGCTCGTTCTTCATGAGTCTTCATTGGTCCTAGGTTTACATTTTTCAATACGACAATGAGTACAATACCAAGGGCTGCCCATACGTAAAAGTTCATAGGCACCATCTGCATAAACGCTGAAAATGCACTAATTTCCGTTACACCATGTGTAGACAGGATGGTTCCAATTAATACAATGATTGTTGCCCCCCAGCTAGAAACCGGTGAAACAACACAAATTGGTGCGGATGTAGAATCAATAATATAAGCTAACTTCGCTCTAGATACTTTCTTTCGATCTGTAATAGGTCGAGTAACCTGACCAACGGCAAGCGCATTGAAGTAATCATCAATGAAAATGATAATTCCTAGTACAAACCCGACGAATTGTGCGCCAACTCGTGTTTTAACTCGCTTCATCGCCCATTCACCAAAAGCTCTACTTCCACCGGAAATCGAAATAAACGCCGTAATGACCCCAAGCAAAAGTAAAAAGAAAATAATATAAACACTTGAAGTATTTATGGCCCCTTCAGAAACAAAGATTCCTTTAACAGCGTCCCAAATAATCGCAATAGTTCCACCAATTTCAAACTCTGCAAGAAGTAGTGCCGCGACAACAATCCCTACTCCTAATGATAGTAGTACTCGTCTTGTGATGACGACCATCAGTATCGCCACAATTGGCGGTACGATAGAAAAAATTGTGTTTTCCATTCCTTTTGTCCTCCTCCTAATATTTGAAGGGGGGAACCTACCATGAAAGAGAAAGAATTATTAAGTGCTCTTAACTCCAAATAAAAAAGAGTAACGATAGAGAAAATCTATCGTTACTCTTTTAAGCAACTAATTTCTCCATCACGACCTGTAGCTCCTCATTATAGAAAGTATCTCTCTATAATGACAGTGTTACTCCTATTAAAAGTAACCCCAGTAATTCAACCTTGACTAGTTAGAATTACTTCGGCAGTCTTTCCTTTCAACTGTGCTCAACGTTGTCATCCTCACACAGTATACTTTTAAAGCCCGCGCCTCTACCCCATCGGAATGATAAGGTTAATATCAAATTTTCTATATTAATATATCAATTCTTGTTCTATTTGACAACATAAAAATCATTCGTATTCAAATAAATTTGTTGATATATAAATTCCAACGGTAAACCTTTTATCTTCGAAATTTCTGCTATCGTTCTATGAATCATCCTTGGCCGTGTCTTTTTTCCAACAAATGGTCCTTCAAACGGCCATGGCCCGTCGGTTTCAACCATCATTAAATCAAGCGGATACTCACGTACAATCTTTCTTATTTTCTCTTTATAAAGCACCTCAGGAGTAATCGAGATAAAATATCGGTTGCTAATTAACCTTTCAATTGTTTGTCTATCTCCTTTATACCAGTGAAAATGAGCCTTATCCATTGTATGTTTTTCCAGTAAATCACATACAATATGTGCATCATCGTAGACAGCATGTAAGACTATTGGTTTATTGTATTGCTTGGAGAATTGGATAAAACACTCTAATAACTCAATATATTGATCATAAGATTGCTTAAGTTGGCCTTGCTCACGTAAGTAAAAGGGGAGACCGACTTCCCCTATTGCAATTGCTTGGTCGTGATTTGCTGTTAACCAAGAAAATAATTGACAAAGTTCCGCCTCAGATGGAATCAATTGTTCTGGATGAAATCCGAAAGCTGAACGGACGTTGGAATATTCTTTTGTTATTTCCAAATTTCTTTTACACGAATGTAAGTTCATAGAAACGGAAATCAACATCTCTGCTTCCATCGTTATCATTTTAATTTCATCATTCAAATATTTATCTAAATGTATATGGGAATCGACTATTTTATTCAAATTTTGTTCCTCCATACCATTAACTCATATTGATTGTTTCGAAGGAGTTTAATATGTCGCCTAAAAAAACACCCTTAATGATACGTATTAATATTCTATTCTTCCTGGTGTTTATCCTCTTTTCCTTGTTGATTTTAAGACTGGGAATCATCCAAATTGTTCATGGTGAAGACTATCAACGGGAGATTAATCGGAAGGAAAATTATGCTGTGCATAACCCTGTTCCTCGTGGCCGAATGCTTGATCGCGACTACAGGATTGTTGTTGACAATGAAGCGAAAAAAGCCATTACCTATACGAACGAAGGACACGATCAAAATCAAAAACTTAAAATAGCCGAAGAATTGGCGAAATTAATTGATAAAGAAACAGATCATATTCGCGAGCGGGACAAGAAGGATTACTGGATTTTAAAGAACCCAGACCGAGCTGAAAATCTTATTTCCGCTGAAGAAAGAAAGTTATTTAAAGAAAAGAAATTAACTGATGAACAAATTTATCAACGAAAAATAGATCGCATTACCAAAAAAGAGTTGGAGGAATTTAAAAAAGAAGATCTAGAAGAACTTGCGATCTTCCGATTATTAAATATTGGAACAAGGTTTTCCCCACAAATTATCAAAAATGAAAATGTAACCCGAGAAGAATTTGCTGCCGTAAGTGAACATCTTGAGAAATTACCGGGAATCAATACAACAATTGATTGGGAACGGACTTATCTATATGATAAAACCATCCGCTCGCTATTAGGGGCCGTAAGTTCCACTGAAGAAGGCCTGCCAGCTGATCAACTCGATACGTTCTTGTCACGCGGCTATCGTAGAAATGAGCGCGTAGGTAAGAGTTATTTAGAAAACCAATATGAAGACATCCTGCATGGAAAAGATGAGAAAACGATACATATTACAGATAAGAAAGGACATCTTCTCCAAACAGAAACGACATACTCTGGAGATCGCGGGAAAGATATTGTTTTAGCGATTGATATGGAGTTGCAGAAAAAAGTAGATAAAATCATTGAGGAAGAGTTGTTGTCGGCAAAAAAAAAGCAAGGAACTCACCTCCTTGATCGGGCCTATGTAGTGTTAATGGATCCATATACTGGAGAAGTGTTAACGATGTCTGGTAAACGAATCATCACAAATAAAGAGACCGGAAAAAGAGAAATCATCGATGATGCACTCGGAAACATTACAACGACCTATAATGTAGGATCGACTGTAAAAGGTGCCACTATTTTAACTGGTTTTAAGACAGGTGCTATTCAACCTCGTACTCTTTTTGACGATAAAGGTTTGAAAATTAAAGGAACACCAGTAAAAGCGTCCTATGCATACCTTGGTGTATTAAATGATGTTGATGCATTAAAAAAATCTTCAAACGTCTATATGTTTCATACAGCAATTAAAATCGGCAACGGCCAATACCAATATAACGAGCCGATTAATTTAGATGACAATGTATTTGAAACGATTCGAAATTCGTTTGCTTCTTTCGGGTTAGGTGTCAGAACAGGGATTGACCTTCCGAACGAACAATCCGGGTATCAAGGTAGTAGTCGTTTACCAGGTTATGCGCTTGACCTCGTCATCGGTCAGTATGATACCTATTCAACCATGCAATTAGCGCAATATGTCTCTGCAATCGCAAATGGTGGCTATCGAATCCAACCTAGAATGGTAAAAGAGATTTTAGAACCTGAAGTAGCTCTAGGTGAAAAAGGACCAGTTTATTTTTCTTTTAAACCAAAAGTCCTCAATACAATAGATGTGAAAACAGAATGGCTTCAACGTGTACAACTTGGTTTTAAAAAAGCTTTAACGGAACATGGAGGAACAGGATATAACTTTTTTGGAAGTGCCCCGTATTCTCCAGCGGGAAAAACAGGTACTGCAGAAGCATTTTACGATGGACCTTTACGAAATAAATACGGAAGAATTCCACCAGAAGTGTTAAATCTTAGCCTTGTTGCTTATGCTCCTTCGCACTCACCTAAGGTTGCGATGGCAGTAATGGTTCCGTGGGCCTTCCAAGGGAAAGAAGACCATAAAGCCAACCTTAGAATTGGCCGTCGAGTTCTAGACGTCTATTTTCAAAATTGATTGTTTGAGGTTGTACTGTTAAAACGTACAACCTCATTTTTTTTTTGTAAAATCTATTTCAGTATTCGCTATAGTTTCTTTAGTAAGCTGAGAACTAACACGAATGAAAAAATTCTGATATAGTATTATTTTAAGATACTTAGAAAGGATATCACAACCTATGAAATGTTTCTCAATTGATTTAGATGGTACTTTATTAAATTCAAACCATGAAATTTCACGCGCCAATCAAGAAGTACTCACAGAGTTAATAGCGCAAGGTCATTCTGTTATTCTAAACACAGGACGTGCATACGCAGATGTGATTAAGATTGATGCCATCAAAAGGATGCAGTTACCAATCTTTTGTGTCAACGGTTCCGTTTTGTATTCAGACACTGGAAAACTTTTGTATGAAGCCACGATTCCCCTGCCAGTTTATAAAGATCTATTCCCTTTTTTAAAAGAAATGGGAGTAGGAATCTTAGTTTATACAAATGAAGGAGGACTTCCTTCTACTCTCCCACCCCTTCATGAAAAATCGAAGGAAGAACTCGATGCTATGTTCAACAACTTCAACTATGATGTTATTTTTGAAAAGGATAATCTTAAGATTTATAAATTGATTGCACTGGTACATAACGATCAATTCGCTAAGATAGAAAAAGTGAAGAAAGCTTTGTTTGGGAAGTTTGATTTGACAATGGCATCTTCCTTTCCAAATAATATTGAGATTACTTCCGGAGAAGCTCACAAAGGGAAAGCACTGCTTCGCTATCAAAAAATAATGAATCTCAACTTTGAAGAAATTTTCGCTTTTGGTGATGGTGGGAATGATCTTGCTCAATTTGAAGTGGCAGATATTGCAGTGGCTATGGGGAATGCACCATTAAACATCCAACAAAAAGCGGATATTGTCACAAAGACAAACGATGAAGACGGGTTTGCACACGCCGTCCGTTACTTATTAAATAGGTAACCATAACAAAAAAGGCAATGGATTTCCAAACACTTTTTTTAATAGACAAATGAACCAGTATAACGTAAAAATGGAAATAAACTGGAAGGTGCCTGGCACCTTCCAGTTTATTTCCATACTTCTACTTATTAAAGACAAACGCACCATTGCCAGTTATTTTTTTCCTTCAAAGGTAAGGTTAATATTGTTTATACTCGTTAACCATCCTGCCCACTGCTCAACATCCGCCAACTTTTTAATTACACTTTTAGCGCACTCTTCAGACCTATTCTCAAAGGTATTTACCTCAATATCATAGCTTTCCTTTTGGTTATGGACATAGTTTAATTGTTTTCTAGATAAACCAATTTGACGGTCGCCTCTAGCTTTTTCTCTATTTTCAAGCTCTACTAATGGGCAATGAACACCTACAAAGAATACAGGGTAGTCTTTAAGCGTACCTAAACAGTCTAATAAGGTTTCCTTATTATGAAGTACGTGATCCACAATTAAATTTACTCCAGAATCAGAAAACATTTTAATATTTTGATGAAAATAATATTCTGTAGGAACATGTATTAAACGATTATTCTCTCTGTCTTCCATTTGTTCAATCAAATAATCGAACTCATCCACACTAAAGTGGAAATAATTCGGTAATCTCTTCACCAATTCTTTTGATAAGGTCGTTTTTCCAGAACTCGATACCCCATTCAGTAGAATTATTTTCCCTTTTTCCATCCATTTTCCTCCGGTATCCTTTTCTCTTGTAAGTTTCCTAGTTTACTAGCCGGATTTCATTTTAAAACCAAAAACTCAATTAAAAGTACTACTTGTATGGAAGTTTGGCGACTAATTAAAATGATCCCGTATTCTGCGAATGAAAAACATCGATAAGATCCCAATTATGGCAATATATAATTCAAGAATCCATAGGATTTTCAAATGGCCGGTTTGATAAAAAACAGCCGGAAAATCAATAACCGCATGGATAAGAATCGCATAAAACACATAAATAAATTTCCTTTTTACTACAGCTAATAATACCAGCAAGCTGAACGCGATTTGCATGAAAACCGCGAAAAAGCGTTCAGGAATTCCCCAGAGATAACTACCTGGTCCTTGCGTTAGCAACATGTCTTTTATAGCTGTGATTTGATCTGGCGGCAATTGACTTGCCATCGCTGTATCAAATGTAGCGGAATTTATCATTAATGCAAAAACGAGGTTAGGTGCAATCAGCATCAATGTTATCACAACTGCTTCAATACCTCCCCATCCAATACCAAATGACAAGCCGCTTCTATAATCCTGGTATTTCTTTAACAGCCATGTAAATAAAATAAATCGTCCAATCTCTTCAAAGATACCTGCAGCCAATCCCCCGTATAGCCCAAAAGCCCAAGGATGTTGAGCATAATTGGGGAAGTTCGTAATCACAACGACATGCAGAATCTTTTCTAACACCTGAGTGAATACGATAAAGCCAATACTCCCTAGAATTAATGGCTTAACCGTAATTCCCTCCCGTTTCCGATAATATAAAATAAACGCTGGGAAAAGTAAAATTGAGAATACGATCGTACTAATCATTGAACCAATTATTACATCGCCAACCATTTTCGGTTCCTCCCCATAAACAAATATATACCCCTCTAAACATAGCAACATTTGGGCTAAATAGTTATTTCTCTACTTTAATCCCGACATTCTCACACCCATGTTGCTATCATAGTTTATTTATCAAACCTAAAGGCTAGACTACTTATTCTCGGATGTAACAATGGTGGTTAATGTCCGTTTTCGTCTCGTCGGAGAAACATCATTTTCTAGCAACTTCTGCATCCCTTGCTTCAACGTTTGCAAAAACTCTAAATACTCCTTATCTGAAGCATAGAAAGATACTTTAGTTTTTAAACAACTATTTTCTTCGCCGACTTTACCTATCTGTTTCAACAATACCCTTCTTTATTTCGACTTCTTTTGAGCTCTAACTGCAACTTTTTCTAATCCATTCTCACCGGCGAACTCTGCCTCCGTTTTGGACTTTTTATTTAGTTGCTTGTTTTTATTCTTGGCCATCTTTTCACCTCCATATATGAATGCTGCTGGTATAACCTCATGGCACCGATTTTAGTTTGCTAACTTATTGATGAATTATTCTTTTTACCTAAAGCCAATTACGAAGTTTAATTATCTTCAAATGACTAAATTACACCTGTTATAATTGATTCTTTTTTTGATTATACGGTGGCTGGAAGGGAAAAAAGTTTATAATAAAAATATTCTACTTTCGGGGTTGAATATGTCGATTAACCTATATCAAATTCATATACAAACGACTGAAAAGATTAAAGTCGAAAAGATGTTGGTTCATTACCTTGAACAACAAACCAATGAGAGGAGCGTAATGGTCCAATTAGGTGAGAAGACATCTATTAATTTCTTTACGCATGAAATTCCAACCATGTTTGCTGTTAGTATACAACATGAAGGATGGGTTACGATTCTTCATGACTCTTATGACCATTTGAATGAACTTACTAAAATGCTGTCGAACTACTTTAATACAATGGTTATTCATGCACTCGGACAAAGTACGGTAGACAATTATTATTTAAGCGTCTATCAAAAAGGGATCCTTTTACGGCTAATATCATATGACGATCTAAAAGTTGAAATTGAGCAAAAAGGAAGCCCTTTTTCTTTT